>Ga0210402_10000126_pt1 | contig 84238 bp, 78 predicted proteins | sample IncBWC7MmetaG_FD_161055 | JGI IMG/M metagenome (GOLD analysis project Ga0210402, IMG submission 161055) | Forest soil microbial communities from Barre Woods Harvard Forest LTER site, Petersham, Massachusetts, United States - Inc-BW-C-7-M | ecosystem: Environmental > Terrestrial > Soil >...
GGTCTGCTCGCCGCGGCCTTCGTTCTTTTCACGGGACGGATGCAGTCGGGGCCGGATGACGTAGCCATCGCCTTCATCATCGGCGGCGGCGTAGGCAATCTGATCGATCGCTTCCGTCTCGGCGGGCGCGTCACCGACTTCATCTATCTCGAAGCCGGGCCGCTTCACACCGGGGTCTTCAACATCGCCGACATGGCCATCACCGGCGGCGTGTTGTGGCTCGCCCTTTCGTGGGCGATCGCTTCGATGCGCGGGAAGCCGGCGTCATGAGCGATGCCTCCCCCTACCTGACCTTCGACCGCGCGGCCTGGGCCTCGCATCGCGGCGAAGCGGCGATGACGCTGACTTCGGACGACGTGGCCGAGCTGAGCGGAATCAACGAGGCGCTGTCGATGACCGAGGTCGAGCAGGTCTATCTTCCGCTCTCGCGCCTGCTGAATCTGCACGTCGCCGCCGTCGGGCAGCTCCATCGCGTCTCGTCTCAGTTTCTGAACACCTCGGCGCCGAAGGTGCCGTACGTCATCGCCATCGGCGGGAGTGTGTCGGCCGGCAAGAGCACCACCGCCCGCGTTCTCCGCACGCTGCTGGCGCGCGGCCCCGACCGCCCCCGCGTCGATCTCGTGACGACGGACGGCTTCCTTTTTCCGAATGCCGTGCTGGAAGAGCGCGGCCTCATGCAGAGGAAAGGCTTCCCCGAGAGCTACGACCGGGCGCGCCTGGTTGAATTCGTTTCGAACCTGAAGTCAGGGCTGTCGCCTCTTAGCGTGCCGATCTACTCGCATTTCGTCTACGACATCATCGATGATCAGCATCAGGTCGTCGACCGGCCGGACATCGTCATCCTCGAGGGACTCAACGTTCTGCAGAGCGGCTCGGTGCACTCGGTGTTCGTCTCCGACTTCGTCGATTTCTCGATCTATGTCGATGCCTCCGAGGCCGATCTGGAGGCGTGGTTCCTCGACCGTTTCCGCAAGCTCCGCGAAACCGCCTTCCGCGATCCGAAGTCGTTCTTTCACACCTTCACGAAGATCCCGGAAGAGGAAGCGATGGCGACGGCAACCTCGGTGTGGGAACAGATCAACCTGGCCAACCTGCGCGAGAACATCCTCCCCACCCGCGAGCGCGCGCGCCTGATCCTCGGCAAGGGAGCCAGCCATGTGGTGGAGCGGGTGATGTTGCGGAGATTGTAGGTTCAGCCGCCGTCGATGAGACGATGCTGGCCGCGGTCGATGTGCAGTGCGAAGACGTCCGGCCGCGCGTAGTGACCGGCGGTATCGAGATCCCAGTTCGCGCCGCTGGCGGCATCGAGGTCTACGTCGGCATAGAGGATCTCCTCGCGCCCTTCGATCGGACCAGCCACGATCGCGCCGGTGGGATCGACGATGGCGCTGCCACCCGGGTTCACCCATTCGCGTGACGAGGGATAGAGCTTGGCAAACGCGAGCTCGGGCGAGAGCTGATCGAAGCGGAGAGCCATCGAACAGCCGACCACGAAGACGCGCCCTTCCCGGGCGATGTGCCGGAGCGTGGCCAGCCAGCCATCGCCGTGGTCCCAGGTCGGGGCCAGATAGATTCGGACGCCCCCCGCGTAGAGCGCGTAACGTGCCAGCGGCATGTAGTTCTCCCAGCAGATCAGCCCTCCGATGCGGCCGGCCGAGGTGTCGTGAACGCGGAGGCCGCTGGCATCGCCTTGTGCCCAGACCAGCCGTTCGCCGCCGGTCGGCACGAGCTTGCGATGGCGCCCGATCACCTCGCCATGCTCGTCGATGTACAGCAGCGAGTTGTACATCGTCGTGCCGCTGGCCTCGCCGTTCCGCTCGGTAACGCCGATGGCGACGATCGTCCCGGCCTCCCGCGCTGCCTCGCCGAGGCGCCGCGTGGCCGCGCTGGGGATGGTGACGGAATTGGCGAGCAGCCTGGCATAGAGATCGCGGAGGATGGCCCCCCGTCCGGCCGGAACGACCCACACCCAATCGGGATACCCGGGAACGAAGCTCTCCGGAAAGACCACCAGCTTCGCCCCCGCTCTCCCCGCCTCGGCGATCCGCTCGCAGGCGCGCTCGATGGTCGCGTCGCGATCGAGGAACGCCGGGGCCGCCTGCACCGCCGCGATCTTGATCACGAGAGGATCATACGATGACGGCGGCGTTGCCCGCATGTCTCGCACACGGCGGGTGAATTGCGCCAGCTTTACATCGAGAGCCCTTCCCCCCGCATGGAGATTGGATTTACGCCGCCGCGATAGCGGCTCAAGACGGTAGCCAGGGGTGCGAGCGTTTTTTGCGAGCACCCCTGGTCTGCGTTGTGTCTTGAAAGCGTGCCGCGTCAGCGGCACTGGATGGAGTCCAGATTACTCCGGTGCCGCTGACGCGGCACCAAACCACGACATCTCGCTACCAGGGGTGCTCGCAAAAAACGCTCGCACCCCTGGCTACCGTTTGGTTGCCGCTAACGCGGCACGCGGACGGAGGAGGATCCTCCGCCGAAACGTCCCCTCGCATGAGCTCCGGTAGAATCGACCCATGCGCAAGCTGTTGATCATCCTTCTCTTCGCTGCTGCCACCGCCGCGTTCGCCGCGCCGCCGGCGTTTGCTCCCGACCGCAAGCCGGGCGAGGGGGAGGGGCCGTGGACGCGCGTCATCATCCGCGGGGTGACGCTGGTCGACGGTACAGGCGCGCCGCCGATCGGGCCGGTCGACATCGTCATCGAAGGGAACCGCATTCGCGAGGTGCGCAGCGTCGGCTTCCCGAAAGTTCGCATCAAGCCGGAATCGCGGCCGAAGGACGCGGTGAAGGAGATCGACGGCACCGGCCTCTGGGTGCTGCCGGGGTTCATCGACATGCACGGACACTCCGGCGGCGAGGAGCAGGGGACGACGGCGGAGTACGTCTTCAAGCTCTGGATGGCGAACGGGATCACCAGCGTTCGCGAGCCGGGCTGCGGCAACGGCGTCGACTGGTGCCTCCACGAGCGCGAGCGCAGCGCGCGCAACGAGATCGTGGCCCCGCGTCTTTTTCCGTACGTGTTCACCCGCCGGAGCCAGTGGGACGGCGGAGCGATCGACAGCCCGGAGCAGGCCCGCAAGTTCGTGCAGTTCGTGGCCAAGAAGGGGGCCGACGGGATCAAGATCCTCAGCTCCGGCGATCCGGTCTTCGATCCCGAGATCCTCTCCGCCCTGATCGACGAGGCCAACAAGCTGCACCTCGGCAGCACCACCCACCTGGCGCAGATGGGCGTGGCGCGGTCGAACATCATCGACGCCGCCCGCATGGGGCTGCGCGGGATGGAGCACTGGTACGGCCTGCCGGAGGCGCTCTTCACCGACCGGACCATTCAGGACTATCCGACGGACTACAACTACAACGACGAAAGCCACCGCTTCGGCCAGGCCGGCCGGCTGTGGAAGCAGGCCGCGCCGCCGGGGAGCGAGAAGTGGAACGCCGTCATCGACGAGCTGGTGGCGAAGAAGTTCAACATCGATCCGACGCTGACGATCTACGAGGCCAGCCGCGACCTCTCGCGGGCCATGCGCGCCGAGTGGCACGACCGCTACACCCTGCCGTCGCTCTGGCGCTGGTACCAGCCGAACCGCACCGCGCACGGCGCCTACTGGTTCAACTGGACCACCGGCGATGAGATCGAGTGGAAGAACAACTATCGCATCTGGATGCAGTTCTTGAATGATTACAAGAACCGTGGCGGGCGCGTGACCACCGGCTCCGACTCCGGCTTCATCTTCAAGCTCTATGGATTCGATTACATCCGCGAGCTGGAGCTGTTGCAGGAGGCGGGCTTCCATCCGTTGGAAGTGATCCGCTCGGCCACAATGTGGGGCGCCGAGGCCATCAACGCGCCGCGCGGGACCAAGGTGGAGTTCGGGATCGTCCGGCCGGGCATGCTGGCCGATCTGGTCATGGTCGATCAGAATCCGATCGAGAATCTCAAAGTGCTCTATGGTACCGGCTGGATGCGTGTGAACGACACCACCGGCGTCGTCGAGCGCGTCGGCGGGATCAAGTACGTGATGAAGGACGGGATCCTGTACGACGCCAAGAAGCTGCTGCACGACGTCGAGGTGATGGTGCAGCAGGCGAAGGCAGGGGAGGCGAAGAAGTGAGACGTTGCATCGTATTGGCTGTTGTGTTGATGTGTGTCGCGTGCGGCCGCGAAGAGCCCGAACCGACAGCGACGTTCCCGAAGAATCCGCCCCCGACGCGGACGACGCCGGTTTCCCACGCGCCGGCGGTTACAGCGTCCGCTCCTCGGGGGCCGAACAAGTCGACGCCGCAGAAGTGCGCTGGCGACGGGAGCTACGAGCAGGCCCTCGACTGTTTCCGGATCTCGTCCGGATTCCATTTCACGTTTCAGGATGCGAGAGGTGAGATGTCGCGCCAGACTCCGGGGTTGGAGCGCGTCACATTCAAGGCCAGCGGCGCCACCTGGACCGGCGAGGCCAAACCGGCCGGCGTGGTCTGGAGCCGCGACGGCAGGCATGAGTTGTCGCCCCCCGACCTCACCAACCGCGTCTGGCAGCGAACGACGATGGTGCTCGATCCGCAGAAAAAGGAAGGGACCGCGCAGCTGGCCGGAGTGGAGCCGATCGCCGGCGAGCCCTGCAATCACTACCACTTCACCAACGCCAACAGCGGTGAGACAAACGACGTCTGGGTCAGCAAGACGGATGGGCGCATCGTGAAGTGGACGGCCGGGAAGTCGACGCTCGAGTTGCGTTGACGGCGCGGCTTACAATCGCACGATGGCCGGCTACTCCGACACCCCGCTTGCAACAAAGCTCGGCATCAAGCCCGGCTTCACGATCTTCACCTACGGCGTGCCAAAGAACTACGCATCCCTCCTTGCGCCGCTTCCGGACGATGTGACGTTCTTCAAGAAGTTGATCAAGGCGGTCGACCTCATTCACATCTTCACGGACTCCGCGGACGAGCTGAACGCAAAGCTGCGAATCTTCCGCAACGTGATGAGAACCGATGCGCCGATCTGGGTCTCCTGGCCGAAGAAAGCCTCGAAAGTGCCGACCGACATCACCGAGGACGTCATCCGCACGATCGCCCTGCCGATGGGATTCGTCGATATCAAGGTCTGCGCCGTCGACGAGACGTGGTCAGGATTGAAGCTGGTGGTGAGGAAAGGGATGCGGTAAGCGCTCCCGGCGGGAGTCGTGGCGTCGTGGCGTCGGAAAATACAGTGCCTTGCGCAAGCATCCCGTCTCGCGGTCGAGCGGTATCGCGCTTGCTGGCTCGCCATGCGATCCTGTCACCTCACTAACCAGCGCCGGCCGCTCAGCGACGACGTCACGCACCGATTGCGGAACCGTGCAACCCCCGTAACCTGTCGCCCGGCCACCGGCGCACACGCCAGCCAACACGTCTCCTGTTGGCCTCAACGAGCTCGGAGTTGCCGCCGACAAGTTCGCTATTGCCGTCAACAAGTTACAAGTTGGCGTCAACAAACTTTTGTTGACGCCAACACACTCGGAGTTGCCCTCAACAAGTCCGGAGTTGCCCTCAACAAGTCCGGAGCTGCCGTCAACAGGTTCGATGTTGCCATGAACAAGCCCTGAGCTGCCGTCAACACGTTCGATGTTGCAGTCAACAAGTCGAGAGTTGGCGGCAATAGTTCGGAGCTGCAGTCAACAGCTTGCTTGTCGTCGTCAACAAAATCCGAGTTGGCGCCCCCAAAACTGTGTCGACGTCAACAAACAGGATGTTACCGTCAACAATTTTGTTGAGGTCAACAAATTTTTGTTGACGCTTTCGAGGATCGAGGTTGGAAAACGTCTGATTCTGGAATGAAACGGCGGGGTCTCCTCTCTTCTCGTGAATCCGGTGTAGGCTACGAACGGGTGAACATGGCGATGAAGAACGTCGCACACGGTGTGCCAGCGTGAGGTCGGGTAGGAGATGAGCCGAAGCCGGGGATTTGTCTCGACCCTTATCCGAATCGAGCGGGATGTACGACGCGCGCAAGCCGCGCAGGCCCGGGCTGTGGCGCGCGCACAACGCGACGCTGACCACGCGCGACGCGTCGCGGAACGCTATCGGTTGGCTGACGCAAGAGAACACAAACGTATCTACCTGGAGTCCCGCCAAGCCGAGGTGGAGCATCAGAACGCCGACCTTCAGCACACTGTAGCTGCTCTCAACTCGATACTTTGGTATGCACTAGCGAGAGACTCTTCCCTTGACCTGGATACGCTCAAAGAGCCGCTGCCCAACGAGCCGTTTCAACCGGGGGACCTTGCGCGCCCTCTGCCGGCTCCGGAACTCGGCCAGTACCTGCCCCCTTCTCCGATCTGGCTCATGCGGCTGGTCCCCGGGACCAAGACGAAGCACGAACGCCAGAGCAGCGAGGCGCGTCAGCGCTTTGAGTATGACTTGATCGTGCACGTTGACGATGAGAGACGGAGGCAGGAGAAGCTCGAGGAGGCGCGAGCTGCACACGGAGCGAAGATCGCTGAGACTCGGAGGCGAGTCGAGGCGCAGCACGCCGAAGTGGAGGAACTCAAACATGGGCTTCAGGTTCGCGCTGCAGAAGCGGTGGCGGCGTACTTTATTCTCGTGCTGAGCCGGAGCGAATACCCAAACGGATTCCCTGGCTCCTCTGAGGTGACCTACGATCCTGGGTCCAAGCTACTGTCCATAGACTTGGAGATTCCACCATTTGACATCGTGCCAGAGGTGGGCAGTTTCAAGTATGTCAAGGCAAAGGACGAGATCACACAGTCTTCGCGATCGGCCAGGGAGCGGCGGAGACTCTACGCCTCGGTAATTGCCCAAACTTCTTTGCGTACCCTCTACGAAGTTTTTTCGGCCGACAAATTGTCGCAAGCAGTCGACACTGTGGCGTTCAGCGGTTACGTGAATGGCATTGATCGAGGGACCGGGCAGCACGCAAGGCCCTGCCTCGTGAGTGTAAGGGCCTCACCAGACGTTCTCGCGAGCTTTGACCTAAGGCATGTCGATCCGGCGGCGTGTCTTCATGCACTTCACGGCGTGCTCTCGAAGAGACCTGAGGAACTCGCTCCGGTCGAGCCGATCTTCGAGTTCAACGTCGCGGAGCCACGCTTCGAGAAGAATGTGAAACCGTAGCAACTGCGCCAGTGGGCGAAGGAACCTTTATGTCGATCGTGCTCGCAGCTCTTGGCATTGCCGTGGTCGGTCTCCTTGTAGCGCTAGCTCTTCTAGTTCGGAAACTTCGTCAGGTACGGGCACAGTACATCGGCATTGCCAGCGCCGAAGCAGAGATTGCGCGTCTGAAGGAAGAAACTGCGAGTGCCATTGCGCGCGAAAGGAACGATGCGGCGGCTGCCGTCGAACACCAGAAGAGCGAGGCGACTAAAGAGGTTGAGCGGCTCGGCAAGGAGGTGGAGAGTCTTCGCCAGGAAGGCGCTGCTTTGGCTGCCACAAGCAAGAACCGGCGTGACGTTCTCGATGCCGACTACGCGAACGCGAAGACCACCTATGATCGCCTCTCTGCAGAGGTGGCTCTGCTGGAGGAGAATCTGGAAGACATTTCTTTCAGCCTCTATGAGCCACACTTCAATTTTGATACGCCGGACGAGTACAAAGTGCGTATGGAGGCGGTGCGTGAGAAGCAGAAGGCGATGCTGAGGAACGGCGAGCCCGCGAAAGTCGGGAGTGCCTGGTCGGTGGGCGGGAGTCGGCGCGAGGGCGAACGGATGCAGAAGCAGTACATGAAGCTCCTCCTCCGTGCCTTCAACGGAGAGTGTGACGCCGCAGTCGCGCGGGTCTCGTGGAACAACATTACCAAGATGGAAGAGCGGATCCGGAAGTCCTTTGAGGTTGTCAATGACCTTGGCGGCGTCATGCACGTCTCGATCACTCCTGCTTATCTGGACCTGAAAGTCGACGAGCTGCGACTCGAGTACGAGCTCGAGGAGAAGAAGCATCAGATCGCTGAGGAGCAGCGCAGGATCAGGGAACAGATGCGGGAGGAAGAGAAGGCGCAGCGTGAGGCCGAACAGGCGCACCAGGAATCGCAGGTGGAGGTGACCCTCGCCGAACGTGCAGTGGAGAAGGCACGGATCGAACTCGCGAAATCACAGGGCGAAGAGCACAACCGCTTGAATGATCGGATCGTGGAGTTGCAAGCGCAACTCGAACAGGCGCGCACGAAGGGCCAGCGAGCCAAGGCGCTCGCGGAACTCACGAAGGCAGGGTATGTCTACGTCATCTCGAACGTTGGATCGTTTGGCGAGGGTGTCTTCAAGATCGGGATGACGAGGCGTTTGGACCCCATGGACCGGGTGAAGGACCTAAGTAGTGCGTCAGTGCCTTTCCCCTTCGACGTCCACGCGATGGTCTACTCGGAAGACGCGCCCACTTTAGAGTGGGAGCTCCAGCGCCACTTCGCCGACAGGAGCCTAAACCTTGTCAACAAGCGGAAGGAGTTCTTCCGAGTCTCTATCGAAGAACTCGATAGCGTGGCTAGGGAGAAGGGGCTGAAGATTTACTTCACAAGGCTGGCGGAAGCTCGTGAATACCGAGAGACGCTGACGATGCGGGCTCCTCAGGCGCCATCGCAAGTATCGAAGCCGGTGGTTGTCTTCCCGGACCGGCTGTCACCCTCGACCGCGATAGAGGGCGGCAGCGGGATCACATAGTAGGTGATGAAGTCAGGCCCAATTTCCGCGTAACCCGGCGGCGAGACGCCAGCCGGGCCAGCCGGCGAGACACCAGCGCTCCGACGTGTGCTTCTTGATCCGCGGTAGAGGTCACGCGCGTGCGGGGCGCACGCGGTCCCAGGGAGGAGGGGATTACCGATCCGGGTAGAGGAAGAAGAGCTCGTTTTTGCGGACGAAGGCGTTGCGGAGGAGGAAGACGTAGGGGCGCTGGCTCTTGTAGGTCATCAGCACGTCCGTCTTTGTCTTCTGGACGGCGGGGGAGAGGCCGTAGGTGGTCCAGGAGAAGGACTGCATCCGCGTCGGGGGGAGGAGGGCGCGGCGGGGCATCTTCATGAAGGCGGTGTGGATGCGGCTGCGGGCGGTGTGGACGAGATAGCCGAGTCGTGAGGGGTGGAGTTGCAGTTCGTCGAGCGCCACATCCGTGACCTCGGCGGCGGCGCTGTGATCGGGGTGCAGGTCAAAGGGGACCGGGGCGATGACCGTCGTCGGCTGGACGATGGCCATCACCTTCTTGATGTCGTTCATCAGGTTGGCGTAGGTGTAGTCGGCGCGCGGGGACACGGCGCCGGCGTACGGGACGCTGTTCTCTCCGGTGGCCGTGGAGCGGACGATGGCGCCGGGGTTGTCGACCATGGTGCGCAGGCCGCGGTCGGGATAGCCGAGGAGAAAGCAGTGATCGGGGGGGATGCCGAGGATGCTCATGGCCTTGCGGGACTCACGGATGCGCACGTTGCCGACGCCGAGGAAGTTCGCGTTGGTCGGCCCGAAGGTCTTGTACATCAGAGTCGCGGAGATACGGTTGCAGTCGCCGGCGGTGAGGAAGACGACGTAGACGTCCGCGCCGTTGGCGAGGGCGTCGATGGCGTAGCCGCCCGCACCGATCGACTCGTCGTCGATATGCGGGGCGATGATGAGGATACGGTCCTGCTGCCCCGCCGCCTGGAGGCGCGGATACTGCTGCATCTTTGCGTCGTTTGTCCGAGCCGGATTGAGTAAAAGCATGGTGGCAAAGGCGATCAGGGTGAGAAACATGGGGGCGTGCTGCGGGGGATTATACGGTTAGCGGGGTCGGTGGGTTGCTGAGTTACAAGGTTGCGGGGTCTCGCGGTTGCGCGGTCTCGCGGTGTTCGATGATTTGTACTCGCGCGAGCCCGTAGGAGTTGTCCTCACCGCGAGACCGCGCAACCGCGAGACCGCGAGACGTCAGAATCCATACCTCACCTCCACCGTCACCATTCGCCCATCTGTACTTGGGCTGAAACCGGACTGTTGGGCGGCAGGGCGGTCGCCGGTAACCTGGGCGAACTCAGCGCCGAGGCGGACGTTGGGGTTCAGGTCGTGCATCCAGGCCAGCACCCAGGAGTGTCCGTGCTCGGAGTTGTTCTCGGCTACGCCATCGCGGTCCGCGGTGGAGAAGGTGTCGAAGCGGATCGAGTAGCGGTCGTTGCCTCGCTTGTACGACGTCAGGAGGTACCAGGTGGCGAAGTCCATCTGCACGAAGTGCGGCGGGACGCCCATGCCGGTGGCGCCCCAGCAGTATTCGCCGGCGAGAGTGGCGGGCGAGGTGAGGCCGATCTGCGCGGCGGCGATGTTGAAGTGCGTCTGCCACGAGTATTCGCCGCGGTACAACTCGCGGTCGCCGCGGTTGTCGACGCGCGTGAGCTGCATCATGGCCCGTTCGGGAAGCTGGAAGCGAATCCGTCCGGAGACTCCGGTGCGGCCGTCGAGATCCTTTTCGAAGGGGACGGTGCCGTCGGGCCGCTGTTTGGCGAAGTCGGTGGCAAGAGAGAAGAGCGGCGGCAGCGGCAGGACTTCGTCATAGACGGTGAGGCGATTGCCGACCGACCAGCCGCGCCAGGCCAGCAGAGCGCCGAGGGTGTCGTTGTTGCGGAAGGCGCTGGCGCCGGCGGTGACGTAGAAGTTCGGCCGCCAGGCCAGATCGACGCCGACGGGACGAAACTCTTCACCGATCCAAGAGTTGAGCGGCGAGAAGTTGACGGTGTAGGGCGAGGTCCAGAGAGGATCGGTGTTTTCGCGTGATGTTCCGAGAAAGAACTGTCCGGCGCGCAGCGTGAAGTGCTCGGAGTGAAGGTCGACGTAAGCCTCGACGAATCCGGCGCGCTTGCCGCCGGAGCCTTGCTGGTCGCGCCGCGCCACGCCGTGCGCATGAAGATCGAGCCACGATACCGGTGCCCACTCCGCGCCGATCTGGGCCACGCCGAGCGTGACCATGCGATGGTCGTTGACGTCCGAGGCGCCGGTGTCGAAGCGTCCGAATCCCCCCTGGAGCCACCCCGGCTGCCCGCTGGTGTAGATCTCGCGGGCGGAGAGAAAGCCGTGTAGCTGGAAGGCGGATTGGGCAAAGGCGGGCGCGGTCAGCGCGAGCGTTAGGAGGATGAGACGGAAGGACCTCATGGGGCGATTGTAACTGCGCCTTGCGCGTTGTCTGCGCCTGTGGCGCGTTGTCGGTTGTCTGCGCGCTGCGGCGCGCGTGGACGATATTGTCTGTCTGGGAGGTTGCCGGCGAATGCGCGGCTTTGCCGCCAGGCACAGACGAGAGTGTCTGTGCCACATTTGCCCTCGGTATTGCCGGAGAGTTGAGTCTTGCCGGGCCGAATATGGCACAGAGTGTCTGTGCCACATTTGCCCTCGGTATGCCGGGAGAGTTGAGTCCTGCCGGGCCGAATGTGGCACAGACACTCTTGTCTGTGCCCCCGGCCGCAGCCGAAGCTCTGCGAGCTTGGTCTGACCGCCCATCTTCGTCCACGCGCGCCGCAGCGCGCAGACAACCGACAACGCGCAACGCGCAGACAACGCGGCGAAGCCGCCCTGCCGCGAGCTTGCCTGACTGCCCATCTTCGTCCGCGCGCGCCGCAGCGCGCAGACAACCGACAACGCGCAACGCGCAGACAACACGGCGAAGCAGCTCAGAAGTTGTACCGATACTCCAGCGTCACCGTCGATCCTCCCGTGCGCGGATCGAAATCGGGGGCGAGGCCGGGGCGGTCGCCGGAGACGCGCACGTACTCGATTCCGGTGCGCGTGTGCGCGTTGGCTTCGTGCATCCAGGCGAAGGTAAAGGCGTGGCCATCTTCGCGGGAATGATCGGTCACCGGGTGGTTGGCGTTGCGCGTGGTGAAGCGTTCCACGCGCCCGCTGATGCGCTCGTGGCTGAACTTGTGCGAGAGCAGCAGGTAGGCGGTATCGAAATCCATCGTGAAGCTGCCGCCGGGGAACGCGACCTTCGTCGAGCCGCCGGCCCATTCCGCGGCGAGCGTGGTGTCCGCGGTCGATCCAACCTCGCCGCTGACGACGTTGAACGACGTCAGCCACGGCTCCTGACCCTTCACCTTCACCGGCGAGATCGTGGCGCGGTTGTCGATGTGTGTGAACTGCACCATGGCCCGCTCGGGAAGCGAGACGCGGATGCGCTCGGAGTAGCCGTTCTTTCCATCGAGATCCTCGCCGATCGGCCGGGTCAGGTCCGGCTCCGGCGTCGGCAGCTTCTCGTTGTAGGTTGCCAGATAGTTGCCGAGCGTCCAGCCACGAGCGGCCAGGAGCGTTCCCATGGTGTCGTTTCCGCGGAAGGCCGTGCCGCCGACGGTGACGTAGAAGTTCGGCGACCATTGCAGATCGGCGCCGATCGGGCGGACCTCCTGCCCCATCCACGAGTTCAGAGCGGAATAGGTGATGGTGTACTTCGACGTCCAGAGAGGATCGGTGTTCTCGCGCGACGTCGGCAGAAAGAACTCGCCGGCGCGAATGCGGAAGTGATCGTTGAAGATATCGGCGTAGGCCTGGATGACGCCGGCGCGTTTTCCTTGCGAGCCGGACTGCTCCCGCCGGGCCACGCCGTCCGCGTGCAGCAGGAACCACGTCTCCGGCGTCCAGTCGAATCCGAGCTGCGCGCTGTCGACGTTGACGAAGCGATGATCGTCGGGATTGTCGGCCCCCACGTCGAAGCGTCCGGCGCCGAACTGAAGCCACGACGGCTGGGCGTTGACGTAGATCTCGCGCGCGGCGAGGTAGCCGTGAAACTGCAGCGACTGGGCGCTCGCGGTCGTTGCGGCGCCGAGGAGAAGGAGCGCGAGCATTTTTCGCATGGTGAAAATTGTAGTCGCTGGGAGCCTTCGCCGAAGAATTGTTCTTGCGCCACCGCCGGAGCAGTCTCGGGCAACCAACGCTGCCGGCCGTGCCGGCTTAGTTCGTCCGAGGATCACGCCAGAGTCCAACCTCGTGGTTTCCGTAGTCGATCGTGACGAGAAACTTCGACAGGATACGGTTGCCGACGCGCGGCTCCGCGACGTCGGCGAGAAGGATATCGACATCCCCGAAATCGGTGCCGGCGAGTTGCACACGTGCGTGCGTCCGCCCGCCCGCGGCACGTCCGCGGGGGAGGATCAGCGTATCGGGTGAGGCCGTGTCGACGACGGCCTCGACCTGTTTGCCGTCGATCGTGAGGATCACGTCCGGCTCGGCCGTGAAACGGAAGATGGTCATCATCTCGGGGTGAATGCCTTCCTTCTGATACGTCAGAAGCCCCGAGGCGTAGTCGATCGAAATGGCGTGATCTCCCCAGACATCCGCTCCGATGATGCCGTCGGCGACGTGGTGCATGTCGAGATCGACGGGGGTGAAGCGGAGGGCTTCCTTCTCGGTGAGCTGCAGCGACCGCGCCCCTCGCCAGGCGGCCTGAGGAAGGGTGGCGGCATAGCCGCTGTCGAGCGCGGTCCGGGCGTTGGCGACAGCGAGGAGGAACCGGCCGGCCTTCCCGTCGACGGCCGCTGATGGAAGGAAGATCAGATTGTTGCGGACGATGAAGGCGAGGTTCACCTCCTGACCGAGCGGCTCCTGCGCCCACGGCGTTGCGCACATCGTGCACAACAGCAGCGTGGCGATTGCGATGAGAAGGCTTTTCGAGTACATACCGGCGGCGTTTTGACTGCAACAGGTGGACCCGGAGGAATGATGCTGAGTGAATTCAGGAACGAGCCGCTGACCGACTTTAACGTACCCGCCGCGAAAACGGCCATGGAAAGCGCTCTGCAGACGGTGCGCGCCGAGTTTGGCCGCGAGTACCCGGTGGTGATCGGCGGCGAACGGATCACGGGGCTGAAGACGTACGACTCGATCAACCCGTCGCACAAGTCCCAGCTCCTGGGACGTTTCAACAAGGCCACGAAACAGCACGTCGAGCAGGCGCTCGATGCGGCCTGGAAGGCATTCGAATCGTGGAAGCGGCAGCCGGTCGGCGTCCGCGCCGGACTGCTGGTGAAGGCCGCGGCCTTGCTTCGCGAGCGCAAGCACGAGTTCTCGGCGACGATGGTCTACGAGGTCGGCAAGACCTGGCCCGAGGCCGACGCCGATACGGCGGAGGCAATCGACTTTCTGGAGTTTTACGCTAGAGAGGCCTACCGCTGGGGAGGCGAGCAGCCGATCACGAAGATCGCCTCCGAGGACAACGCTCTGGTCTATGTCCCGCTCGGAGTCGGCGGCGTCATCCCCCCCTGGAACTTCCCGCTGGCCATCATGGCTGGGATGACCACGGCCGCTGTCGCTACCGGCAATTGCGTGATCCTGAAGCCGTCGTCGGACGCGCCGTGGATCGCCTGGCGCTTCTTCGCGCTGCTCGAGGAGGCGGGGATGCCGCCGGGCGTCGTCAATTTCCTGAGCGGCTCCGGCGCCGAGGTCGGCGATCCGTTGGTGATGAGCCCGCGCCTTCGCTTCATCTCTTTCACCGGTTCGAAGGAAGTCGGCCTGCACATCAACGAGGAGGCAGCCAAGTCCAGGCCGGGCCAGCTCTGGATCAAGCGCGTCGTCGCGGAGATGGGCGGCAAGGACGCCATCATCGTCGACCGCGACTACACGAATCTCGATGATGCCGCCGCCGCCGTCGTCGCCTCGGCGTTCGGTTTCCAGGGACAGAAGTGCTCGGCCTGCTCGCGCCTCATCGTCGACGATGCCATCTACGACACCTTCGTGCCGATGGTGGTCGCGAAGACGAAGGCGCTGCGCATTGGCGCGCCAGAGGAAGGATCGACGCAGAGCGGGCCGGTGGTGAGCGAGTCAGCCATGCGCAAGATCAAGGAGTTCATCGAGAAGGGGAAGAGCGAAGGGGGGAAGCTCCTTGCGGGCGGCGAAGTGCGCGACGCCGAGGGGTTCTTCATCGAGCCGACCGTGATCGGCGATGTGGCGCCGGAGGGAACGATCTCGCAGCAGGAGATCTTCGGGCCGGTGCTTGCCGTCAGCCGGGCCAGGGATTTCGACGACGCGCTGCGGATCGCCAACGACACGGAGTTCGGACTCACCGGCGCCGTCTTCACGGACGATGAGTCGAAGCTCGACCGCGCGCGCGACGAGTTCTTCGTCGGCAATCTCTATCTGAACCGCAAATGCACCGGTGCTCTGGTCGGCGTCCACCCCTTCGGCGGCTTCAACATGTCCGGCACCGATTCGAAAGCCGGCGGCCGCGACTACCTCGGATTGTTTCTGCAGGCCAAGGCGATCTCGCGGAGGAAGATCGGAGCGCCTGAGCCGTCGGGGGCGGGGGAGTAGGGGTGAGGAGGCCCAGACAAGAGTGTCTGGGCCACATTTGCCCTGGTTACGGAAAGAGACCGGCACTTACACGGAGTCCAATGTGGCCCAGACACTCTTGTCTGGGCGGGTTCCTCGCTACTCCAGCGTGAAGGTCACCGTCAGGTCGAAGATGACCTCGACCGGCTGCCCGTTCAGCGTGCCGGGGTGGAAGTGCCATTTCTTGACGGCTTCCACCGCCTGCTCGCTGAGACCCATAGGCAGCCCCTTGAGGACCTTCACCTGCTCGACGTCTCCCTGTTTGTTGACGATCGCTTCGACGACGACGACGCCGGTGACGCGGCCTTTTCGCGCGGCGTCGGTATAGTCGGGTTTGGCGCGAGTGATCGCAACCGGCGCTTTCACGTCGCCTCCTACTCGCAATGGTCCGTTGGACGGGTCGGTGCCGCCGACGGTGCCGCCTGCGACACCATCTTTTTCACCGCCGAGAACGCCACCGATCTGGCCGCCGACGACTCCGCCGACTGTGCCGCCTTCCTGACCACCGACGACACCCCCCGCCACGCCACCGGCAACGCCACCTTCCTGGGCGCCCGGCGGATCATTCGACGGCTGCGAAGGCGTCGGATCGATCGGAGCCGTAGTCGTCGGTGTGGGGATATCGACCTTAGGCACCTCCTGCGGGATCTCCCGCGGTTGCACGAATGTCTGCTGCGGTATCTCTACCGGTTTCACGATCTTCGGGGTGGACGCGGCATGCGACGCCGCGGGCGGTGGGGGCGGGGGTGGAGGCGGGGCGGCCTTCGACAACAGGAAGGCATGTACCGGCTTGTTTTCGGCGGCGATCTTTTGCGTTGCCTGGGTAGACATGAAGACGATCAGGCCGATGATCGCGCTGTGTACGCCGAGGGAGGCGAGTGTGGCTTTCCAGCCACGCCGCTTTTGGTGCGTTCCAGACTCAATCAGTTGGTCCCTGAGATCCATACGCTGTTCTCCTCCTTCGTGATTCGTTTAGTTATTGAGCAATATTGCAGCCAATAGTTCGCAACTGTTTGTGCTTTTAAATGAATGAGTTAGGAGCACATGCTAGAATGCGCGGCATGCGGCGTATGGCATTGTTGTGGCTGTTCGTTCTGGTGGGGTGCAGCACCGCCTCGCTGCCTCTGCCGTTGGCGTGGAAGACAGTACCGGCCGCGGCGGTGGTTGGCGACTATTGTGCTCCGTTCCCATGTGCAGCAAAGGCGCAGGTGCCCTCGGTCCGCATCGCTGGTAACCGCATCGTCAATGGAGACAAAACGGGCGACAAAACGCTCACACCACAATTTGTGGCCATCGATTCCTTCGATGTCTCACTCGACCGTAAGGAGATCGTCTTTTCGGCCAAGCGGAAGGACAACTTCGACATCGGCCTGGTATCGCTCGACGGCAGCGACATCCACTGGGTCCCCGAGGATCCGGCCGACGAGGTCGGCGTGCAGTGGGCTCCGCGCGGCAACAAGGTGAGCTTTATCCTGCACACGAAGACCGGCAGCATCGTGCGTACCGTGCACATCCCGACGGCGGCCCAGCTTTCGGTCGACTTCCCGCGGACGCAGATCGACGCCGTGGCCTGGGAACCAAAGGCGGAACGGTTCGCCGTCGTGGCGGAGTCTCCCGATGCGTCGCAGAGTCTGGTATCGATGACGTATGAAGGCCAGAAGCGGCAGGAGATCATTCCCCCCGGAGCGCGTCTCGACGTCTCCCTCGAGCCGGTGGGCGGCGTGCTGGTCATGCGGCCTAACGCCATGCATTACAACGAGCGGCTGCCGCTGGTGGTCTGGCTCGACCGCAACCCGTTTGCCTGGAGTGACGCCCGCGCCGCCCTGATGCGCAATGCGCGGGTTGCCATCGCCATCGCACCGGCGGTCGACGGCCCCTTCTGGAGCGAGATCGCCAAGGTGCCGTGGATCGACAGCACGCGTACGTACATCGTCGGCGACCGATCGACCCAGCAACCCAGCCACCCTGCAACCATCATCAAAGCCGACCCCTCCCTCCCTCCCGACCGCTACGTCCGCCACGGAAACAGCGTGTCGGCGCCACCCGCTGTCGTACAATCGCTTGCCGCCGCGTTGATCGCGGACGACCTGAAGGGAACACCCCCGCCGAATGGCCGTCGATGAAACCGTAAAGAAATCGACTTTCCGCGAGTACTACGAAGCGCTCCTGATCGCCGTAATCTTCGTCAACTTTGCCCGCATCTTCGCCTTTCAGGCGTTCAAGATCCCGACGGGATCGATGGAAGACAACCTGAAAGTCGGCGATCACATCATCGTCAACAAATTCATCTATGGGCCGGGGATGTCGCTCGGCGGCCTGCTGCCGCTGCGTGAGATCCGGCGCGGCGACATCATCGTCTTCCGCTATCCCCTCGATCCCGACACCGACTTCGTGAAGCGCGTGATCGGCCTGCCGGGCGACTCAGTGGAGGTTCACGACAAAGTGGTCTCGATCAACGGCAGACCGATGCCCGAGCAGTACGTGATCCACGTCGATCCGACGATCTACCCGCCGCGGCCGCAACTTCCGGAGCCGTATCGGTCGCGCGACCAGTTCGGGCCGTACATCGTCCCCCAGGGACAGTACTTTGCCATGGGCGACAACCGCGACCGTTCCAGCGACTCGCGCTATTGGGGAACCGTTCCGCGCTCGATGATCAAGGGCCGCGCCTTCATGGTCTATTGGTCGTACGAGGGAACGCCGCCTCCTGCCGACGCTCCGACCTCGGCGCGGATCAAGGAGCTGGCCGGAGTGGTGGTCCATTTCTTCACAAAATCGCGATGGGAACGTACGTTCTTCATCGTCGACAGCAAATACCATTTCACGCCGGGTTTGACGCCCGAGGGCGAGGCCGGCGAAAGCCCATGAGTGGTACGGAACATCGGGAGTCGGGAGTCGGGGATCGGGAGTCGGAGCTTGATGGTTCGGATGGAACGGATCCGGCGCGCCCGTTGACACTCGACGCCCATTTATCGGCTTCGGAGGACGAAGCGGAGCTCGATTCCGCTCCGGCCGACGACTCCCTCCCCCCGACACCCGAGGAGAGCGGCGTCGTCATCGACCGCAGCGACCATCCCATCTCTCGGCGGCGAATCCCGGAGAACGTCCTCAAGGTCCTCTACCGCCTGCACCGCAGCGGTTACCGGGCCTATCTCTGCGGCGGGAGCGTGCGCGATCTGCTGATGAGCGGGACGCCGAAGGACTTCGATCTGGCCACGGATGCGCATCCGGCCGAGATCCGTCGTCTGTTCCGCAACAGCCGGATCATCGGCCGCCGCTTCCGGCTCGTGCACATCATCTTTCAGGACATGCTGGTGGAGGTGGCCACGTTTCGCCGCGAGCCCGAGCGCGCGGAAGACGCCGAGATGCTGATCACCGACGACAACACCTTCGGATCGCCGCTGCAGGACGCGCGGCGGCGCGACTTCACCATCAACGCGCTCTTCTACAACATCGCCGACTTCTCGGTGATCGACTATGTCGGCGGACTCGAGGATCTGGAGGCTAAACGCGTTCGGGTGATCGGCGATCCCGACGTCCGTTTCCGCGAAGATCCGGTGCGGATGATGCGCGCCATCGAGTTCGCCTCGCGCCTAGGCTTCGAGATCGAGCCGGCCACCTACGACGCCATCCTTCGCCACAAGAACGAGATCCTCAAGGCGTCCGCCCCGCGCGTCTCCGAGGAGATCCTGGAGCTGCTGCGGCGCGGCTGGTCGCGCGGCGCCATCCATCTGATGGTGAGCACCGGCCTGCTCGATCCGCTCGTCCCCGAGGTCTACAAAGCGATCGCCGGAGACCGGGCTCCGTACTTCTGGAAAATGCTCGAGGTCCTCGATCGAACCGTGCAGGCCGGCCGGAAAATCTCCGATCCGGTGCTGCTCTCCGTTCTCTTCCTCCCCTGGATTCTTCAGGAGCTGGAGCTGGAGGAATCGCGCCGTGAGTCGCGTATGAAGATCGGCGAGGTGATCCTCTTCATCCGCGAGCTGATCCAGCCGATGTGCACGCGCATGGCGCTGGCGGCGGGGACACGGCACCAGATCGAGACGGCCCTGGACACGCTCTGGCGCCTGCTCGAGCCGCCGGCCGACCGCCGCGCGCAGTTCAAATTCGTCTACCGTGACCCGTTCAACGACGCTCTGGCGCTGCTGGAGCTGTACGCGCTCTCCTCCGGGAAGCACGTCGACGTCTTCCGGCAGTGGCAGCAGTTCGCACAACGCGCGCGCCACGTCGTTGATGATGATGCGCCGTCGCCGGCGGCGAAGCGGAAGCGGCGCCGCCGGTAATCTGCGGCTTCGCCGCGTTATCGGTTGTCAGATATTTTGGAATCGCCGCGTTATCGGTTGTCGGTTGTTTGCGCTGCGGCGCGTTGTCGGATATCTGCGTGGCCGCTGGTTGTCGGTTGTCGGTTGTCTGCGCTACGGCGCGTGGCCGGTTGTTCACAGTGCTCTGCAGCCGCTGGAGCTTGGAGGTTCGCACCTACCTGACCACGCGCCGCAGCGCAGACAACCGACAACCGACAACGCGCCTCCAGCAGTGCACCGACAACCGACAACGCGCGGCTGGCGCGCAAAGCGCGCCAGCCGCGCAGTATCATTTAACCGATGCCCGACCTGCCCATCTACATGGACCATCACGCCACCACGCCGGTCGATCCGCGCGTGGTCGAGGCGATGCTGCCGTTCTTCACCGAGAACTTCGGCAATCCGGCCTCGCTGACGCATGAGCATGGACGACGCGCGTCGAACGCGGTCGAGGATGCGCGCTTCGGCATGGCCCGTTTCTTCGGCGTCGCGCTGAACGAGGTCTACTTCACCGCCGGGGCGACGGAGTCGAACAACATCGTCCTCAATCTCCTTGCCCCCGGCGATCACCTCATCACCTCGGCGATGGAGCACAAGTCGATCGTGATTCCTGCCCGGCGTCTGGAGAAGCACGGCGTCGCGGTGACGCTGCTGACTCCCGACAGCGAAGGGTTCCTTGATCCGGACGAGCTCCGCGGTGCCCTGCGGCCGAACACGAAACTCGTTTCGGTCGAGGCGGCCAACGGCGAGATCGGAACGCTGCAGGACATCGCCGCGCTCGGCGCGATCTGCCGGGAGCGCGGCGTCCTCTTTCACAGCGACGTCACGCAGGCCGCCGGCAAGGTCCCGCTGGACATGGCGAACGTCGATCTCGCGGCCTTCTCCGCGCACAAGTTGTACGGGCCGAAGGGCATCGGCGGCATGATCGTCCGGCGCGGCATTCGGATCGAGCCGGTCATGCTCGGCGGGGGCCAGGAAAAGGGAACACGCAGCGGAACGGTGAATGTACCCGGCGCCGTGGGAATGGTCACCGCCTTCCGCATCCGCGGCGAGGAGATGGCGGCGGAAGCGGAGTGGTTGACCGGACTCCGCGACATGCTGTGGGATCGCATCGTCGAGGAAGTGCCGGGTGCGTCGGTCAACGGACCGCGGGCCCGGAGGCTGCCCGGCAATCTCAACGTCAGTTTCGAGCGGGTGGAATCCGACTCCGTGATGATGGCCATGCGCCATTTCTCGCTCTCGTCCGGCTCGGCGTGCAGCTCGGGCGAGCGGAGCGCGTCGCCGGTGCTGATGGCCATCGGAGTCCCGGAAGCGCTGGCGTACGGTTCGATCCGTTTCGGACTCGGCAAGTCCAATGCGAAGGAACACGTCGCGCTGCTCGTCGACGATCTCCGTCGCAACATCGGCCGGCTGCGGGAGATCTCAGCGGCGTGAGCAAGTCCAACGCCGTCCGCATTCTTCTGGTCGACCACTCGCGCGGCTCGTTGCTCTTTCAGGAATCGATCCTCCGGCGCCGGGCGGCGACGATTGCCACGGCGCTCACCGGAACGAACGGAATCGAGATCGCGCGCAGCGACCAGCCGCAACTGATCATGTTCGCCTTCGACCTCTTCGACATGACCGCGCCGGAGTTCTGCCGGGAAATCCGCGGGGATGCATCGACGCGGGCCATGTCGCTGCTGCTGGTCTGCGAGCGCGAATCGCCCGAGCACGCCGAGCTCTGCCTCTCCGCCGGCTGCAACGACGTCATCTTCCGGCCTTTGCAGCGTCACGAGCTCGACTCCAAGATCGCCAGGCTGACCACGATCCCTTCGCGGCGCGAGCTGCGGACGCTCACGCGCATCGAGGTCTCGATCGAGAAGAACGGCCGCTTCATCATCGGGCGCAGTCTCAACATCTCCGCAAGCGGCATGTTTCTGGAAGTCGACCGCGTGCTGCCGGGAGAGGGAAAGCTGCGGCTGCATTTCTATCTGCCGGGCGATCCGAAGCCGCTGCAGATGGAGTGCGACGTCCTGCGCGCGGAGTTCACCGGCGCGACGGCGAAATATGGTGTCAGCTTCAGCGCCGCCAACGACGAAGAGCGCGAGCGCATCGAGCGCTTCGTTCGACGGCTCCGCTCCCGCGAGTTGCTCTGATGAGCCGGATTCTCCAACGCATCGACGAAGCGGTAGAGCTTACGAAGGACCAGGAGTACCTCCGCGCGCTCACGATTTTTCTCGACGTCTACGGCGGCGAGGATCCGCCGTCGCCGATGCTTTCGTCGAAGACGGCCACGGGGTTGTCGTACTTCGGGCTCTGTCTGGCCCTCGTCGAGAAAAAGATCAAGCCGTCCATCGACCTCTGCAAGCGGGCCATCGAGCTGCAGTTCTACAACGTCAATCACTTCGCCAATCTCGCCCGCGTCTACGCCGCCGCCGGAAACCGCAAGAAGGCGATCGAGACATTGGAGCAGGGGTCGAAGACGCATCCGGACGATGACAGTCTGCTGGCGGTGCGGCGCGAGCTCGGCATCCGCGCGCGCCCGCCGGTCCCGTTTCTGGAACGCTCCAATCCGATCAACGTCACACTCGGCCAGGCCAGGCACGCGAAAAAGGTGTCGGAGAGCGAGCGGAAGAAGAAGTAGTGGCAGTAACGGTCGTCATCCCGACGCTCAACGAGGAGGATTGGATCGCCGGTTCGGTCACCTCGGCATTCGCAGCGGGAGCGGCCGAGGTGATCGTGGTGGACGGCGGGAGTGTCGACCGCACGCCGCGGCTGGCCAAGGGCGCCGGCGCGCGCTTGCTCCTGTCCGTGCCGATGCGGGCGCGGCAGTTGAACCTCGGCGCGGATGCCGCTTCGCATGAGACGCTGGTTTTTCTTCACGCCGATTCACGTCTGCCGGCGGGCGCGGCAGGCGTGATCGAGGATGCGCTGATGCAAGGCGCGGACTTTGGCGGATTCCGCATCGCCTTCGCCGAGCCCTCGCGCCGCCTTCGCCTCGCCGCCGCGATGATCAATCTGCGGACGAGCGTCACGCGCTGTCCGTGGGGCGATCAGGCGCAGTTCATCCGCCGTGAGACGTTTCTGAAGGCCGGCGGTTATCCGGAAATGCCGCTGATGGAAGACTATGAGCTGGCCAGGCGGATGAAGCGCCGCGGCCGATCGGTTCTCCTGCCGATGACCGTCACGACATCCGGACGCCGCTTTCTCCGCAAGGGCGTTCTCCGCACCGCCGCCCACAACTGGAGGACGATCATCCGTTATCGAATGGGAGCGGACATCGACGCACTGGCGCGGAGTTACCGACGATGAACTGGACGTCAACAGCAACGAGCTCGGCATGTCTTCCAATCGAGTGCCGACAGGCGTCGACATCAACGAGCTCGCCACGCTCTACAATCGAGAGCCCTTCTCCCCTCGCGGTTTCTTGCGGGGGGAGAAGGTGCCGAAGGCGGATGAGGGGGGCGCTCCACGCAGGTGTGAATCGCGCACGATCCAACCGCATCCATGTATGCGGCTCCTGTTTTCAACCTCCTCAGGCCAGTGGTGCAAGATCGTTTCTGTCGCGTAAACGCCCCCTCATCCGCCTTCGGCACCTTCTCCCCCGCAAGAAACCGCGGGGGAGAAGGGCTCTCGATGTAAAGGGTTGCCGGTCTTTCCAGTTAGCGTGTGAGAAATGCTGGCTCACGCGGCATACGACAAACCGCCATTCACATCCTCCCGGAGTTGCGGCGCGATGAACTGCTACATCCTCATCGGGGGCCAATCGCGCAGGATGGGACGTCCGAAGGCGGAGCTGTTTCTCGATCGTGTTGCGTCCGTGGCATCCGAGGTCTTCGAAGAAGTGATCGCGGTACAACGGCACGAGGGAGCGGCGGCATCGATTCCGACGATTTACGAACGTCCGCACGACGATCAGGCGCCGGTGTTCGGCGTTGCCTGCGCGCTTGCCCACGCGCGCGGGCGCTGTTTCATCCTCGCGGTCGACTATCCCCTCATCACCGCGGCGCTCCTGCGTCATCTGCGCGCGCGCTTCGAGCGGTCGCGCGCCCTTCTGGTCGCCCCGGTCTGGAGTGGCAAGACGCAGATGCTCTGCGGCGGCTATGCGCCCGAGTTGCTGGTGCGGATCGAGCAGCGCCTCGCCGCAACGCGTTACGATCTGCGCGGTCTGGCCGGCGGAGACGACGCGGACATCATCCCGGAAGAGGAATTGCGAGCGGCGTTCGCGGGCGAGCCGTTGATGAATGTGAATACGCCGGAGGAATTGGACCCCGACCTCCTATCCTGACGTGGAGCGCAGCGACACTGTCAGGATCTCCGGTGCGACCGCTCGGTAGTTGACCATCGTCAGGGCCTGCGCGGCCGAACCGGAGATCCTGACGGCGTCGCTGCGCTCCGCGTCAGGATGGGGACTCTACTGACCCACGAATCCACTAATCTACTCACATGACCAACAACTTCTCCCACCTCGACGACACCGGCGGCATCTCCATGGTCGACGTCGGCGCCAAGCGCAGCACCATGCGCGAAGCGGTGGCGCTGGCGACGGTGCGGATGTCTCCGAAGACACTCCGCAAGCTCGTTGAACAGGCGCTGCCGAAGGGCGACGTCCTGACCACCGCTAAAGTGGCGGGAGTGCTGGCCGCGAAGCAGACGCCGAATCTGATCCCGCTCGCGCACCCGCTGGCCATCACTTCGGTGGACATCACTTTTGACCTCGACCAAAACGCCGGCACCATCGAAGTGCGCTCCATCGTCCGCTGCGACGGAAAGACCGGCGTGGAGATGGAGGCGATGACCGCCTGTGCCGTGGCCGCGCTGACGATCTACGACATGTGCAAGAGCGCCGAGAAAGGGATCAGCATCGAATCGCTCCAGCTCGTCCGCAAGTCGGGCGGCAAAAGCGGAACGTGGGAGCGAAGCTGATCGTCCGCTGCGCGTGACGATCTGTCCCGCACGCGTGACGGAAGTGTTGCCTCGCCTGCGCCCACGTGAGAGAACAGATGTGGCACACTCCCGGCAGGCAGCAGTGCGGGCTCCAGGTTGCAACGATTCGAGGAGGATTCTATCGATGCGCTTCTCCCGCGTGCTGCTTCCCGCCGTTCTCATTCTCGCCGCCACCCCCATCACCTACGCGGTCCCGCAGCATCGTGAGACCACGACCGTCGAGGTCGTGCAGATCCCCGTTTACGTCACCTCCTCGGGCGCCTCGGTGCGCGGGCTGACGCGCGACGATTTCAAGTTGCGCGTCAACGGCCAAACGCAGAAGATCGATTACTTCGACGTCGTCGATTTCAGCTCGCTCTCCTCGGAACAGATGCGCGATCCGCGGCAGCGCCGTCTCTATGTTCTGACCTTCGATCTGGCCAACATGTCGCAGTTCGCGTTGCCCCGCGCCCAACGTGCGGCGGAGGAGTATCTCGCCGCCGCGCAGCCGAGCGACTCGTTCGCCGTGGCCCTGCTCGGTCACGACAACCAGATCAGGTTCATCGTCCCGTTCACGCGCGACCGGGCCACGCTGCGGCGGGCGGTGGCCAGCTTCCGCGTGGCGTCGCCCGGCGATCCGCTGCGGCTGACGCTGGCGTGGGGGGAGCGAACGGCGCTGATCAACGACGACGCGGCAGAGCTCATGGACCTGCGGCGGATGGGAGCGGGTGTGACGGCGGAGCTCGTGGCCGATATGGCCCGCCGCCGCGTCGACGATCAATTCGAGTCCCTCGGCAATCTGGCGAGGCGGCTGGCGCCTCTGGAGGGCTACAAACATGTCGTCCTCCTGTCGAGGGGATTCGATAGCTTTCTACTTGGGGGTGGCCTCTCCGGCCTGACCGGCCGCTCACCCCTCGCCGGACCCCTTACAGGAGAGGGGCCGCAGCAGCAAGGCAATGCGTTCGCGTCTCCCGGGCAGCAGGGGCAGGGCGCCTGGTGGCCGGTCTCGTTCCATGGATTTGATTCATGGCTTCCGGAATCACAGCGCAGGATGCAGAAGGAATTCACCGACGCCGGTGTGTTCCTCGACGCCATCGACATCGAAGGAGTGCGCCCCATCGGCATGGGTTCCAACGAGTCGTTGCATTTCCTCGTCTCCGACACCGGAGGCCAGGTCGTCGAGCATCGCAACGATCTCAAGGCCGCGATCCAGCGGCTCACCGATTCGCAGCAGGTGGTCTACGTCCTCGGCTTCCATGCCGCGGATACGGGGCGGAAGCAGAACACCATCTCCGTCGACGTCACCGGCGCGCCGCGTAGATCCTACGTGTTCTACCGCCAGTCCTACACGACGATTGCGGACAAGCCGCCGGCGTACGATGGTCTCCGCCTCGCTGACATCGTGACCAACGACATCCCGGAGAACGGAATCACGATGACGACCACCGTAACCACCGCTCCGAAGACGGCCGCGGTGAGCGTCACCTTGCCGGGCCAGGAGTTGCTCGCCATCGCGGGCAATGACGGGAACGTGAAGGGCGAGGCGCTGCTTTACGTTTTCCTGGGACAAACGTCCGTTTCGTTCGCGCGGAAGGGAATCGACGTCGACGTGACGCGCGCGCGAACGGGTGGTCTCGACGGCCGCAACGTCGAGATCGCGCAGTCCTTCGATCTGCCGCCGGGCACGTATGCGCTGAAAGTACTTGTACGCCTCGAAGGTCACGATACGCTGGCGTTTGCACGAAAAGACTTCACGATAGGAGAGTAGCCGGCATTGCGAAAACTGGGATTTGCGCTTCTGGTTGCCTGCGCGTTCTCCGCGCAGGCGCAACTCCGCGAGAGCATGACCGTGGAGGTCGTGCAGGTTCCTGTGTACGTCACCACGAGCGACGGCAAGCCGGTGACCGGGCTGAAAAAGGAGGCATTCCAGCTCTCCGTCGACGGGCATCCGCAAGCGATCGACTACTTCGACACCTTTGATTTCGCGGCGGCGACCTCCGAGCCGCCGGCGCTCGAGCGCCCTCGCCGCGAGCGCCGGCTTTACCTGCTGCTGTTCGATCTCACGTTTGCGACACCGCCGACGATCGCGCGCGCCCAGCATGCGGCGGAACAGGCCGTTACGCATTCCAATCCCGCCACCGACCTTTTCGCCGTGGCCACCTACTCCTCGAACCGGGGCGTCTTTTTTCTCTCTCCGTTCCTCTCCGACCGCGTTGCGGTGGCCCGCGCGATTTACACGCTCAAGGCCAGTTCGGCATTGGATCCCCTCGGTCTGGCGCTCGCCAGCGCCGAGCGAGCGAAGTTCGTCACGGCGATGGAACAGGGAGGCGCGGCTGCAGGCTCGGACGGGGACCTCTCTCCCTTTCTCGGGACCGAGGTCGCCGATATGATCAAAGGCGGGCAGGCCAATCAGGACATGAAGGTGATGCCGGCGAATCGCCTGATCGAGTATCAGCTCCAGGGCCTCGGCGAGGCCGCAGCGCGTTTCGGATTGCTCGAGGGACAGAAGCACCTTCTCGTCTTCACCGAGGGCTTTGACTCATCGCGTCTCACCGATATCAGGACCGAAGTCAAGACCTCGGCGCGGCCGCCGAACCTGGACGCGCATCTCCTCGACCTCGTAAAGCAGATGCACGAAACGTTTGTCTCCGCCGGGGTGACGCTCGACAGCGTCGACATCAAAGGGGTCCGTCACACCTTTGACAGCCTCGAGAACAATGCGCTTTACATGCTCTCTCGAGGCACCGGCGGGCGCGTCATCGTCAATCGCAACGACATCGTCGCCGCGGTCGACACGCTGGTCCAGGCCCAGCGGCTGGTGTACGTGCTCGGTTTCCGCCAGGGAGAGCGCAAACAAGGCCGCATCTCCGTGCACGTGAGCGGACTGCCGCACGGCGCGGAGGTGTCGTATCGCGAAGGTTTCGGATATACACCGCAAAAGACGACCGACCTCGATGCCTTGCAGCTTGCCGACATCCTTCTCAACGACGTGCCGCAGGCCGGCGTGTCGCTGACCGGCGGAGTGAGGACGTCCGAGGGGCAGGCGGAAGTAGCCGTGAGCTTTGGCCGCGCCGAGGTCGTGCCGCAGCTCGTCGAGCCAACGCCGAGCGTCGAGATCCTCTTCTACATTTTCGACGAGCACGGCGCCGCGGTGGGATTCAAAGCCAAGCGCATCAATTTAAGCGGCAAAGCGCGCGTGAGCACCGGCTACCTGACGCTGAACGAACCGTTCGCCCTGCCGAAAGGGAAGTACACGTCGAAGGTTCTGCTGCGGATCTCCGGCACCCGCTCGATGGGTTTCGTCCGGCGCGACTTCACCGTGGATTGAATCCTCCCCTGGGACCGCGCGCGTCCCGCGCGCGCTTGTCGGGAAGGATGCTGCGAGGAAACGCCGGCAAGACGCCCGCGACATTTGCCGCGATGCTGCGAGGAAACGCGGTCGAGACGCCCTCGACATTTGCCGCGATAGCGGCAAGAAGACGATAGCCAGGGGTGCGAGCGCTTTTTGCGAGCACCCCTGGTTTCGGATGTTATGGATTCGTGCCGCGCCAGCGGCACTGGAAGTCGTCGCAATCGTCATTCGTCTCACTCGTCCAGTGCCGCTAACGCGGCACAATTTCAGTCCCACCTCAACCAGAGGTGCTCGCAAAAAGCGCTCGCACCTCTGGCTACCATCTGGCTGCCGCTAACGCGGCACAAAACGCGCCAGCGAGACGCGCGCGGTCCCAGGGGGCGCTATCGTCTCCTCATCCACGCCGGAACCGTCGATGTATTCCGATCGCTCCCGTTATCTTTCTGATCCGCGGTGACCAGTTGCTTGCGGATCGTTCCGAGGATGCGCTGGTCCGCGGCGGTGGCCAGGTCGAGGAGATGCTGGCGTTCGTGAAAGCCGTTGAAGGCGACGATGAAGCGGTCGATGCGGAATGCCACCACGCGCCCGAGGAAGCGATCCTCGGCGGTGAAGTTGTCCTCGCCGAGGTTCGGGATCGGATCGAGCAGCTTGCCGTTGTGCAGGTAGAGACCCTTGTACTGATCGAGGATGTTCTCCGCGGCCTGCTTGTTGGCCGCGGGGATGACGATCCCTTCGACGACGTCGTTGTCGACATTGAACGTGGCCTGAAACGAATTGCCGAGGAACGACTGCCCGAACGCCGAGTCGGCGGAATAACGCTCGCTGCCGGTTACACGATGGCCATCCGGGAGAAAGGCGAAGACGGCCGGCTTGCTCGGCGCCGGCGGCATGCGGTCGGAGACGAATCGGGCCAGGCGCAGAACGGCGTCGCCTGCTCCCGCACCGGTGATGCGGACGTAGAACGGTCCGCGCCAGACGTGAACCGAGTGCGTTTTCGCGAACGACTCGTTGGGGATGTCGAGAAAGTGGAATCTGCCGCTTTTCTGCTGCGAGTAGGCGCCGAACGCCTTTACGAAATCGGGGAAGCGGAAGATCTCGACGGTGGCGAAGCCGTTGCCGGCCGGCGTGTTGTACTTACCGATCGTCAGATCGAGGGTCTCGTATCGGGCGAACCGCGGCGCTTCGATCGAGCCGAGGTAGGTGTTCAGGTGATCGCCGGGGATGACGATGGGGTCTGCGTCGAGACGCCAGATCTGTGCTTCCTGCCGCCTCGGCAGGAATTGCAGGCTCGGCGAATCGATGGTGGCGAAGTTGACCTCATTGCGCGGCGGAGGTGCGATCCGTACCTGCGCCGGCCGGCGCGCTTCGCATGAGGCCAGCAGACCGGCGATCAGGATCGCGAGAGCGATTCCAGGAAGGCGATGGTGACGCGAACGCCCGCGCCGGTGGCCCCGCGCGCTTCGCGTACTGTTTCGTGCTCCGCGTATGCCGTTCCGGCGATGTCGAGATGCGCCCACGATGGACAATTGACGAACTCCTTCAGAAACACTGCCGCGGTCGTTGCGCCACCCCACCGGCCACCCGAGTTTTTCATGTCCGCCCATTCGCTGCGGATCAGATCCTTGTAATCGTCCCACTCCGGAAGTCTCCAGAGACGCTCACCGACGCGCTCCCCACACTCAATCAACTTTTGAGCCAGCTCGTCGTTGTTGGAGAAAAGTCCGGCCGCCTCGCTGGCCAGCGCCACCACGCAGGCGCCGGTGAGCGTGGCGTAGTCGAGGATGTGATCGGGCTTCAATTCCGAGGCGTAGTGCAGGGCGTCGCTGAGGATCATGCGCCCCTCGGCGTCGGTATTGATGATCTCGACGGTCTTCCCACTCATCGTGGTGATGATGTCGCCCGGTTTGTAGGCGCTGCCGCTGGGGAGGTTATCGGTCGAGGCGATGATGCCGGTCACCCGCACCGGAAGGGCCAGCATGGCCGCCGCCTGGATCGTGCCGAGGACCGCGGCGGCGCCGCACATGTCGAACTTCATCTCTTCCATCTTGTCGGCCGGTTTGATGGAGATGCCGCCGGAGTCGAAGGTGATGCCTTTGCCGACCAGCGCGACGTGCTTCTTCGCCTTGCGCGGGGAGTATTCGAGGACGATGAATCTCGGCTCTTCGGCCGAGCCGCGGTTGACGGCCAGCAGGCCGCCCATCTTCATCTTCTCGATCTCGCGCCTGCCGTAGACGGTGCACTTGATGCCGACGTGTTTGGCCACCTCTTCGGCGCGCTGGCCGATGTACGTCGGCGTGGCCAGATTGCCGGGTGCGTTGCCGAGGTCGCGCACCGTGCGGATGCCGGCAGCGATGGCCTTCGCTTCGTCGTCGAGCTGTTTGGCGTGTTTGGCATCAACGCCGGGAGGAGGGACGAGCGAGGCGCTGATCGGCAGCGACTTCTCCTCCTTCTTCGTGATGTAGACGTCGTACTTGTAGTCGGATGCGGCCAGGGCATCGGCGGCCACGCGCGTGGTCCCGCCGGCGCCGAGCTTCGGTAACGCGTAGGGGAGGACCACGATGATGTTGCGGTCGCGCTGCTTCTTTGCCATCCTGGCGATGGTGTAGATGGCAGTGCGCAGACAGCGAATGGTCAGCGCGTCTTCCTTGCCGATGCCGACGAGCGTGATCTTCTTCGGCTCGCCGGCCACGGTGGTCAGCGTTTCTTCCGCGCGTCCGGTGAAGCCGGCGTCGGCGATGGCCTGCATCGCCTTCGCCGCGATGGCGACATCCGGTTTGGTTCCCTCGGCGATCAGTACAAAGAGGTGGTCCGCTTTCGCGACCTTCGGTTCACGAGTAATAGTGACGTCCATATTGGCGGGGATTGTACTTGAGGTGCTACGGCGGCAAGGCCGCGTTGTCGGTTATCGCTTGTCCGTGGCACTCGCGCGGAGAGCGGGCATCCTGCCTGCTCCCGGCGCGGCCTCTGGCCCGACGGTGGGACGAACTCGAATGGAGATGTTGGGCCATACCCCGTGGCAGTTGAACCTGAAGTAGGCGAATGGGAGACGCCGTCGTTTTTGCACAACTGTTACGTTTGCGTTCGTCCCCACCGTCGGGCGAGACGCCCGCCGGGAGCAGGCAGGATGCCCGCTCTCCGCGTGAGTGCCATGTTTAACCGATAACCGATAACCGATAGGCGATAACCGGCTCCGCCCCCCGTGGATACTCCGCCTCCTCCCCATACAATTGGCCGCACTCATGCACGTGCGAGGTAACTGAATGGCGTTTCGAATTCTGGTCATCGACGATGAAACCGCCATCCGGGAAGCGATCCGGATGACGCTGGAGTACGAGGGATACCGTATCGACGAGGCTCGGTCCGGGCAGGATGGGATCGAGAAGGCCACCCGCACGGCGGCCCCGTACGACGCCATCCTGCTCGACATCAAGATGCCGGTGCTCGACGGGATCGAGGTCCTCGAGAATCTGAAAGAGCAGAAGGTGCCGTCGCCGGTGATCATGGTCTCAGGTCATGGCGACGTCTCCACGGCCGTGGAGTGCACGAAGCGCGGCGCGTTCGATTTCCTGGAGAAGCCGCTCAACCGCGACAAGCTCCTCCTCTCCGTCCGCAACGCCGTCCGTCAGCAGAAGCTGGAGGAAGAGGTCGGGGAGCTGCGCGAGCGCGAGGCGCGCGATTACCAGCTCGTCGGCGACGCCCCGGCCATGAAGGAGTTGAAGACGCAGATGGAGCTGGCCGCGCCGACGAAGGCGACGGTGCTGATCACCGGCGAGTCGGGAACCGGCAAGGAGCTGGTGGCGCGCGAGATCCATCGCCGCTCGTCACGCGCGGCCATGCCGTTCATCCAGGTCAATTGCGCGGCCATCCCCGAGGAGCTGATCGAATCGGAACTGTTCGGACATGAGAAGGGATCGTTCACCGGAGCGGTACGCAAGCAGACCGGCAAGTTCGTCGCCGCCGACGGAGGCACGATCTTTCTCGACGAGATCGGCGACATGTCGCTGCGCACGCAGGCTAAGGTCCTGCGCGTGCTGCAGGAGGGGGAGGTGGAGCCGGTCGGTTCAGCCACGGTCATCAAGGTCGACGTGCGCGTCATCGCCGCGACGAACAAGGAGCTGACCGAAGAGATCCGCGCCGGCCGTTTTCGCGAGGATCTGTTCTATCGCCTGAACGTCATCCCGGTACGCACGCCCCCGCTGCGCGAACGGAAGGAAGACATCCCCCTTCTGGCGCAGCACTTCGCCGCCATGTTCTCGGAGCAGTACAACCGGCATGCGAAGACGTTCACATCATCGGCGCTGAAAGCGATGCAGGACGCCTCGTGGCGCGGCAACGTGCGCGAGCTGCGCAACATGATCGAGAGGCTGGTGATCATGGTGCCGCCCGAGTCGATCGACATCTCCGACCTGCCGGCGGAGTTCTTCCGCGCCGCGGCCGACATCATCTCCTCGGCCATGCGCCTGTCGACTCTGCAGGACTTCAAGGATGAGGCGGAGAAAGCGTTCATCCTGGCCAAGCTGCGCGAGAACGGATGGAACGTTTCCAAGACCGCCGAGGCCATCGACACGCCGCGCTCGAATCTGTACAAGAAGATCGAGCAGTACAACATCAAGCGCGAGGGCGGCGGCGCGATGGTGTCGACGGATGGTGTCGATGGAGCGTGATGCGTCACCCATCGGTGTATTCGATTCAGGCGTCGGCGGACTGACCGTTTTTCGCGAGATCGCCCGCGCCCTTCCCCATCACTCCCTGATCTACCTCGGCGATTCCGCCCGCGTGCCGTACGGGACAAAGTCGGCCGAGACGGTGACGCGCTACTCGCTGCAGGCGGCCTCGCATCTTCTCGACCGCGGGATCGGCATGCTGGTCGTGGCCTGCAACACCGCCACGGCGGCGGCGCTCCCGGCTCTAAAGGAGTTGCTGCCGATCCCGGTAATCGGCGTCGTCGAACCGGGGGCGCGGGCGGCGGTGGAGCGGACGCGCGGCCGCGTCGGCGTCATCGCCACCGAGGGGACCGTGCGGTCGAAGGCATACACGCGCGCGATCCATGAGCTGGATGCGAAGGTCGAGGTGATCGAATCGGCGGCGCCGCTCTTCGTCTCACTGGCCGAGGAGGGATGGGCGAATACGCACGTCGCCCGCGAGGTGGCCGAGATCTACCTCGAGCCGCTGCTCGACGCCGGCATCGACACGCTGGTCCTCGGATGCACCCACTACCCGATCCTGCGCGGAACGATCGAGCAGGTGGTGGGGGAGGGAGTGTCGATCGTCGACAGCGCCGAGACGACGGCGGCGTATGTGGCACAGACACTCCTGTCTGTGCAGCAAACCGGCGCGGCGAAGCACACGTTTCTCGTCACCGACGCCGAGGAAAGATTCCGCCGGATCGCAGGCGAGTTCCTGGAGAGGGAGATCGAGCACCTGGAGCTGGTGAGCCTCTGACACGATCACTGTGCTTCGTTACATAGCTCATGTACATCGTGACGCGGCTAATGTTTAATGTAACATGAGTTATGTTTTGAACAACATGGTATATGTCTGTTATCAACTCTATTAATGTCTGATATGACACAGTTCATGTTTATGATAACATGAGTCATATGCTCAAGCACATGCAATATGTTTTGAACGACATGAATGACGTCTCTGATGATATTACAAATGTGCTTGACGACATGCTTCATGTTGATTGCAGCATGATTCAGGTATAGTCAAACATGACAAGCATGTTAAAACGCATGATTCCTGCATATAGTAACATGATCAATGTGAAGTAAAACGTAAACCATGTGCATCTCAGCATAGATTGCGTGGATATCAACATAGCTCATGCATCTGGCAACAGAGGCAGCGCGGCAGACTACCAAGGAGAATGACATGAATACCAGTCAGGAAACCAAGAACCCCGCCCCGACATTGACCCCCGAGGCGCTGGTAGAGCAGTTGCGCGCCACCCGGGCGCAGATCGGCGAAGTGACGCCGCTAACCCCGGCGGAGCGCCAATCGCTGCGCAACCGCACACGAGCGTCCGATCCTGTCCTGCAGGCGTCGATCAACGTCATCGGCGCGCTCGACATCGTCGAGCAGGCAGTCGGCCAGCCGGCCGATGCCGTGCGCCAGTTGCATGACGAGGCCAACCGCTGGATCGCGGTTGAGGGCGAGCTCCGGGCAATGCTGAACGGCGTCTCCGGCGCGAACCTCGTCCGCCGCCAGCGCCTCGATTTCCTGGCATCCCAGGCCTACAACATCGGCCGGCGGCTGGCCCGCGACCCGGCCTACGCCGTCCTCCTGCCGCACTTGGAGGAGATCAAGCGTCTGAAGAGCTTCAAACGCCGCAAGAAGGCGGCGCCGGCTACTAAACCGGCGGCACAAGAGAGTCCTGCGACGTCCGAGAGCTCAGAGCCGTAAATGCGAGCATGCTCGTCGAAATCGGACAGGTGGAGGCGCTCTTCCGCTACCCTGTGAAGTCGATGGGCGGCGAACGGCTCGAGACCGCCGAGTTGGGGTGGCACGGCATCGAGGGGGACAGGCGCCTGGCATTTCGCAAGGTTGATGACCGCGGCGGGTTCCCGTGGCTGACCGCAGGTAAGCTTCCCGACCTGCTCCTGTTTAATCCGCACCGTGAAGTCGAAGGAGACCTCCCTACGCATATCCGCACGCCGGATGGCCAGGAGATGCCTCTCTTCGGGGAGGAGCTGGCCGCGGAGGTCGGACGCCGTCACGGGGCTCCCGTGCAGATGATGCAGTTCAAGCATGGCATCTTCGATGAGGCGGCCATCTCCGTGATCGCCTTCGATACGGTGCGCGAGATCTCCCGGCTGGCAGGCCATGACCCGGACGTGCGGCGATTTCGCCCGAATGTCCTGGTCCGTCTGCTGCGCCCGGCTCCCTTCCAGGAGGATGACTGGGTCGGCGGCGTGCTCTCGTTCGGCGATGAGGCCGACGCCCCCGCCGTCACCGTCACCATGCGCGACCTTCGCTGCTCGATGGTGAACTACGATCCCGACACGGCTGCGTCTTCACCGGAGGTGATGAAGTCGGTCGTCCGCGCGCACCAGAACACCGCCGGGGTCTACGGCACGGTCACTCGCATCGGCCGACTGGCGGTGGGGCAAACCATTTTTCTCCGTGCGGCGGACGCTTCGAACGAAAAGACGATCCGCAGATGACGCAGATGAACGCAGATAAGATCAAGTCTTAGCTCGCATTTGTTTGCGGAAGGGCTCTCGCCGTTGACGACCCTGGGAGCGCGGGCGTCTCGCCCGCGCTTGCAAGCAGCAGGATGCCGAGCTTCAAGCGCGCGCGAGACGCGCGCGCTCCCAGGGAGGTGCTTCTTCAACAGCTCGTTCACGTTGTTGCGAGCGCTATACTCCCTGCCGGTTCGACTATTAGGAGGTTCGTGATGAAGAAACTGGCATTCGCGATCGGGTTGCTGCTGCTTTCGTCCCAGGCCGCATTCGCTCAGGATCCACTCGTCGTCAACGCGAAGACCTTGCGCCTCAGGCTCGAGAACGCGCGGGTGCGCGTGCTGGAGGCAACGCTGAAACCGGGGGAGAAGGAGAACATGCACTCCCATCCGAGCTACGTCTTCTACGTCATCGACGGCGGCAAGGTCCGCAATCACTCTGTGGACGGCAAGGTCAGCGAAGCGGAGTACAAAGCCGGCGAGGTGATCTACCGCGACCCGCTCACGCACTGGTCGGAGAACATCGGTACCACGACCATCCACCTGATCCTGGTCGAACTGAAGGAGAAGTGACCTTCAAGCAACTTGCGAAAACAGTACTACTTCCGGCAGTCTGAACGCGAGCTCCTGGCATGGGACGTCGATCGGCTCGTGGAACTGTCTCGCCATCTGACTCGAAAGCGAATCCCTCTTGACGAGATCCGCGAGCTCGACCAGCCGTGTGGGGGCGACGAGGCGCGCCTGACGGGGCGGGAGTTGCTGGTACACATGAGGCTGATCAACGAAGCGGATCTGTCATTTCCGATCATCCTTTCGGCAAGCGGTGAGGTGATGGACGGGAGGCATCGAGTGGTGAAGGCAGCGCTGGAAGGGAACGATGGGATCGAGGCGGTACAGTTCGAAAATGATCCGGAGCCGGACTATGTCGGGCGCGGCCCGGATGAATTGCCTTACTGAGAAATGGGCGTACGATTCACCGCGTGAAGTGCGCTTTCCTTCTCCTCCTCGTCGCGTGCGCTACCGCGGGGACGCCGCAGCAGCAGCCACCGCTCGTGCAAGGGCCCAAACTCAGGCCGGTGTACGAATGGGAGAAAGACAATACCCTCAACGCATTTCGCGGTCAGATGATTGAGCTCATTCGTACGCGCGATACGAAACGGCTGTTCGATCACATCGACCCGAACGTGCGCATCTCGTTCGGACCGGGCTCCGGCATCGAGGCCTTTCAGCGCGCCTGGTACGTCGAGCCCCACTGGGAGGAGATCTACGCGATCTTCTTCATGGGCGGCGGCGTGCTTCTGGACAACGACCATTTCGAGGCGCCGTCGCTCCGTGCGACCTGGCCCGAGAAACTCGATCCGCTCTCATTCGCTGTTGTGATGAGCCGCAACACGCTCTTGTATGAGCGTAACGACCCAAAATCGCAAGCGATCGCCACGCTGTCATTCGACATCGTCAAGCCCCTCGGCGAGAAGGGTCACGTCCGCTTGGCCGACGGCCGCACCGGCTGGGTCGACCCGCGGCTGTTGATGAGTCCCGCCGGCTACCGGGTGGAGCTCGTGCGCAAATGGGGTACGTGGAAGATCGAGGCGCTCGTCTCCGGCTGGTAGGCGTTGAAAGACTATCCGCAGATGACGCAGATCGAACGCAGATGAAATCGTATCTCCGTTGAGTTACCTCCGTGCGATGTGAAGCACGTGCGGGTGGGGGTAGCCGAAATCGATCCGGCGCGTGTTCACATCGACGAACCCAAGCCGTTCCAGCCGCGCCTTGAAGAGAGCCGGGGATTCGTAGCTGAACGATTCGCCGAGTGTCAGGTGCAGTGCGGTGGCGAGACGCTCCTGGATCGCATTCCAGCCATTCTTGAACCGCGCCGTCGGATCCTGTTCTTTGACGATGAGCACTCCCCCCGGGCCCAGGCGTGCATGGCAGCGGGTGAGCAACGCGTCCCATTCATCGATCGGAATCTTGTAGAGGACGTCGATGATTGAGATGGCGTCGAAGTTTCCGGCGATGACGTCGTCGAAGCCGATCACGAACTCGACGCCGGCGATCGGGCGGACTTTGCGAAGGTCGGGCTCGACGGCCACGACGCGTCGCCCTGGGACCGCGCGCGTCTCGCGCGCGCGGTTGAGCAGGATCCTGCCAGGAACGCGCGGGCGAGACGCCCGCGGTCCCAGGGGGGGTACGACGCGCGTCTGCGCGAGGGCGGCGAAGAGGCCGTGGCCGGCGCCGATGTCGAGCAGTGACGCGCCGGCGGGCACGGCGTCGAGAACGCGGAGCATCGGCGAGGTGAGGAAGCGGAGCAGGATGTGGACGCGGTCGCGCAGGCGCCGTTTGCGATAAACGGCGTGCAGTACGATTAACGCGCGGATGAATCCCACACGTGCGATTGTACGGGGCTGGTGGCGCGAGGCGCTCGGCGCGGTCATCGTGCTCGCCTCACGCATCCTCACCGCGCCGCGCACGCCGTGGGAGAACGACGAGTTTCTCTTCGCCGAGGCGGTCCGCAAGTTCGATCCGTCGAGGTACCACCCGCATCCGCCGGGATTCCCGCTGCTGGTCATTCTCGGCAAGGTCTTCAACGCCTTCATCCACGATCCATGGCGCGCGCTGGTCGTCTTCGGGATCGTGGCCGCGCCGATCGGATTCGTGGCCATCGCCCGCGCCTTCCGTAACTGGATCGACGATCCTGATCTCGCCGTCTGCGGCGCGCTGCTCTACTACTTCTCCGCCTCGATGATGGTGCACGGCACGCTGGCTCTCTCCGACGGGCCGGCGACGATGTTTCTCGGCCTGGCGATTTTCGCCATCAGCAGTCCGCATGACGAAACGCACGAACGGAATGCGATCTTCATCGGTATCTGGACGTCGGCTGTCGTCGGAACGCGCCCGCAACTGTTCGTGCCGGTCGCACCGATGCTGATCGTGGCGCTGCTGCAGATGCGTACGGTGCGGCAGCGCGCGGCGTGCGTCATCGCCTTCGGCCTGGTATCCGCCATGTGGTTTCTGCCTCTGGCCGATGCCGCGGGCGGATTCGAGGCCCTGCGGCTGTACGAGACCAAACAGATGCAGTACGTCGCCGCGCATGACGCTTCGGTGTCGCGCGGCGGGATGTCGATGGCGCAACTCGCCGTCCGTTTCGTGCTGCATCCATGGGGATCGAAGTACGTGACGCTGCCGCTGTTCGCCTGCGTCGTCTTCGGTATGGCTGGCTTCGTGCGGTTTCTGCGCCGCGACCGATGCCGCTCCACGATCCTGCCGCTGCTTGTTTTCTCTTGCATCCAGTTGATCTTCGAACTGGGCTGGATGGATCCGGCCGACGGCGCGCGCTACAGCCTGCCGGTCATGATCCTGGTCGCGCTCGTGGCCGCGCTCGGATTCGGCGTCCTCCGTCAAAGCCTGAAGTTCGCCGCGACGCCGTGGGTGGCGACGGCGATCCTGGCGGCGGCCACGCTGGCCTACGTCTGGCCGCTGGCCGGCGCGCGGACGAAGGTGCCATCGCCTCCGGCTGCCGCGGCCGCGTACGCGAACGCGAATCTGCCGCCGAACAGCGTCATCGGCTACGACATCGCCCTGAAGCCGCACGCCGAGTATCTGTTGACGCGCTTCCGGCTGCTGCCGATCGAGAAGGCCATCGCGGAGACGTACGATCATCCCGAGGTTCCGCTCGTCCTCTACGCCAATGGTGCTTCGAGCGGCAACGGTGCGCGTGTATTCACCTGGCCGGCGAGCGACGCGTACGAGAAGCTGACGCGGCAGTTCTACCGACAGGTGATGGTCGCGCCGCGGGCGCCGCGGGAGCGCTACCTGCCGGTGCACGGCGTGTATGCGTTGGAATGGACGACGGCCGGCGACGAATGGCGCTGGCTTGGGCCGGACGCGACAATCCGCCTGCCGGGCGCGCATGGCAGCGAGGCCGATCTGACGCTTCGCTTCTCGACCGACGTGCCGTACGCGACGAACGCTGTGACGATTTCGATCAACGGGCACGACGCCGGCGTGGTCAATGTGGGACAGGAGCCGGTGGTGGCGCGCCTGGCGCTCCCAGCCGAGTGGCTGGTCGACGTTCGGCTGCGATCGTCGCGATCGTTTTCGCCGGGCGCGCTCCTCCACAATGCGGACCCGCGAACGCTCGCCGTCCAGTTGACGAGCGTCATAACGCGTTGACCATTTTCCGCGTATGATTGAGGCAAGTGCGTAACCGGTCCGTCGCGCTTGTCATCCCGATGTTCAACGAAGAATTGAACATCGAGCACGCAATGAATGCGGCGGTGGAGGCCTGCACCAAGTACTCCGACGACTACGAAATCATCATCGTCGACGACGCCTCGACCGACCGCTCGCCGTTCCTCGTTGCCTGCCGCGCCGTGGAGAATCCGCGCATCCGGATGATCCGCCACGAGCGCAACCGGAAGCTGGGCGGCTCGCTCAAGACAGGATTCGCCGCGGCGACGAAGGAGCTCGTCCTCTACATGGACGCTGATCTTCCCTTCGACCCCGACGCCCTCGGCAGAGCGATGCGCGCCATCGAGGTCACCGGCGCCGACATGATCGCCGGCTACCGTCTCGACCGGACGCTCGAGGGGCCGAAGCGGACGCTCTACTCGTACCTCTACAACGGCCTGATCGGCATGCTGTTCGGCTGGCCGCACCGCGACATCAACTTCTCGTTCAAGCTGATGAAGCGCGAACTGCTGGAGGCGGTGGAGCTGAAGTCGGAAGGCTCGCTGATCGACGCGGAGCTGATCGTGAAGGCGAAGAATCGCGGCTTCACCATCCAGCAGATCGGCCTCGACTACTTCCCGCGCATTCGCGGGGAGTCGCACCTCTCCTCACCGCGGGTGATCCTCAAGATTCTCGTCGAGCTGGTGAAGCTCTATCCGGAGATGCGCGAGCGCGTGTCGCATGAGGAAGTGGAGCGGGTCGTGCGCGAGAGGCGTGAGGCGGCGGCCGGCGGCACCCTGGCCGACGACCGCCATCCGGTGGAGACGTAGCGCTACTGCGTGAGCCTCCCCGCGACGCGCTCCATGTGCATGGTGGAAACGCCGCCTCCCGGCGGGGCTGCCGTATAGACGCCGACGACATCGAGCTCCTGCTTCGGCGATAGCTGGATGACGGCAAAACCGTCGATGAAGGTGCCGGGGGTGATGCCGAGGTGCGCGTAGATGTTGCGGCAGTCGATCTGCAACGCCTGGTCGGCCCTGAGCGCGGCGCCGAACCACTGCGAGATCTTTCCTGGCTTTTCATCCACCTCGGCCAGCGCGAACTTCTTCCGGAACTCGATTGTTGCGGTGAGGGCAGGATTGTGTACGTTGATCGTCGTGTAGTACGTCCCTGGCGCGAAGTTGAGCTGTTTGGGGTTGGGGGTGCCGCAGACGAACTTCGCGGCGTACTGGCGGACCTGCTGGACCTGTGCGTTTGCTGCTGCCGCGGCGGTGAGAACGACGAGAATGGTTACGATGCGAAGTCGCATGAGAGATTCTCCTTTGCTTCGTAGTGAGGCCAGCGCCGCTGGCGTTACAACGAGACGCCTCATCGTCACCGCGGACGACGCCGGCCTGCATCGTGGGATGACCGAGGGAGCGATTCGCGCGCATCGGGACGGGATCGTTACCGCGTGCAGCGTCGTCGCGAACGGCGCCGCGTTCGACGATGCCGTTGCTCGGCTGGGGGAGACGCCGTCGCTCGAAGTGGGCGTGCATCTGACCCTCGTCGAGGAGCGGTCGCTCACCGGGATGCGTTTCCCGAAGTCGTATGCCGGCTTCGTGCTCGGCCGAAAGGATTTCGCGGCCATCGAGCGGGAGTTGCGCGCGCAGATCGAGCGCGTCCTCGGAACCGGCCTGCGCGTGACCCACCTCAACGGGCATCAGCACCTGCACATGTGGCCGGGCGTGTTCACCATCGCAACCCGTCTGGCGAACGAGTACGGCATCGGCTACGTGCGGCGGGTGCGGGATCGGGGAGGGAAGGGCGGGATCGTCAGACGGTTGTCGATCGCGGCGCTGAATGCGTTCGGTTCCGGTGGGTCGACGATCGGCGTGATGGAAGCCGGCCATCTGACTGCCGATCGCATCATTGACCTGCTCCCATTCGTAGGCGACACGACAGAACTGGTCACGCATCCCGGTATCGCGGTGCAGGGCTATTTACACTGGCGATACGCGTGGGACGCCGAGACGGCGGCTCTCTGCGACCCGCGGGTCAGGCAAGCTATCGCGGATGCCGGTATCGAGCTGGTGACGCCGGGCGAAAGGCTTTAACCACAGAGGCACGGAGGACACAGAGGTTTTGATTTTCTCTGTGTTCTCTGTGCCTCTGTGGTCAAAGCCTTCGATGCTACCTCCCTCCGCCTGACCGCTCTGACATCACCGCTATAATCCGCGCCCCTATGACTACCCGCAGAATCGCAGTCATCCCCGGCGACGGGATCGGCCCGGAAGTCATCGACGCCGGTCTTGGCGTCCTCAACCGCGTCAACGACGCCCGCAGGCTCGGCCTCGAGCTCGTCCACTTCGGGTGGAACGCCGACGAGTATCTTCGTACCGGCGTCTCGATCCCGCCCGGCGGGATGGACGACATCCGAAACAACTACGCGGCCGTCTACCTCGGCGCGTTCGGTGATCCCCGGATCCCCGACATGAAGCATGCCGCCGACATCCTCCTCGGCATGCGCTTTCAGCTCGATCTCTACGTCAACTACCGTCCCGTGAAACTGCTCAACGAGCGCCTCTGCCCGCTGAAAGGCAAGGGGCGGGAGGACATCGACTTCGTCATCTTCCGCGAGAACACTGAGGGGGCGTACGTCGGTATGGGCGGCAACTTCAAGAAGGGGACGAGCGAGGAGATCGCCATCCAGGAAGACGTCTCCACGCGCAAAGGAGTGGAGCGGATCATCCGCTACGCGTTCCAGTTCGCGAAGGAGACCGGCCGCAAGTCGGTCTGCATGTCGGACAAGAACAACGTCATGCGCTTCGGCGGCGATCTCTGGATGCGCACCTTCGAAGAGGTGGCGAGGGAGTATCCCGGCATCGAGCACTTCCACCTGTTTGTCGACGCCCTAACGATGCAGATGGTGCGCGCGCCGGAGATGTTCGACGTGATCGTGACGAACAACATGTTCGGCGATATCGTCACCGACCTCGGCGCCGCGCTGCAGGGCGGCCTGGGGATGGCCGCGTCAGGCAACATCCATCCCGGCAAGGTGTCGCTCTTCGAGCCGATCCACGGCTCCGCCCCGAAGTACGCGGGGAAAGATGTGGCCAACCCGATCGGGGCCATCCTCACCGCCGCGATGATGCTCGAGTACCTAGGCCACGCGGCCGAGGCGGAGGTCATCGAGCGCGCGGTCGTCGCCGCGATCGACGCGAAGGAGACGACGCACGACCTCGGCGGAACGCTCGGAACCCGGGCGGCGGGCGAGGCGGTGGTGGGGCGGTTGGAGTTGTAGAGGTGGGTAGGGAATGCCCCCGCTCATGTCTCTCCTCCTTAAGGAGTTGCCTGCATGAGCGTCGGGTGGATCGCGGCGATTGTGATCGGTTGCGGGGCTGCTGGAGGGTTCGTCAATGCGCTGTTGGCGGGTGATCTCCATCTGCCGCATCGACAAGGAAATCTTTACAGTCCTGGATGGATTGGAAACGTTGTCATCGGCGCCGTAGCAGCGCTCGTCTACTGGGGCTTGTACGGCCCGATGGCAAGAACCGCCATCAACGGAAGTGCGGTGCTGTTGCCGACGTTGTCCGAATTGGCCGGATCGATCGTAACTGGAATCGCGGGTGGCCGTATCCTTACCAACGAAGTGGAGAAGAAGGCGCTGATACGAGCGAGGGACATCCTTGCCGATTCATCGCGGTGAGCCGGAGGAACAATGCAAGACGCCAGTCAACAGATGGACGATCTTATTCGACAGGTCAAGAATGGATCGGCCTTTGAGTCGCTCGCTGCTGCTGAGAAGCTGGCCGAGCTTTCGCGAGCTCGGCGCAGAACGGACGGCACAGCCCGGGAGGGGGCCGAACGAATCAGATCGGCTGCGGAGAGCGGTAGTAAGCGCGATGGAAAGGTGGCTTTCCTTCGACTCATGACGAGCCTCTCTCAGTTGATCGCCGAGTGGTCGGAAGATCCCGAGGCGCTTCAAAACCTTCAGCACTACCTGAATACACAGAGCAGTAAAATCGACGGTATTCTGGCTTCGAAACAATCGATCGCGAAAACTGCCGGGTGAACAATCAGCCCCAGCGTCACAGCTGGCCGGTCCGTACCATTTTGTTGTTCGTGATAGAAGTATCCAGGGTCGCACTGCGTTCAACGCCAGGAGTGACTCGCCAGAAACCCAAACCTGAAGGAGAACGTGTGAAGAAACTCTTGATTGGAATCCTCAGCCTGGCCGCGGTGTCGGCTTTCGGCGCTGAAGGGATGTGGATGCCGCAGCAGATTCCGTCGCTGGCGGCGGAGCTGAAGAAGGCCGGACTGAAGATCGATGCCAGCCGGTTCGCCGATCTAACCGGCGACCCGATGGGCGCCGTGATCTCGCTGGGCGGATGCAGCGCGTCGTTCGTCTCGCCCGACGGTCTCGTGGTGACGAACCATCACTGCGGCTTCGGAGCTCTGCAGTTCAACTCCACACCGCAGCGCGACCTCATCACCAACGGCTTCCTGGCCAAAACGCGCGAGGAAGAGCTGCCGGCCGGTCCCGGCTCGCGCATCTTCGTGACCACGAACATCGAAGACGTCACCGCGCGCGTCACCGGCAGCGTGGCGGCCTCGCTCTCGAACATAGACCGCGAGAAGGCGATCGACCGCAACGTCAAGCAGCTCGTCGACGAGTGCGAGAAGCCGGGCGGCGTGCGCTGCCGCGTGGCCTCGTTCTTCGAAGGCGCGCAGTACCTGCGCACCACGCAGATGGAGATCAAAGACGTCCGCCTGGTCTACGCGCCGGCGCTCGGCATCGGCGACTTCGGCGGCGAGACCGACAACTGGATGTGGCCGCGCCACACCGGCGACTGGTCCTACCTGCGCGCCTACGTCGGCAAGGACGGCAAGCCTGCCGACTACGCGAAAGACAACGTCCCCTATCACCCGGCCCACATCCTCAAGGTCTCGACCGAGAGCGTGAACCCGGGCGACTTCGTCCTGGTGGCCGGCTACCCCGGCCGCACCTTCCGCTATCGCACGGCGGCGGAAGTGGCCAACATGCAGAGCTACGGCTATCCGTCGACGATCAAGTACGCCACGGACCTGAACAGCATCCTCCGCGACCTTGGGAAGGCCGACAAGAAGGTTGACATCGCCAACGCCAGCCGCATCAAGGGCAACGACAATGTGCTGAAGAACTACACCGGCACGCTGACCGGCTTCAACAACTTCCACATCGTCGCGCAGCGCCAGAAGCGCGAGGCCGCTCTGGCCGCGTACATCGCCGCCCATCCGGAAGTGGCGAAGTACAAAGACGTGATGAATCAGATGAACACTCTCGAGCAGCAGGCCACGGCGCACGAGCAGCGCAATACCGTCCTAGGCTGGATCGTGCGCAGCTCGCCGATGCTCGCGCAGTCGTCGACGATCTATCGCCTCTCGTTGGAGAAGGCCAAGACCGCCGACATCGACCGTGAGTCGGGCTTCCAGCAGCGCGACTGGCCGCGGATCACCGAGGGGGTGACCCGGGCGCAGAAGGGCATCGAGCCGAACAGCGACCGCGCCGGACTGCGCTACTTCCTCAATGAATCGCAGAAACTCCCCGCGGGGCAGCGCATCGCCCCGATCGACGAAGCCATCACCAAAGCCGGCGGCGTGGAACCGTTCCTCGATCAGCTCTACGCGAACACCAAGATCGGCGATCTGGCGCAGCGCAAGGCCATGCAGGATGAAACGACCGCGCAGCTCGCGGCGCGCAACGACGCCATGATCAACCTCGCCGCCGCCATCTCGCCGCTCTCGCTCGACAACGAGCGACAGGGGAAGGAGATCGGCGGAGCGATGTCGCGTATCCGTCCGATGTACATGGAAGCGCTACGCACATCGAGCGGCGGCCGTCTCTATCCCGACGCCAACGGAACGCTGCGCATCACCTTCGGCCAGGTGCAGGGCTATACGCCGCGCGACGGCGTCGTCTACACACCGCAGACGACCCTCAGCGGCATCGTGGCCAAGAACACCGCCTCGGGCGAGTTCGACGCCCCGAAAGCGGAGCTCGATGCCATCCTTTCCAACAAGACCGCCGGCTACGTCGATGCGCACCTCGGCGCCGTCCCGGTCGACTTCCTCTCGACGGTCGACACCACCGGCGGCAACTCCGGCTCACCGACACTGAACGCCAAGGGCGAGCTGTGCGGCCTGCTCTTCGACGGCACCTACGAATCGCTCGGCTCCGACTTCGTCGTCGATCCCGACATCACCCGCTCGATCCACGTCGATGCCGTCTACATGCTCTGGGTCATGGACGCGGTCGACGGCGCCCACAACCTCCTGCGCGAGATGAACGTCCCGGTGCACTTCGGCAACAGCTCCACGCCGTCGACCGGGCGTTAGACCTCGAAGACTTCCACGACCCCGCCACGCATCCGCAAACGAACGGTCCGATCCCGTTCGTCCCGGATCCAGATGCGGTTTCCTGGATCGGTGGAGTCGATCGTGTCGACCGCCTCCATCAGCTCGTCGGCGGAGGCGATTTCCTGCACTTCTCCGTCGTCGAAAATGATGCGGATCGGGAACTCGGGTGAATCCATCAACCAGAGCTTATTCGTTCGGCTATAATCCCGGCCTCAACTTTTCGGGGCGAGTGGCGTAAGCCCGTCCCGCCTCAACCAAGAAGGAGCAGCCCGATGTCTGGCCACAGCAAATGGAGCACCATCAAGCATAAGAAAGGTGCGGCCGACGCGAAGCGCGGAAAGATTTTCACCCGCATCATCAAGGAAATGACCGTCGCCGCACGCATGGGCGGGGGAGACGTCGACGGCAATCCGCGTCTGCGCGCCGCCGTGGCCGAAGCCAAGGCAAGCAACATGCCCAAAGACAACATCGACCGGGCCATCAAGCGCGGGACCGGTGAGCTCGAAGGCGTGAACTATGAGGAGCTGACGTATGAAGGCTACGGCCCCGGCGGCGTGGCCCTCATGGTCGAGACCATGACCGACAACACCAACCGGACCACGCCCGAGATCCGCCACGCCTTCGAAAAGTGCGGCGGCAACATGGGCACTCCCGGCTCGGTACGCTTCCAGTTCGAGCGCAAAGGCTACTTCGCCATCGAGAAGAGCGCGGCCAACGAAGACAGGCTGATGGAGATCGCTCTGGAAGCGGGGGCCGACGACCTGCAGGCCGAGGATGCCGACGTCTTCGAGATCTACACCACTCCCGAAGCCTTCGAGCAGGTGCGGCAGGTATTGGAGAAGAACAAGATCCCGACGGTCGAAGCCAAGCTCGGCATGATCCCGGCCAACTACATCAAGCTGGACGAGCAGAAGTCGAAGCAGATGATGCGTCTGATGGAGATGCTCGACGACCAGGACGACGTGCAGAACGTCTACACGAACTTCGACATCCCGGACGAGTTGCTGGAAGAGGAGTAGGGTAGGCCGTCAGTCTCTAGGATTGCTGGAAGCGCTCGGCCCGTGGCGGCGATGACGCCGCGCGAGTTCTTCCGCGCGGCCTGCGAATATCTGCATGACTCGGCAACACGGCGTCGCCGGAGGACGCGGGTTCGAGTCCCGTCGGCCCCGCCAATTGCTGAACCCGCTCAACCCACACCTTCGAAAAGATTCCCCCGTTTGCGGTCTGCCATCGATGAAGCACCTTGTGTGGACGCGATTGGATGGAGCGCAACCTTGCTGCCCACGACTCGGCATCTCGCCAAGCCATTTTCGATGTAACCGCCGGCGCCCCTTCAGCGCAGTTCGGCTCGACCGTTTTTCTGCTCGCTCCACGTCTGCCGCGGCCCATCCAGCACGAGAGCCAGAGCATTGAGAATGTTGCGGCCGAGGATGCCGACTTGTTCATCGATCACGAGAAACTGACCGCGAAATGTGCGGCCGAGCATCAGCAGTTCAGCGCGGACGGCTCCAACGGCGCTCGATCTGCCGTCGAACGCCAGCAACTCGTACGAGGCGCCGGTCTGCTCGATCCCTGCCGCGTTCACCGCACCGAGCGGAAGCAGCGTCACGTCGGCGCCCGTGTCGATCAGGAGCAAGACATCCGGAATGATCGCGCCGTTTTGCGGATTGCGGAGGCGTGCGTTCAAAACCGCCGCTGGCGGCGCAAAGAGCCGATCATCGTACGGTGGCATTCTCTCCTTCCACGATCTCCATTGCGAAATCGGATACCTGTTCGGACCGCAGGAGCCGAGGAGTTTGAATCCTGGAGGTAGGCAGATCTTCGTCGCCCGGGACGACGACGTATACCTTAGCGTGCTCCGGAAGTGTCACGGTTTCCGACAGCTTGACTTCGCCACGCTGGACGATTGCCTCGTAGGTGAGAACCTTCATGAAATCCAGCTTATCACCGGCTCGGCCGGAGTCGCGCCAGTCATCAATCAGCAGCGGTCGTCGGGCACAGCTCGAGGGCGTGCCGGCTGCCTTGGACTTCCTCCTGTCAAGCGGGAGGTCGCGGGTCGAGACCGTCCGCCCAGCCGAGCGAAGCACTTGATGAGCCGCCGCCTTGGACGGTTTCGCGTTTTCGCCGCCTCGTCACCTGGCGCGATCGATCCTGCCGCTCTTCCTAGCTTGTTCACGTTCTTGCTGGGCGCTTCGACGGATCCCCTTTACCTCGCCCCTGTCCAGGGTCTAAAGTAACTCTCATGAGAGTCTATTCTGCCAAGAAAAACGACGGTATGGCTGAAACTTCAGAACCACCTCTCGCTTCCACTTCACCTGCCAATACGACGTCGTAGTGGCCGCTTAGAGTCGCTGTAACGTCGAAGCATGGCTAGGAAGGCGGGCCGCCGCCGCGAGCACCGGGAGCGCATCGTCGCGCTTGCAACGAGGATGCGCGCGGACATTGAGGCGCACAACCTGCGCTCGCCAATCGCGCCTTTCCCGATTGATGACGCTGTGTCGCGAATCCTCTCCAACGATCCCGGCTATGCGCAAACGCGAAAGAGAAGCGTCCAGGGGAAGCGGCCCCCAACCGCGAATCCCGGCATCTTCACGGTGAAGGGCATCGCCGACAGGCTAGGGACGACCGTCGGCGCCTGGATTTGAGGTCACCACGAGCGATATTCGCAGTTTCCGTTGGATCGTCTCTTTCCTCTATATGCGCTACGTTGCGGACGCGGAGCCAGAGAGCGCGCTACCTGACGAGTCCTCGTTCGTCGCGAAAGACTTTTCGTTCCCGCAACCGTTGGTCATGACGACAATCGAGAATAAAGGCGAGGTCGAGGCTGGAGTGAGCGGACGCAAGAGCGACTTCGAGATCACTTCTGCCGACATCGTCGGCACGCTCAAGAATCCCGCGCTGGTCGCGGCGGTGGTGAAGGGACGCTCCATGGCGGATCGCATCCGCGACGGCGACACGATCGTGATCGACACCGCGCAGACGATCCCCAGGCAGGGCGACCCCGTCGCCGTCAACATCGAAAACGAAGGCGGCATCCTCGGCTATTGGCGCGCCGAGGCCGGAATGTACTATCTGGACAAACACAACGCGAACGAATTCGCCTCGGTGAAGCTCCCGCACGCGTCCGAATGGCGCGTCATCGGCGTCGTGACGCTCGTGCAATCACGAACTCGTCGCCAGGACCGTCCAATACTTCGTCGGTAGGCTTGACGCCTTGTCCTCCCCCACCGCCCTCACCGCCGTGGCGACGCGTTCTTCATGTAACTGTTCGAGAGCATGGAAGAAGAGAAATCGCCTAAAGCGTATCCCACAAGCAACGCGGTCAAGCCGAAGACCGGTAAGAACGAGCGCTGGCCGCGCCCTCAATATGTACCTTCACCGGCGAAATCATGGAATTCTCGCCGTTTCAGTCTGTTGTATTTTCAGTAACTTACAGAGACGTCGAAGGTTGTACAAATCCGAGTCCGGTCGGCCCCGCCATTTCCCAAACGCGCTGAAGCCAGCTTCGACGAGATAGGCCGAGTTGCGGCTCCTGCCGCGATAAACGGTGCTATTCTCGGTTGGTGCGCAAAGAGGATGTGATTGCCTTCGCACGCCGCGATTGGAGCGTCATCGAGGCACTCAAGCGGCGCCGACGGGCTGAGCAGAATCGCGCATGACGGTGGCCGAAGCGTTGAGCATCGGCCACGAACTGCGGCACCACGGTAGCGCGCTTCGAAGCGACTGGCCGACGGAAGAGGCCCGGCGGAAGGATCTGGTTTCCCACATCCGCACTTCGGAGATGCTCCAACGTATGCAAGCATACCTGAACCTCAGCGGTGATTCGGGCATTCGATCGTACGAGATTGGGCCGAGCTTCATCAGAGTGCAGTTTCATCGCGGTGATCCGTATCTGTACACCTACCAGAGTGCCGGCCGCGACAATGTCGAACATATGAAGCAACTCGCCGCGTCCGGGAAGGGGCTGAGCACCTTCATCAGTCAGCATCCTGCGGTACGGAACGGTTATGTCAGGTAGAAGTGATCGCCACGCGTATTGCCTCGACGAGCGGCGCTAAGCTCCTCGACCTCCTTTGCGTGTCCTTACCTGAGATATACTTGGTAAGGAGGTGCACGCGATGCCAACCTCGACCATCAACTCGCACGCACTACAACTACACCTCTCCCGACCTCTCGAAAATGATCCCGGTTATGAGCCGTACCGAAAACGGGACCCGGACAAGCAGCGAGGCCCGGTCGTTGCGCCGGGTATTTTCACGATCAAACAAATCGCCGAGCAGCTCGATACGACAGTCGGCGACCTCCTCGGCGAGCGCGAGTTCGACGTAACCATTGGCGACCACCGGCGCATCCGCGAGCTACTCGAGTTTCTTCGTTAGCGGCTCGCGCTCGATTCGATCGAAGACGTCGCGCCGCAGCCACTCGAGTACCGCTTTGTTACGTTTTCCGAAATCCGGTTCGGGATCGAGCTCCTCGATGACGCCAGCCGGCGGATGGAGCTCAACGACTGGTTGACGAACGTACTACGCCACATGTTCGACGACCGAGTCCTCGCCATCACGGAAGACATCATGCTGAAGTGGCGACTCCTAGTCGAAGAAGGACGAAAGACCGGCCACACGTTTGCGCAACCGGACCTCATGATCGCGGCGACGGCGTTGCATCACGGGCTCACGGTAGTGTCCCGCAACACAAGGCGACTTCGAAAGAGCGAATGTACCCGTGCTGAATCCATGGACGTGAGCGATCGTCGCGGGGATCGCGACACGGCGTCGACGACCTCCAATGTTGCCAAACCTCCGCGTCCTCAATACGTACCCTCACCAGCGCAATCGAGGAATTCTCGCCGTTTCAGTCTGTTGTATTTTCGGTAACTTACAGAGCCGTCGAAGGTTGTACGAGTTCGAGTCCCGTCGGCCCCGCCAATCCAAAGCACTCATACGCGAAGAACCGCAATGATCAAGGGGGCGGCGCCGCGAGCCTCACCGTCGTCGTTGGCTTGGTCGGATCGAGCGTTACGGCATAAATCATGTTCGACGCACAGGTCGCCTTGCCGGGGTACGGAAGCGTCGAGGCGATGCCGCCGAAGATGTAGCCGATTACGACTGGCGATCTGATTCGGGCGAGCAGGATGACCTCGTCTTTGACCGGGAGGCCGTTCGCCATTACGAACCAGGAGTTGGTTCCGAGATACGGCGCCTTGACCGGCTTGCCCGACGAATCGAGGCACGAAGGCTCGTTTCCCTGAGGGGGGAATTGCTCGGCGATGTGGAGAAAGTCGGCGTTGCCTGCGCCGCCGACGCGTAGCGTCGAAACTGAGTTGATGAACGGCAGGCCGTCGACCGGCGGGTTCTTGGTGAAATCGATCGTGTCGTGCTTCAGGGTGCGCGACTTCGGATCCCAGTAGAACTGGCTGATCCCGCCGAGGAAGGTCGTGTACATCGCCCGTTGTCTCTCGTCGTAGAGCGGGATGATCGGCCCCTCGTACTGGCCGAGCCATTGGCTCGATGCGGCGTCTTCGTTCTCCAGCTTAAAGCCCGCCTCCGGCTTGCCGGTCACGCAGTTGAAGTTGCTCTTTGGCGTGAGGTAGACCGGGTGTACGTAGCCCTCCATCCGTCCGCCTTTGAATACGCCGCCGAACACACCGATCCGCGAGGTGAGGGGATCGATGGCAGGATCGAGCACCGTGACGAGCGAGAAGTCGCGGCGATGGTAGGGGCCGTCCGGAGTGGGCTGCGGCGTTGCGGCCGGCGGATTGGGGCATTTGCCGAGGTATTGGACGTCGATGCCCGGTACCTGGTCCTGTCCGGGCTTCGCCGAGGGCGAGAACTTGAGCACGCGCACGGCCTGGCTGTACTCCTGCTGCGCCACACTGCCGTCGGTGGTGTAGAGACCATTGAACAATTGGCCGAAGACCAGCAGGACCTTGTCGTCGAGCACTTCGATCGCGCCGCCGCTCACTGCCAGAGCGGGGTGCTCGCCGGCGTGCATGTGCTGCCGGGCAAACTGCGCGTCGAGCTTGCCGCCGGATCCGACGGTCCTGATCAGCGCCGCGAGATCGATGGCCAGCACCTGGTCGAACGTGCGCATGCTCTTGCCGTCCGCGGTGACGCCGTAGCCGCCGACGATGTAGAACCAGCCGTCTTTCGCGAATGACTGCGTGTTGGTGGCCCGGAGCTGGTGCGCGATCCAGGAGGGAAGAGTGTCGACCGAGGCCGATCCGTCCAACCTGAGGGTAGCCAGATCAACCACGTAGATCCGATCGTTCGCTTTCTGAGGCGGGAACGACCAGATCAAGCCCGCTTTGCGCTGTGGGAGAAAGTCGTGCATGCCGTTGGTGCGGCCGGCGACGATCACCAGCTTGTTTCCGGAGACGGCGTGGGCGACGGAGTGCAGGCCCGGAAGCCCGGAGATCTGGAGCGGCCGGAGCGTCAGTTGGTAGGGAACATCGGCAGTGGCGGCAATTTTTGGATGAGGCGTCGCCGACGATCCGGCGATCCCAATCGTCCACAGTGACAGCGCCAGGGCCGTCACGAGTGAGCCGGCGAACCAGCTCCGTGTCGTTTGCTTGCTGTTCATGGCTGCTCCTTTGACAGGCTGTCGAGGAATTGCAACATCATGTCGACCGTGGCCGGCGACATGTCGCGGGATACCGGCATGAATCCGGGATCCGATCGCTGGCGCTCGAAGCGGTCCTTCAGCGCCGCCGCGTTGGCCTTGACCGTTGCGAGGTCGCTGATGTCGAGGATGCTGACCATGCCGGGGAACAGCCGGGCGTACATTTTCATGAGCGGCTCGATGTTCGGTTTCCACGCGGGGCTGGCCACGACCTTGTGGTTCTGCCAGAACACCAAGGTCAGGAACGGCGGCGTGGGCGGGCCGGTATTGGGCTTGAGCGTGATCGCTTCACCGACGAGGTAGGAGCTTCCAGACGCGGCCAGGAAGCAGAGGAAACTGTCGAGCGGCACCCGCACCGCGGTCAATGGCTGCTTCGGTTTGGTCGTGAGGGACATTCGGAAACATCCGGGGCGCACCAACGCCGGGGTAGAGACGCTGAAGATGTCGGTGAATTTCGCCGTCTGCTCATCGTCGTCGTAGAGCTGGGTCTGAAGCGTCAGGCCGGCCGGCAATTTCGTGCTGGCCCGCCCGAACTCGTACGAGAACAACTCGAGCTCGGCGCTCTGGCTCGGCTCGAGCCGGAGCGAGGCTCGTTCGATGTTGAGATAGAGGCCGTTCGCATTCTCCCGCACGACTGTCTTGCCGCCGGCGTGAATGGCGATGGGCGTGTTCGAGATTCTCTTGCGCTCGTCGGCGGTCAGTTCGATCTGGAAGATCGCCGCGTGATCAGGGAAGGAGGCGTCCTTGAGCTTGCGGGTGTCGTCGTCGGGCGTGAAGTAGCTGAATGAGATCGCTCCGTTCTTCAACGGCGTGCCATCGAGCCAGCCGACGGTAACCTGGCCGCCGGTGTTGAATTTCCCATCGCTCGTTGTGGTCAGCGGCGCCGAGTTGAAGAGGTCGACGATCAGCAGGGAGCGGCCGCCCGGGAGATCGCACACGCGGAAGTCGGTCCGGTTCCATTCAGGGCTCGATTCGCCTGCGCCCACCACCTCCGCTTCGCTCATCCCCTCCTCGGCTGCCTGGCGGGTGAACGCGAACTTGCCGAGTAGCTGCCCGGGTGTCGGTGCCTGCGCTCCGGCTTGCCCCTGCGCGGCCGGAGCGAGCTGGGTATCGAAGGTTCTCGGCGTATAGAGCCGGCGGCCAGGAACGAGTTGGCCCGGCTCGTCGGCTGTGGCCGGACCGATCGCGGCGACCAGACGTCCATAGCCGAAGCGGTTGCCCACGGTGAATTCGTTCGCGCGGAACGTCTGGAACATATCGACGCCGATCTTGACGTCGAGCCCGGCGCTGCTGCGGGCGCGGAGCGCCTCGTACACGGGCGAGCGGCCTTCCGGGTTGGTCCAGGTCAGATTGACCAGACGCTGATGCCAGGTCCCCACGGCGATCTGCAGCCCGGTGATGCCGCCATTGCCGCGGCCGAACCACAGATCCCGAAGCTGCGGCGGGTGGGCCAGCTCGCCCGAGAACCCACCGCCGCCCTCGATGTCGACGTAGATCCGGACGCCGTAAACCTCGGTGCGAAACTGCATGTTCGGGTCGAGGTCGACCATCTTTGCGAATCCGTACAGGCCGCCCTTGCCGTCCTGCTTCTGCGTTTCCGGCCCGGGCGACGTGACGCGTGCGCCGATCAACGAGTCGCTTTTGGGATCCGAATGCAGCACGCCGTCGGCACCGGCGACGCTCGTGACCACGCACTGCGAGAGGAAGAGCTGCGAGGTTCCATCGGGGTACTTGTACAGGCCGGTGTTGTAGTTGAGAGTCTTGTCGAGGTTGAAGTTGTCGATGGCGTTGTTGAGGTTTCCGGGAGCGGAGTAGAACAACCCCATGAAGTGGATCCGCGGTACGTCGAGATAACTCATGGCGTCCTCCTGGGCTGAATGGTCATTCACAGGCGGGGAAGGTCTCGGTCAAAAAGATAATTCAGGATGTACTGATTGTAGCACTTGTCGACTGCGTCGACCGATCGGATTCCTGATTTCGAGAGGCCAGAATCTGCAAGGGCGATTCGGGAAAGTCAGTCAACAAGACTACGGTCGAAGGCTGTCAACACACCCTTCCGCTCATTCGCGCAGAACGTACGCTTAGCTTGCAGAGGCGGGGCAAGCCGCTCTGTTCTCGAACCACAGCCACGCTCCCGCGCCTGCTACGCTTCCAATCCGTGTACATCGATACGTACCCTCACTGGCCCAACGTTGAGATTTCGGGGCAAGGTCACCTTCGAGGACCCTGTGAAGGTATTCGCCCGGATGCTTCTCCATTTCGTCGACCGTGACGTTCATCGCAAGGGAGCTTCTAACGCTCCCCCAAACCTTCTACGGCGAATTTCGTCTTACCATGCCGATAGCCTGATGAAGATCCGTGCCCAATTGGTCCTGGCCTGTTTTCTCCTCTCGGTTCTGCCGTTGAGTGTGATCGTCATCTACTCGTATCGGTCATCGCGCAGCGCGCTGGAGTCGGCGTACAGGAAGGCGGCCGATGCGCAGACGCGGCAGATGGACCGGCGGTTGGCCACGATCCGCGGCGACCTGCAGCAGCGGCTGGCCGAGGTCTCGGCGTTGCCGGGGGGGAGCGAGGATCGGACGCCGGATGTCGGCAACATCCTGATGACGATGGGCGACGCAGCCTCGCTCGTCGATTCGCTCGAGATTCATCCGATGCGGGTGGCCGTCCCCGCGCTGCGAACGATCGTGCACGAGGCCATCGCCAACACGCCTCACCCAAGCCGCAACGCGCCGCCGGGCGTTGAGGAGCCGGCGCCGCCGACACCACCGGCCCAGGTCGCCGAGGAAGCCGGAGAGGGGGCCGACTCCGACGTGGACGCTGCCGATCCGGCGGAGCCTGTCGTCATCGGAATGCCTCCGCCGCCGAAGCTTCCGAAGTTCACTATGTCGCCCGAACAGCGCACGACCATCAACGAGATCGCCACGCTCGGTGCGAAGCTCGGGAGCTGGTCGAACATGTCTCCCGAGGATCGGACGGCGACCCAGACGAAACTGCAGCAACTGCAGAAGGATCTCGCCGCCTCGATGAAGGCTTCGCAGTCGCAGTGGACCGGACATTTCGAGACCGTGCAGAAGGAGCGGCAGCAATACTTCGATGCGCGGCACCAGCAGCGTGACGCTGCGCGCCGTACTCGAGAGGTACGACAGGCGGCCGCCGCGTCAGCACCCGCCGCCGCTCCCGCTCCCGCGGCCATCCCCGACGGCGTCACGATCAAGAGGGACCTTACCGAGGCCGAGAAACAAAAGCTGAAGGAAGCGGAGCGGCATGCATCGCTCCTCTTCGGCCAGAGGTTCAACGTCCCGCTGCGAAAGCAGGGGACCATCGTCGGCCACATCTCCGCGCAGGTGAGCACGCAGGAAGTCGTCCGCCGCGTCCTCGGCGTGCACGGCGACGACAGCGACGAGATCACTTTCGCCGTCGATCGCGACAAGAACGTCTACACCCGCAATCCCGACGACCGCAAGACCCTGGACCAGCTCGGCATCACCGACCGCGTTCTCAAGAACAAGCCGGTCAACGACGTGAAGGATTGGATCATCGGCCTGTCGCGCGATCCGCAAAGCGGCCTGCGCGTCGGCGTAGCCCGGCCGGTCGGCGACAACCTCGAAGAACTGCGCAAGACGGCGGCGAAGAACTTCGGCTACGGCATCGGACTCATTTTCGTCGCCCTCATCGGCATCGTTCCGATCGCCAACCACATGACGCGCGACGTGAACCTGGTCACGCGCGGCGCGGAAAGGATCGCCCAGGGCGATCTGATGACGCGGCTGCCGGTGAAGTCGAACAACGAGATCGGCCAGCTCGCCGCGGCGTTCAACCGAATGGCCCAGGATCTGAGCCTGCAGCAGCAGACCATCGTCGAACAGGAACGGACGCGCAAGGAGCAGGAGATCCAGCAACGCATCCTGGCGCTCGAGTACGAGCGGAAGTCGGTCGACCTTGAGGAGGCGCGTCGTTTCCAGCTTTCGATGCTTCCGAAGTCTGTGCCGGCGCACGACCGATACGACGTGGCCGTCTTTACGCTGACGGCGACTGAGGTGGGCGGCGACTACTACGACTTTCATATCGCCTATAACAACGTCCTCTCCGTGACCATCGGCGACGCCACCGGCCACGGCGCGAAGGCGGGGACGATGGTCACCGTCATCAAAGCGCTCTTTGCCGGCTACACACCCGAGGTGATGCCGGCGCAGTTTCTGCGCGACGCTGCCGAGAAGGTGAAGCGGATGGACCTCGGGCGCATGGCCATGGCGCTGCTGCTGGCCCGTTTCGAGAACGACCGGCTGACGGTTGCATCAGCGGGAATGCTTCCGGGCTACGTGCACCGGCAGGGCGGGACGATCGAGGAAGTGGCGCGCGGCGCAACGCCGCTCGGTACTCTCGGGGCCGATTATCATGACGTCTCGATCGATCTCGCCGCCGGCGACACCGTGCTTTTCATGACCGACGGCTTCCCCGAGTTGGAGAACGATTCCGGCCAGCAGCTCGGCTATGCGGCGGCCATCGATGAATTCGCGCTGGCCGCGAAAGGGGCCACCGCGGATGACGTGATCGCATCGCTCTCCGCCGCCGCGAAGCGCTGGAACGGCGAGCGGCCTCCGAACGATGACGTCACGTTCGTCGTGGTTCGCGCGAAGGCCGCGTTGGGATAGAGTTCTCCGCCATGCCGACACCTTACGAAAGTGCCAAGCTGATTCTGCAGATCTTCGAGATGCGCCGCGAGACGGTGATCCGTGAAGCCCGGCTCTGGTTCGTGCGCGACTTCAATCCTGAGACCATCGACGACTTCAAGGCGGCGCTGGCCGGCCCGCACAATCCGCACATGCGCATGGTCGTTGGCTATTGGGACATGGCCTGCTCGCTGGTCAACCACGACGCCATCGATCGCCAGATGTTCCTCGACGCCAACGGGGAGATCTTCGCCACCTTCGCCAAGATTCACCTGCTGCTCCCGGAGATCCGGCAGGTCTCCGGTCCGGGCTTCGGCAAACACCTGGAGCAGGTGGTGATGTCGGCCCCCGGGATCGAGGAGCGCCTGGAGATGTTGCGTCAGCGCTTCCGTGCGATGGCCGCGGCAGCGAAGGCTGCGGGAAGCTGAGGGGTCGCGGGGGTCTCGCGGTGTTTTGCCGACTGTTGCCGTTTCAGTACCGGCTATCTCGCACTCAGCAACCGAGCAACTCAGCAACCGCGAGACCTCGCAACCGCGCTACCGCGCAAACCCGTCTCACATACTCCGCTCGCTCTCCGGACGAAACTCGGCCAGAGGGCCGGCCGACTTGCGCATCAGGAATTCCGAGTGGCCGCGCACGAGATAGTCGTCAAGCTCGCCGACCAGCGTGTATCCGAGCCGTTCGTACAGTTGCCGTGCCCGCGGGTTGATCGACGAGACGCAGAGGAAGACGTTGGGGAACTCCCGAAAGATGCGCTCCTCGGCGAAGCGGACCAGCCGCGATCCCAGCCCGCTGCCGCGTGTATCCGCGTCGACGCAGACGACCTGGATGTAGCCGACGAACGCCCCTTGCAGCACGAGAATGATGAATCCCCTGGCGATGCCATCCTCGCGCGCAACCCACACTTCCCCTCCCGGATTGGTGACCCGGGCCAGGCATTGTTCGAACGTGCGTCCGAAGAAAACCCACGGATCGCTCGACGACATCATCTCCGCGCAGGCCCGCGCCTCGGCGTCGCCGGCTAGCGGTGTGATTTCGATCTCTAGCATTTTCATCGAAGTCTACGCGATGATGTGCGAATGAAAAACGCAGGACGTCCCCAGCCCGGTGAATACGGCAGTGCTTACCAGCGATACATCGATCTGGCATCCGAGGAGGACGTCGTGGCCGCGCTCGAGGCACAGTCGGAGGAGACCACGGCGCTCCTCGGCGGCCTGTCTGACGAGCAGGCATCGCAGCGCTACGCGCCGGACAAGTGGAGCATCAAGCAACTCGTCGGACACGTTGCCGACGGCGAGCGCATCTTTGCCTACCGCGCCCTTTCGATCGCCCGGGGCGAGACGCAGCCGCTGCCTGGTTTCGATCAGGATCCATACGTGGCCAACAGCGGCGCGGATGAGCGATCGATCGCGGATCTGGCCGGTGAACTGGCCGCGGTGCGGCGCGCCAACGTGATGATGTTTCGCGCGTTGTCCGAAGAGGCGTGGCTCCGCATCGGCACCGCCAGCGACAATCCGATCAGCGTTCGCGCCATCGCCTTCGGCATCCTCGGACACGAACGTCATCACGTGCGCATTCTCCGAGAACGGTACCTCGGCGCTACACCGCGTAGCGCATGAGGGCCACGTAGTGGCAGGCGCTCCCGCCGATCACGCAGAGATGCCACACGCCGTGCATGTGCGCGACCCGCTTTGAGAGCGCGAAGAAGATGAGGCCGGCCATGTAGACGACGCCGCCGGCGGCGATCCAAGCGATTCCGTCTGGTGGCATGGCCAGCTTCAGCGGTTTGATGGCCACGATGACCAGCCATCCCATCAGGATGTAGAGCACCACCGAGATCGGGCGATAGCGTCCGTGCAGCAACGTGTCTTTCAAGACGCCGGCGATCGCCAGCGCCCAGACGATGCCGAACAACCACCACCCCCACGGTCCTCGCAGTGTGATCAGCGTGAGCGGCGTGTACGTCCCGGCGATGAGCAGATAGATCGCGCAGTGATCGAAGACGTGGAAGACTCTCTTGGCCTTGCCTCGCAGCGAGTGATAAAGCGTTGAGCTGAGGTAGAGCACGATCAGCATCGCGCCGTAGATCGCGATCGCTGTAATCGTGGTGGTGTCGCGCCCGCGCGTGATGGCCGCGTGGATGGCAACAACCGAAGCGATGACCGCCAGCACGCTGCCGACTATGTGGGTGATGCTGTTGAATCGCTCGCCGGCGTACATGATCGGAATGTAACACCCGGCAAGGTGAGAGGGGTGGGCTGGAATTCAGCGCGAGGATTCGGAACGGAGCGCTGGCGTCTCGCCGCTGAGGTTACCGGCGAATGTGTGGGGTCTGCCGGGCAGCGAGGCGCCGCCCGGCACTGGCGATTGGACTTTACGGCGCCGCGATAGCGGCACAAAGAGGGTAGCCAGAGGTGCGAGCGTTTTTTGCGAGCACCTCTGGTTGCGGTGGGAATTGAAATTGTGCCGCGTCAGCGGCACTGGATGAGTGAGACGAATGACGATTGCGACCACTTCCAGTGCCGCTGACGCGGCACGAAATCCATAACATCCGCAACCAGGGGTGCTCGCAAAAAACGCTCGCACCCCTGGCTAACGTCTTGTTACCGCTAACGCGGCAAAGCGCCGGAGGCGAGACGCCAGCGCTCCGTCGCGTTTTCGTTCAGACGTTTGTTCCTTAAAACGGAACTTCGTCGTCGTCGTCCATGGCCGGGCCGGCCGGGGCGCCGCTGCTCGCCGGTTTGCGGTAACCGCCACCGCCGCTGTAGCCGCCTTCGTCATCGCCCTTCTTCTCGAGCATCTGCATGTCCTTGGCGATGATCTCGGTGCGGTACTTCTTCACGCCGGTTTCTTTGTCGTCCCAGCTTTCGGTGCGGATGGAGCCTTCGATGAAGACGAGTTTGCCCTTGCGCAGATACTGGCCGCAGATCTCGGCCAGCTTGCCCCAGGCCACGACGTTGTGCCACTCCGTCCGTTCCTGCTTCTCGCCGTTCTTGTCGGTGAAGCGCTCGTCGGTGGCGAGCGAAAACTTCGCCACGCTGGTACCGCTGGGGATCGATCGGATCTCGGGGTCTTTGCCGAGGCGTCCGACGAGAATGACTCTGTTTACTGATCCTGCCATTTGGATTCTCCTGTTCGCGTAGTACTTCAACTGCGAGAGACGAGGCTCTCGAGTCTTCGTGCGGGTCCGTCTATTTTATGCGAGAGCCGCGATGCCGCACATTTTTCTACCCCTAGTAGAATCCGCCGCCGTGAAGTGCGTCATTCAGCGGGTGCGCCGCGCCTCGGTGTCGGTCGGGAATGAGCTCGTTTCGCAGATCGGAACCGGCCTGCTCATCCTCGCCGCGGTCGAGAAAGGGGACGCCGAGCAGATCGTGCGCGATGCCGCGAAGAAGATCCGCGAGCTGCGCATCTTCGGCGATGACGCCGGGAAGATGAACCGCGACGTCACCGAAGCCGGCGGCGCGATCCTGGCGGTTTCGCAATTCGCGCTGGCCGGTTCCATCGTCCGGGGACGCCGGCCCAGCTTCGACAACGCCGAGGAGCCGGAGCGAGCGAGGATGCTGTTCGATCTGTTCCTCGCGGAGCTGGCCTCGACCGGCATCACCGTCAAGACCGGCCGCTTCCGCGAAATGATGATCGTGTCGCTCGAGAACGACGGGCCGGTCACGTTCGTCTGGCCGTGACCTGCGGCAGCGGGTACGGTGTCCTGCCAGGGTTGAGTCGTGGGTAGAGTTTTTCTTCGACTTGATGACAGCGGTCGTTGCACAACGTGTAAGAAACGCCCTACACCATCGACTACCTCATTCGGAGGGACACGCAGCAGATGTCGCAGGATGTCCTGTACCAGGAGGCGGCGAACGTGTACGGCGCTGCGCTGGAACGTCTGGCCGGCTCTTACGAGGCGGATCGCGACAAGCGTCTCGATCTGCTCCAGGACATCCACCTCGCCATCTGGCGCAGCTTCGAAGTGTTCGCCGGCCACTGCTCAATGCGAACGTGGGTTTATCGCGTCGCGCACAACGTGGCCGCCACTCATGTCATTCGGCACCGGCGCGTCAGTTCGCGGCCGCTGGTGAGCCTCGACGAAGTCGACGATTTGCCGGCCGGTGGTGATTCCGAGGGCGCGTTCGACCTTCAGCAGTCGCTGGGACTCCTCCGCGAATTCATCCAGCAACTGAATCCGCTCGAGCGGCAGGTCATCCTCCTCTATCTCGAAGGAACCGACGCCGCGGGAATCGCCGAGATCACCGGCATCTCGCCGGGCAACGTGGCCACGAAGATCCATCGCATCAAGAAGATTCTCGCCGGCCGCTTCAACACTAGGTTCAAGGGAGAACGCCATGGCCAATGACAGCCAGCCCGATGACGTAGTCACATTCTGGCAGGCGCAGGGCACAGACGGATTTCGCATGAGCACCGAAGACATCCACAGGAAGATCGAAACAACGAACCGCGTGCTGCGCAGACAGGTCTTCGACGTCTGGCTGGGGTGCGCCGTCATGATCGTCATTTGCACCTTCTCGTTGTTTCTCGGGATGAGCTCACTGGAAACGCTGGGAGCCATCCTCGCGATCATCGGGTACAGCTATTCCGCCTGGCAGGCCCGCCGGAATCGGTTTCGCGGAGTTGCTACCGCCGACGCCAGCGGCACGGCCTTACTCGATCATCTCCGGACCGAGCTGGCGCGGCAGCGCGATTTTCATCGCACGCGCCTCTGGTGGCGCTTGCTCGTCGACGTAGCCGGGCCTTTCGTCTTCTTCGCCGGCTTCGCGCAGGCACACCCGGAAGTCTTGTGGATAAAAGCAACCACACAGTCCGCCGGCGCAAGCCTCCCGACGTTGGAAGTGCAAATCATCCGTGTCGTAATCATCTCGTTCGTTGTCCGGGCCATCGCGGCCATTCCGCTCAACCTCTGGACTGCGCGCCGCTATCAGCGACAGATCGACCAGCTCGCGCGTCTTCAGGAGGAACATTGAAAACATCGCTCAAGCGCATCGTCGTCGTTCTCAGCGCGCATACATTTGCTCCGCCGGCGTGCACGGTTCCCTACCCGAGGCGCCGCAGTTGCAGAGCGCAGACGATCACCATCGCGCTGAGCAGCGTGCCGATCGGCAGAAACCAGAGCGTGAGGATGCCGGCGGTGATCGCCACGATCAGCCCCTGCCGGAGGCGAGCAACCATCAGCACCAGGACGGCCAGCCAGAGGAGTCCGAGCGCGATGAACGCAACCTTCATCGCCGTCGATCGCGGATCGATCCCGGCCTCCGATACAACCGCGGCCCATGGGCCGAGGCGCGAGCCGAAATAGGCGCCGGACCGGAGGGCATGGATGCCGTCGATGAGCATCCATCCGCCCTGCAACGTGGCGGCAAAGAGGACGAGAAGGCGCATCGTGTTCCGCATGGCCTCGTTATACTCCCGCCCCTATGCCTTACGAACCCAAACTGATCGAAGAGAAATGGCAGCGCGCCTGGGCGGATGCGAAGGTCGCCGAGGTCGATGTCGCCGCGCCCGGCGACAAGTTCTACATGCTCAACATGTTCCCCTACCCGTCGGGCGACCTCCATGTCGGCCACGGCCGGAACTACATCCTCGGCGACGCTCTTTACCGCTACTTCCGTATGCAGGGGCGCGCGGCGCTCAACCCGATGGGATGGGATGCCTTCGGTCTTCCCGCCGAGAACGCCGCCATCAAGCGCGGCATCCATCCGCGGCAGTGGACGCTCTCGAACATCGAGCGCGAGAAGAAGCAGTTTCTCCGCTGGGGCATCCTCTATGACTGGTCGAAAGAACTGGCCTCGTGCGATCCGGAGTACTACCGCTGGAACCAGTGGCTCTTTCTGAAGTTGTATGAGCGCGGTCTGGCCTATCGCGCCAAGGCGCCGGTCAACTGGTGTCCGTCCGATCAGACCGTGCTGGCCAACGAGCAGGTCATCGACGGGCGTTGCGAACGATGCAGCACGATCGTCATTCAGCGCGATCTCGAGCAGTGGTTCCTGAAGATCACGGACTACGCCGACCGGCTCGATGACGGCCTCGACACGCTGGAGCACTGGCCGGAAAAAGTGAAGCTGATGCAGCGCAACTGGATCGGCCGTTCCGTCGGCGCCGACGTCGAGTTCGCCGTGCCGTCACTTGCCAAGTCGATCCGCATCTTCACCACACGGCCTGACACGATCTACGGCGCCACCTTCATGGTGCTGGCGCCGGAACATCCCGACGTCGCGGCGCTGATCGCCGGCAACCCCGATCGTGCCGCCATCGAGCAATGGATCGCCGGCGTCCGCAATCAGTCGAACCTCGAGCGGCAGGAGGCGGGGAAGGAAGGGCGCTTCACCGGGAAGACGGCCACGAATCCGTTCACGAACGAAGAGGTCCCCATCTGGCTCGGCAACTTCGTCCTGATGCAGTACGGCACCGGCGCGATCATGGCCGTGCCGGGGCACGACCAGCGCGATTTCGAGTTTGCCAGGCAGTACGGCCTGCCGATCCGCATCGTCGTACGGCCGTCGAGCGGCGATGTGCCAAGCGCCGAGGAGGCGTTTTCGGCCAAAGACGACTCGGCGACCGCCGTCGACTCCGGAGTCATCTCCGGCCTGACCACTCCCAAAGCGATCGAGCGGATCATCGAAGAGATCGAGCGGATGACCATCGGAAAGAAGATGGTCCGCTACCGGCTGCGCGACTGGCTGATCTCCCGGCAGCGCTACTGGGGGACGCCGATCCCGATGATCTACTGCGAGCGGGACGGCATCGTTCCCGTCCCCGAGGAACAACTGCCGGTGGAGCTGCCGCTCGATGTGCCCTTTACCGGGCGGGAAGGAAACCCGCTGGCGAAGGACGAGCGCTTCGTAAATACGACCTGCCCTCGTTGTCATGGTCCGGCGCGGCGCGAGACCGATACGATGGACACCTTCGTCGACTCCTCGTGGTACTACGCGCGCTTCATCTCCGCGAACGACGGCTCGAAGATCTTCGACTCCGCGCTGGCGAACCGCTGGCTGCCGGTCGATCAGTACATCGGAGGCATCGAGCACGCCATCCTTCACCTGCTCTACGCGCGCTTCATCTGTCGCACCCTGCACGACATGGGGTTGTTGAACTACGAAGAGCCGTTCACGCGCCTCTTCAACCAGGGGATGATCACCAAAGAGGGCTACCGCGACGCCGAGCATGGCACGTGGGTGGCCATCGCCGACGTGGAGTGGGTCGATGGGAAGCCGGTGCACAAGACGACCGGCAAGGCGCTCATCGCCGAGACCAGCAAGATGTCGAAGTCGCACTTCAACGTCGTGCCGCCTGATGAGCTGATCGAAACGTTCGGCGCCGACACGGAGCGGGTCTACACGCTCTTCATCGCGCCGCCGGAGAAGGAAGCGGAGTGGTCGGACGATGCCGTCAACGGCGCGTACCGCTTTCTAGGGCGCGTCTGGAACATGGGGGAGCAGATACAAGGCAGAAGTCAGAAGGCAGAAGGCGGAAGTGGGGGGCTCATTCGCAAGACGCATCAGACGATCGATGCGGTCACGCGGCGTTTCGACCGTTTCGAGTTCAACACCGCCATCTCCGGTCTGATGGAGCTGTCGAACGCAATTGGGGATGCGCTCAATGCCGGTGAGGCCGATTCCGGAGTGCTCCGCGACTCCTACACGACCTTGCTTCAGCTCCTCCATCCCTTCGCACCGCACATCACCGAGGAGCTGTGGTCGATGTTCGGCAACCAGGGGCTCATCCTCACCTCATCGTGGCCCAAAGCAAATCCGGCGCTGATGATCGAGGACGTCGTCACCATCGTCGTGCAGGTCAACGGCAAACTGCGCGGTCAGGTCGAAGTCCCGAACCCGCCGGAGAAGGAGGTCGTCCTCGCCGCGATCCGTGCCAACGGGAAAGTCCAGCAGTGGATCTCGGGGAAAGAGGTGGTGAAAGAGGTCTACGTGCCTGGCAAGCTGGTGAACATCGTGGTCAGGGGGTAGGCGATGGACAACGAGGAGCAATCACCCGATCCCGTCTTCGAATGGTACAAAGCCGGTATCGACAGGACACTGATCCGCGAAAATCTCCGGCGAACGCCCGAAGAACGTTTGCGTGCTCTCGAGCAGCTGCAACGTTTTGCCGAGGAATTGCGAAGAGGCGGTCGCGAGATGCGCCGTGGCCGCCCGTAGCCCACACGCGAAGGCTGGCGATTGGACATTAACAACGCCGCGATAGCGGCTCAAGAAGGTAGCCAGGGGTGCGAGCGTTTCTTTGCGAGCACCCCTGGAACCCGATGCGATCTGAAAGCGTGCCGCGTCAGCGGCACTGGATGGGAGTCCCGATTACTCCACTGCCGCTGACGCGGCAGCAATCCATGACATCTCTTTACCAGGGGTGCTCGCAAGAAACGCTCGCACCCCTGGCTACCGTCTTGTTGCCGCTAGCGCGGCAACAAGTGTTGCCGCCAGGTGAAGGATGCAGGCCGGACAGCTCGAGCGGGAAGCCGTGTTACCTTTCTCTACATGAAACGCCTCGTCCTCCTGCTCCTGCCGCTGCTCACCTCCTGCGGCTACGCGCTCGTCGGCAGTGCCAACCACCTGCTGCCGCCGACCGTCCATACGATCGAGGTGCCGGCGTTCGTCAACCGCACCACGCGCGTCGAGCTCGAACAGCGGGTGACGCAATCGGTGGCGGCGGAGTTCGTTTCCCGCGGCCGCTTGAAACTCGTCAACTCGCCAGCCGCAGCCGACGTCATCCTGCGCGGCTCGATCGACTCCTTCGGCATCTTCCCCGTCGCCTTCAACGCCCAGGGACTCGCCACCCAATATCAGATCTCCATCACCGCCAAGATCGAGCTGCTCGACCACCGCGCCGACGACAAGGTGCTCTGGAAGAACGACCAGTACCGCTTCTCCGAGAACTATCAGGTCAACTCCCAATCGACCGACGCCTTCGACCAGGAGACCCGCGCCATCGACGAGATCGCCGTCCGTTTCGCCGAGTCGCTGGTGACGAATCTGCTGGAAGGGTTTTAACTGCGCCTCCGGCGCGTTGTCTGCGCGTAGCGCGTTGTCGGTTGTCTGCGCGCTGCGACGCGCGTGGACAGGTGGTGAACGGTGCGGGTATGGGTTCCATAAACCACGTCGCTTCGCGACGTGTTCTCGTTCTCGGTAAGTGTGCCGTTCGCGCGCATCTCTCACGATAAGTCCACGCGCGCCGCAGCGCGCAGACAACCGACAACGCGCCGAAGGCGCAGACAACGCGCTACGCGCAGTTACCGCACCTTCGCCTTCTCCTCATCCTTTCGATCGCGAATCAGCGTGGACGCGATGAGGTAGACGCCGGCGATCGCTGCCAGGAGGTAGCCGGTCATCGCCAGGGCTGGATAGCCGAAGAGTTGCGTATGCGCCGGCACGCGCATCATCAGTGACGATGCAATCAGTAGCGCCGCGATGATCACGCCGACGGTGATGCGGTTGGCGATCTTATGGATCCCAGCCAGGAACTGTTCCGCCTGCGTCAGCTTCAGGTTGAGCGACAGCTTCCCCGCCGCGGTCTGGTCGATGATCTCGCGGGTCCTGTGGGGAAGATCGAGCATGAGCTGGTTGAGGTCGAGCAGGGCGGGGTAGAAGTTGCGCGGTGCGAACTTTTGCGCCAGCTTCTGCACCATCAGCGTCTCCGCGTAGTCGCGGATGACCGTATTCGGGTCGTACTCCGGGTCGAGCCGGCGCGTGATGCCGTCCAGGTGCAACAGCGTCTTGGCCAGCATCGCCAGTTCCGCCGGTGCCTTCAATTCGTTGTTGTTGGCGAGGGTGATGACGTTGAAGATCAACTGGCCGACGTTGATATGGCGCACGTCGAGGTCGTGAAATGCCGCCACCAGCGAGGAGATCTCGTGCACGAAGCGGATCGCGTCAAAGCCTTCCTGCACTTCCGAAAGGCGGACGCAGGCATCGGCAACCTCGGCTCCGCGATTCGACGAGATGGCCAGCAGCAGCTTGATGATCTCGTCCTGGAACTCACGGCTGATCCTGCTGACCATCCCGAAGTCGAGCAGCACCACCTCGGCCTGGTTTTCTTCGAGATCGCGCACGAAGACGTTGCCGGGATGCGGATCGGAATGCCAGATCCCATCGACGCAGATCTGTTTCAGGTACGCCTTCGTCAGCGCCGCCGCCAGATCGGCGTAGTCGTGATCGATGATCTGCAGCGGCGTCAGCTTCGACACCTTCCGGCCGCGAACGAGCTCCGTGGTCAGCACGTGGGCGGTGGTGAGGTCGTTCACGACGGTGGGGATGTAGATCTGCGGGAACTCGGCCAGATTCCGGCGCAGGATCTCCATGTTCCGCGCCTCCTGCTGGTAATTCAGCTCGTTCATGAGCGTGATGCGCGCCTGCTCGATCGAGCCGACCAGGTTCATCTTCCGGCCGATGTCGCTGTGCTGCTCGATCGTGGCGGCGATATCGGCGAAGACCTCCAGATCGTGCTTCACCTGTTCCCGCACATTGGGACGCTGGACCTTGACCACCACCTCGCGGCCGTCGCGCAGCACCGCTCGATGCACCTGCCCGAGGGAGGCTGCGGCCAGAGGAGTCGACTCGAACGAGTCAAAGCCCTTCGAGATCCGGACCTTCAGCTCCTCTTCGACGATGCGCTCGACGTCGGCGAAGGAGAACGGCTCGACGTCATCCTGCAGCGACTCGAGCGCGGCGATGTACTCCGGCGGCACGATGTCGGGACGCGTGGAAAGGATCTGGCCGAACTTGACGTACGTCGGCCCCATTTCCTTGAGCGCCTTGGCGAAGGCCTCGGCGCGCCGGGCAACGTCCGGCTCCATCTCCGCCGAGGCCTCGTCATCGATGAGGATGTCCTCCGAGGAGAGCGAGAGGTGGAAGTCTTTGTGCCCATATTTTGTAAAGAGGACGAGCAGGTCACGGTAAGCACCAATATTGCGTGGCTTCAGCATTTCGCCGATGAGACTGCACGCTGCTTGCCTGATTGCGGCTCTGCCGGGTTATCGGTTATCGGTTGTCAGTTGATTGCGCCGCGCAAGGATCGGCGGCGTTGCCCCAACCGACAACGGACAACCGAGAACCGAGAACCGACAACCCGGCTAAGCAGCATGTTAGGATTGCGAGATTCCAACCAGGAGCCTTCAACGATGTCTATTCTCAGAACGCTATTCACCTCGGAGTCGGTCACCGAGGGTCACCCGGACAAGATCGCGGACCAGATCTCGGACGCCATTCTCGACGCCGTTCTCGCCGAGGACCCCAAAGGGCGCGTGGCTTGCGAAACGCTCGTCACCACCGGCCTGGCCATGATCTCCGGTGAGATCACCACCGGCACGTACGTCGACTTCCCCTCGATCGTGCGCAGCACCATCAAAGAGATCGGCTACACGCGGGCCAAGTACGGTTTCGACAGCGAGACCTGCGCCGTCGTTTCCTCCATCGATCCGCAGTCTCCCGACATCGCCCAGGGCGTCGATACCGGTGGCGCGGGCGATCAGGGGCTGATGTTCGGCTTCGCCTGCCGCGAGACGCCCGAGCTCATGCCGCTGCCGATCATGCTCGCGCACAAGCTGGCGCGCCGGCTGGCCGAAGCGCGCAAGAACAATGAGCTCGACTTCCTCCGCCCCGACGGCAAGTCGCAGGTCACGATCGAATACGAGGGAAAACGCCCCGTACGTGCCGCGGCCATCGTCATCTCCACCCAGCACTCGCCGAGCATCAGCCACGGTGACCTGAGCGATGCCATTATCGAGACCATCATCAAGCCGGTCGTTCCGCCCGAGCTGCTCGACGACCGGACCAAGTTCCACATCAATCCCACCGGCCGCTTCGTCACCGGCGGACCGCAGGGCGATACCGGCCTGACCGGACGAAAGATCATCGTCGACACCTACGGCGGCCGCGGACGTCACGGCGGCGGTGCATTTTCCGGAAAGGATCCCACGAAGGTCGACCGCTCGGCCTGCTACATGGCCCGCTACATCGCCAAGAACATCGTCGCCTCCGGGCTGGCGGACGAAGTGGAAGTCCAGCTCGCGTATGCCATCGGTGTTGCCGATCCGGTCTCGGTCTACGTCGATACGTTCGGCACCGAGCGTATCGACCAGGAGCGCATCGTCGACCTGGTGCGCGAGAACTTCCTGATGACGCCGCGCGGCATCATCGAGTCGCTCAAACTTCGCCGGCCGATCTTCAAGAAGACCGCCGCCTACGGCCACTTCGGCCGCACCGAGCCGGAGTTCACCTGGGAAGCGACCGACAAAGCCGAGACGCTGCGCAACGCCGCGGGCGTAGGGGCGGAGGCGGTTACCGCGTAGGACGGCGCTTCGCGCGTTGTCGGTTGTCTGTGGCGTTTCGCGCCAGCCATGGACCGGACAACCGATAACCGACAACCGATAACGCGCGAAGCGCAGCGTTACCGCACGATGTACTGGTACGCCACCTCGAGATCGTGCACAACTTCCACCGGTTTGCCGCTGACCATCATCGGGCGATAGCGCCAGGCGCGGACGGTGTTGAGCGTCTCCTCATCGAAGATCGGGAAGGCGGCGTGGTCGAGGATGGCGATGTCGATGACTTTTCCGTTCTTGCCGATCGTGTAGCGGATGACGCACGTTCCCTCGAGGTGCATCTTTTTCGCGGCATCGGGATAGTGCGGGTACTCGTGATCGACCTCTTTCAAGGGCAGATTGACGTCGCGGTCGACATAGACACGGCCGTCGTCGCCCAGGTTGACGCCCTTGGCGATGCCGATGGCGTGACCGGTGCCGCCGGCCTGACCGCCCGGGACTCCCTTCGGCGCGCTATCGGCCGCGGCCGGGATGGCGGCCACCGGAGCGGGCGCGACCGGTTCCGGCGTTGCCTGCGGCGGCGGGACGACCGGGATGATGTCCGGGATGACGGTAGGAGCGACGATCTGCGTCGGCGGCTGCGGAGGTGGCGCCAGTTGCGAGAGCGGCAGCACCGGCTTCGGCGGCTCCGGTTTTGGTGGCGGGGGAGGGGGCGGCGGAGGATCGGGGAGCTGGGTCAGGTTGTACGCCACGATCATCCTCGGGTAATGCGCCGGGAAATCGACGCTCCAGAACATCGCGGCGAACACACCGATGACGGCGAGCACATGCACCGCGATCGAGATCGGCAGTGTCTCGTAGAAAACGCGGCGGCTCCGCGTCTGGAACGCCCTCGGGCTGACGGTCTCGAACATGCGTGATGGGCGATTGGGACGACAGAGAATAACACCAATTTTCGTGGCTTCCGGTTACAGGTGACCCTCTTCCGTGAGAGCGATCACTGGCGACCGAGCCTGCTCCGTGTAATTATCGGTATCTCTATTTCACAAGGGAGAGAGATGGCGCGCTACATCCAGCGAATCACGCTGCTCGGGCGGCAGCGGTGGATCGGCTGGGAGATCGACGGCGTCGGGACCGAGATCCCGGGCCTCATTCTCGCGGACGATTTGCCGGAGGAAGATCTGCGCAGCCGCGGCGTGAAGGAGTTCAAGCCGCTTCCCTTCGAGACGTTCCTGGAGATGAACCCCGCCGCGGACACACCATCCGAAGGCTCGCTGCTCGATGAGGATGTCGAGTTCCGCCTCGACGCGCTGCAGGTCGGCATCGAGCGCCTACGCAGCCGCGGCGTCAACGCCGTCCCCCGCGCCCTGCTCATGCACATGTTCGGCAGCGTCCTCCATCTCAATCATCCGCGCGTCATCGAACGCCTGCGCAGTTGGGAGGAACGTGGCGCCGTCGAGTTCGTAGGGCGGGAGGAGTGCTATCTGCGTATCCTGAAAAAAAGCATTTAACCACAGAGACATCCTTCATCCTTCCGCCTTCATCTCCTTCTCTGTGATCTCTGTGCCTCTGTGGTGAAATGCCTTTTTAGATTTCCATGGCCAAGCACACACCCGAGGCACTTCTCCGAAACGTCTTCCCGCCCATGCTGGCGACGCTCGCCGAGGCGCCGCCGCGCGATGGGAAGAGCTGGGCGTATGAGCTGAAGTACGACGGCTTCCGCGCCGTCGTCGGGATCGTCGACGGGAACATTGCCATGTGGAGCCGGAACGAGCTCGATCTGGCGCCGCGCTTTCCCAGCGTCGCCGCCGCGCTGTCGCAACTCAAACTCCCGGAGGTCGTGCTGGATGGGGAGGTCGTCGTGCTGGATGAGCGTGGCGCGCCGCGATTCCAGCTCCTGCAGCAGGGCGACCGCCGCGAGATCCTGGTCGTCTTCGACATCCTCTGGCTCGACGGCCACGACCTCCGCAAGCTGACCTACGAACAGCGCCGCACCCTGCTCGAGAAAACGCTGAAGCGCACGCCGGCCGCGATCAAAGTCGCGGAGATGCTCGATACCACCGGCGACGCGGCGCTGGAGCGGGCAAAGAAGTCGGGTTGGGAAGGGATCATCGCCAAGCGCCGTACTTCGGTATATGAGCCGCGACGCTCCAAGGAGTGGCTGAAGATCAAGGCCATCAACGAACAGGAGCTCATCGTCGTCGGCTGGAATCCCTCCACACACTCCGCGCGCGAGATCGGCTCCCTCCACCTCGCCGTCACGGGCGACGACGGCGCCCTTCACTACGCCGGCAAAGTCGGCACCGGTTTTTCGTACAAACAGCGCGTCTGGTGGAAAGACGAGCTGTCGAAGGATGTCATCCCGGCGACGACAGTGAAGGACGCCTCGCGCGAGCGCGTTGCCACCTGGGTCCGTCCCCGCTTCGTCGTGCAGGTAGCCTTCACCGAATGGACCTCGGACAATCGACTCCGGCACCCGTCGTTTCTGGGACTGCGGGAGGACAAGGAGGTGAGCGAAGTGGTCAGAGAACGGGTGTCGGGTGTCGGGAGTCGGGGGTCGGAGAAGGGAATCGCGCCATCTCCGGCGAAGAACGCATCGCCGAAGAAATCGCCATCGGCGAAACCACCAACCGACAACCGACAACCGATAACCGACAACCGCAAAACAGTCACGATCACCCATCCGGAAAGAATCCTCTACCCCCGCGACGGCATCACCAAGCAGGACGTCGCCGGCTACTACGCCGCCGTCTCCGAGCCGATGGTCCGCGCGCTGCGCGACCGGCCGCTGGCGCTCGAGCATTGGAACGACGGGATCGACAAGCCGTCGTGGTTTCATCAGGACGTCGGACGCGGCGCCCCGGCGTGGGTGACCAGCATCGACACGCCGACGCGGACGACGGCACACAAGAGCGTCCGCCATCTCGTCGCCGACACTCCGGAGACGCTGCGATGGCTGGCGCAGATGTCGGTGCTGACTGTTCACATGTGGGCCTCCCGCGGCGCCAGCCTCGACGAGCCTGATTGGCTAGTCTTCGATCTCGATCCCGCCAAAGGGAAGGGGATCGAGCAGGCCATCGATGCCGCCATCATCGTCCGCCGTCTCCTCGACAACCTTCGCCTCCCCTCCGTCCCGAAGACCTCGGGGAAGCGCGGCATTCACGTCCTCGTCCCGCTCGCCGGCGGCTACACGCACGAGGAGGCCAACCGATTCGCCTGCTCCATCGGCGCGGCGATCACGGCGAAGGTGCCTGAGTTCACCATGGAGCGGGCGCTGACCGCGCGGCGGGGGAGGCTCTACCTCGACTGCATGCAGAACGCCTACGGCAAAACGATCGTTGCGCCGTATTCGCTGCGCGCCATCGACGGTGCGCCGGTCTCCGCGCCGCTGAAGTGGGACGAGGTGACGAAGAAGCTCGATCCGAGGAAGTTCAACCTGCGTACGATGCCAGGCCGCCTGGCCAAAGTCGGCGATCTCTTCGCGCGCGTCTTCGAGGAGCGGGTGAAGCTGCCGGAGCTGAAATGATCGCGCAATGGATGGAACGCCAGCTTCTCCCGCCGCGCGTCGGCGTGACCGTCGCTGAGGTCATCGACCGCGGCGGCTGGATCCCGAGCGCGGGCGGAACCGGACCGTATCTCGCCATCCGTGCCCGCATCCCCTCGATCACCCGGCAGGAGGTCGACGATGCCGTGTTCAAGAGGATGGATCTGCTGGAGCTGCCGTCCGTCCGCGACACCGCCTTCCTCGTTCCCCGCGCCGACGCCGGCCTCGCGCTCGCCGCAGGCCGCCGATCGCTCGCCGAGCGTCTGCGCAAGCTGCCTGTCGACCGCCGCAACATCGAGTCCCTCGGCACAACGATTCTGAAGGTGATCGGCGACGGTGTCTTCACCACCGACCAGCTCCGCCGCGCTCTCCCTCCCGGCTCCATCGAAGACCTCGGCGACGCCGGCAAACGCCTCGGCATCACCTCAACGCTCCCCGCCGCGCTCAAGATCCTGCAATCCGAGGGTCGTGTCTTGAGAACGAATGCCGAGCGCAGGCTCGACGGCAAAACGCATCTCTACCGCCGCTGGCCATCCGAGATCGACACCAACCCGCCCCCCGCCCTCGACCGCTCGCTGGCCTCTCGCTACCTCTCCTGGTCCGCCCCCGCCGAGGTCGACGACTTCGCCTGGTGGGCCGGCATCGGCAAACGTGTCGCAAAGGAGGCCATGAGCCCGCTGCGCGTCGACGACGTCCCCCTCCCTCCCCGCCGCCGCGACGACGCCATCCTCCTCCTCCCCTTCCGCGACAACCTCTTCGGCCTGCACCGCGGCCTGGAACCGTTCGTCGAAGATGAGGACGCCGAGGTGATGGACACCGGCGGTCGCGCGATCCCGGCGTCAGAATCGGAGATGCTTCACCACAACGCCATCGTTTCCAGCGGCGCTCTTCGCGGGATTTGGGAGTTTGACGGGGAGGGGATTGTCTCAAAGGCCTTCGGCAAAGCGCCTCGTGGGCTCGATGCGGCGCTGGCGGATATGGAGACGTTCATCCGCGAGGAGCTTGGGGATCACAAGTACTACGCGTTCGATAGTGGTGGTACGCGGGCGAAGAGGGTGGAGTTTGTGCGCCAATGAATTTCATCACGCGGAGACGCGGAGACGCGGAGGTGAGGGCAAGGAACTTCTTTCTCCGCGTTCTCCGCGGCTCCGCGTGAGCTCTGCTGTCAAGAGGGCTCGCTCAACTCGACGACAAGCGGCCGATGGTCGCTGGATCCCGACCAGTCGGCGTAGCTGCCGACGGATACGGAGCGGATATCCGCGGTCCATGCCTCGGGGACGAAGCAGAAATCGATGTGGTACGGCCGATTCTCCTTCCAGAGGAGATAGAACGTCGGGCGGGTCTCGGAGCCTTGCTCCTCGCGGAAGAAGTGGTGATAGGCGCTGACGAGGCCCAGCTTGGAGAGCATGGTGACCAGAGCGCGATGGTCGCGCGTGCCCTCGCGTTTTCGGTTCCAGATTGCGTTGGAGTTGAAGTCGCCGATGATGACGGTGGGCTGCGCGCGGATCAGCTTTCGGTAGAGCTCTACCGAGCGAATGAGGCTCTTGACGTAGGGATACTTCGGGTTCTTCTGCGACCACACCGCCAGGAGGAGGAAGGTGCGTGGACCTGTGACTTGAAACGGCAGGTGGTAGGGCGGTGCACGTCGAGGCTTGATCGGTTCAATCCGGTATTCCGAGCTGCCGAGCACCGCGACGCCCTGGTGCGGTCTGTCGCCAAACCAGAAGCACGAAGGATTGTCTTCGGAAGGCCGGCCACACTCCTGCACGACCGCAATGGACGGGTTAAGCGTGGCCAGGAGAGGCAGTTTCGCTTCCGCCCGTCCGCGGCAACAGTTCCATGTGACCAGTCGCATCGCTGTCCTGCTGGTATGCCTTTCCCTTCGCGTCTTCGCGGCTTCGCGTGAGATCGATGTCACGCGAAGCCGCGAAGGCGCGAAGATGTCAAGGCTACATCTTCCGGTCACTCGAACCATCGACGGAGGTATTGCTGTGACAGAAGCGGTGCGGTCGGGAAAACCGCGGCGATCGCGAGTGTTCTCGCAGCCTCGTGAAGGCGAAGCGACCCGGGTCCAGCGCATCGCACGGAGATTCCTCCGCGTCGCAACGACACCATCCCGGTGTGGCAACGCTGCCCGTGGTGGACGCACGTCCGTCACGTCCTCGAGGCAGCGCTGCGCTCTTTTGAGGCAAGCCCGTCACGTCCTCGAGGCAACGCTGCGCTCGTTTGAGGCAAGCCCGTCTCTTCCTCGAGGCAACGCTGCGCTCTTTTGACGCAAACCCGTCTTCTCCTCGAGGCAACGCTGCGCTCTCTTGACGCACATCCGTCTTGTGCTCGAGGCAACGCTGCGCGCTCTTGACGCACAGCGTCATGACAGCGAGGCAACGCTGCAAGCTGGTGACGATCGTGCCTCACGACAGCGAGGCAATGCTGCAAGCTGGTGACGATCGTGCCTCACGACAGCGAGGCAATGCTGCAAGCTGGTGACGATCGTGCCTCACGTCCGTGACGCAACGCTGCACGCTGGTGACGCACGTGGGTCTCGTCCGCGACGCAACGTTGCACGCTGGTGACGCACGTGGGTCTCGTCCGCGACGCAACGTTGCACGCTGGTAACGCACGTGCGTCACGTCCGCGACGCAACGTTACACGCTGGTAACGCACGTGCGTCACATCCGCAACGCAGGGTCACCCGCAGGGCCACGCCTTCGTTTTTCGCATTCACGTAACGAGTTGAAGGGAAATGACTTACTGATCGACGACGGCGAGGTTGCATCGCCAGGTCAATTATTTGCCGTCTTCGCGTAGCGCACCAGCAGATCCTTCAGCACGAGTCCCACCGTCTTCTGCGCCGAGTCTCCGGCCGCGTTGGTCGATACCGCCACCGCTACGTCCTGCTTCGCGGCGATGGCGATGACGGTGAAGAAGGTGTCGGCGCTGCCGCTGTAGGTGGCCACTTCGTCGAAGCCGGCCACGGTGGCGCTGCCGAATCCGAGGGCGCTGCGGAGGCGTTTGGTGTGCATGGCGGCGGCGGTGGCGGGGGAGATGATCGTCTTCTCGCCACGCATGGCGCGGAGGTGGGCCCGGAGGAAGGCGCAGAGGTCGTCGGTCGACATGTGAAGGTCACCGGCCGGCGCCAGGAAGTCCTGCAATTGATATTTCCCCTTCGGATCCACCGCCGTCAGCTTCCCGTCCTCCGCGCTCTCATGTCCGTAGACGCGCGAGGGCCATCCGAATCCGGCGCTGTGCATTTTTAGGGGGCGAAAGATGCGGTTTTGTATCAACGACTCCCACGATCGGCCCGACCCCCGTTCGATCATGGCCGCGACGACGACGAATCCCGCGTTCGAATACTTGTAGCCTGACCTTGGAGGAATGGACGGCGGTTGGCTCAGGACGTAGTGGGCGAAGGCACGCCGCCGATCCATAACGCTCCCAGGGAGAGGCGGCAGGCTAACGAAATCCTTGTCGTCGTCGAACGGCGGAAGACCGCTCTCGTGGCTGAGAAGATCGGCGATCGACACGGGCGCATACGCGGCGTTCGTGGTCGTTTTCCACTCCGGAAAGACGTCGAGGATGCGCGTGTCCCAGCGGAGCCGTTTCTCTTCGACCAGCATGGCCACGATCGTCGCCGTGAAGGGCTTGGAACACGACCCGATGTGGAACGCGTCGCCGTTCGTGACCGGGTCCAGGCGGCCCAGCTCGACGATCCCCGCGGCACCATGCGCGACGATGCCACTGCTCCGGATCACGGTCGCCTGGATGGCCGGCAGGTGCGCCGCTTGCGCCGCCGCATGCAACTCGGTTGAGAGATCGATCGTGGATGCGAAGAGAAGGGCGGCGGCGATCATCATCGCGTCGATTCTATGCCCGGCATGACCGTTCGTTCTCGACCGCGACGGACGAGTGCAGGACATCTTCATCGGCCGGCAGTCGTTCGAGTGCCTCCGCAAGTCAATCGAAAGCCAGTTGTGATCGGAGAGCAGGCGTCCGCGCCTGCTCCCGGCGGGCGTCTCGCCCGACGGTGGGAACGAGCGCAAACGTAAATGTTCGACAAAGACGGCAATGGATCGAGCCGCGTGTCCAGGTTCAACCCTGCCGTTCCCTCGGACCCACCGCCGGGCGAGACGCCGCGGCGGGAGCAGGCGAGACGCCCGCTCTCCGCGTGCAGGGCGGCGCGATACACTCCACCCATGAGAGCGATCATCACTGGGGCATCGAGCGGCATCGGCGCGGCGCTGGCGCATGAGCTGGCGCGACGCGGCTGGACGCTCGGGCTCCTGGCGCGCCGCGTCGACCTGCTCGATGCGCTCGTAGGAGAGCTGCCGGCGAAGTCGGTTGCGCTGCCGTGCGACGTCACCGATGCCGCGGCGGTCCACGAGGCGGTCAAACGCGGCGAAGAAGCCATCGGAGGCCCGTTCGATCTAGCCGTCGCCAACGCCGGAGTCGGCGTTCCGTCGCATGCGGCGAAGTTCAAGCTGGCCGACGCGGAACTGATGACGCGTGTCAACATTCTCGGCATGTTCCATCTCTTCGACGCCGTGATCCCGTCGATGATCGAGCGGGGCTCCGGACGTTTCGCCGGCATCGCCTCGATCGCCGGACTGCGCGGGCTGCCGACCTCCTCGGTCTACTCGGCGACGAAGGCGGCCATGCATGCCTTTCTCGAAGCCAGCCGCGTCGAGCTGAGGCCGTACGGCGTCGGAGTCACCACGGTCAACCCCGGCTTCGTCATCACCCCGATGACGGAGAAGAACCGCTTCAAGATGCCGTTCCTGATAACAGCGGAGAAGGCCGCGCGGATCGTTGCCGACGGTCTGGAGCGGGGCGCGCGCGTCGTCGAATTTCCACTTCCGATGTCGCTTCTGATGCGCATGGCGCGCCTGCTTCCCGATGCGGTGTGGGATCGCGCCACCGGCGGCTACTCGAAGCGGAAAGTCGATTCCGAGAAGGCCAGGCGATGAGCCGCGACTGGAAAGCGACCGCCGGCGTCCGCCTCTGGGCGCTCCGCAACGTGTTCCTCCTCTACTTCACCAAGCCCTCGGTGCTCGAAGTGAGCGAGCGCCGTTGCGAGGTGCGCATCCCGTTGAACTGGCGGACGAAGAACCATCTCAAGTCGATGTACTTCGGCGCGCTCTGCATCGGTGCCGACGTCGCCGGCGGCCTGATCTGCTTCCATCTCATGGGGGTGATGAAGGTCCGGCTCTCGTTCGTTTTCAAGGCGGTGCGCGCGGAATTCCTGAAACGCCCCGAGGATGATGTGCACTTCCTTTGTGAAGACGGCGAAGCGATCCAGGCACTCGTCCGCCGCGCCGTCGAAAGCGGGGAGCGCGAGGAAACGACCGTTCACGTCACCGCTCGGGTGCCGAAGAAGCTGGGCGACGAGCCGGTGGCGCAGTTCGAGATGATGCTGTCGGTGAAGTTGTCGTAGCGCGGTCTCGCGGTTTCGGGGTTGCTCGGTTGCTGAGTTGCTAAGTTGCTGGTTACCAGTTGCAGGTTTCCGCTGCAATCGAGCAACCCAGCAACCTTGTAACCCAGCAACCCAGCAACCCAAGCAACCCTGCAACCCTGCAACCCAGCAACCCCACCGCGAGACCCCGCAACCCCACCGTCACGAGCGTGTAGACTCGTCACCAACTATGTCGCCTCCCATCGGCGTTTACGGCGGACGCGAGCTCGTTGCGCTCCTTCGGGAGCGCTGTCCGGGCTACACCTACGTCGAGGGGGGCGAGCGGGAGCGATCCAGGATCGTGATCGTCGACACCGGCAACCACCACGTTCTCGATGCGCCGCTGCGCAAGAGCGTCGTCCGTGTCGTGCTTTACGACGATGTGCTGACGGGCGAACGCCACGATGGCGACATCCGCGTGCCGCGTGCGATCTTTCTCGCCCATCCGGACGACACGCTTGCCGTCGCCTCCGACCTCGCCAGAACGGTCATTCATGCCTCGAGTCTGGAGACCGAGGTAGCGTATCTGGCGCAGATCCATGAGCTGATGACCATCGCTGACGCGAACACCGTCTCCGAACGGATCACGCGTACGGTCCTGGACTTACTCGGCCTGACGCGGGCTGTCCTGTTTCTCCACGACCCCCGCGTCGAGCGCTACGTCGTCAGCTACAGCTCGGACCCCACCGTGCGCGAGACCGGCGAGTTTCTGCCGGGCATCCCGCCGGGACTCCTGCAGCGCGCGCTTTCCTCGGGGCAGTCGTTCGCGGCCGACCGCGATGAAGGGATGATCGTGATGCCGATGCTGGCGCAGCACGATCTCATCGGCGTGATCCGCGTGGCCCTCGGTCCGCACGATCCGCTCGACGACGAGGCGGTGGCCAACGTCACGCGCTACCTTCGCTCGGTTGCCTCGGTGATGAGCAACATCTACCAGCTCACCCGCAGCCGCGATCTGGCGATGCGCGACGATCTGACCAAGTCCTACAACCGGCGCTTTTTCGAATCGTATCTGGATGAGGAGATCGAGCGCGCCCGCCGCTACGGCGCCACGTGCAGCATCATCTTTCTCGATCTCGACGATCTCAAGACCGTCAACAACGCCCACGGCCACCTTGCCGGCTCGCGGACGCTGCAGGAGGTGGCCAAGCGCATCATGGCCGCCGTCCGCGGCATCGACAAAGTGGTCCGCTTCGGCGGCGACGAGTTCTGCATCATCCTCCCGCAGACCGATCAGGAGCAGGCGGTGGCCGTCGCCCATCGCGTCCGCAAGGCCATGACCTCCGCCGTATTTCACCTGGGCGACAACATCGACATCTCCATCAGCGCCAGCTTCGGCATCGCCACGTTCCCCACACACGGCCTGACCAAGGACGATCTCATCCGCCAGGCCGACGCCGCGATGTATCGCGTGAAGTCGACCACGAAGAACGCGGTGGGCGTGGCGGTGGTGGGTGGCGGGCAGGTGTCGTCGATGGCGTAGTCAAGCGGGGTTGCGCGGTCTCGGGGTTTCGCGGTCTCGCGGTGTTTGGCTTCTCCGTTGCGATGGAAGGCTAAGGCCGCGAGACCTCGTAACCGCGAGACCGCGTAACCGCGCCACGCCGTATCATCCGGCCCGACGATGACTCTTGACGCGCTGATCGAGTGGGTGGATGAGGCGATGCCGCGGCTGCGGGGCGGCGGCAAGGTTCGCGAGCGGGTGCAGCATGCCCGGCGGCTCTACAAGATGCTCGATGTTCTCGGGTGCAATTGGGAGCTTCGCGATGATTGGCACCGGCTGGCGGTGAAGGTGGCCAAGCTGCTGAAGGAGCCGGCGCCGGACTCACCATCGAAGCCATCGGGCAGTCCGCGGAAGCGGACGCCGCCGAGGCGGCGCTCGTCCGCGCCGGCGCCGCCAAAAGCATCGCCATGGCCGGCACCATCCAAGCGCAAGCTGGCGAAGAAGCCGGTCCGCCATCCGATCGAGATCAATGCGCAGTTGCAGGCGGCGTTTGATGCCGTCGGCGCGGGACGGCCGATCGTTTTCGTGACCGGCGGCGCGGGGACGGGGAAGTCGACGTTCATTCGCGAGCTGCGGGCGCGCTTTCCCGAGAAGCAGTCGATCGTCCTGGCGCCGACCGGCGTGGCGGCGCTGAACGCGGGCGGGCAGACCATCCACTCGTTCTGCCATCTGCCGCTACGACCGGTGATGCCGGAGGATGTCTACAAGGAGAAGGAAGAGGAGCTCCTCAAGGTCATCGAGGCGCTGCAGCTGCTCATCATCGACGAGATCTCGATGGTGCGCGCCGACGTGCTCGACGGGGTCGATGCCTTTTTGCGCATCAATCGCAAGTCGGAGCAGCCGTTCGGCGGCGTGCAGATGGTGCTGGTCGGCGATCTCTTTCAGTTGCCGCCGGTGGTCACGCCGCAGGACGCGGAGTTGATTCATCAGCGATATGAGTCACCGCAGTTTTTCTCCGCGCGATGCCTCAAGGGGCTGAAGTTTTTTCCGATCGAGCTGGAGATCGTCTATCGCCAGCGGGACGCCTCCTTCGCCGCCCTTCTGGCGTGCATTCGCGACGGCGACGGCGCGGCCGCGGCGGTGGCGCGGCTGAACGAAGCGTGCGTCGGACGCTCGCTCACGGGGCGGCACCTGATCCTCGTGCCGACGCGCAAGGCTGCCGCCGAGGAAAACGACGCCAGGCTGGCCGCGCTCCCAGACAAGCCGCGCACCTACGAAGCGATCTGCGAAGGAACGTTCGTCAAGGCGGTCGATGATCGCCTCCCGGCGCCGAAGCAGTTGGTCCTCAAGCGCGATGCGCAGGTGATGTTCGTCCGCAACGACTACCCGGAGCGCCGCTGGGTGAACGGGACGATCGGTGTGCTGACGTCGCTCCACGACGGCCGCATCAGCGTTCGGCTCGATGACGGGACGACGCACGACGTCGAGCCGATCGAGTGGCAGGACATCCGTTACGCGCTCGACGAGACGACCAAGACGATCGTGGAGGAAGTAGCCGGCACCTTCATCCAGTTCCCGATCATGCCCGCCTGGGCGGTGACGATCCACAAAGCGCAGGGGCTGACGCTGGCGCGGGTGCTGGTCGATCTGGCCCGCGGCGCCTTCGCCGAGGGACAGGTGTATGTGGCGCTGAGCCGCTGCCAGACGATGGAGGGACTCTCGCTCCGTCGCGCGGTTCGCGCCAGCGAGGTGCGGTGCAGCGAGGCGGCGAGGGGGTTTTACGAGAAGATCAGGGCGCGGGCACAAAGGACCAATCCGCAGATGACGCAGATGATCGCAGATTGAAGACAGTCTTATCTGCGTAGTATCTGCGTCATCTGCGGATAATCGTTAAGCCCCGGAATGCCCCCGAATCCGCTAGAGTCCGCGCAGCATGTCGACCCTTTTCGAGGAATTGAGCCGCGTTCAGACGTTCGAGTACACGGAAGAGGATGTACGGGAGTTTGAGCTGCTGCATGAGGAGATCCGGGCGCTGAAGAAGGAGCGCAACGCGGTCATCGTGGCGCACAACTACTACCGGCCGGAGATTCTGAAGGTGGCCGATTTCGTCGGCGACTCGCTGGAGCTGGCGTTGATGGCGTCGAAGGTCACCGATGCCGACGTCATCGACTTCTGCGGCGTGCACTTCATGGCCGAGACGGCGAAGATCGTCAATCCATCGCGCACGGTGCTGCTTCCGAACCTGGCCGCCGGATGCCAGCTGGCCGACTCCGCGCCGGCGGAGGATCTGCGCCGGCGGATCGATGAGTTGAAGGTTCAATACGACGATCTGGCCGTCGTCAGCTACGTCAATACCACCGCGGCGGTGAAGGCGCTCTCCGACATCATCGTCACCTCGGGCAATGCCGCGAAGGTGGTGCGCACGCTGCCGAACAGGAACATCCTCTTCGTTCCTGACCGCAATCTGGCGCGGCATGTCGGCGAGCAGGTGCCGGAGAAGAACATCATCCCGTGGGAAGGGTTCTGTTACGTGCACCAGCAGATCACGCCGCACGAGGTGGCGCGCATTCGGGCGGCCGATCCGGAGATCAAGATTCTGGTCCACCCCGAGTGCCGCGCCGACGTAGCGGCGCTGGCGGACGCGGTGCTCTCGACCTCGGGGATGGTGAAGTACGCGAAGGAGCGGCCGGAGAAGCGGTTCCTGGTGGTCACCGAATGCGGTCTCTCCGACCGCCTGGCGATGGAAGTACCGGACAAGACCTTCGTCAAGGGCTGCAAGCTCTGTACGTTCATGAAGGTGACGTCGCTCGAAGACGTGCGCGACTCCCTAAAGCACATGCGCTACGAGATCATCGTGCCGGAGGAAATTCGAGTGCCTGCCGAGCGCGCGTTGCGGCGGATGTTCGATGCCAGTCAGTGACACATGAGCTGATAGACGCCGAGGACGTCGCCGGAGACGTCGTCGAGATCGGCTTTCATCTTGCCTAGGACCGTTTGGAACTCGGGATCGGTCTGGAGCGACTGGGTCCAGGGATGTTTGACCCAGGCGAACCAACTGTGGTTTCCGAGCTCGGCGCTGCGATTGACCCAATGCATGGCGGCGTCGCGGTCGCCGAGCTTGGCGTAGCAGAGGGCCTGGCGCATTGCGGCCCAGTGAAGGCGGTTCGCGTCGGGCTCGAATGAGTGCAGCGCGGCCTCGGCGGAGGGGCGGTCGCCCTTGGCCGCGGCGATCATCGCCCGCAGGCTCTTGCCGAGGTAGTTCTGAGGGACGAGCTTGATGATGCGCTGCGCCTCGACGTCCGCGCTGGCGAGGTCTCCGTTCAGGATGAAGGCATTCGCGCGGATGTCACGGCCGGCCAGCTCGGTGTCGCGCGCCGCCATCGCCGCGGCGGCGTTGGCGAGCGCCCCTTCCGGGTCGACGGCGTTCACGTACCAATAGCCGCGAATCTTGGCTTCGTTCGCATTCGGATCGAGGCTGATCAGCCGGTCGCCGACGCAACGCACGCGTTCCGTGTCGCCGACCGAGACATAGAAATTGGCGACGTTGTTGAGAGAGGTGATGTCGTTCGGGTTCAGACGGAGGGCGGCCAGATTCTCGCGCACCGCCTCGCGGAAGCGCTCGGGAAACTTCACGAACACGCGTCCCATGGCCAGATGCGCGGCGGGGAGATTCGGATCGAGCCGCACGGCCTGCCGCGCGTACCACTCGGCGCGGGTGGTGGCGTCGGGGGCGTTGTCCAGACCGCGGGACTGTCCGAGCGAGATGGCGATGGCGAGCTCGGCGTAGGCGGCGGCGAAGTTCGGATCGAGGGCGACGGCCCGCCGCAATGCGGTCTCCGCGGCCTGATGCTCGGCTGGGACGAGGCTTCCGCTGAGCGCGCGGGCGCGAAGGAACTCCTCGTAGGCGTGCGGATTCGACGACCGCGGTTCCGAGGCATTGCCCGCTTTCTGCACGCCGAGCTTCTGGTTCAGCGCGGTCACGGTTCGCGACGAGACGTCATCGATGAGCTTGATGAGATCGGCCCGCTTTCCGTCGATGGCGTCAGCCCAGACGGTGTAGCCGGTGCGCGAGTCGGTGAGCTGCAGGTTCACGCGCACCAGCTCACCGGCGGCGAGGAAATGCCCCTCCAGGACGCTGTCGACGTGGAGCTGATCGGAGGCTGTCTTCGTGTCGGTTTTCTGGTTGTGGTAGCCGACGATCGCGGATGTCGGCCGCACCTGCAGCGAGGGGATCTGCTGCAGCTTCGTCACGAGCGCATCGGCGAGGCCGACGGAGAGGAAGTCGTCCTTCGCATTGTTCGAGATGTTGTCGAGCGGCAGAACGGCCATCGAATGGATCGGCGGCGGAGCGGCGGGGGCCGCCGGCAGCGCATCAGGCTTCGCGTGGCGATTGAAGTAGACGATCGCCGCGCCGCCGATCACGAATGCGGCGACGGTCAGGACCAGCCGTGACCAGCGCGGCCGAGTGCGCGTCCTGCCGAGCGAGGAGTGTGAGCGCGTCAGAGTGGGGAATCGCGCCGTCGGCGTGTCGAGATCCTCGAGATCGGCCAGGAGATCGCGTGCGCTCTGATAGCGGTCGCTCGGATCCTTCTTCAGCAGGCGGCCGATGATCTTGGTCGCCGCGGCCGGGAAGGCGGGGTCGCGGGCCACGAACGGCTCCGGCTCGTCGTCGCGGATTTTCTCGAGCACCATCAGGGGGGCGTCG
>Ga0210402_10000127_pt1 | contig 84044 bp, 74 predicted proteins | sample IncBWC7MmetaG_FD_161055 | JGI IMG/M metagenome (GOLD analysis project Ga0210402, IMG submission 161055) | Forest soil microbial communities from Barre Woods Harvard Forest LTER site, Petersham, Massachusetts, United States - Inc-BW-C-7-M | ecosystem: Environmental > Terrestrial > Soil >...
CATCGCCGAACCGGAGCGGAAGCCGAACTTGCGGCCGCGGCGCATCATCAGCAGCGAGGCCGGGAAGACCGACAGCATGACGCCGAAGTGCTGCATGGTTATGGGCAGGTTCGCCCACATCCGCATGTCGGACGAGACGATGGTCAGCACCGCCAGCGCCGCGGAGGCGTTCATCAAGGTGTTGCTGCTCTGGGTCAGCGCCTGGCAGATCGCCAGCAGCGCGATGTTGTGCATCGCCCGTCGCGGCATGCCGCCGGACGTTACCACCGCTTCCTCCATCTTGATCGAGCCATCCAGCCGACCGCGACCCCGGGCACTGTGCCGTTCATTCCAGCGAGGTAAGGTGCTTCCGGACATGACGCTAATCGCCCTACCTGCCAACGAACCACCTGTGCGAAAGCGACCTGGAGCGATTCCTACTCAAACAGCGAGTTCCGAGAGTGCCGAAGCATCGTGCGGCCCGTGCTTCGATTGTTCGACCGATGCCGGCATCGCAAGACCGTCGTTGCCGTGGCCGTATGTCATACGCAAGTCCCGATCGGAATTAGACGCTGTTGGGCCCCATCATCATAGAATTGCAGCAGCCGGAACGGCCATTGACCTCATGGCCTACAACCCGGCGTGCCAACGGTTATGCCTTTCGAGGTATCCCGACCCCAGGTCACAACTTGATCACACTTCAGCAGGCGGGTTCGCTTACTCGTTAGCTTGAGTTTAATTTCACATTGGGTGTACCCTCGAACAATCATGGGTTGTCAACCGAGGAGGGTAGTTGCCGGGTTAAGCCATCACAAACATGTGCCAATTCGGTCACAGCCGATTTCTTCAACTGTGAGTTGTTGTCGATCGGGCATTTGCGTAGTGCGTGGGGCAGGCGCTGCGGAAGTGGAGGGGGAAATATGATGGACTCACCAGACGAATCTACAATTTTAATAGTTGACTCATTGCCTTTGCGCAATTTCGGTCTGGTCGCTCTTCTCGATCGTCTGTCCGGGACGACAAAGTTTCGTCTCGCGTCGCTTACGCCAGACGATGCTGAAAGATGGATCGAAGCGGACACCAATTGCAGCATGATCATCTACAATGTCGGCGGCGCGTCCGTCGCCGACCACAAGCACCTGAAACGGATCAAGGGGCTGAGGGCGCGCGCAGCAGAAGCGCCACTGGTGATCCTGTCCGACAACGACAGTCGCGAGGAGATCCTCTCGGCGTTGAGCGTCGGCGCACAGGGCTTCCTGTACGCGGGCACAAACGCCCAGCTGGCACTGCAGGCCCTCTCGTTTATTTTCAAGGGCGGATCGTATTTTCCCGCTGCCGCCCAGCCGAAACGTCGCAATTCCGCCCACCTGAATGAGACGCCTGACCTCAATGGCACGGCTGACCTGAACGGGACGGCTCACCTCAATGGGACGACGAAGAGCAGTTCCCCTCCGGTAGAGGGCGCCATGCTGGAGGCAGGCGACGTCGTCGTGGAAAACGACGCGGACGCCGGTTCGACAAATATCAATCTTACGGAAAGACAAAAATCGGTCCTCGAACATCTCGGCCGTGGAGACTCGAACAAGGCTATTGCGCGCCTGTTGGGAATCAGGGAGGGAACGGTCAAGGTTCACGTTCGACAGATCATGCGCAAGCTCGGCGTGGTCAACCGTACGCAGGTCGCCATTGCCTGTGCGAACGGCCCGCCACGGTTGCGCAAATCAATCATTCCAATGATCTCCGCAACCTGTTTGCCGATCCTGCAAGCGATGTGCTTGTTCTTGCATTAGCTCGCGCAACGGGTCGCTTCGTCGCGATCATCCCGCCCGGGATGGCGTCGACACGCCGTAGATCTCTTTTGCCGTCGCCGGGCTGATCGCGCCCTCGGCAAGATCGCGCGCCGCGGCCTCCCGATCGCGCCGCACGGGCGAACCGAAGCCACCGGCGCCCGGCGTCACCACGGCAAACCACTGGCCGGCCTTCAGCACGGCGGAGTCGCCGTCGAACGCCACACCGGGGCCTGCTTCGACCTGGCCGTGCGCGCCGGGGCCGCCGCCGAACAGGCCCCAGCTCTGCGAGCGCTGGCGGGTGATGTCGACCCGCACGCGGCAGTCGTGCGTCGCCTGGTAGACCCGGCGCAGGCCCATGCCGCCGCGATACTGGCCGACGCCGCCCGAGTCCTCGACCAGCTCGTAGCGCATCAGGGTCAGGGGATACTCGATCTCCAGCGCCTCGACCGGCAGGTTCGAGGTGTTGGTAGTGTGGACATGCACGCCGTCCAGCCCGTCCTTGGTGGCGCGCGCGCCGCTGCCGCCGCCGATCGTCTCGAGATAGACCCAGGTCGAGCCGTCCTGCGGCCGCTTGCCGATGAAATAGGCGACGATGCAGGCGGAGTTGGAGCAGGCCATGACCCGCTCGGGGATGGCCTGCGCCAGCGCACCCAAAATCATGTCAGCGACCCTCTGGCAGGTCTGCAAGCGGCCGTTGACCGCGGCGGGCGCCACGCAGTTGAGAATGCTGCCCTGGGGCGCGGCGATGCTGAGCGGCCGCGCCAGGCCGGCATTGGGCGGAATGGTGGGGTCCATCACCGACTTCACGATGTAGTAGGTGGTGGCGAGCAGCGCCGTGTAGGTCATGTTGATGCCGGCGCGCATCTGTTCCGGCGCTTCGAAGGCCAGCGACATGGCGTCGCCCTTCACCGTGACCTCGACCGCGAGCGGCAGCAGGCCCGCCACCTCCTCGTTGTCGAACACGTCCTCGAAGCGCCAGGTGCCGTCGGGCATGGCGGCGATGGCGGCGCGCATCTTGCGTTCGGCGTAGTCCATCAGCGCCTCGCCCGCCTGCAGCACCGTCTCGGTGCCGTACTTTGCCGCCAGCGCCTGGAAACGTTTTACGCCGACGCGGTTGGCCGCCATCTGGGCGCGCAGGTCGGACAGGCGTTCGCTCGGCACCTGGCAGTTCAGCAGGATCAGGTCCTGCACATCGCCCTGCAGCTCGCCGGCGCGGTAGAGGCGCACCGGCGGGATGCGCAGCCCCTCCTGGTAGATGTGGGCATGGCCGCGATCGACGAAGTCGGCATGGTGGGCCAGGTTCACCGTCCAGGCGACCAGGCGGCCGTCGATGAAGATCGGCTCGGCCAGCACGATGTCGGGCAGGTGCGTGCCGCCGCCTTCATAGGCGTCGTTGCCGATGAAGGCGTCGCCCGGGCGGATGTCCTGGGTCGGGTAGCGCCGCATGATGTGCGGCACGAGGTCCAAGAAGCTGCCGAGATGGATCGGGATGTGCTCGGCCTGGCAGAGCGTCTCGCCGGCCGCGTTGAACAGCGCCGTCGAGCAGTCGCGCCGCTCCTTGATGTTGGTCGAATGCGAGGCGCGGATCAGCGTCTCGCCGGCTTCGTCGACGATCGAGGCGAGCGACGCGCCGATGACTTCGATGGTGATGGGGTCGAGGGGAGTCATGGGGCGCTCATACGCAACGTAACCTCGCCCTGAGGAGCGGTCCGCAGGACCGCGTCTCGAAGGGTGGGAAGCAGTCGTGCTGTTGCCCATCCTTCGAGACGCGCGCTGCGCGCGCTCCTCAGGATGAGGTGGTGTTTGGTCATGTCGCCGTCTCCAGAATGAGATTGAGATACGCGTCGACCCGTGCCGCTGTCCCGGGCGGCACCAGGGTGGTGGCGTCCATCTGCTCGACGATGGCGGGGCCGGTGAAGCGGTTGCCCGGGCGCAGCCTGTCGCGGGCGTAGATCGGCGTCGGGACGAAATCGCGCGACTCGGCCAGCCACACCGGCCGATGCTCGACGATGGCGCCCGACGCATCCGGCCCGGCGTCGGGATTCGCCAGAAGCTCGGCCTTGCGCACGATGCCGGTCGCCTCGACGCGGAGCGTGACGAGTTGCACCGGGTCGCCGTCGGCGGCGAAGCCGTAACGCTGGCGATGCGCCTCGCCGAAGCCCGCGGCCAGCGCCTGCAGCGTGGCGGGCGCGATCGGGGCCTCGGGCACGGCGACGCTGAGCTCGTAGTTCTGGCCGTGGTAGCGCATGTCCACGGTGCGCGCGAGGCGCCGCTGGGCCGGCGCGATGGCCTCGTGCTCGAACCAGCGCTCGGCGCGCTCGCTGAGCGCGGCGAAGGCCTGGGCGACGTCGGCCGTCGAGGCTTCGGTCGCGGGCAGCAGCCGGGTCAGGCCGAAGTCGGCGCGCAGGTCGGTCAGCAGAAGGCCCATGGCGCAGAGAATGCCGGGATTGGCCGGCACCAGCACGCGGCCCATGTCGAGCTCGCGGGCGAGCCGCGCGGCATGCAAGGGACCGGCGCCGCCGAACGCCATCAGCGTGTAGTCGCGCGGGTCGTGGCCGCGCTGCACGGAAATGACGCGGATCGCGCGTGCCATGTTGGCGGTCACGACCGAGAGGATGCCCTGCGCCGTTTCGGGGATGGAAAGGCCCAGCCGCTCGGCGAGGCGGCCGATCGCCCGCTCCGCGAGGTCCCGCCGGATCTTCATGCGGCCGCCCAAAAGGTGCTCGGGGTTCAGGGTCTGCAGCACGACATTGGCGTCGGTGACCGCGGGCTCCTGGTTGCCGCGATCGTAGCAGGCCGGGCCGGGATCGGCGCCACAGGAGCGCGGTCCCACCTTCAGCAGCCCGCCGCTGTCGATATAGGCGATCGAGCCGCCGCCCGCGCCGACAGTGTGGATGTCGAGCATGGGCGCCTTGATCGGATAGCCATGCACGATGGCCTCCGCCGCGAGCCGGCAGCGGCCATCCTGCAACAGGGCGACGTCGGTCGAGGTGCCGCCCATGTCGAAGGTGATGAGGTCGGCGAAGCCCGCCAACGCCCCGATCGCCTGGGCGCCGACCACGCCGGTCGACGGGCCGGAGAGCACGGTGCGCACCGGCATGTCGGCGGCGGTCGGGAAGCCGATGACGCCGCCGTTGGACTGCGTGAGGTGCGGCGTCGCGGTCATGCCGAGCGCCTCCAGCCGCGGGCTGAGGCGGCGGATATAGCGGCCCATCACCGGCCCGAGATAGGCGTTCAGCACCACCGTAGACAGCCGCTCGAATTCGCGGAACTCGGGCGCGATCTCATGGCCGGCGGAGATGAAGACGTCGGGCAGCTCCTCGCGCAGGATCGCGACCGCGCGCTTCTCGTGATCGGGACGGATGAAGCCGTAGAGGAAGGAAACCGCGACCGCCTGCACGCCTGCCGCCTTGAGCGCCCGTGCGGCGGCCCGCATCTTGTCCTCGTCGAGCGGCGTATCGATCTCGCCGGTATGGCGCACCCGCTCGGGCACTTCGAGGCGCAGGTCGCGCGGCACCAGGGTCTTGGGCTTGTCGGCCTGGATGTCGTAGAGATCGGGCCGCTTCTGGCGGCCGATCTCCAGGAGGTCACGGAAGCCGTCGGTGGTAATCAGGCCGGTCTTGACGCCGCGATGCTGGATCAGGGCGTTGGTCGCCACCGTGGTGCCGTGGCCGAAATAGACGATCGATGCCGCCGGATGGTCCTTGGCCTCGGGCACGACGCGGCGCATGCCCTCCTCGACGCCCTGGGCAATGCCACGCGACGGATCGTCCGGCGTCGAGGGCACCTTCCAGGTCTCGACCCGCCCCGCCTGCTCGTCGAACAGGCAGATGTCGGTGAAGGTTCCGCCCGAGTCTACGCCAACGCGCCAACGCGACATGCCGTTCCTTCCTACCTCACCGCCGCGGGCGCGCTTTGCAGAAATTCGAGCAGGGACTGCTTGTAGAATTTGGCCATGCCGGTCGTACCATGGCCGCGCGTCTCCGCGCTGGCCGGGATCAGGTACAGGCGGCCGCTCCTGACCTGCTTCAGCGCGCCGTCCATCAGGCCGGTCTCAGGCGGGTTGCGTTCGTCGTCGGCGGCATTGATGGCGAGCAGCGCCGTGGTGATGCGCGCAAGGCCGGGTGAGGCGTCGTAGTCGCCCGACGAGTCCCATTGGTAAAGCGTGTCGTTGGCGTCGGCGGTGAAAGGCGCGGCCAACCGCTCGTCCAGGAGCTTATCGGCCGCCTCCCGCGTCGGCGCCAGCTTCTGGTAGGCGAGCGTGCCGCCTGACGTGGCGACGCCGAAGAACACGGCGGCCGCCCTGAGCGCGCGCGGCGGTGTCGTGTAGTTGCCGTCCTTCCAGTCCGGGTCGTTGCGGATCGTGTCGATGATCAGGCGCCGCATCATCCAGTTGCGGCTCGACATCGCCGTCGGCTGGGCGGCCATCGGCGCGAGGGCGTCCATGAAGTCGGGATATTTCTCGCCCCACAGCCAGGTGTGCATGCCGCCCATGGAATTGCCGATCACCAGGCGCAGGTGGGAGACGCCGAGGCCTTCCTTGAGCAGCCGGTACTGCGCATCGACCATGTCGGCGTAGTCGTAGCGCGGGAACTTCGTGCGCAGGCCGTCGGAGGGTTTCGAGGATTTTCCGTGGCCGATGCCGTCCGGCAGGATGATGTAGTACCTGGCGGCATCGAGCGGCTGGCCGGATCCGAAGAGCTCGCCGGCGAAGGCTGGGGTCAGCATGCTGGCGCCCGAGCCCGTGGTGCCGTGCAGGACCAGCACCGGCTGGCCGGACGGATCGCCGATCGTCGTGTAGTGAAGGCGCAGCTCCGGCATGACCTCGCCGGTGTGGAATCTGAAGTCGCGCGCGATCCAGTCACCCTGTTTCGGCGCCGGATAGTCGGCGGCCCCGGCCGGCGCGGCGATCAGCGCCAGGGCAAACGCGACAGCGACGTGGACGCGACTCATGAGGCCTCCCCTTCCCTTGATTGTTATCACGGCAGGCCGTTGCGTACGTGACGCCGATAGGCCGGACGTTCGGCGAGCTTGTCGTAATAGGCGGCGACGGCGCTGTAGTGGGGCCGTTCGAAGTCGAGGCTGAACCAGCGATTGACCACGAGGCCGACGGGAATGTCGGCCACGGTGAACGTCTCGCCGCACATGTAAGGCCCGCCGCGGTCGAGATGGTCGTCGAGCTGGCCCACTTCCCTGGTGATCTGATTGCGGCCCTGCTCGATGAACCACGGATTGTTCCACGGCGGCTCGTGCAGCATGCCGCCGAGGAAAGCGCCGCGCAGCGAGATCGAGGTCTCGTAGTTCGCCCAGTCCATCCATTGCTCGACATGGGCGCGCTGCACCGGGTCCTTGGGATAGATCGCGTCCGGGCCGTGCCGGGTCGCCAGATAGCGAACGATCGAATTGGATTCGCGCAGCACCACGCCGTCGTCGATCACGGCCGGGATGAGGCCGATCGGGTTGATCCGCAGGAATTCCGCGGTCGACGTCGGCATGTAACCGCGGCCCCAATCCTCGCGCTCGAAGGCGATGCCGAGCTCGTCGCAAATCCACAGCACCTTCCGGACGTTGAAGGAGTTCGCCCGACCCAGAATCTTCAGCACCGACTTCTCCCTGGACACATACTCGTCAGGCGGCGGGGACGCGGACCCAGCCTTCCATCAGGCGGCGCGCCGAGCGGCTCATCAGGACTTTCCTGACCTTCCAGTGATTGCCGTCCTTCTGCACCTCGGCGCCCACCTTCAGCGTGCCGGAGGGATGGCCGAAGCGCACGCGGCCGTCGGCCCCGACCGGCGCCACGCGATGCACGACGGTGCCCGGAATGGCGGCGGCGGCGGCGATCGCCACCGCGCCGGTGCCCGTCATCGCGTGGTGGAGCACGCCCATCGAAAAGATGCGCGCCAAAAGGTCGATCGAGCCCGCCTCGACGGTGCGGCCGTCGGAGGCGGTGTAGCCGGCCGGCTTGCCCACGAAGGCGAGCTTGGGCGTGTGCGGCCGCCTGGCCGTCGCCTCCGCGGGCGTCGCCGCATCTCCCATCGCGACCGTCCCCAGCGCGCGCACCGATTCGACGCGGGCCAGCAGCGCCTTGTCGCCGTTGATGTCGCCTTGCAGCTCGGTGCCCTTGAGGCCGAGCCCGGCGGCATCGACGAAGATCGTCGGGTTGCCGGCATTGATCAGGGTGGCTTCGATCTTGCCGACCCCGGGAACGTCGAGCAGGTCGATATGATTGCCGGTCGGAAACGTGGCGCCGCCGCCGGCGCCCTGCGCGCCCTCGTCATCGGCGGGATCGAGGAACTCGAGCTCCACCTCGGCTGCCGGAAAGGCCACGCCGTCGAGCCGGAAGTCGCCCAACTCCTGCACCTCGCCGCCGGTCATCGGCACGTGGCTCACGATCTTCTTCCTGATGTTGGCCTGCCAGATGCGAACCGTGGCGGTGCCGTCCGGCGGCGCTGTGACCAGGCCCGTGCTGATCGCGAACGGTCCGACGGCAGCGCTGAGGTTGCCGCAGTTGCCCGACCAGTCGACCAGCGGCTGATCGATCGCCACCTGGCCGAACAGGTAGTCGACGTCGCAATCCGGGTGCGCGGATTTCGACAGGATGACGACCTTGCTGGTGCTCGAGGTCGCGCCGCCCATGCCGTCGGTGTGCTTGCCATAGCGATCGGGGCTGCCGATCACGCGCATCAGGATGCGGTCGCGTGCCTCGGGGTCAGACGGCAGGTCCTCGGCGAGAAAGAAGACGCCCTTGCTGGTGCCGCCGCGCATGTACACGGCGGGAATGCGGAGTTGGCTCATCGGCGGTCCTCGGGATGAACAAGGTCACGCCGAGTATATAGCGAACGGCATCCGCCAGCGCACGGCACGGCTGGGCATCTGCCGCTCGACCAGAAGGAAAATCATGACGGCCAGCATCGCCAGGAAGTGACCGTTGGCGACGAACATCGGCACGAGCATCAGCGCCCAGCAGGCGCCGACGCACCACAGGCCGGAGGTGAAGCCGTAGGCCAGGCAATCGCGGTCGGCCAACCAGCCGAAGGCGCCGAGCCTGGGCAGGCGATGGCAGCGGTTGAGGCTGGCTTGGCGGGCCGGCGTCGCGTGCCAGAGCGCCGCCACGGCCAGGGACGCGACCCAGCCGATGCCGAGCACCGCCAGCCCGGCCGAGGCGACGGCGAGCAGGGTCATGGCTGCCGTCCAGACCGCGGCATAGGCCAGCGAGAACAGCACGATGGCGCGCGGCCGCCGCCGCGCCAGGCTGCGGATCCATAGATGCGTCATCTGCACGGTCAGCAAGGGCGCCATCATGGCCAGCGCCATGGCGAACGACGCCACGACCAGCAGGACGAGGGCGGGCTGGCCTACCCCGCCGATCGGCGGGTACCAGAGTCGCGCGAGCCCGATCGACGCCGCGCAGAGTTCCGTCAAGGGATAGCGCCGGTCGACGGCGGCCAGGATGAACCAGCCGGTGAGACTGGCCAGCAGGAGCGGCAGGCCGGCGCCTTGGCGCATCACCGCCAGGACGACGGCCGTCGGCATGCTACTGAGCCTGGCGATAGATGCTGACCCGTCCGACGGTGACACCTTGCTGCGGCCCGGTCTTCGCGCCCGGCACGAAGCGCACCGGCAGATGCTCGACATCCAGCGCCTGGCTCATGTGCAGGCGGTCGACGATGTTCGTGATGTCGAACACCGTGGTCAGGCCATTGCCGGCCTGCGGCCCGTCGGCGAGGGTCGCCCGCCTGACGCCGAACAGCGACAGCGTGCCCGCCAGATTTTCTGGATGCTCGGCCGGATTGGCGCCTTCGGGCAGGGCGACATAAACGGAATACGAACCGCTGCCGCTTTCGCTGCGGATGTTCTCAAGGTTGAGATAGACGCGATCCGGCTCGCGCGCGGCGGCGCCCGGCGCCGCCAGCGAGCGCAGGCTCTGGATCACCCGCGCCGTGGTCGGCCGGTCGAGTCGCACGCGCGTATCGACCGGCGCCGCGCCAAGCTGCACCGTGGCGTCGTTGGCGCCCACCAGCTCGGCGTGCTGGGTCACGCCGCCGCCAACCGCTGCCGGCAGCCGGGCGGCGGCGAGGCCAAGGGTAACCGCGCGCTGAGCGAGCGGCTGGGCACCGCCCAGCGGGTCGGACGTGTCCTCATAGACATAGTTCAAATTTTGCGCCTGCGTATTCAGCATGTCACGCGGCGTGTAGAACACCGGATTGCCGGCGACGTCCGGCATCACGAACTTGCGCGCGCCCGACCCGGAGGGCCCGTTCAGCCACGCCGCATCGGTTGGATTGGCATGCTGGGGATCGCGCTTCAGCCAGACCTCCCACAACCGGTCGATGTTCGCATGGTGCAGCCAGAAGACGGGATCGAGGGCTGCCGTCACCGGCATCGACATCAGGCCGACATTCTGCGGCGGGGCCGCCTGTTGACCGCCGACTTCGACGTGCACGTTGTTGTGCGGCTCGCTCTCGAGCATGCCGTTGGTGCCGCCGGAATGGCTGAAACCTGTCGGCACGCCACCGAAGCCGGGCGAGCCACCCGACCGGGAGCCAAGGAAGGCCTTTTCCGTCAACGCGTCGAGGCGGATCTGGCTGGGATCGATATCGACAGTGCCGTCGCCCGCGTCGCCGTAGCGGAAGGGCGTCGCCAGCGGGTTGTCGGTGCCGTCGGGCAGGCTTGGCGCCGTGAGCGCCAGCGGCAGGGTGCGGGCATTGGGGTTACTGGCTTCGTCATAGTCCCAGTAGGGCAGCGCCCAGGTGGCGGGACCGCCCTGCTTGACGATGGAAGCCCGCACGATCGCCTCGAAGGCGGCGAGATAGCCGCGATGCCAGGGCAGGAAATAGCCGCTCTGGTGCTGGCACTGGTCCCAATCCCGCCGCCTGGCCTCGGCGGGCGGCAGGGACGTCGTCGCGTCGATGTATCCGTAGCCCTGCCAAAGCTCCTGGTCGAAGCCGTGCATGGCGGCAAGGTAGGTCCAGCTCGTGGCATCGGTGATCGGTCGCGTCTGCAGATCGCGAACCGCTCGCGCATACCACAACATCGTGGGGTTCCAGTCGTTGCCGAGCCGCCAAAGGTTCATGCGGGTGACTGTCATGGCTCACCTCCCCCGACCGGCCGTAGAGTGTAGATAGTGACTGTATCCTATTTTGGCGAGTCTTTCAACTTCTGGTTGACGCCGTCACCGCCGCCGCCAGGCCTGCAGCTGGCCCAGCAGGAAGCGATCAGACAGGACGTGCAGCGCCTTGACCGATGCCGACGTCACGACGATCACGATGCAGAGCGCGGCGGCGGCGGCCGTCTGCCCGGCCTCCTCGATGTTGAGCGCAGCCACCGAGGCGAGCTTGGTGTCGGGCGCGTAGAGGAAGATCACCGACGACACGGTCGTCATGGCGTTGACGAACAGGTAGATGGCGATGTCGAGGATTGCCGGCAGGCAGATCGGCACGATGACCCGCGCGAAGGTGCGCCATACCGGCACCTTGAGCGAAGCCGACACCGATTCGAACTCGGGGTCGATCTGCTTGAGGGCCGTCGTCGCCGTGAGATGCCCCACCGTGTAGAAATGCGCCACCGCGTTGATCACCAGGATGGCCATGGTGGCGTAGAGGAAGTTGAGCGGGTTGCCGGGCGCGTTGAAGAAGAAGATGTAGCCCAGCCCGAGCACCAGGCCGGGCACCGCCATGGGCAGGAAGGCCAGCAGCTGCACGATGCCGCGCATCAGGAAGAAGTCGCGTGTCTTCTCGTTCAGCCAGGCGCCGACGAACATCAGCGCCGTACCGAACAGCGCGGCGCCGGCCGCCATCTCGAGCGAATTGAAATAGGAGTCCCAGCCGTTGGCGTCGACCTTGGCGAAGTCGTAGTTGTCGAGCGTGAGGCTGAGATTGTACGGCCAGTACTTGATCAGCGAGCCCCAGGCCGCCATGCCCAGGATGGCGAGGATGCCGACCGAGACCAGCGTGCAGAAGGCGATGAAGAAGGCGTCGCGGCCGAGCTTGGGCCGCGGGATCAGCGGCACGGCGCGCGCGGTGAGCAGCGCCACCTGCTTGCGCTGGACCAAGCGGTCGACGACGAAGGCCAGCGCCGCGGGCGCCAACAGCACCATGCCGACCACGGCGCCCATCGAAAAGTTCTGCTGGCCGATCACCTGCTTGTAGACGTCGGTCGCCAGCACGTTGAAATTGCCGCCGATCACCTTGGCGATGCCGAAATCGGTGATCACCAGGGTGAATACCACCAGCGCCGCGCTGATCAGGCCGTACTTGGCGCCGGGCAGGGTGACGGTGAAGAAGACGCGGATCTTCGAGGCGCCCAGCGCGTCGGCCGCCTCGTAGAGCCTGGCGTCGGCGGTGGCCAGCGCGGTCACCAGGATCAGGGTGGCGTGCGGGAAGCAGTAGAAGACCTGGGCGATCAGGATGCCGTCGAAGCCGTAGATCGGCCCGCCCAGCAGACCCTTGAAGAAGCCCTGGTTGCCGAACAGATAGACCAGCGCCAGGCCAGGCAGCAGCGAGGGCGCGAAGATCGGGATCAGCGAGATGCCCTGGAACAGCCAGCGCGCCGGCAGCACGGTGCGGGTAAGCGCATAGGCGAAGAAAAAGGCGAGCGGCACGACGATCAGGGTGGTCGCCGCCGCGACATGGAAGGAATTCAGCGCCGAGTCGAAGAGGGCCGGGGTCGAGAAATAGGCAAGGTAATTGGCCAAGCCGACGAACCTGCCGTCGCGGTCCTCGAAGCCCTTGGCGAGCAACGACCACAGCGGCAGGCCGACGATCACCAGCAGCACGAGGGCGAGGACGACGACGCCGGCGCGCATGGCAAGCTCGTCGCCCGACAGGCTGAGCCGCGTGGTGCGCAAGCGCACGGCGGCGGCGATGCTCACGCGGCGAACACCCTGAGCCGATCGGGCGGCAGCGCGACGTCGAGCTGCCGGCCGGGCTCGATGCCCAAGTCGCGGATCAGGTTGGATGAGAAGTCGGCCGTCACGGCCACGTCGGCGGCGTTGGCGATCCTGAGCGTGGCACGGCAGAAGGCGCCGACGAAATCGAGCTCGGCCACTTCCACGGTCACGCGATTGACGACATCGGACGGCAGGTCGCGCACCCGCACATCCTCGGGCCGGATGCAGAGCCGCACCGCCGTGCCCGGCGCCAGCCCGTCCTGCAGCGGACAGGAGAATTCGTGGCCGTTCACCCGGACGCGGTCGGCGGCGGCCAGCTTGCCGGAGAGGAAGTTCATCGAGCCCACGAAGTCGGCGACGAAGGCGGTCGCCGGCCGGCGGTAGATTTCCTGCGGCGTGCCGACCTGTTCGATGGCGCCGGCATTCATCACCACGATGCGGTCGGCCATGGTGAGCGCCTCCTCCTGGTCGTGCGTCACCATGATGGTGGTGACGCCCAGCCTGCGCTGCAGCGCCTTGATCTCGTGGCGCAGGCGCAGGCGCACCCGCGCGTCGAGCGCCGACAAGGGCTCGTCGAGCAGCAGCAGGCCGGGCGACGTCGCCAGCGCGCGGGCCAGCGCCACGCGCTGCTGCTGGCCGCCCGACAGCTGCGCGGGATATTTCGGGCCCGAGTCGGGCAGGCCGACCAAGGCCAGAAGCTCGTCGACTCGGCGGACGATCTCGGCCCGCTTGCGGCGGCGGCTGACCAGACCGTAGCCGACATTGTCGGTGACGGTGAGATTGGGAAACAGCGCATAGGACTGGAAGACGATGCCGAAGTCGCGCTTGGCGGGCGGCAGCGCCGAGACGTCGCGGCCCTTCTGGCGGATCGTGCCCGAGCTCTGCGGTTCGAGCCCGGCGATGGCGCGCAGCAACGTCGTCTTGCCGCAGCCCGAGGGACCGAGAAAGCAGACGAACTCGCCCTCGGCGACATCGAGCGAGATGTCGCCGAGGGCGATGAAGTCGCCGAAGCGCTTGGAGAGGTTTCGGACTTCGAGGTGGCTATTCGTCATCGCAGAGCGCACGCCCCTCTTTGTCCTCCCCAGTTCATACGGGGGAGGTGGCCCGAAGGGCCGGAGGGGGAAGGCCGCAGGACGGGCGTCCAACAAGTTCAGATCTTAAATCTTCGGAGATCACCGCTGAGGCTCGCCCCCTCCCTACCCTCCCCCGTAAGACGGGGGAGGAGACGAGTTGCGTCACTTGGCCTTGGGCGCCGATTTGCCGTCGTAGCGCTTGGTCCATTCGGCGAGGATGCGCTCGCGGTTCTTGGCCATCCATTCCATGTTGTTCTTGATCATCGCCGGCTCGGCGTTGACCGGATAGTTGACCGGCGCCGCCTTGACGCCCGGCAGGGCGACGACGGCGTAGGACTGCGCATAGAGCTCGTTGGCCTTCTTGGTGACGGCCCAGTCGGCGAGCTTCTTGGCCGCTTCGAGGTTCTTGGTGCCCTTGACGATCGCGGTGGCCTCGAGCTCCCAGCCCAGCCCCTCCTTGGGCACGATCAGGTCGAGCGGCGCGCCCTTGGTCTTCTCCGAGGCGCCGCGCATGTCGAGCCCGATGCCGATCAGGCGCTCTCCCTTGGCGGCCTGCACGCAAGGCGCCGAGCCGGAGTGGATGTATTGCGCGATGTTCTGGTGCAGCGCATCCATGTACTTCCAGCCGGCCTCCTCGCCCATGATCTGCAGCCAGGCGGCGACGGTCAGGTAGCCGGTGCCCGACGAGGCGGGGTTGGGCATCACGATGGAGTCCTTGTAGTCGGGCTTGATGAGGTCGGCCCAGCTCGCCGGCACCGGCTTGTTGGCCTTCTTGCCTTCGACGGTATTGAAACAGACCAGCGAGAGATAGGCGTCCATGCCGACCCAGGTCTCGGGATTCTTGCCGCTCTTGAACATGGGCTTGAGCGCCGCCGCGCCGGCCGGCGTGTAGGGCTCCAGCATGCCCATGGTGTCGAACAGCGCCGTGCTCGAGGCGGCGAGGCCCCAGATGATGTCGGCGCGCGGATTGTCCTTCTCGGCGATCAGCTTGGCCGTCACCACGCCGGTCGAGTCGCGCACCCAGGCGATCTCGACGGTGGGATTGTCGGCCTCGAAAGCCTTCTTGAAGGGATCGAGCTGGTCGTTCTCCAGCGCCGTGTAGACCGTGAGTTTGGTCTTCTGGGCGAGGGCCGGCATGGCGAGCGACGCTACCGCGAACGCCGCGGCGCCCGCCAAGGCGGTGCGCCGGATCATTGTGCTGATGGTCATATTGCCCCCCGTGGTTGTGCGAAAACCTTAACACGAGGAATATGACGGACAAGCGACGTCAGCGGTTCTCCGCCAGTTTCTCCGCCACGGCGCTCAGCCAGCGCCGCACCAGCCGCTCCTCGTCCTTGCCGGCGAGGCCGGTGAGGCGGTCCTCGACCTCCGTCACCCGGGCGCGGCAACGCTTGAGCAGCGCCTGGCCCCTGGCCGTCGCGGTGAGCTGGAGAATGCGGCCATGCGAGGCGTGCGCCGACTTTTCGATGGCGCCCGCCTTCGCGAGGTTGCCGACGATGACGTTGATGGTCTGCGGCGTGAGAAAGGTGAGCCGCGCCAGGTCGGCGCCGGAGAGGCCGGGATAGGACGCGATCATGGTCAGCACCGCGAATTGCGGCGGCGTCACTGCGAGGTCGGCCAGCACCTTCTCCATGGCCTGGCGCACCGCCACGTTGGCCTGGCGCACCAGGTAGCCGAGATGGCCCTCCGGTCCGCGCTTGCCCTCGCCCGGACGCGGCACGGCAGCCGGCTCGGCGGCCTTCGGCTTGCGACTCATATCAGCCTTCTTATATGTTGTCAGAGATCGAACATAGCAGGAGAGCCGCCGTGAATCCCACTCTCGCCGCGCTGATCGGCCGCCACCTGGCGGCCGAGAACGCGCAGGACCTGGCGGGCACGCTCGCCAACGCTGCACCCCGACTGCCGCTTCGAGGATCTGGCGACCGGCCAGACCTGGCGGGGCCACGCCGGCGCAGCCGCGCATTACGGGCAATGGTGGACCACCTTCGACGTCACGGTGAAGCGCGGGCCGGGCCAGTCGTCGGCGTGGACCGACGACGACGGCTACATCACCGAGGCGACCTGGCACGGGCAGGCATGTCGGCCCCTTCCTCGGCATCGCACCCAGCGGCCGCACCATCGTGCAGCCCGTCGTCGTCGTCCTCTCGTTCAAGGACGGCCTGATGCCGGGCGAGCGCTTCCACTACGACCTCGCGTCGCTCCTGCGCCAGATCGGCGCCGAGCCGATCCCGGCCCTGGCCGGGCTGCAGCATCGTGCGGCGGCCTAGTCGGCGCGAAACACCTTCTTGAGCTCGGCCGTCGGGAGGGTTTCGCGCATCCAGGCGAAGCCGCCCCTCTCCTTCATCTCGCGCGCGCCCTTCATGAAGGCGGCGAGCGCCAGCCGCGACAGCGCGCCGCCGACGCTGACCCGCTTCACGCCCACGCCCGCGAGCTGCTCAGCGGTGAGGTCGGGGTCGCCGGCGCTCATCACCACGTTGAGCGGCTTGCCGATCTCCGAGATGACCGTCTTCATGGTCGCAAGGTCGCGCAGGCCCGGCGCATAGAGTACGTCGGCCCCCGCCTTCTCGAAGGCTTTCAGCCGCTTGATCGTGTCGTCGAGATCGTTGACGCCGCGGATCAAGTTCTCCGCCCGCGCGGTGAAGGTGAACGGCACTTTCAGCGCGCGCGCCATCTCGACCCCTGCCGCCACTCGCTCGACGGCATGGTCGAAGTCGTAAATGCGCTCGCCGCTCCAATCCTCGATCGAGCCGCCGACCACGCCGGCCTCGGCCGCGTCGCGCAGGATGGTAGCCGCCTCCTTCGGGTCGTCGGCATAGCCGTTCTCGAGATCGGCATTGACCGGCAGGTCGGTCGCCCGCGCGATCACGCGGCAGTTTTCCAGGAGCTCGTCGCGGCTTACCGCGCCGTCACCATCGACGCGCCCCAACGCGTTGGACATGCCGAGGCTGGTCGTCGCCAGCGCCTCGAAACCCAGCGACTGCAGCAGCTTGGCGGTGCCGGCATCCCACGGGTTGGGCAGCAGCAGGATGCCCGGTCGGGCGTGCAGCTCACGGAAGACTTGGCCTTTTTCGGCTTGCGTGCGCATGGGGTCCCTATTTTTTTGTCGGCAAAGACTCAGCGCGAAAACACCATCGCCTGGTCGCGCACCGCGCCGAAACGCAGGCTGAGGAGGTCGAGCGCATAATTCTGGTAGAGCTTCCACGGCCGTTTGGAACCCTGCTTGGGTTGCTTGGCGAGCGCCCGCTGGATGTAGCCCGAGGAGAAGTTCACCCACGGCTCCTCGGCCAGGGTGGGATCCTCGTTGCGCGGCGTGCATTGGCGATAGCCGCCGCGGTCCATGTGATTGATCAGCCGGCAGACATACTCGCAGACCAGGTCGGCCTTGAGCGTCCACGAGGCGTTGGTGTAGCCGAACACCGAGGCGAGATTGGGCACATCCGAGTACATCATGCCCTTGTAGATGAAGGTCTTGGCTGGATCGACGGCGCGGCCGTCGACCGAGAGCCTGGCCTTGCCGAGCGGCACCAGCACCAGCCCGGTCGCCGTCACGATCAGGTCGGCCGGCAGGTCGGCGCCGGATTTGAGCTTCAGGCCGGTCTCGGTGAAGGTCTCGATGTGGTCGGTAACGAGCGAGACCTTGCCGCGGCGGATGGCGCGGAAGAAGTCCGCGTCGGGCACGAGGCAGAGCCGCTGGTCCCACGGCTTGTAGCGCGGCGTGAAGTGCGTATCGATGTCGTAGTCCGGACCGAGCAACTGACGCACGCCGCCCAGCAACAGGCTTTTCACCTTGTCCGGCTTGCGCTTGCACATCTGGTAGAAATACATGCCGAGCAGGACGTTGCGCCAGCGCGTCGCCCAGTAGGCGAGCTTGAGCGGCAGGCGGCGGCGCAGCTTGTTGGCCAGCTGATCCTGGCTCGGCCGCGCCACCATGTAGGTCGGCGAGCGCTGCAGCATGGTGACGTGTTCGGCCGTTTCGGCCATGGCCGGCACCAGGGTCACCGCCGTGGCGCCGCTGCCGATCACGACCACGCGCTTGCCGGCATAGTCGATGTCGTCGGTCCATTTCTGCGGATGGACGATGCGGCCCTTGAAGCGGTCCATGCCGGCGAACTCCGGCAGGTAGCCCGCTTCGTAGTCGTAATAGCCGCTGCACATCCACAGGAAGTTGCAGGTGAAACGCCGCGCGACGCGGTCCGGTCCTGTTTCGACCTCGACGGTCCAGCGGGCGTCCGGCGTCGACCACGCGGCGGCGATGACCTTGTGGCCGTAGCGGATCCTCCTGTCGATGCCGTGGTCGCTCGCGACTTCGCGGATGTAGGTCAGGATCGAGGGCCCGTCGGCGATCGCCTTGGCTTCCTTCCACGGCCGGAACGAGTAGCCCAGCGTGTACATGTCGGAATCGGAGCGCACGCCGGGATAGCGGAACAGGTCCCAGGTGCCGCCGCTCGCCGCGCGCGCCTCGAGGATGGCGTAGCTCTTGCCCGGGCATTTGTGCTGCAGGTGCCAGGCGGCGCCGATGCCGGACAGGCCCGCGCCGACGATCAGCACGTCGAAATATTCCGTGTCACTGCGATCCGTCGCTGCCGGGGCGGTCAGGCTGTCCATGGATGTTAGATGGCGGAAGCCACCGCGGCGCGCAACCCGGTCCCAAGGGCCTCGATCCGTTGGCGGATGCCTACTCCTTCATGAAGGCATTGAGGTCCGGCGTCGGGATCGAATGGTCGAGGTAGCTGAAGGTGCCCTTCTCCTTGACCTCCTTCGCCGCGTCCACCAGGCCGGTCATGGCGGCGCGGTAGAGCGAGGTGGCGAGGCTGATGCGCTTCACGCCGGCAGCCTCGAGGTCGGCCTTGGTGAAAGAGCGGCCCTTTATGCCGACCATGAAGTTGAACGGCTTGTTGAGCGCGCTGCAGACCTTCTTCACCGCGGCGAGATCGGGCAGGCCGGGCGACATCAGCACATCGGCGCCCGCCGCCTCGAAGGCCTGCAGGCGGCGGATGACATCGTCGAGATCGGGCTGACCGCGCAAAAAGCCCTCGGCACGGGCGGTCAAGGTGAAGGGAAACGGGAGCGAACGCGCGGCCTTCACGGCGGCAGCGACTCGCTGGGTCGCGACCTCGATGTCGTAGAGCGGCTTGTCCTTGTTGCCGGTCGCATCCTCGATCGAACCGCCGACCAGGCCGACGCCCGCCGCCTGGCGGATGGTCTCGGCCGCGGCGTCGGGTGCGTCGCCGAAGCCCTTCTCGAGGTCGGCGGCCACCGGCAGGTCGCAGGCCTCGACGATCATCTGGGCGTTGGCCAGCGCCTCCTCGCGCGTCACTTTACCGTCGCGCTTGCCCAGCACGCCGGCCTTGGCGCCGCTCGAGGTCGCCAGCGCCTGGAAGCCGAGGCCGGCGAGCACGCGCGCCGAACCCCCATCCCAGGGATTGGCGATCACGAAGGCGCCGGGCGCCTCGTGCAGGGCGCGGAACTTCTTGGCCTTGTCGGCTTGGCTGACGCTCATGGTGTTCCTTCCTCCTGGTACGGCCTGGCCACGACCCTAGCACGGGCCGGGTGCTGCTTGCGCGCTGCCGTCGTCAGCGCCCGATGGGCCGGAGCGGCCAAGTGAAGCTGTCGGGCAGATTGCCGGTCTCGACGAAGCGCGCGGTCATCAGGTCGTGCAGGCGCGACCATTCCTTTTTCGCCTCAGCAGCCGGTGTTCCATAGAGCAGGTTATCCAACTGGCCCGGGTCATTTTTGATGTTGTAGAGCTCGTATGCGAGCCCGCCGCCATCGAGCCCGAAATAGACGGCATAGGTCCAGTCGCCCTCGCGAATGGCGCGGATATGGCCGCCTGGTGTACTGGCGGGGAGGAAGAAGAGATCGTCGAAGGAAAAGATCGTGAAATCCTGGACCGCCTTGGACGGATCGCGCAGGACCGGCACGATGCTCTTGCCGAGAGCGTAGGATTCCGGCTGGGCGACGCCCGCGAGATCGAGCAGCGTCGGCAGGAGATCGAGATGGTCGTAAAACGCATCGGTCTCGAGGGGTTCCGGATAGAGCCTGGGATTGTGAACGATCAGCGGGATGTGAATCATCTCCTCATAGACCGTATAGGCCTTCTCGCGCATGCCGTGCGACAGGCCGCCTTCGCCGTGGTCGGCCAGCCGCAGGATGATCGTGCTGTCCATCAGCCCGGTCTCTTCCAATGTGTCGAGCACGGTCGTGACATGCCTGTCGGCCAGCGTGTTGAGATAGGCATAGAAGTTCACGTATTCGCGTTCCGCCTCAGCCGTCTTGAGCGGTGCGAAGTTGTTGTAGCTGGCGCGCGCCGCCCGCTGGACGCTGGGCTTCTTCAGCAGGTCGTCGCCGTAGTTGGGCGGCAGCTCGATGCCGAGATTGGCGAAGTCCTCATGGCGGTAGCCCGCCTCCTTCCAGCTGGTCGGATAGACATAGACGTCGTGCGGGTTGACCAGCGATATGAACAGGCAAAACGACTTGCCCAGCCTGGGCGCGCGATTCTTCAGAAAGTCGACGACGCTCTCGCCGAACCCTGGCGTCTGACCTCGAGCACCTGGCGTCGGACCCTTGATGTAGCGCCCATCATTGTCGGGATTGGCACCGCCCAGAGTGGCCAGTCCATCGAATGTTCCGAACGGGGTCGGCTGCCGGGTCTCGATGGCGTTACCGGCGTCGGGTGGATTCCAGCCCGACCAACCGAAGTTTTCCTGCATCGCCCTGATATCGTCGGCCGTCCACTCCTCGCCGCCGTTTCCCATCGCCGCGTTGGCGGCATAGCTCAGGTGCCATTTGCCTTTCCAGACCACCTCGTAGCCTGCCTTCTCCTTGAGCAGCGAGGCGATGTTCGGCTGGCGGCCTTGATGCACCAGGCCGGGCCAGAGGAGCGTCTGGGTCACGCGATTGACCGGCGCGAACCGACCGGTCGTCATCAGCGCGCGCGACGGCGAGCACTGGCAAACCGCCGTATAGGCGCGGTTGAAATAAAGGCCGTGACGCTTCAGCCGTTGCAAGCCGGGCAGATTTTTTTCCGCCCAACCCGCCGGCCAGTGCATGTGATGACGCTCCTGATCCGTCATCAGCACGATGATGTTCGGCGCCTTGGGCAGCTCGACGGCGTCCCGGGCGATGGCCGGCGTGGTGAGTGCGGCCGAGACGCCGGAGAGGGACACCGCCAAACCGGCGCCTGCCTTCAGCAGTTCGCGCCGCGTGGCGGACGCCGAAGGGCTTGAAGCCGTTTCGTCAGGACCTTCCGCAGGCTGGCTGGACTCCGGAGATTTGTTGTCCATGCCTCGTCCCCCGCCCGCCGTTTCCTCGACTACAGGCTGCGCCCGTCCCACAAACGGGGGCTCAGCTTGTCGATATCGATACCTTCCACGCAACGAAGATTGATGCCGACCGTCGGCGAACCGTCGGGCGCGGCGCCCTCGGCATAGCTTTCGATGCCGCACTCGCTGCAGAAGTGATGGTGCAGCTTCATCTTGTTGAACTGGTAGTCGCCTTGTTCAAATTCGCCCGATTTCAGCATGAATTTCGCCTTGGGCGCGAAGGCCCATACCGCGCCGAGCTTGCTGCAAATCGAGCAGTTGCACTTCAGCGCCGTCGACGGGTCGACCTCCACGGTGAAGGCGACGGCGCCACAATGACAGCTTCCGGAATAGGTCTGGGCGGCCATGTTGTCCTCCTTCGGCAATACGTCTCGTATGCCTGCTTTGGTCCGCCGATCCAGCCTATCCAGGCCAGGGCAGCGACCAGGTCTTCACATTGGTGAAGCTCTTCATCGCTTCAAGGACGCCTTCCTTATATCCGAGTCCCGAATCCTTGATACCGCCGAAGGGTGACATTTCGATGCGATAGCCCGGCACCTCCCAGATATTGACCGTGCCGACCTGCAGTTCGTCGACGAAGCGGGTGACGTAGTCCAGGCGATCGGTACAGACGCCGGAGGAGAGGCCATAGGCTGTGCCGTTGGAGACTTTTATGGCGTGGTCGATGTCCCTCACGCGGATGATGGGAATCGCCGGGCCGAACGTCTCCTCGCGCACCAGTTCGCAGGCCGGATCGACATGGTCGACCACGGTGGGCGGGAAGAGCGCGCCTCGGCGGTCGTTGCCATGCAGCAGCTTGGCGCCGTGCTTGGCCACCGCCTCGCTGACCCGGTCCTGGAACAGCGTGGCGGCGCGTTCATGGATCACCGTGCCGATATCGGTCTCGGGATCGAGCGGATCGCCCGCCTTGAGCTTCTTGGCCTTGGCCAGCACGCGCTCGACGAAGGCGTCAGCCACGCTCTCGACCACGATGATGCGCTTCACGGCCGTGCAGCGCTGGCCGGAGTTCTTGGTGGCGCCGGCGACCGCGAGTTCGGCCGCCTTGTCCAGGTCGGCGTCCTCCATGACGATCAGCGGATCGTTGCCGCCCAGCTCGAGGACCAGGCGCTTGTAGCCTGCGGTCGCGGCGATGTGCTTGCCGACCCTTACCGAGCCCGTGAAGGTTACAAGGTCGGCGTGCGGGTCGGTGATCATGGCATCGCCGACGTCGCCGGGATTGCCGGTGATGACCGACAGCATCTCAGGCGGCAGGCCGGCCTCGTAGAGCGTGTCGGCCAGGAACAGCGCGGTGAGCGGCGTCAGCTCGGTGGGCTTCAGCACCACGCAGTTGTTGGTGGCGAAGGCCGGCGCCAGCTTGTGCGCCACCATGTTGAGCGGGTGGTTGAAGGGCGTGATGGCCGAGATGGCGTTGAGCGGCTGGCGCAAGGTGAAGATCTTGCGCGGCTTGCCGTGCGGGGTGAGGTCGCAGGAGAAGGTCTGGCCATCATCGAGCAGGCAGAGCTGGCCGGCAAAGGTGAAGACATCGAAGGCGCGGCCGACCTCGTAGAGCGAGTCCTTCAGGCAGAGCCCTGATTCGAGGGTGATCAGCCGCGAAAGCTCTTCCTTGCGGGCGGCCAGAAGCTCGGCGGTCTTGAGCAGGATCTGCTGGCGCTGGTAGCGCGTGAGCCTGGGCTTGTAGGCGTGGGCGATCCTGAAGGCCTCGGCCACCAGCTCGGGCGTGGCCCGCGGCACGCTGCCGACCAGGCGGTTGTCCCACGGGAAGCGGACATCGAGGCGGGCCTCGGTCTCGATCTTCTTGCCGGCGATGCGCAGCATCTCGTGACGCACGTCGCTGCGGAGCATCGTGTCCATGGGCGTTCTCTCAGGCGACGAGGTTGAGGGCGAGGTCGAAGGCGTCGAAGTTCCGCCAAGGGCGCTGCTCGGCATCGGCGACGAGCCTGCGGTTGCAGAGAAGCGGCACCTTCTGCTCGGAGACCCCGCCATGGCTGCGCAACGGCTCGGTCAGGCCCGACAGGTCGTGGCGTTCCGCCGAGGTGCCCAGCACCTTGTGCTTGGTCGAGACGACGACGAGATCGCCCAGCCGATCGGCCGGCAGCTCGAAACGGTGCGCCGCCTCCTCTTTGGAGAGCGCGGCCTCGATGCCGGGCATGGATTTCAGCTTGGCCGCCATCTCGGCGGCCGTCGTGCCGGCCGGCAGATAGACCACGGCGAAGGAACCGAGCGCCCCGTGATGGACGACGTAGGGATCGGTGATGGGCAGGATGACGCGCGCCTTGTCAGTCCCCAGCCAGCCGTCGAAGACATCCTGCAGGTAGATGACATCGGGTTTTCCGTCGGCGCCGAACTTGGCGTTCATGCCGTGGTCGGCCGTGAGCACGATGGTGCAGCCCATTGCCTCGAGCCTGGCCATGTATCCGTCCATCATGGCGTAGAAATCGTTGGCGACCGGCGTGCCCGGCGCATGCTTGTGCTGGATGTAGTCAGTGGTCGAGAGATACATGATCTGCGGCCGCTCGCGCTCCATCAGCTTGACGCCAGCGGCGAAGACGAATTCCGACAGGCCGGCGCTGTAGACGTCCGGCACCTTCATGCCGACCAGCGCATTGACGCCCTCGATGCCGTTCTCGGCCAAGGTCGCCTGGTCGGATTTCTCCGAAGAGAAACTGCACGCCTTGCCGGCACCCAGCGCCAGTCCCTTGCCCAGAAGCCCGCGCAGCTTGTCCTTGGCGGTGATGACGGCAATGCGGCAACCGGCACGCTGGAAGGCCGGGAACAGCGTCTCGACCCGCAGGAACTTCGGATCGTTCATCATCACTTCCTTGCCCGAGTCGGGATCGAGGAAGTAGTTGCCGCAAATGCCGTGCACGGCCGGCGGCTGGCCGGTGACGATGGAGAGATTGTTGGGATTGGTGAAGCTCGGTACGACGCAGTCGGCCAGCAGGCTGGTGCCTTGGGTCAGGACCTTGCCGAACCACGGCGCACGACCCGCCTCGACGGCGCGTTCGATGTAGCCGGGCTCCGAGCCGTCGATGCAGACCACGACGACGGGCTGACGCGGCAGGCGATAGCGGCGGCCGTTGACGGCGATCTCGCCACCACTCGTGTTGATGCTGTCGGGTGCCATGGTTTCCTCCTAGTCCGCCGCCAGGGCCGGGCCGCCATTGCTGACCTTAAGCTCGTCCAGTACCTCGCGCACGGCCGCCAAGGCGCCCTTCATGTGCTCGGGATAGAGACGCCCGATGCAGCCCATGCGGAACGAGTCGGCGACCGTGAGCTTGCCGGGATAGATCACGTAACCCTTGTCCTTCAACCCGTCATAGAAGCGCTGGAAGACGAATTTCGGGTCGGTCGGCATGTGGAAGGTGACGATGATGGGCGCCTGCAGGCGATCGGGCAGCAGGGTGCGGAAGCCCATGGCGCGCATGCCGTCGATCAGCACCTTGGCGTTGTCGCGGTAGCGCCTGCCGCGGCCCAAAACGCCGCCCTCGGCGGCGTGTTCCTCGATCGCCTTGCCCAGTGCCACGATGACATGGATCGGCGGGGTGAAGCGGTACTGGCCGGTCCGGGCGAAAGCCTCGGCCTGGTCGAACAGGTCGAGCACCAGGGTGGTGGCGTTGCCCTTGCACTCGGCCAGCACCTCGTTGCGGCAGATCACGAAGCCCAGGCCCGGCACGCCCTCCAGGCACTTGTTGGAGGAGGCTGCCAGCGCGTCATAGCGCACCTGCCGTGCGTCGATCTCGAGCGCCCCGAAGGCGCTCATCGAATCGACCAGCAGGCGGCGGCCGTGCCTGGCCACGATGCCCGCCACCTCGGCGATCGGATTGAGGATGCCCGACGTGGTCTCGCAATGGACGGCGAAGACATGGCTGATCGCCTTGTCATCGGCGAGCAGCTTCTCGAGCTTGGCCAGGTCGGGCGGCGTGTCCTCCGGCGTCTCGAGCGAGGCGGTCGCGCGGCCGGCGATCTGGGCGATCTTCAAGGCGCGCTGCCCATAGGCGCCGTTGATCAACACCAGGAGCTTGCCGGCCCTGGGCACGAACGAGGTGATCATCGCCTCGACGGCGAAGGTGCCGGAGCCCTGCACCGGCACGGTGACGTGCGTGCCCTGCCCGCCCGCCAGCTCGACGATCTTGTCCAGCACCATCCTGTTGATGCCGAGGAAGCCCGCGTCGCGCGATCCCCAGTCGTGGACCATGGCCTGCTTGACGCTGGCTGAGGTGGTGAGCGGGCCCGGCGTCAGCAGCAGCGGATCGCCGGTTTCGGAGGCAGCAGGCGGGCAAGCGTTCATGCCGCGGATGGTAGCTCGCCACGTCTATCCGTCCAGTATATATTACATATTATAACTATCGGTTTTCGATATATGACCCCCAGCCAGCTTCGCGCCTTCCACCTCGTGGCCGAATCGGGCTCGTTCTCCGCCGCTGCGCGCGCCTCCGGCTTGAGCCAGCCCAACCTGTCGGGCCAGGTCACGGCGCTGGAGAAGGCCTATGGCGTGCGCCTGTTCGACCGTGGCGGCCGCAGCGTCACGCCGACCGAGACTGGCCGGCAGCTGCATGGGCTCACCACCCGGCTGTTCGCGTTGCAGGACGAGGCGCGCGCGCTGCTGGCGGGCGAGCAGGCCCTGACCCGGGGGCATCTGCGGATCGCGGCCGACTCGGCGCATCACGTCGTGCCGATCATGGCCGCTCTTCGCAAACGCGCCGAAGGCCTCACCTTCGCGCTCTCCATCGACAATTCGGCCGTCGTGCTGGAGCGGCTGCTGCGGCACGAGGCCGATGTCGCGGTGATGGCCAAGAGCGTCTCGGATCCGCGCCTTCATGCCGTTCGCCTGCGCACCGACCGGCTGGTGCTGTTCGCGCCGGCGCGCCATCCCCTCGCCCGGCGCGGCCGCGCGCCGCTGGCTGCGCTGGCCGGCCAGGAGCTGGTGCTGCGCGAACGCGGTTCGATCACGCGCGAAGTGCTTGAACAGGCGATGGCCGCTGCCGACATACAGCCCGGCGCCATCGTCGAAGTGCAGACGCGCGAGGGCGTGCGCGAGGCGGTGGCGGCGGGCTTCGGCGTCGGCGCCGTGTTCGCCAGTGAGCTGGGTGAGGACCGGCGCTTTCGTCGCGTCCTCGTCTCCGACACCGATCTCAACGTTGCTGAATATGCCGTCAGCCTGCAGGAGCGCCGTCGCGTGGCGCTGGTGCGGGCCTTCATGGACGAGGCGACGCGACTGGCGTCCTAGAGTCTCGCGTCACAAAACCGTCAAACAACTTTCATCACCGGCAAGCGAGGCGTAGGATTCGACGATCATGCATGGCGTAGAGACCGTCCTGAACGTGCTGGGCAGCGTGACCTTGCTGCTGTGGGGCGTGCGCATGGTCCGCACGGGGCTGACGCGTGCCTTCGGCGCGGCGCTGCGACGCGCCATCGCCGCCTGTTCGCGCAACCGCTTCACCGCCTTCCTGGGCGGCATCGCCATCACCGGCCTGCTGCAGTCGAGCACGGCCACCTCGCTGCTGGTCTCCTCCTTCGCCGGCCGCGGCCTGATCCCGCTGTCGATCGCCTTCGCCATCATGCTGGGCGCCGATATCGGCACCACCATCGCCGCCCAAGTCCTGTCGTTCGACCTGGGCTGGGTATCGCCGCTCCTGATCGGCGTCGGCGTCATCACCTTCCTGTCGAGCGAGTCCGACAAGCCGCGCCATCTCGGCCGGGTCGCCATCGGGCTCGGCCTGATGCTGCTGTCGCTGAAGCTTCTGGCGCTCGCCACCCAGCCGCTGCGCAATGCGCCCGCCTTCATGGCGCTGCTGCAGGGCCTGCAGGACGAGTACGTCATCGCCGTCGTCGTCGGCACGCTGGCCACCTGGTTCGTGCATTCGAGCCTGTCGACGGTGCTGCTGGTGATGTCGTTCGCCGGCAGCGGCCTGATCGAGCCGCGGCTCGCGCTGGCGCTGGTGATCGGCGCCAATATCGGCGGCGCGCTGGCGCCCTATATGGCGCAGTCCGGCGCCGACGTCGAAGCCCGCCGCGTGCCGCTCGCCAACCTGATGACCCGCGCCGCCGTGGGCATTGCCCTGCTGCCGTTCCTGGGACCGATCGTCGAGGGACTATCGATGATCGACGCCTCGGCGACACGCCTGCCGGTGAACTTCCATAGCGCCTACAACATCGCGGCATCCCTCGTCTTCTTGCCGCTGGTCGACGTCGTCGCCTGGGCGTGCCGCCGGCTGCTGCCGGCAAAACCGGTGGTCGACGATCCCGGCAAGCCGCGTCATCTCGATCCCAACGTGCTCGATTCGCCGGCCGAGGCCTTGGGCTGCGCGCTGCGCGAGACGCTGAACCTGGGCGACCGCGTGGCCGACATGCTGCGCGGCACCATCGACGTCTTCGAACGCAACGATCCCAAGGCGGTGAAGGCCATCGAAGCCGCCGACGACGCGGTCGACCGGCTCTACGAGGCGATCAAGCTCTACCTCATCCAGACCTCGCGTACCGAACTCGGCGAGGAGGATGGCAAGCGCTACATCGAGATCCTGACCTTCACCACCAACCTCGAGCATATCGGCGACATCGTCGACAAGAACCTGATGGAGCTCGCCGCCAAGAAGATCCGGAACCGCTACGCCTTCTCGCCCGAGGGCATGGCCGAGCTGCGCGCCTTCCATGCCCGCGTGCTGGAGAATCTGCGGCTGGCGCTGAACGTCTTCACCACGCGCGACATCACGCTGGCGCGCCGGCTGGTCGCTGAAAAGACCGCCATGCGCGAGGCCGAAGCCAAGGCGGCCGACAGCCACTTCGCCCGGCTGCGCGAAGGCCGGCCCGAATCGATCGAGACCAGCTCGATCCATATGGACGTGATCCGCGACCTCAAGCGCATCAACGGCCACCTCGCCTCAGTGGCCTATCCGATCCTCGAGGCAGCGGGCGAGCTTGCCGATACGCGCCTCAAGGAGGCTCAGCCCTTGATCCGCGCGCCGGCGGGATCATAGGGGCAGCGCAGCGAGAGCTTTGCCTTGAGGCGCGTGCCGGCAAGGTCGACCTCGAACCGTGCAGTCTCCAGCCACGCCGCATCGATCGCCGCGCCATCGCCGCGTTTCACATAGCCCAACCCCACCGCGGCGCCCACGGTGTGGCCGTAGGCGGCCGAGCTGAGATCGCCGACCGGCTTGCCGTCGCGCAGCAAGGTCTCGCCGCCCCACAGCAGCGGCTCGCCGTCTTCCAGGACCACCGAGACCAACCGGCGCGCCAGCGGCTTGGCTTTGGCCTCGACCAGCACCTTCTGCCCGATGAAACCACCCGGCTTGTCGAGCTTCACCGCCCAGCCGAGGCCTGCCTGAAACGGCGTGTCGTCCGGCGTGAGCTCGCGGCCCCAGGCGCGGTAGCCCTTCTCCAGGCGCAGGCTCTCGACGGCGTAGTAGCCCGCATCGCGCAGGCCGAATTCCGCGCCCGCGCCATGCAGGGTCTCGAATACGGTGACGGCGAACTCGACCGGCACGTAGAGCTCCCAGCCCAGCTCGCCCATGTAGGTGCGGCGCGAGGCCAGCACGGTGGCGTAGCCCACGCCGACCTCGCGGATGGTGGCGAAGGGGAAGCCCTCGTTGGAGAAGTCGGCGCGACTCACCGCCTGCAGCAACGCGCGGCTCCTGGGACCCATCACCGACAGCACGGTCCAGGCCGAAGTGACGTCGGTGAGCGTCACGTGCGCATCGTCGGCGATGTGCTTGCCGATCCAGTCCATGTCGCGCATCGGCTGCGCCGAGCCGGTGATGATCAGGAATTTGTCGCGCGCCAGCCGGGCGATGGTGAGGTCGCTTTCGAAGGTGCCGCGGTCGTTCAGGAGGCCCGTGTACACCGTGCGGCCGACGGGAACGGCGACGTCGTTGGCCGCTAGGATTTGCAGCGCCGCTTCGGCGTCGCGGCCCTGCACCAGCAATTTGCCGAACGAGGTCTCGTCCGTGACCGTCACGGCCTCGCGCGTGGCACGGTGCTCGGCGGCGACTGAATCGAACCACGCGCCGCGGCCCCAGCCATATTGCATGTCGGGAGTCTTGCCGACGCCGGCGAACCAGTTAGGCCGCTCCCAGCCCATCTTGTTGCCGAACCACGCGCCCCTTGCCTTCAGCCGATCGTAGAGCGGTGAGCGGCGGAACGGCCGGCCGCTCTCCTGCTCGCGCTGCGGCCAGACCATCTTGTAGTGCAGGCCGAGCGTTTCCGAGACCCGGGCGCGCAGCCAGGCGTCGTTGCCGTGGAAGCCGGCGAAGCGGCGGATATCGACCGGCCAAAGGTCGAGCGTCGGCTCGCCGGCCACGATCCATTCGGCCAACGCCATGCCGGCGCCGCCCGAGCTCGCGATGCCCATGGAGTTGAAACCGGCGCCGACGAAGAAGCCCTTCAGCTGCGGGGCCTCGCCCAGGATGTAGTTGAGGTCGGGCGTAAAACTCTCGGGGCCGTTCATGAACGTCTTGATGCCGGTCTTCTCCAACGCCGGCACGCGGATCAGCGCGTTGTCCATCAGGATCTGGAACTGGTCCCAGTCGTCGGGCAGCATGCCGAACTCGAAATCGTCGGGAATGATGTCCTTGTTCCAGGGCTTGGCTTCGGGCTCGAATCCGCCCATCAAGAGGCCGCCGACCTCCTCCTTGAAATAGATGTAGCCGTCGGGATCGCGCATCACCGGCAGGTCGCGCGGCACGCCCTCCATCTTCTCTGTAACGATGTACATGTGCTCGCAGGAATAGAGCGGCACCGTGACGCCGACCATGCGGCCGAGCTGGCGCGCCCACTGGCCCGCACAGTTGACGACGATCTCGGCCGTGATCGGGCCTTCGGTCGTCTGCACGCCGGTGACCCTGCCGTCCCTGGTGTCGACCGCGGTCACGCGGGTCTTCTCGAAGACGCGCACGCCGCCGCTGCGCGCGCCGCGCGCCAGCGCCTGGGTGATATCGGCCGGATTGGCCTTGCCGTCGCCGGGCAGCCACACCGCGCCCACCAGGTCGTCGGTGCGCATGATGGGATATTTCTCGCCCGCCTGTTTTGGAGTCAGAGGCTCGCAGTCGACGCCCTGGGCATTGGCCATGGCCGCCGAGCGACGCAGCAGCACCATGCGCTCCTCGGTGCGCGCCACCGAGAGCGAGCCGCACTGCTTCCAGCCGGTGGCCAAACCGGTCTCGGCCTCGAGTTTGGAATAGAGCTCGGTGCTGTAGCGAATCAGCCGCGTCAGATTCTGGTAGCTGCGCAGCTGGCCCACGAGGCCCGCCGCGTGCCAGGTCGTGCCGCCGCTGAGGCGGCCCTGCTCCAGCAGCACCACGTCCTTCCAGCCGAGCTTGGCCAGGTGATAAGCCGTCGAGCAGCCCATGATGCCGCCGCCGATGACGACGACGCGGGCCTGGGTGGGGAAGTTTGCCATCACTCGGTCATCCCGACCGGAGCCGCGCGTAGCGCGGCGTAGTGGAGGGACCTGTTCATATGGCAGCAGCCAAAGAGGAGGTCCCTCGGCTCCGCTTCGCTCCGCTCGGGATGACGGTGGTGGTGGCGGAGCATCACAGCCTTCCCGCCAGGGCCGCGTCGTACATCTTGCGCATCTCCGGCACGCCCGCTTTCACCGGGTTGCCGCTGGCTGTGGGATCGACGGCGGCCATCTCGGCAAACTTGTCGAGATGGCTTTCCTTGACGCCGAGCTCGGCCAGGGTGTGCGGGATGCCGATCTGGCGGCGCAGCTCGAGGCTCCAGTCCATGAAGCCGTCGAAGGTCGGATGGCGCAGGCCAAGCCAGCGCGCGAGACGCTGGATCTTGTCGTCGATCGCCGGCCGATTGAACTTCAGCACATAGGGCATGGCGACGGCGTTGGTGAGGCCGTGATGCGTGTCGAGCGTGGCGCCCACCGGATGCGACAGCGAATGGATGGCGCCCAGCCCCTTCTGGAAGGCCGTCGAGCCCATCTGCGAGGCCGCCAGCATGTGGCCGCGCGCCTCGATGTCCCGGCCGTCCTTGACCGCGCGCGTGAGGTTCTCCTTGACCAGTCGCATGCCTTCGACGGCGATGCCCTCGGCATAGGGGTGATAACCGGGCGCGCAATAGGCCTCCAGGCAATGGATGAAGGCGTCCATCCCGGTGCCGGCCGTGAGCTTGGGCGGCAGGCCGACGGTCAGCTCGGGATCGGCGATGACGATCGACGGCATCATCTTGGGATGAAAGATCACCTTCTTGGTGTGCGTCTCGACGTTGGTGATCACCGAGGCGCGGCCGGTCTCCGAGCCGGTGCCCGCCGTCGTGGGCACCGCGATCGAAGGGAAGATCCCGGCCGGATTGGCGCGGGTCCACCAGTCGCCGATATCCTCGAAATCCCACATCGGCCGCGTCTGACCCGCCATGAAGGCGATCGCCTTGCCGGTATCGATGCCCGAGCCGCCGCCCCAGGCGATCACGCCGTCATGCTTGCCCGCGCGCAGCACGGCCACGCCCGACTCGACGTTGCCGGCGATCGGGTTGGGCTTCACGTCGCTGAACAACGCGACCTCGAGCCCCGCCTTGCGCAGCGCCAGCAGGGCGTCGGCGATCATCGGCAGCCGGGCGAGGCCGGGATCGGTGACCAGCAGCGGCCGCCTGAGGCCGACGGCCTTGGCCGCGTCGGGCAGCTCGCGGATGCGGCCCGCCCCGAAACGGATCGCGGTCGGATAGCTCCAGTTGCCGACGAGAGGCTGCACCATCAGATGATTTCCATATAACGCTCGAGTTCCCAATCCGTGATGGCCTTGCGGAACTCCCGCTCCTCCCAGTCACGCGTTGCCGAATAGTGATCCACGAAGCTGTCGCCGAACAGCTCGCGCGCCGCCTTTGACGCTTTGAGTCGTCCCGCCGCCTCCATCAAGGAGCGCGGCAGCTGCGCCTTTGCCGGGTGCTTCCTGTCGTAGGAGTTGCCCTTGATGGGCTCGCCCGGGTCGACCTTGTTTTCAATGCCCCACAGTCCCGATCCGACCGCGGCGGCGAGCGCCAGATACGGGTTCGCGTCGGCGGCCGCGACCCTGTACTCGACCCGCGTCGACTTGGCCGAGCCGGGAATGACGCGCAGCGAGGTCGTACGGTTCTCGACGCCCCAGCTCGACACGGTGGGCGCCCAGAAGCCCGGGATCAGCCGGCGGTAGGAGTTCACGTTGGCGGCTACCATGGCCAGAATCTCGGGCATCAGCGCCTGCTGGCCGCCGACGAAATGGCGCATGGTGGCGTTCATGCGGTGCGGCGCCTTCTCGTCGTGGAAGGCCGACTTGCCGCCTTTCCACAGCGACATGTGCATGTGGCCGCCGCAGCCCGGCCAATCCTTCGACCATTTGGCCATGAAGGTGGCGAGCCAGTCGCGCTTCTGCGCCAGCACCTTGGTGAAGAGCTTGAACAGGGCCGCGCTGTCGGCCGCGGGCAGCGCGTCGTTGACCCTGAGCGCCGCCTCGAGCACGCCGGCGCCGGTCTCGGTGTGCAGGCCCTCGATACCCATGTCCATGACCTCGCACATCGCGAGCAGGTCCTTGTAAAAGTCGGACAGAACGGAATTGCGCAGCACCGAGTAGCCGAAGAAGCCAGGCGAGATCGGCTTCAGGTTCTTGAACCCTTTCTCGCGGATCGAGAAGGCGGTCTCGGCGAAGACGAAGAACTCGTATTCGAAGCCGACCTTGACCTCGAAGCCCATCCTGGCGGCGCGCGCCAGCACGCGGCGCAGCAGGCCGCGCGGACAGAGCTCCTCGGCGCGATCGACGAACTCGCAGAGGAACAGGAGGTTGCCGGGCTCGGTCGCGATCTCGCGGCAGGTCTCAGGCAGGAGGCGGACATTGGCGTCGGGATAGCCGGTGTGCCAGCCGGTGTAGCTCACGTTGTCGTAGAGTTGGTCGTTGGAATCCCAGCCCAGCACGACGTCGCAGAAGCCCATGCCGCCGTCGAGGGCCGAATGGAACTTGTCGATGTGGATGTACTTGCCGCGCAGGATGCCGTCGATGTCGTGGACGCCCACCTTGACGTGGCTCAGCCCGCGCTCCTTGACGATCCTGCGGGCGTCAGCCGCCGTTTTGACCTGACGCGGTTCCATCGCTCTCCCTCTATGATGTCGGCAGACTAGCCGCTGAGGCAGCGCAGAAGCCAGTAGGCAATGGAAAGCGACCGGCGAGGTGACCTGCGCACCGCGTGCTCACGCGTGCTTCGTTCGGGCTGAATAGGCCTTGATCTTCATTCCGCCGCTTTCGGCGGCTTGTAGGCGTAAACCTTCGGCCGTCACGTCCGAGATCAGTCCGCCTCTTCGGGCCGCTGCGGCGCGTTGCAATTCGCAGGCCATGCCGCCTATGGTCGTCTCGTGACGGACATGGCCCCGACATTGCGCGCACGGATTTTCGGGCTCCTGCGCTACACCGACCCCAGCCCTTCCGCGCGGCGCTGGCGGGCCCTGCACCTGACCGTCCTCGGCATCGGCCTGCTGGCGGTGATCCTGCTGTCGATCGACGAGCTGCCGCGCGAGATAAAGCACTGGCTGCGGGTCGTGATCTGGGCCGTCACCGTCGTGTTCTTCCTCGAATACCTCCTGCGGCTCTGGGTGGCGCCGGAGGCCACGCGTTTCGACCAGCAGTCGCCGACCATGGCGCGCGCACGCTGGGCCATGTCCGTGTCCGGCCTGATCGGACTGCTCGCCGTCATGCCGGCGGCCATGCTGGCGGGCGGCTACGGCATTACCGGCTCCGACACCGCGTCGGTGTTCTGCATCCTGTGGATCCTCAAGCTCGGGCTGCACGCACCCGCCTTCGGCACGCTCTCCCGGGTCGTGTCCAACGAACGCGCGCCGATCGCCAGCGTGCTGATCCTGTTCGGCATCGTACTGATGCTCGCCGCCACCGCGGCTCACTTGCTGGAGCGCGTGCGCCAACCCGACCAGTTCGGCAGCCTGCCGGGCGCGATGTGGTGGGCGGTCGTCACGCTCACCACCACGGGCTACGGCGACGTCGTGCCGCATACGGTCGGCGGCAAGATGATCGGCGCGATGCTGATGATCTCCGGCATCATCGTGCTGGCGCTGATGACCGGCGTGCTTGCCACGGGCTTTGCCCAGGAGGAGCGGCGGCGCGAGTATCTGCGCGTCTGGGACCAGGTGGCGCGCGTGCCGATCTTCGCCTCGCTGGGTGTCGTCACCCTGTCGGAGATCGTGGGCAAGCTCAGGACGCGCTATTACCCTCCGCGCATCACCGTGGTGCGCCGCGGCGACGTCGGCGATTCGATGTTCTTCATCTCCAGCGGCGAAGTCGAAGTCCGCCTGCCCAACGGCGGAGCGGTGCGGCTGGGCGACGGCGCGTTCTTCGGTGAGATGGCCCTGCTCGAACGCCAGCCGCGCACCGCGTCGGTGGCGACGATCAAGCCCACCACCCTGCTCGTCCTCTATGCCAGCGATTTCTACGAAATCGCCTCGCACATTCCGGCGCTTGCCGAGGCGGTCGAGGTCGAGGCGCGCCGGCGCCGCGAGGAAAATCTCGGGCGGCAACCGGGCGAACCAGGGCGATGACGGCTCGCCTGGAAAGGCCAATTCGCGGACCCTATGCACCCGACAATGGCATGAAGGGCGTCACAAGCAGCGCCAACCCGGTGGCCGTCATCGCCATTGGCCCGGCCCCCGCCTTCGGCTATATCGCGACGCGTCACGCCGCTGTTGCCGCCTGTTGAGCCCCTTTAGCCACGAAAGCCGTCGAATGTCGCTGATCACGCCCGTCATCCTGGTTGGAGGCTCCGGCAAGCGCCTGTGGCCATTGTCGCGCGAAAGCATGCCCAAGCAGTTCGTGCCGCTGCTGGGCACGCAGTCGACCTTCCAGCAGACCCTGGAGCGCGTGGCCGACCGCGGCCTGTTCGGCCGGCCGGTGATCGCCACCAACGACGCCTACCGCTTCATGGCCGAGCGGCAGGCCAAGGATATCGGCATCGAGATCGACATCCTGGTCGAGCCGTCGCGCCGCGATTCGGGCCCGGCGATGGCCGCCGCCGCGGCCTACGCCCGCAATCGGGGCGCCACGGCCGTGCTGGTCCTGGCGTCGGATCATCTGGTGATAGGTGCCGAGGAGTTCCGCGCCGCCTGCCGCGAAGGGCTTCTGGCCGTGCAGCAGGGCGGCATCGTCACCTTCGGCATCCCGCCGACCGAACCCAAGATCGATTACGGCTATATCCGGCCGGGCAGCGAGCAGATCGGCCCGGTGCAGAAGGTCGCGGCCTTCGTCGAGAAGCCCAACGCCCAGACGGCGCTGCGCTACATCGCCGAGGGGCTGCTGTGGAACAGCGGCAACTTCCTGTTCCCGCCCGAGTTGCTGCTCTCGGAAATGGCCCGCTTCGAGCCGGTCATGGCCGCCGCCGCCGAGGAAGCCGTCGCCAAGGCCAGGACGACCGGCACGACGGTGTTCCTGGATGCCGAAGCGTTCGCCAAGGCACCGGCCAAGTCGATCGACTATGCCGTCATGGAACGCACCGACAAATGCTGGGTGGTGCCGGCCAAGTTCCGCTGGTCCGACCTCGGCACCTGGGACGCGCTGCTCGATATCGGCGAGGCCGACAGCGCGGGCAACGTCACCGAGGGCCCGGTCGAGATCGACCATGTGCGCAATTCCTACGTCCGCTCCGACGGGCCGCTGACCGCGGTGATCGGCGTCGAGGAAGTGGTCGTGGTGGCCATGAACGACGCCGTGCTGGTCGGTCATCGCGACAACCTTCCGCGGCTGAAGGACGTCGTGCAACGTATGTCGGACGGCAAGCACCGGGCGGCGACCGAGCATGCCGTGATGCACCGGCCATGGGGCAGCTACCAGGACATCGACCGCGGCGAGCGCTTCCGCGCCAAGCGACTGACCGTCAATCCCGGCGCCAAGCTCAGCCTGCAGAGCCACAACCGGCGCGCCGAGCACTGGGTCGTGGTGAAGGGCACGGCCGAGGTGACGCTCGACGGCAAGATCATGATCCTGCACGAGAACGAATCGACCTACATCCCGATCGGCGGCATCCACCGCCTGGCCAATCCGGGCCCTGAGCTGCTCGAGGTCGTCGAGGTCCAGACCGGCGACTATCTCGAGGAGGACGACATCGCGCGCTACGAAGACATCTACGCCCGCGTCTAGGTCGTGCGCTTCGGGGTTCATCACGAGTGGGGCAAGCTGCGCGAGGTCGTGATCGGCATCTCGCCGGCCGAGGACTTCGTGGTGTTCCATGAGGACTCGCAGCGCTGGCTGTTGCCGGAAGGCGACAAGCTGAGCCGCGCCCACAAGGGCCGGCGCCTGATCGACGTAGACCCCGAATGGGCCAAGCGCATCGAGCGCCAGGTAGACGCGCTGGCCGAGCGGGTGGCGCGCGAGAGCGTGACCGTCCACCGCCCGCGACGGCTGGACGGCGCGGAGCGCACGTTCCTGGCGGCCAACGGCGAAGGCGCCCAGCTGTTTCCCCGCGACGGCATGATCGTGGTCGGCAATCACGTGATCGATGCTTCGCTCCGCCTGCTGTGCCGGCAGCGCGAACGCTACGGGCTGCGGCCGATCGTCCAGCAGGCCGTGCAGCAGCGCGGCGCGCGCTGGTCGAGCGTGCCGCTGGGCTCGCCCGGCTGCGTCGACGGCCCGTTCCTCGAGGGCGGCGACACGCTGCTCAACGGCTACGAGGTCTATGTCGGCATCTCGGGCTGCGCCTCCGATCTCGCCGGCGCCGACTGGCTGCAGGGGCTATTGGGCGAGAAGTACCGTGTCATCCCGGTGGCGATGAAGTCGAACGTGCTGCATCTCGACTGCGCCATGGCGCTGATCAAGCCCGGCCTGCTGGTCTATTGCCCACCGAAGCTGATCGACGGCCTGCCGATGTCGCTGCGCGACTGGGACAAGATCGAGGTCTCGGCCGACGAAGCCAACCGGCTGGCGACCAACGGCCTGGTCCTCGAGGAAGGTCGCGTCATCATCGACGCCGATAATGGCCGGGTGATCGAGGAACTGCGCAAGCGCAAGGTCGATGTCATTCCGTTGCCGTTCGACGGGCCGATCTCGACCGGCGGCGGCCTGCGCTGCGCACACCATCCGCTGCTGCGGGAAAGCGCGCTGATTTAAGCGCCGCGCTTGGGCGTGCGGTCAAAGACGACCGGCTTGGGCCGGTTCGTCGCTTTCCTGGCATGGACGCCGAGCGAGCGCGCCAGCATGGCAACCTGACCGCCGACGAAGCGCAGCAGCACCAGGGTGAAACGCAGTGGCGACATCTCCCCGCCGCGAATGAAATTATGACCGGCGCGCAGAAAAGTCGTGGCGCACAACAGCACCCAGGCCAAGGTCACCAGGAAAAGCGTCAGCAGCAGCGGCACCAAGGCAGGCGCCAGCAGTGCCGCCAGCAAGCCCGCGACGATGCCGACCAGCAGCACCGGCTGGTTCAGCGACATGCAGAGATGCAGCAGGGCCGCCGCTTTCCCCGACGGCGTGATGTCGCGGCTCCTGAGGATCGCCGGGACCATGCGCAGCGAGACGTGGCGGAAGCCGTCCTGCCAGCGCTGCTGCTGGCGCAGCCAGGTCGCAGTGTCGGCCGGCAGCTCGCCAGGCACCGCCACGCCGGTCAGGAACAGAGCCCGCCAGCCCTTGACCCAGCCACGGTAGGTGAGGTCGAGGTCCTCGGTGACGGTATCGCCCTTCCAGCCGCCGCCGGCCTCGATCGCGGCGCGCTGCCAGATGCCGCAGGTGCCGTTGAAAGGCAGCGGATGGCCCGCCCAGCAGCGCGTCGCCTGCTCGATGCCGAGATGGGCGTCGAGCGTCACCATCTGCATCTCGGTGAGCGCGTTCTCGTGCGGATTGAGGAAATCGAAGCGCGCCTGCACGAACGCCCAGTTGGGGTTGGCGAAGAACGGCCGCATGCAGGTGCGCAGGAAGTCGGCCGGCGGCACGTAGTCGACGTCGAAGATGGCGAAGTAATCGTAGGGCGTCTGCTGCATCGCCTCGTGCAGCGCGCCGCCCTTGTAGCCGCTGCGATCGGTGCGCTGGAGGGCCACGACATCGAAGCCCTGCGCGCGCAATTCGGCCACCACCGTGCGCGCAAGCTCGGCGGTCTCGTCGGTGCTGTCGTCGAGGACCTGGATGTGCAGCTTGTCGCGCGGCCAATCGAGCCGGGCCGCCGCCTCGACGCCGCGGCGCAGAACGGGGCCCTCGTTGAAGGACGGGATCTGGACCACGACATGCGGCAGCTCGGCATCGGCTGGCAGAGGCGTCGCCAGCAGAGTTCTCTCACGGCCTAGGCCTTTCTCCTTCAGGCGGTGATGCAGCACGACCATGTAGAGCAGGCTGCCGACGAAGGCGGCGAGCAGCACGCAGCAGGCGACGAAGATCGCGGCGAACAGCAGGGCGAGCGGGGCGAGGACGGCCATCGGCAGGTCAGGCGCCCGTCTTGGGCGTGCGCTTGAATTCGGTCTTGCGGCCAAAGCCCGCGCCGACGATGGCGCCGGCGTTGGCGGTGGCGAGATAGACGATCAGCGCCGGCACGCTCGCCGCAGCGATCAGGTAGCGCACGATGTCGCCGCGCTGCAGCCGGCGATAGGCACCCCAGGTCATGCCGACCAGCACGGCCAGCATGGCGCAGAGCCACAGCCACAGCAGGAAGCGGAAGAAGCCCGTCAGATATCCATGGCCGATCACCGACAGGATCAGCGCCACGACGCCCACGATCAGCACCGGAAAGATCAGCTGCTGCCCCAGCGCCACGGTGGTCGTGAACTTGGCTTCGTCGGACCAGTCGGAATTCCAGATCGGTCCGAGCAGCTTGCGCGCCACCTGCATGAAACCCTTCGACCAGCGGCTCTGCTGGGCGCTGAAATCATCGAGCTTGCTGGGCAGCTCGCCGGTCACGTGCGGCTCCATCAGGAACACGCCGTGCCAGCCCTTGAGGTGCGTGCGCAGCACCAGGTCGAGATCCTCCGACAGAGTATCGTGCGACCAGCCGCCTGCTTCCTCGACGGCGGCGCGGCGCCAGATGCCGCCAGTGCCGTTGAACTGGAACGGCACGCCGCGCCGGGCGCGCACATCCTGCTCGACGGCGAAGTGGGCATCCTGCATCAGGCGCTGGGCGCGGGTCAGCCAATTGCGCTCGCCGTTGCCCCACTCGATGCGGGTCTGCACGAAGGCGGCCTTCGGGTCGGCCAGGATCGCCGCCATCGCGCCCTGCAGCCAGTCGGGGGGCGGCACGAAGTCGGCGTCGAACACCGCGACGTAGGGCGCATCCGAGAGGGCGAGTCCCGCCGCCAGCGCACCCGCCTTGAAGCCGCTGCGCTCGGCCCGCCGCAGGTGCGCCACATCGACGCCGTCGCGCCGGAGCCGCACCACAGCGTGGCCCGCAATGTCCGGGGTGATGTCGGTGCTGTCGTCGAGCAGCTGGATGGTCAAGCGTTCGCGCGGCCAGTCGAGCGCCGCGGCCGCGACCAGCGCCCGCTCGACGACCAGCGGCTCGTTGTAGACCGGGATCTGGACCAGCACGTGCGGCAGCTCGGCCGGCAGCGGCGGCGGCACGGCATCCTCCGCGGGCAGTTCGATCAACCAGTAGACCAGGTAGAGAAAGTAGCCGGCGATGACGAACTGCGCGGCCAGGCTGAGGAAAACGATGAGGTCGATGGCGAAGAGCAGCATGGCTGCCTCGCCGTCAGTGGTAGTGGATGGGCACTTCGAAGCAGCGGCCGTCCTCGATATGGAGACGGCGCGACGCCACGTCGAAGATGCGCTCGTCGTGCGTCGACAACACGACCGCGCACTTGGCGCGCATGGCGAGGTCTTTTAGCTGATCGACCACCAGCCGGCCGGCGACGCGGTCGAGCGCCGAGGTCGGCTCGTCGGCGATGATGAGGTCGGGCAGCCCGATCATGACGCGGGCGATGGCCACGCGCTGCTGCTGGCCGCCCGACAGCTCGTCCGGCCAGGCATCCGCCTTGTCGCCGAGGCCCAGCAGCCCGAGCAGGTGGCGGGCGCGCGGCTCGTCCCACGCCGGGTCCGAGAGCGGCGTCGTCGAGACGCCCGCCATGACGTTCTGCAGCGCCGTCAGCGAGGAGAGGAGGTTGCGCTTCTGGAACAGGAAACGCACGCGATTGCGCAGGACGTCGAGCGTCGTGCCGCTGAGGTTGACGATGTCCGTGCCGAGCAGGCGGAGCTTGCCTTCCGAGGGGCGGCGCATGGTGCCGAGGATGGTCAGCAGCGTCGTCTTGCCCGAGCCCGACGGCCCGGTGACGATCACCAGCTCGCCCTCGCGGACCTCCATGTTGATGTCGAACAGCACGTCGGCCCGTTGCGGTCCCTCGCCGTAGTGGTGGTGGACGTCGATCGCCTCGACGACCGGCGGCCCGAAATTGTGGATGTCGGACATGGCTATTCGAACAGCATGATGGGATCGACCTTCCACAGTCGCCGGATGGCGAACAGGCTCGACACCACGGTCATGATCACGCAGGCGACCAGCGCCACCACCATCTCGCGCAGGCCCATCGACATGCCGAGATGCATGGCCGCTTCGGTGACGCCGTAAACCAGGCGGCCGAGCGTGAAGGACAGGACGAAGGCCGGCGTGATGATGGCCGCGCCGATCTGGCCGATCATGAAGAAGAAGAACCACCAATTGTAGCCCAGGCTCTTCAGGATGGCGTATTCCGGCAGGTAGAAGCGGATGATCTGGTACTGGGCGTAGTAGATGAACACCATGCCGATCATCACGCCCATCACGAAACCGAGGTCGGTGATGTAGCCGACCGGCGTCTCGCGCGACCAGTACGCCCGCTCGCGCAATTCGAACTCGTGGATGGTGATCACCTCGCCACGGCCGATGAGCGCCTTGTTCAGCTCCTGACGCACCGCGACAGGATCGGCGCCAGCCATGAGCTTGACCGAGATGAAGGCCGGGCGGTCAGACCACCAGGCACCGAACACCTCGGCCATGGTGGTCTCGGACATCAAGACCGCGCCGTCGTTCAAGACGTTGGGCCCGACGGCAAAGGTGCCGACGACGGACAACTGGTGCAGCAGGCCGCGATTGTCGGGCGGCCCCAGGACGGGCACCTCCCCGCCGCGCTCAGCAGCCTCGGCCAGATCTCCGAAATAGGGGCGCGAATCGCGGTCGAACAGCATTCGCCGAGTTTCGCGAAGCTTGTAGAGGTTCTCCTTCAGCCCGGGCGCGTCGATCGCCGGCCGTTCGACGTCGATGGCGTACCAGGCGAGCCGGCGGGCCGTCGGTATGCCGGCGTAGCTCATCGACATGACGCCGAACCAGAACGGCGACGTGCTGGCGACCGCAGGATTGGTCGAGACAATATCGGTCACCGCGACCGGCACCTCGGCGTGGAGCTGCATCGACTTGAAGCCGTAGGGCACGACCACGAGGTCGCCGGTAACCAGGCGATGGAGCCGCACCGACGAATCGTAGACGGCGCGCTCGATGCCGAGCTGGGCGAAGATCACCAGCAGGCTCGCCGTGACGCCGGCCAGCGAAAGCAGCGTGCTGGTGCGCTGGCGCTTGAGCTGCTGGACGCCGAGCGGCATGACCGTCGCGGTGCGAGCCGACGCCCGCACGCGGGCCAGCGAGAAATCCGGCCGCCAGTGACGGAGCTGCGCCACCCGCGCCAACAGGCGCAGCAGCCGAAGCCGCAGCGCCGGTACGTCAGGCAGGATCAAGGCCATTAGAGGAACGTGACGCGTGTCTCGCGTCCCAGCACCTGCGGCATGGTGGAGGGGTCGTCGAACTCGATCTCGACCTGCACAACGCGGGCGTCCGTCGATGAGGCACCGTCCGGCTCGACGCGCTGCATGCGCTTCACCGTGGGCGCCACGCGCGAAATCGTGCCCTTGTAGACGGTCGGGCTGCCGCGGAACGTGATTTCGACCTTGCCGCCGGGCTTCAGGCGGGCAACGTGCAGCTCGTCAACGTCGGCCAGAACGCGCAACTGGCTCATGTCGACGATCTTGGCGATGCCGGCCGGCGCGATGCGTTCGCCCTGGCGCGAGAAGATCTGCACCACGACGCCGTCGAGCGGCGAGCGGACCAGCGATTCCTCGCGGCTGCGGCGGGCGTTGTCGACCGCGGCCTCCGAGTTGGCGAGATCGATCTCGTACTGCGCCAGATCGTTCTTGAGCGTCGTCTTGGCGAGCTCCAGCCTCACCCTCTCGCGCGCGAGACCCTGCTCGGCGAGGCTGGCTTCAAGCTCCTTCACGTCGGGCGGCTTGCCGGAGCGCGAGCGCTGGAGAGTCGACAGCTTGTCCGACTCGATCGACGACTTCAGCGTGGCTTCCAGCAAGGCGATGTCGGTGACGCGCGTCCCTGTCAGCACCGTGTCGTGGATCTGCTTCAGCTTGGTCAGGTTGGCTTCGGCCATGCGCAGCGCGACATCCGCCTTTGGATAGTTCGACAGCACGGCGATGATCTCGTCGCGCTTCACCTTCTGGCCGTCCTTGATGCGCAACTCGAGCAGATTGGTGCCGCCCGCGGGATCGCCGGCGACGACCGCGGTCCCCGCCGGGGCGTCGGTATAGCCGCGCGAGATCAGGGCCGCAGCCGGCTGCGCCCCGTCCTGGGCGCTGCTGGTCTGCCGGCTGGGCGCTATCCACAAGACAAGGGCGGCAATGACGGCCGCGACCGCCACCCCCGTCGCACCCCATGTGAGCTTCTTTGCCTGGGCCATCGCTAATTCTACCAAAAATACCTTCGCTTTGCTCGGGCCCGCGTCAGAACACCGTCGTGGGAAGAACGTTACCCCTGGCCACGCCGATGATCGAGAAGGTCTTGTAAATCGAGCTCAGGATCTTGTCGTACTCGTAAAGCGGTGCATTGGTGACATACACGACGTCGCGAGCCTGGACCCCGAACTGTTGCGCGATGAAGATAGATACTGGTTGGTAGAGGTCCAGCCTAAAAACGCGGGCCCGGGCGGTGGGATTGTTCAGCAAATCCCCCATTCTGAACACATAAACGCCTGTTTTGTTTGCTCGCTGGTCCTGCAATCCGCCGACATTGCCCAAGGCCTCGAGCAAGCTGAGATTGGCCTTGGTCATCTCGACATTGCCCGATTTCTGGACGGCGCCCAGGACGGTATAGACGCGGGGATTGGACCGCACGACGATCTCGTCGCCTTTCTGCACGGGGATATCGGCTCCGGCGAGCAGATCGGACAACTGCGCCCTCAGGATCACCTGGCCGTCGCGTCGCACCACCACTTCGAGCTGGTTCGCGGGCACGAGCAGCTGGCTGCCGCCGGACGGGCCGCCCGCCATGTTGATGGCATCGACCACCGTGCGGATGTCGTCGAGAATCGACCAGCGCCCGGGCTTCTTGACGTCGCCCGACACCATCACGGTCTGGGTGCGCGGCGAGTCGAAGTCGACGATGACCTCGGGCTCCTGCACCTTGTTGCCGAGTTGCTGAATGATGCGATCTTCAACCTGATTGAGATCGAGGCCCGCCACGTGCACCACGCCCACGACGGGTACCTTGATCGTGCCGTCCTCGGCCACGCGCTGGACGCCGAGATCGGCGCTCAACCCCGAGATGGTCGGAAAGATGTTGCCGCCATAGCGCTCGAAGATGCGTACCTTGAGCGAATCGCCGGGCGCGATGGTGATATGCACAGCCGCCGACAGGTTGCTGACGGCCGACGGACGATCGGGGCTTTCCGGTTGCCGATAGGCGACGACGGTGGTCGGCGTGAGGTCGATGACGTCGAACGGCAGCGCCTCCGTGCTGCCGCTCTGCGCGCCGCCCATCCACGGGCCGTCGCCAGGCATAGCCGTGCAGCCGCCGGCACCAAGAGCCAGGCCGAGAACAATGGCCGTCGGTCGCGCAACAGGGCGAAGCCAGCTCCAAACTGTCAAATTCCGATCTCCGTCCAGAACGGTCGCCACGTCACGCGCCGTACTGCTACCCATTCCATGATCTTGCTCAGCCCGGCCAGTAATTAACCCGCTGCGCCGCGCGGGTGCAAGCGGTCCGCGGGGTTACCCACGAGATTGGGACGCAGTCTTTTCATGGCCTCGTCGACCGAATCGGCGACATCGAAGAGGTGGGAGAAGCCGCTGACCAGCAAGCAATCGGCCGCAGGGCCGCTAAAGCTGCAGAGAACGATGCGTGTTTCCTGCTCTTCCGCCCGATGAATGGTGGTCGCCAGCACGCGCACGCCGGCCGCGCTCATGTAGGTGACCGCGCTGCCGTCCACGATCACGCGGGCCCCCGGGCGCAGCGCGGCGAACATCAGCGCCTCGACCGACGCCGAGGTCGCCGAGTCGACGCGCTCCGGCAGCATGACGGTGGCAATGTCGTCCATGACGTTGGTCATCCTCATACGCTCTTTCCGGCGGCGCCATCCCCGGGACGCCAGCCAGCGGCCAGGTTTGTCCCGCGCCAGTCGATTCGATGGCGTCCGTGCCAGGCCTGGGCGGCCAGCACCGGGACCAGCGCTTCGCGCACCAGCGCCGCGGCCCAAGCGCGCGGTCCGAACGGCAGCCGGTAGCCGCGGACGAACCATGCCTCGGCGGCGAACCACGCGATCGTGTGCGCGGCGAGGGCGAGCGCCAGGCTGCCGGTCCCGACGCCAAGGGCGAGCAACGCCACGCTCCCCGCCAGTCCCGAGGCGAGCCAACCGATCGCGGGCTCGAACAGCACCAGCGCCTTCACCTCGGTGGTGAGGTTGAGACGCGTCGATCCCCAACGGACCTGACGGCGCCATACGTCGGACCAGCGGCGGCGGCCGAGCGGCAGCCTCGGCATGACATTGGCGAGCCACGTCGTCCGGCCGATACGGTCGCGCACCGTGCGCACGACGGAATAATCGTCGGCGATATAGTTGAGGAAACCCTGATGGCCGCCGATGCGCTCCAGGACATCCCGGGTGAGGATCGTCACGCCGCCCGACGCGACGGGCATGCCCAGCCGATCGGCCGCCAGCAGGAAGCGCGCCTGATGGCCGTTGAGGTAGGTGCACTCCATCTCGGCCGCGAAGTTTTCCGGCTGCTCGCCGGCCTTGAGCGCCAGCACGAGCCCGACGTCGTCCGACAATTGCGCCGCGGCCGTCGCGAGCTCGCCGGCGGCGAGCGCGATGCCCGCGTCGCACAGCGCCACCACCGGCCGGCTCGCCGCCTCGAGGCCCTTGCGCACGTTGTTCAGCTTGGGGTTGAAGGTGCTGTCGTTGCCGAACAGGATCGGCGCGCCGGGCCATCGCGCGCGCACGCGCGCCACCGCTTCGTCGCGCTCGCTGGCCACGCAGATCAAGACCTCGGCGCCGGCGCGCGCGAGCTCCGCCAGCCTCCCGACATAGGCTTCCGAGGCATCATGGATGCCGGCCAGGGGCGCCACGATGCTGAAATCGGCCGCCTCGTGGCGCGACGGCGGCGCCGGTCGCCGCCGCCGGGCCAAGGCGGCGCTCAGCCACTGGACGAGCATGGTGATCGCCCACCAGCCGAGCCCGATCCAGAACAGGGCGCAGGCGACCATCCGCCATCACTCGCCCGCTGAGAAGCGGTGGATATCGTCGTTCTCCATGGCCAGCGCGCGATGGTAGGCGCGAATGACAGTGCTGGGCTCGCCGTGCGCGCGGATCCGGCCGTCCTCGATCCAGATGGCGCGGGTGCACAGCCGCCGCACCTCGGCCGTCGAGTGCGAGACGAACAGGAGCGTGCCGCTCCTGCGGAAGCTGTCGATCCAGTCCATGCACTTGCGCTGAAAGGCGGCGTCACCGACCGCCAGCGCTTCGTCGACCACCAGGATTTCAGCCTCGACATGGGCACAGATGGCGAAAGCCAGGCGCGTGCGCATGCCCAGGGAATAATGCTTCACGGGCTGGTCCATGTAATCGCCGATACCGGCGAACTCCGCGATCGAGTCGAACTTGCGCAGCAACTCAGAGCGCTTCAGCCCGAACACCGCGCCGCCGATCATGACGTTCTCGCGGCCCGACAGCTCGGCGTCGAAGGTGGCGCCGAGCGCCAGCACCGGGGCAATGCGGCCGGTGACCCTGAGTTCGCCATTGCTGGGCAGGGTCATGCCGCAGATCACCTGCAGGAGAGTCGACTTGCCGCAGCCGTTGCGCCCCAGGATGCCGATGCTCTCGCCGCGGTGGACGTCGAGGTCGATGTCACGCAGCACCCAGAACGGCTTGAAGTACGACTTCCACCAGCCGAACATCACCTGTTTCAGCCAGTCGCCGCGGTGGGCGTAGAGCTGGTAGGCCTTGCCGAGGTGCCGGGCGCGGACGACGACTTCAGATGACGTCGACGATGACATTCCGATACCTGTCGAAGAACCAGTAGCCGAAGTAGAAGGTGAATACCGAGGTCGCCAGCATCCACAGGATGACGAATGGATTGGGCAGATTGCCGGCCAGCACGATGTCGCGCATCACCTCGACATAAGCGGTGAGCGCGTTGCCGTAGATCAGGATGTTGAAGGGCGGCGACATTGCCGTGTGCGAGTAGAAGACCGGCGTCATGAACATGAACAGCGGCACGATGTTGATCATCAGGTAGCCGGCGTCGCGCGTGAAGGCGCCGACGGCGCACAGGAACCACGCCATGCCGACCAGGAACGCCATGAGCGGCAGGAAGACCAGCGGGATCAGCACGACCGTCCAGGGCAGGCCGCCCCGCACGATCAGCTCCAGCAGCAGCATGACGACGACGGAAATCCCCGTATAGACCGTCGCCCGCAGGGTCGAGATCACCGCCAGCATGTCGCTGGGGAAGATCGTCCGCTTGATGTAGTGCGCGTACTCGTGCAGCAGCATTGGCGAACGGAACGCCATCTCCGAGAAGAAGTTGAAGATGACGATGCCGCTGAAGATGAACAGGGCATAGGCCACCCGCTTGCTGTCGACGCCTTCGGCAAGCGGCAGCTGCAGGTTGGTCGTGAAGGCCATGGTATAGACGGCGATCGCCACCAGGGGCGCGAAGACCGCCCAGATCCAGCCGCCCACCGAGCCCTGGAAGCGCGAGCGCAACTCGCGGCGCAGGATGGCCTGGATCAGGTCCTGGTGGTTCCGCATCTGCATGAAGGGCTTGGCGAGGAAGCGTAGGACGCGCTGCAACGGGTCGAGGGTTTCGACCACGATTTGCTTGCCGTTGACGACGTTCACCGACGGCATGAGCCGCGTCTCTCCTTCTCGCATGCGGTGGTGAGCCCGGTAGGGATCGAACCTACGACCACCTGATTAAAAGTCAGATGCTCTACCGCTGAGCTACGGGCTCGCTCCGCCATTGCGCAGGCCGAAACCCCGCGCGGCGCCCGTATAAGATGCGCAGGCCCCACGGTCAACGCGGCGGCGGGGAGAGTCAGGAGCGCTTGTACTTGGCTTTCAGCCGCTCGAAGACCTTCTTGGACACGAACTGGGACGTATCGCCGCCCAGCCGCGCGATGTCCTTCACCAGGGACGAGGCGATGAACTGGTGCCGGTCGGAGGCCATCAGGAAGATGGTCTCGATGTTGGGCTCCATGCGGGCGTTCATGTTGGCCATCTGGATCTCGTACTCGAAGTCCGAGACCGCGCGCAGGCCGCGGATGATCATCGAGGCGCCCACGTCGCGCGCAAAATGGATCAGCAGCCCGTCGAACGGCACGATCTTGATGCGATCCCTGTCGGCCTGCAAGAAGTCCGCGATATCGTCCTTGATGATGTCGATCCGCTCCTCGAGCGAGAACAGCGGTCCCTTGCCGATGCTGGTCGCCGGCGCAATCACCAGCCGGTCGACGAGCTTCAAGGAGCGGCGCACCACTTCCATATGCCCGCTGGTGACGGGATCGAACGTCCCCGGATACACGCCGGTGCGTTCTGAGGTCATGACTCCCCCCCACTTCCCCACTACTCGTGCGCCAAATACGGCGGCGGAGTCTTAGCGACACGGCAGGTCCTTATCCACCGTTTGTTTCGGAATGGCTTTCACCGCTGCCGTTTCCGTTTCCACTGCCATTGCCGTTGCCGGCATCGTCCTCGCCGATGCGCACGGCGGAGACCACGCGCTCGCCCTCGCCCACATTGACGATGCGCACGCCGCGCGTGGCGCGTCCCGCAATGCGAATTCCGTCCACCGGACAGCGGATCAGCGTCCCACCATCGGTCACCAGCATGATCTGGTCGCTGCCCAGCACCGGAAATGCCGCCACGACCTCGCCGCCCTTGGCGAGGCTCATCAGCTCGACGCCCTTGCCGCCGCGGCCGGTCACCCGATATTCGTAGGCCGAGGTGCGCTTGCCGAAGCCCGACGAGGCGACGGTGAGCACGAACTCCTCCTTGGCCTGCAACTCGGCGAAGCGCTCGGACGACAGCGTCGCGGCAACCGCCGCCTCCTCGGCCGCCGGCGCCTCTTCCTCGGCGCTCTCGGCCGCGTTCTCCGCCAGGCGAAGCGCGCGCGACTGGCGCAGGTAGCCTTCACGCTCTTCGGTCGTGATGCCCTTGCCGCTGTCGAACAGCGACATCGAGATCACCTCGTCGCCCTCGGCCAGCGCGATGCCGCGCACGCCGGTCGACGCGCGGCTCTGGAACACGCGCACCGTCGAGACCGGGAAGCGCATGGCGCGGCCCTGGCGGGTCGCCAGCAGCACGTCCTGATCCTCGCTGCAGACGCTGACGCCGATCAGCCGGTCGCCGGCGTCCTCGCCGTCGAACTTCATGGCGATCTTGCCGGTCTGGTGCACGTTGACGAAGTCGCTGAGCTCGTTGCGGCGCACGCCGCCGCGCGCCGTGGCGAACATGACGTTGAGCGTCGCCCAGCTCGCCTCATCCTCTGGCATCGGCATCACGGCGCTGATCGTCTCACCCTCGCCCAGCGGCAGCAGGTTGACGAACGCCTTGCCGCGCGCCTGCGGCGCGCCGAGCGGCAGGCGCCACACTTTGAGCTTGTAGACGATGCCCCGGCTCGAGAAGAACAGCACCGGCGTGTGCGTATTGGCGACGAACAGGCTGGAGACGAAATCGTCCTCGCGCGTGGCCATCCCGGCGCGGCCCTTGCCGCCGCGACGCTGGGCGCGATAGGCCGACACCGGCACGCGCTTGACGTAGCCGCCATGCGTCACCGTGACGACCATGTCCTCGCGCTGGATGAGGTCCTCGATATCCTGCTCGAACTCGTTGTCCAGGATCTCGGTGCGGCGCGGCGTGGCGAACTTCTCCTTGATCTCGATGAGTTCCGTGCGCATCAGCGCGAACAACTTGTCGCGATCGGCCAGCAGCTCGAGATAACCGGTGATCATCCTGGCAACCTCGGCCAGCTCCTCGGCGATCTTGTCGCGTTCCAGGCCGGTCAGGCGCTGCAGGCGCAACTCGAGGATGGCGCGGGCCTGGCCTTCGGAGAGCCTGTAGGTGCCTTCGGCGGAGACTTCCCGGCCCGGCTCGGCGATCAACGCGATCAACGGCGTCACGTCCATCGCCGGCCATGCCCTGGCCATCAGGCGCTCGCGCGCGACCACCGGGTCGGGCGCGCGGCGAATCATTTCGATCACCTCGTCGATGTTGGCGACCGCGATGGCGAGACCGACCAATACATGGGCCCGGTCGCGGGCATGATTGAGCTCGTACTTGGTGCGCCGCGTGATGACCTCGGCGCGGAAGCGGATGAACGCCTCGAGGAATTCCTTGAGGCTCATCAGCCGCGGACGGCCGCCGTCGAGCGCCAGGGCGTTGATGCCGAACGTGGTCTGCAGCGGCGTGAAGCGATAGAGCTGGTTCAGCACGACGTCGGCCATGGCGTCGCGCTTGAGCTCGATCACCAGCCGCACGCCGTCGCGATCGCTTTCGTCGCGGACCTCGGCGATGCCTTCGACCCGCTTGTCGCGCACCACTTCGGCGATGCGCTCGTGCAGGCGCGCCTTGTTCTCCTGATAGGGGATCTCGGAGACGATGATCGATTCGCGGCCGCCGCGCGCCTCCTCGATCCGGGTCTTGGCCCGCATGATCAGCGAGCCGCGGCCGAGCTCATAGCCGGCGCGGATGCCGTTGCGGCCGAGGATGGCGCCGCCGGTCGGGAAGTCCGGCCCGGGCACGTATTCCATGAGCTGCGACACGGTGAGCGCGGGATTGGCGATCAAGGCGCAGCAGGCGTCGATCAACTCGCCGAGATTGTGCGGCGGGATGTTGGTCGCCATGCCGACCGCGATGCCGCCCGCGCCGTTGGCCAACAGGTTTGGATAGGCCGCCGGCAGGACGGTCGGCTCCTGCTCGCGTTCGTCATAGTTTGGCTGGAACTCGACCGTGTCCTTGTCGATGTCGGCGAGCAACGATTCGGCGGCATTGGCCAGACGCGCCTCGGTGTAGCGCATGGCCGCCGGCGGATCGCCGTCCATCGAACCGAAATTGCCCTGCCCCGAAATCAGCGGCAGGCGCATGGAGAAGTCCTGCGCCATGCGCACCATGGCATCGTAGATCGCGCTGTCGCCGTGCGGGTGATATTTGCCCATCACGTCGCCGACGATGCGGGCGGACTTGCGGAAGGGCCGCGTCGAATCGTAGCCGCCTTCCTTCATGGCGTAGAGGATGCGGCGTTGCACCGGCTTCAGCCCGTCGCGAGCGTCGGGCAGCGCGCGCGCCACGATCACGCTCATGGCGTAATCGAGGTAGGAGCGGCGCATCTCCTCTTCGATGGTGATCGGCGCGATGTCGTGCGGGGGTGGCTGTGGCGGCGGCGCGTCGTCGGGGGGCGGCGGCGCCGGCGGAAGGGTCGTATCGTCGCTCACGGGAACCTGGTTTTCGCTCGTTTTTATGGCCCTGCCAGAGGGCCCGGCGGAACGGATTTGCACCCTAGCAAACCGGGGCCGGAAGACCAACAAAAAACGCTCTGGCGAGCGGACTTTAACTTATTGTTTTTATTAAGTAAATTTGCCCCGAAAACGCCCTCTTGAAAGGCTCGAAATTGGCCCCAAAAACAGCCCAAAAAACCACCCGGGAATCAGGCCCCTCGGGCGCCTCGATCGCGATCTTCGACATGGGTGGCGTGCTGCTCGACTGGAACCCCCGGCACCTCTACCGCAAGCTCATCGCGGACCCCGCCGAAATGGAGCGTTTCCTGGCCACCGTGACGACCCGGCAATGGCACGAGGCGCAGGACCGCGGCGGAGATCCAGCCGCTTCGACCCGTCGCCTGATGGGCGACCACCCCGGCCAGGAGGCCTTGATCGAAGCCTTCTACGGCCGGTTTGACGAGATGCTCGACCACGCCTTCCCTCAGATGGGCGAGCTGGTGGAGCGCCTGCACGAGGCCGGAACGCCGCTTTATCTCCTCTCCAATGCGCCCGGCTTTCTCGACGCCTGGCTGCGCGGACCCGCGCATCGCCGGCATCCTTTCCTCGGCCGGTTTCGCGACTACGTGGTTTCGGGCCATGTCGGCTGCTGCAAGCCCGACGCCACGATCTATGACCTCGTCTGCCGGACGGGCGGTTTCCGCCCGGGCGAGGCCGTGCTGATCGACGACAACCTGCCCAACGTCGAGGGCGCCCGAGCCTTCGGCCTGAAGGCGGTCCATCATCGTTCGGCGGAAGAGACGATCGCCGCCTTGCGCGAGCTCGGCCTGCCCGCCTGACGGCTAGCGGGCCAAGAAGTCGCTGATCGCCTCCGGCGACGCCTTGGCGTACGTGCTGCGCCGGCTGACGACGACTTTGGTGATCGCCTTCAGCGCGAGCGCCATCTCGGCAGCCTTGGCGACGACGGCGATGCCGTTCAGCACCGGCGCGCCATCGATGATGAACGGGCTTTCGCGGGCGAACAGCAGCATCGGCAGTCCACCTGCCGGGACGACGACCTCGGCGCCGGCGTCGATCAAAGGCTTGACCTGCGCCACGAACTGGGCGCGGACGGTCGCATAGGCGGCTTCGTCGGTGAACGCCTTCATGAAGGCCGGCAGATTCATTTTGAGCGCGGTGGTGCCGACCACGCGCTCGCCGAGCCCGTGCATCTTCACCTGGCGGTCGTGCCAGGGAATGAAGATTGGGTCGATCGTCACGAGCCCCAGCCGATGTCCCATGCTGAGGGCGGCGAGCAGATTGGCCTCGCCGAGGGCGATGACCGGGATATCGACGGCACCGCGGATTTCCAGCAGCCCGGGCTCCTGAAAGTGGCCGATCACGAAAGCATCGTAGCCCGCCCTTTCCGCCTCCAGCGCATGACGGATAACCTGCGCGGCGCAGCGGAACTCGGTCAGTGGATGGAAAGAGCGGTCGGGCGGATCGAGGCCGTGGACCTCGAAGCGGACGCCCGGGCTCGCGACGCGGTCGAGCAGCGACTGGAGTCGCTCCATGTAAGGCGCCTGTTCGACCGGGTGGACGAAGCTCTGGTACCAGATCCGGGCCTGGTCTTGCGCCATTGCACACTCCTCGGTCTTTGGCTCGAACAGGGGCAGCGCCGGCATCAAGATCACGCCGGCGATGATGATTTACGCGCAGGGATGATGCCCCGCGGAAGCCTTGCGTTGGCCAGGCGGCAGCAACGGGCTGGCGAGGCGAGGCCTAGAACGGGATGTCGTCGTCGAGTTCGGCCTTGCCGGCGCGCGAGGCCGGGCGTCCGCCGCCGCCCCCGCCCCCGCCCGCCATCGCGCTGGCCATATCGTCGTCACCGCCGCCGGCGCCGGCTTCCCCGCCGCTTCCGCCGCGGCCGTCGAGCATGGTGAGCGCGCCGCCGAAGCGCGGGATGACGACCTCGGTCGTGTAGCGCTCCTGGCCGCTCTGGTCGGTCCATTTGCGCGTCGAAAGCTGGCCTTCGACATAGACCTTGGAACCCTTGCGCACGAACTTCTGCGCGACCTCCGCCAGCTTCTCATTGAAGATCACGACCCGGTGCCATTCGGTGCGTTCCTTGCGCTCGCCGGTCTGGCGATCGCGCCACGTATCCGACGTGGCTACCGACATGTTCACCATGGATCTGCCATCCTGCATGGACCTCACTTCGGGGTCGCGCCCCAGATTGCCGACCAGGATGACTTTGTTCACGCTGCCCGCCATGGGGGCCTCCTTCGCTTTCCCGGTGCCGCGGGACGCGGCACCTACCTCACGGCCGGCAAACTAGCGCCGACCGCCTGTGGGCAGCCACCAATTTTGGGTTGTGGCGAGAGGATCGCCCGAGCTGGGGTCATGCCGGCTCCGACATTTCATTGGCCCGGCCGGGAAGCCTTCGCTGAGCCCTCAGGCCGGGTCATTTGCTCGGCGCCCAGGGGCGGCGGCTATCTCTTTGATCTGATGGGCTCCTGCGACCTCGCCTGGAAGATTGGGGCGTTGGTCGGGCTGGTTGCCAGCACGATGCGGCTGCTGATGGACGACCGGCCGACGGCCCGCATGCAGGCATTGCAGGCAGCGACAGCCTGACGCCGGGTCTGGCGGGGCTGGGGGTTAATCGCCATATGCGGGGGTCCCGCGCATCGCCTATTCTCCCGGTCCAATGGCCAAATCCCGTCCCACCGTCGCCGAGCCGCATCGTTTCATCTCCATCCGTGGCGCCCGCGAACACAATCTGAAGAACGTCGACCTCGACCTGCCGCGCGACCGGCTGGTGGTGATCACCGGCCTGTCGGGCTCGGGCAAGTCCTCGCTCGCCTTCGACACGGTCTATGCCGAGGGCCAGCGCCGCTACGTCGAGAGCCTGTCGGCCTATGCCCGCCAGTTCCTCGAGCTGATGCAGAAGCCCGATGTCGATTCGATCGAGGGCCTGTCGCCCGCGATCTCGATCGAGCAGAAGACGACGTCGCGCAACCCGCGCTCGACGGTCGGTACGGTCACCGAAGTCTACGATTACCTGCGCCTGCTGTTCGCCCGCGTCGGCGTGCCCTACTCGCCGGCGACGGGCCTGCCGATCGAGAGCCAGACCGTGTCGCAGATGGTCGATCGCATCAAGACGATGGCCGAAGGCACACGGCTCTACCTGATGGCACCGATCGCGCGCGGCCGCAAGGGCGAGTACCGCAAGGAACTGCAGGAGCTGCAGAAGAAGGGTTTCCAGCGCCTGAAGATCGACGGCAAGCTCTACGAGATCGCCGAGGCGCCGGCCCTCGACAAGAAGTACAAGCACGATATCGACGTGGTGGTGGATCGCATCGTGGTGCGTCCCGATCTCGGCAACCGCCTGGCCGATTCGATCGAGACCGCTCTCAACCTCGCCGAAGGCCTCGCCGTGGCGGAGAATGCCGACACCGGCGAACGCACGGTATTCTCGGCGCGTTTCGCCTGTCCCGTCTCCGGCTTCACCATCGAGGAGATCGAGCCCCGGCTGTTCTCCTTCAACGCGCCGCAGGGCGCCTGTCCGGCCTGCGACGGCCTGGGCGTGAAGATGTTCTTCGATCCGGAGATGGTGGTGCCCGACGACCGGCTGTCGCTCGCCGAGGGAGCGATCGCGCCGTGGGCCGATTCGTCGGGCCAGTACTACATGCAGACGCTGGAGAGCATCGCCAAGCACTTCAAGGTCAAGATGTCGATGCCGTGGCGCGACCTGCCCAAGAAGGTGCGCGACGTGATCCTCTACGGCAGCGGCGGCGAATCGATCGCCATGCGCTACGACGACGGCATCCGCCAGTACCAGACCACCAAGCCGTTCGAGGGCGTGATTCCCAACCTCGACCGCCGCTGGAAGGAGACCGATTCTTCCTGGGTGCGCGAGGAGCTGGAGCGCTTCCAGCGCGAGAGCAAGTGCGAAACCTGCAATGGCGCCCGCCTCAAGCCCGAGGCGCTGGCGGTGAAGATCGCCGGTCTCAATATCAGCCAGACCACCGAGTTCGGCATCAGCGAGGCCGTGAAGTGGTTCGGCGAGCTGGCGCCCAAGCTGACGCCCAAGCAGCGCGAGATCGCCGCCCGCATCCTGAAGGAGATCAACGAGCGGCTGGGCTTCCTCGACAATGTCGGCCTCTCCTACCTGACGCTGAACCGCACGTCGGGCACCCTGTCGGGCGGCGAGAGCCAGCGCATCCGGCTCGCCTCCCAGATCGGCTCGGGCCTGACCGGCGTGCTCTATGTGCTGGACGAGCCGTCGATCGGCCTGCACCAGCGCGACAACGACCGGCTGTTGAAGACGCTCACCCGCCTGCGCGACCTCGGCAACACGGTGCTGGTGGTCGAGCATGACGAGGAAGCGATCCGCGCCGCCGACCATCTGGTCGACATGGGTCCGGGCGCCGGCGCGCATGGCGGCCATGTCGTCGCGCAGGGCACGCCCGAGGATGTGATGCGCAACAGCGCCAGCCTCACCGGCCAGTACCTGTCGGGCTTCCGGCAGGTCCCCATCCCCAAGACCCGGCGCGAGCCGCCGGCCCAAGGCAGCAAGGGCGGCGGCCGCTGGCTGACCATCAAGGGGGCGCGTGAGAACAACCTGCAGAACGTGACGGCCAGCATCCCGCTCGGCACCTTCACCTGCGTCACCGGCGTATCGGGCAGCGGCAAGAGCACCTTGATCATCGAAACGCTCTACAAGGCGCTGGCGCGACGGCTGAACGGCGCGCGCGAGCATCCCGGCGTGCATAGCGGGCTCGACGGCGTCGGCCATCTCGACAAGATCGTCGACATCGACCAGTCGCCGATTGGCCGCACGCCGCGCTCCAACCCGGCGACCTATACCGGCGCCTTCTCGCCGATCCGCGACTGGTTCTCGCAGCTCCCCGAATCGACCGAGCGCGGCTACAAGCCCGGCCGCTTCTCGTTCAACGTCAAGGGCGGCCGTTGCGAGGCCTGCCAGGGCGACGGCGTCATCAAGATCGAGATGCACTTTCTGCCCGACGTCTACGTCCAGTGCGATGTCTGCAAGGGCAAGCGCTACAACCGCGAGACCCTGGAGATCCACTTCCGCGGCAAGTCGATCGCCGACGTGCTGGAGATGACGGTCGATGAGGGCGTCGAGTTCTTCAAGGCCGTGCCCGTCATCCGCGACAAGCTCTTGACCTTGCAGCAGGTCGGCCTGGGCTACATCCATATCGGCCAGCAGGCGACGACCTTGTCGGGCGGCGAGGCGCAAAGGGTGAAGCTCGCCAAGGAGCTGTCGCGCCGCGCCACCGGCCGCACGCTCTATATCCTCGACGAGCCGACCACCGGCCTGCATTTCGAGGACGTGCGCAAGCTTCTGGAAGTGCTGCATCGCCTGGTCGACGGCGGCAACACGGTGGTGGTGATCGAGCACAATCTCGAGGTCATCAAGACCGCCGACTGGGTGCTCGATCTCGGCCCCGATGGCGGCGCCGGCGGAGGCCGGCTGATCGCCGAAGGTCCGCCCGAGGAGATCGTCAAGGTGGCCGAGAGCTACACCGGCCAGTACCTCGCCCGCCACCTGCCGCGCAGCGCGGCGGCCAAGAAGCGGGCCTAGGGCAGCGGAACCGCTGGCGATGCGTCTGACCGACTTCAAAGCACTGACCTTCGATTGCTACGGCACGCTGATCGACTGGGAAACCGGGATGACCGAGGCGCTCCGGCCGCTCACCGGCAGGCTGACCAAGCCGCTGTCGCGCAACGAGGTGCTGGAAGCGCATGCTAGGCACGAGTCGGAGCAGCAGGCGCAGACGCCGGGCAAGCTCTATCGCGACCTGCTGGCGATCGTGTATCGGCGGCTGGCCGAGGAGTGGGGAGTCTCCGCATCCTGGTCCGAGTGCGTCACCTACGGCCGGAGCGTTCGCGACTGGCCCGCCTTTGCCGATTCGGCTGGTGCGTTGCAGTACCTGAAAAAGCACTACAAGCTCGTCATCCTCTCGAATGTCGACAACGACAGCTTCAGCTTCAGCAACCAGAAGCTGGGCGTGGCGTTCGACGCCATCTACACGGCCGAGGATATCGGCTCCTACAAGCCCAGCCTCGGCAATTTCGAATATATGCTGAAGCAGCTGCGGACTATCGGCGTGAAGGCGGCCGAGATCCTGCACACCGCCGAAAGCCTGTTCCACGATCACAAGCCGGCCAACCAAGTCGGCCTGGCGTCGTGCTGGATCTATCGTCGGCGCAACGACAAGGGCTTCGGCGCCACCATGAATCCGGGCGCGATGCCGCGCTACGATTTCCAGTTCACCAGCCTGGCCGAGCTGGCCGAAGCCCATCGCGACGCGCTGCGCGCATAGTCTTCAGCGCCGGGCCCTCGTGGCCATTTTCTCTTGCTCCTCTGCCCCTTGGGGGCAGGGCCATCGTATTTGAGCAAAAACTCCGTCGTCCCGACCGGAGCCGAGGCTGGCCAGTTCGTTCTTCGTCGACCTCGCCAACGCTTTTGTCGCCAAGGGCTTTTTCATGCTGCCGTTCCTGACGGCGCCCCCGCACGCGGGCTAGCACCACCTCACTTCTGGTCTCTGCCGTCGCGATCTGCCTTTGCCGATGTCGGTCGTCAGGCGTTTAATTGCGCAAGGTGACCTTGGAGGCATGCTTGATCCGCACGCTTGTGCTGCTCCTTTCCTGCATCGTCCTTCCAACCGTCGCTGTCGCTCAAACCGACGACGCCGCCTATTGCGCCCAGCTCAAGGAGCTGGTGCTCCGCTATACCGGGGGCGCGGGCGTTGAGGGCCGCCTCATGCCGGACAAGACGACACTGGGTGCCATATCCGATTGCGACAAGGGAAACACCGCGGCCGGTATTCCCGTGCTGGAAAAGACGCTGCGGAACAACGGCTTCACGCTGCCGAAGCGCTGACCTGGAATGGTGCGCCTCCTGCCGCTGCCCGGTCCTGATTGGCGTAGCGCTTGCGGAAACTGAGGAACCCCCCGCTTCTCGACGCCCCCTATGAGCGAGCCGGAGGCTCGCGGTCGGGAAGACCATGACGCCGCCAGGTGATCTGGCCGAGGTCATAGCCGAACTGGCGCTCGACGACGGCAGGCGTGGCGTCGGACGCGTCCGCCTTGCGTGCGGCGACACGGGCCTGCGCCACCTCCTTCGGGACGTCGAGCCAGATACCCTCGAACGGCACGCCGACCTTGCGCGCCAGCGCCTTGGCATCGGCACGCTCGTCCGCGCGGGCGAACACCGCATCGAGCACGACGCTGTGGCCTGTCCGCAACACGCGCTCGGCGCGGGCCAGGAAAGCCGCATAGATCGCGGCCGAGGCTTCCGGCGTGTAGCTGCCGGCCGGCATGCGTTCTTCCAGGGCGATCCCCGCCCGCCGCTTGCGCTCGACGTCGCTGCGCGCCACCACGGCGCCCGGCGATCGGCCGATCTCCGGCGCCATCCTGAGGGCCAGCGTGGTCTTGCCGCTGCCCGACAGGCCGCCGATCGCGACCAGCCGCGGCGGCGCCGGCCGCAGGAAGGACAGCGCCACCTTCTGGTAGTCGCGGGCGCGCGACGTGTCGGCGCCGCTCACCGCCGCCGCCTGGGCATCGACGAAGGCGCGGATCGAGGCGCGCCGCGACAGGAACATCGGCAGGAGCGCCAGCGCCTCCTCGTGCGGGGCGTCGGCCAGCTCGGCGATGCGCCACAGCCACTCGTTCAGCAGGCGGTTGGCCAGCGGCCGGAGCCTGCGCTCGCAGAGGTCCATCAGGGTGAACGACAGGTCGTAGAGGACGTCGATATTGGCGATGCGCTCGGAGAACTCGATGGCGTCGAACGGCACCGGTTCATTGCCCAGCATGACGATGTTGCGCAGGTGCAGGTCGCCATGGCAGCGGCGCACCGCGCCGGCCGCCACGCGCCGCGCCACCAGCGCCATATGAGGCTCTAGCGCCGCGGGCATCGCCTCGGCCAGGGCCTCGCTGGTCGGCGGATCGAGCCGGTCTCCGGCTTCCCGCATCTGCCGCACGTCGGCCGCCACCGAGTGGCGATAGTCGTCGGGCGTGCAGAAACCCGCCCTGATCGGCGCCAGCCCGTCATGGAAGCGGGCAACGCGGGCGCCCAGCGCGGTCATCAATGCCGGCGTCAGGGCGCCGCGCTCGGCCATGCGGTCGAGCAGGCCGTCCTCGTCGAAACGCTGCATGACGACCAGCCAGTCGACCGCATCGGCCGCCGTCTCACCGACCTCGCCCAGCGCCAGCTTGCCGTCGCGGCCACGCTTCACAGGTGCCGTGCCGAGATAGATCTCGGGCGCCACTTGGCGGTTGATCTCGATCTCGGCGGCGCACATCGCTGCGCGCCGCTCGACGGTCGAGAAATCCATGTAGGGAAACTTCACCGCCCGTTTCAGCTTGTAGGCGCGCTCGCCGGAGAGGAAGACCACCGCGCCGTGCGTGTCGATGCGCGTGACCGGCGACAGATGCGCCTCGAGGAAGGCGATCACGGCTGACTGGTCCTCGACGACGAAAGCGGGCTGCCGGCTCATGGGGTCAGGCTGCGGGGGCGCGCAATTGGCGGTCGTCCCAGCCGTCGACGTGCAGGATGATCTCGGCCTGGGGAAAGGCCTCGTGCAGCATGGCTTCGACGCGGTCGCCGATCACATGGGCGTTGCCCAGCGGCATCGTCGGGTCGACGACGATATGGAGCTGGATGAACTTGGTAAGGCCCGCTGACCGCGTTCGCAGCTCGTGCACGTCGCGAACCTCGGGGTGACTGCGCGCGATGGCGAGAATCCGTTTCCGCTCCCCGTCCGGCAGCTCGCGGTCCATCAGCACGTCGAGCGAATCGCGGGCGACTGTCCAGGCGCCGTGAATGAGGTAGAGCGCCATCAGTCCCGCCACGCTGCTGTCGATCAGCGGCTGGTCAAGCTTGCCGGAAACATAGAGCCCGACGCCAGTGACGATCGTCGCCACGAGGTCGGTCTTGTAGTGCGCCATGTCGGCGCCGATGGCGATCGAGCCGGAACGCTTGACGACATGGCGCTGGAACACCACGAGGCCGAACGTGAGCACCACCGCTAGCGCGCTGATGAACAGGCCGATTTCCTCCGCACGCACCTGGTGGGGATTGATCAGGCGCTCGCCCACCGCCAGCAGCAGCGCGCTACCTGAGGCGGCGATGAAGCCCGCCTGCACCAGGCCTGCCAGGGCCTCGGCCTTGCCGTGGCCGAAGCGATGGTCGGCATCGGCCGGGACCAGCGCCTGGCGCACGGCGAAGAAGGTCACCAGCGAGCCCACGAGATCGAGCGAGGTGTCGACCAGCGACGACAGCATGCTCACCGAGTCGGTGACCCACCATGCCGCCGTCTTGGCGGCAATCAGGGTCGCCGCCACCGACATCGAGGCGATGGTGGCGAGCCGCATCAGGCGCTGTGGCGCGATCGCCATTGTCGCCTCAGGGATAAAGGGTCCGCGTCGTCCAGGGCTCGCCTGGCGCAGCGCGGCGGTATTCCAGCCGGTCGTGCAGGCGGAACGCGCCATCCTGCCAGAACTCGATCAGCAGCGGCTCTAGGCGGAAACCCGACCAGTGCGGCGGCCGCGGCACCTTGCCGATGACATGCTTGGCGGCGACTTCCGCCACGCGCTTCTCCAGGGCAAAGCGGCTTTCCAGCGGCCGCGACTGATCCGACGCCCAGGCGCCGATCTGGCTGCCGCGGGCGCGGGTCGCGAAATAGGCATCGGCCTCCTCGGGCGTGGTCGGCGATACCGGTCCTTCCAGGCGCACCTGGCGGCGCAGCGACTTCCAGTGGAACAGCAGTGCCGCTTTGGGCTGCGCCAGCAGCTGCAGGCCCTTGCGACTTTCGGTGTTGGTGTAGAAGACGAAGCCTGCGGCGTCGTAGCCCTTCAGCAGCACCATGCGCAGCGATGGCGTGCCGTCCGGCCCGACCGTGGCCACGCTCATGGCCGAGGGATCGTTGGGCTCGCTCTGGGCGGCCTCTTCGTACCAATCGCCGAAAAGCGCCAGCGGATCGGACTTTTCCCGTATCATGACCACAATATGAGGGGCTGTGGGCGGCGAGACCACCGGCATCTTGTCCCAATAGGCTTACCCCGCTAAGAACGATCCATGATCGCTTCTGCACAAATGATGGCCGGAAAAAAGGGCCTCGTCATGGGCGTCGCCAACGAGCGCTCGATCGCCTGGGGGATCGCCAAGGCCTGCCACGAGCAAGGGGCGAAGGTGGCCTTCACCTTTCAGGGCGAGGCCCTGGAGAAGCGCGTCCGGCCGCTCGCCAACTCGGTCGGCGCCGAGATCATCGAGCCCTGCGACGTCACCAATGCTGCAAGCATCGACGCCACCTTCGCCGAGATCGAGAAGAAGTGGGGCGGCCTCGATTTCGTGGTCCATGCCATCGCTTTTTCCAACAAGGACGAGCTGCGCGGCCGCTATCTCGATACCTCGCCCGAGAACTTTCAGCTCACCCTGAATGTGAGCTGCTATTCCCTGACGGCGGTGGCGCAGCGCGCCGTGCCGCTGATGAAGAATGGCGGCAGCCTGCTCACCCTCACCTACTACGGCGCCGAGCGGGTGATCCCGCACTACAACGTCATGGGCGTGGCCAAGGCCGCGCTCGAGGCGAGCGTGCGCTACCTTGCGGCCGACCTCGGCGAGCAGAAGATCAGGGTCAACGCCATCTCCGCCGGCCCGATCAAGACGCTGGCCTTCGCCGGCATCAATGACGGGCGCTATATCCTGAAGTGGAACGAACTCAACTCGCCGCTGAAACGCAACATCACGCAGGAGGAAGTCGGCAACGCCGCTCTCTACCTGCTGTCGGACCTCGGCACCGGCATGACCGGTGAAATCATGCATGTCGATGGCGGCTACCACGTCGTCGGCATGATCAAGACCTCGTCGGCCAAGCAGATCGCCGAACTGCTCGGCAATTTCGAGGGCGAGTAGGGCGGAGGCCGGCAGCCATGGCCGGCAACAGTTTCGGTACTCTCTTCCGGTTCACGAGCTGGGGCGAAAGCCACGGCCCGGCGATCGGCTGCGTGGTCGACGGCACGCCACCGCGCCTGCCGCTCAGCGAAGCCGACATCCAGGTCTGGATGGAAAAGCGCCGGCCCGGTCAGTCGCGCTTCGTCACCCAGCGCCAGGAACCGGATACCGTCAGGATCCTGTCGGGCGTGTTCGAAGGCGTCACCACCGGCACGCCGATCGCGCTGCACATCGACAATGTCGACCAGCGTTCGCGCGACTATTCGGAGATCAAGGACAAGTTTCGTCCCTCCCACGCCGATTACACCTACCTCAAGAAATACGGCGTGCGCGACTACCGCGGCGGCGGCCGGCAGTCGGCGCGCGAGACCGCGGTGCGAGTCGCGGCCGGCGCCATCGCCCGCAAGATCCTGGGCGATGGCGTCAGCATCCGCGGCGCCGTGGTGCAGCTCGGAACCCGGAAGATCGACCGCGCCAAATGGGACTGGGCGGCCACCGCCGACAACCCCTTCTGGTGTCCCGACCGCCAGGCCGCACAGGGCTGGGAGGGCTATCTCGACGACGTGCGCAAGCGCGGCAGCTCGTGCGGCGCGGTGATCGAAGTGGTGGCTTCGGGCATCGCCGTCGGGCTGGGCGATCCGGTCTACGACAAGCTCGATGCCGATCTTGCCAAGGCCTTGATGAGCATCAATGCCGTGAAGGGCGTCGAGATCGGTGACGGCTTCGCCACCGCCGCCATGAGCGGCGAAGACAATGCCGACGAGATGCGCATGAAGGATGGCCGGCCCATTTTCCTCAGTAACCACGCCGGCGGCATTTTAGGCGGCATCTCGAGCGGTCAGGACATCGTCTGCCGGCTGGCCGTCAAGCCGACCAGCTCCATCCTCGCGCCGGTGCGCAGCATCGACCGCTTCGGCAACGAGGTCGAGCTGCGCACCAAGGGCCGCCACGACCCCTGCGTCGGCCTCCGGGCTACACCGGTGGCCGAGGCGATGGTGGCCTGCGTGCTGGCCGATCATCTGCTGCGCCACCGCGCGCAGTGCGGCTGAGGCTGGGCGGTGGCCGCCGGCAAGCCCGTCGAGGCGCGCTACGGGTCGTTGCACAACATCAGCATGGCGGTCGTCTCGGCCGCCATGATCAGCGTGGCGATCCTGCATTTCGTCGCCCATCCGGCCAATGCGCCCGCGCTGTCGATGAACGACCCGCGCTTCGTGTTGTTCAGCCTGCTGGCGGTGGTCATGGGCTACTACGTATTCGTCGGCATCAGCCGCACCATCGATCGCCGGCCCCAGATCGTCATCGACCGCGACGGCGTCGCGCTGGGTTTCGGTCGCGACCGGCGCTTCGCGTGGGACGACATCCAGTGGGCGCGGCTGCGGCGGCTGGCGCTCCGGCCGCAGCTCGAAATCGGCATCGCCCCGCCGGCTTTCATCGCCGCCAACCTTCGTCTGTCGATGTGGAGCTTCGATGACAGCCTTCGGCCCATCCGCGGCCTGCCGACCGCCGTGCTGGTGCGCGACAACGGGCTCGACAGGCGCGCCTCGGCAATGCTTGACGCCATGCGGACGTTCCGGCCGAATCTGGTCAAACCCTGAGAGTTGAACGGAGACTCGCCATGTGGCGATTTATCGTTGGCCTGCTCGCGACCGTGGGCACCCTCACCCTGATCGCGATCGGTGGCATTGCCGCCTTCGTCGCCTCCGGCCCGTTCGCAGCTAAGCCGCTGGCGCCGCCGATCGTGCTGTCGATCGACCTGCGCGACGTGCCGGCCGAATCTAAGTCTTCCGGCCTGGCCGGGCTGTTCGGCGGCTCGCGCGACATCGTCGAGACGGTGCAGCTTCTGTGGCAGGCGGCAGACGACCCGCGGGTGATCGGGCTGTTCGTCGATATCGGCGACGAATCGGCGGGTCTCGCCCGCGTCCAGGAGCTGCGCCAGGCGATCGCCCATTTCCGCGGCAAGGGCAAGTTCGCGGTCGGCTTCGCTGAATCGCTGGGCAGCGGCGGCACGCACTTCGCCGACTACTATCTCGCCTCAGCGCTGGAGCAGATCTGGCTGCAGCCGAGCGGCGGCTTTGCGGTGGCCGGCATCGCAGTCCAGACGCCGTTCATCAAGACCGGCCTGGACAAGCTCGGCGTGCAGATCGAAGGCGGCAAGCGCTACGAGTACAAGAGCGCGCCCGACACGTTCCTCGAGACCGGTTACACCGGCCCGGCCCGGCAGAACCTGCAGCAGCTTCTGGCAAGCCTCTACGGCCAGTTCGTGAGCGACGTCGCGCGCGAGCGGCACATCGAGCCGGCCAAGCTGCGTCAGCTGGTCGATTCGGTGCCGTTCGATTCGGAGAAGGCGCGGCAGGAGAACCTGGTCGACCGCATCGGCTATCGCAGCGACGCGCTGGACGAGGTCAGCGCACGCGCCAAGAGCCGCGATCTCATCTCGCTGTCTGAGTATGCCGCCGACGAATCGCGGCCCAAGCCGCATGGCGAGGTCGTGGCGCTGGTGCGGGTGAGCGGCGCTATCACGTCAGGGCCGGCCGACGGCGGGCCGCTCGACGAGGACGTCGTGGCGCTGTCCGACGACGTCGTCGACGCGCTCGACCAGGCGGCGCGGACCAAGGAAGTGCGCGCCATCGTGTTGCGCATCGATTCGCCCGGCGGCACCTATCCTGCCGCCGATGCCATCGCCGACGCCGTGGGTCGCGCCCGTTCGGCGGGCAAGCCGGTGATCGTCTCGATGGGCGACGTGGCGGCCTCGGGCGGCTATCTCGCCGCCATCCGCGGCGACGTCATCGTGGCCCAGCCCACCACCATCACCGCCTCGATTGGCGTCTTCAGCATCTGGCCGGTGGCGTCCGACCTGCTGGCGTCGCTCGGGGTCAAGGTCGACCGCTTGAGCATCGGCGCCAATGCCGGGATGTACTCGCCTTTCCAGGCGCCGACGCCGGCGCAGAGCGCCGCCGTATCGCGCGAGCTCGACACGATCTACGCGGAGTTCACGCGCCAGGTCGGCGAAACCCGCAAGCTCGACGGCGCCCGGCTCGATGCCGCGGCGCGCGGCCGCGTCCTGTCCGGCGACGACGCCAAGAAGGCCGGCCTGGTCGACGAACTGGGCGGCCTGCAGCTCGCGCTCAACATCGCCAAGGCCAAGGCCGGCATTGACGAATCGCGGCAGGTCGAGATCCATCGCTTCCCGGCCGAGTCCGAGCGCTGGCAGAAGGTGCTGGCGCGCATCCTGCGGCTGGGCGGCGTCGACGCCAGCGGCCCGAGCCTGCGCGCGCCGCGCGAGGTGCGCGAGGCCCTGGCCCGCTTCGGCATCGTCGCGCGACCCGGCAACGTCCGCCTGCCGCCGCTGCCGCCACTCTGGCACTAGAGGCGGACGCTTTTCACGACGTCAAGCGCGTCGCCGCTGCGGCGCAGCAGCGCCAACTCCTCGATCCGGCCGTGCATGGGCAGGTGCTGGCGCTCGACGATGCGGGCCACCTGCTCGGCGTCAGCCGCGCGATCGAACAGGCCCAGGGTGATGTGCGGCTCGAACGGTTCGCCGGCCGGCGTCGGATTGAGCTCGTCGTAGAGATTTGCGAGTTCGGCGCCGCCGTCGGCCGGCACCGCATAGAGGTAGGCCGCCCGCGCGGGCGGCGTCAGGTCGTGGCGGACCAGGCGGTCGAGTACGAACCAGAACGGCCGCCGGCCCGCGAGCCCATCGAGAGCGTCGTGCAGCTTCGCCTCCTGCGAAACGGCCGCGCCGAACACCAGGGTGAAGTGTGGGCCGATCAGAGCGGCCTCGCGCGGGTGGTACTGCGCCCGCAGCCGGCGCAGGGCGGTATCGTCGGCCTCGGCCAGCACCGGCCAGGCCACGACATAGAGCATGTCAGCCGTAGCTCTTGGCCATGCCGAAAGCGGGATCCATCGCCGCGCCATAGGGCGGGAACGGATAACGCAGGCCATTCTTGCCGAGATGGCCCATGCCCTCGACGGCGCGCAGGAACTCGTCGGGTGGGCAGGCCATCAAAAGCTCGTCGTCGGCCACGCCGCCGTACCGGCGCTCGGCATAGCAGGGCAGCGACAGCGAGGTCTGGCGGGTGGCAAGCGCGCGCCCCCACGAATCGGCGCAGGCGCTCTCGCCGGTCACCGTGAAGTCGTAGCGGCGGTAGCGGTGGAACTGCAGGCCGTTGATGAAATAGATCATCTGGCCGGGCGAGCCGTAGAACAGGCAGATGTCCGGCGGATCGAGTCGCGCCGAGCGCAGCGGCGACACGACCAGGCCGTTGTACTTGCCGTCGGGCACGCGCGGCATCTGCGCCTGGTGCGCGGCCGAGGCTTCCTTGTTGCCGAACCACACGCCGTTCATGTGGTCGCCCGACAGGAAGCCCTCGCCGGGATGATTGAGCCCGACCACGCCGCCGCAATTGCCGCCGCGCGTATTGTCGACGGTGATGCCGAGCGTGAAGCCGTACCAACGCGACTGGGTCACCATCTGGCACATGGTGAACTTCATGCCGTCGGTCGGCTTGCGCACGCCCTGGATCTTGTCCATGTCGGCAGGATCCTCGAACAGCCGCATGCCGATCGGCTGGGTGCGGATACGCAGGAGCTCGATCAGCTTGGCGGTGGCTTCGGCCAGCATGGCGCCGGTGATCTTCTCCGGCGGCGTCCACGGTGCGGTCTTGTAGCCCGGCGGCAGGGTCTGAACGTTCATGGTTTCCTCCGTGTCTGGCAGCGCAGGGTCGCTAGGTGAGGTTGAGCCCACCATCTGCGATGACGATCTCTCCGGTAACGTAGTCGTTGGCGACGAGGGCGGCCACCAGATCGGCGATGTCCTCCGGCCGGGCCGGACGTCGCATGGCGGATTTGGTGGCCCAAAGCGCCGTCGCCTCGGGCCAATCCGCGCCCATCGGCGTCTCGACGAGGCCGGGCGCCACGCAGTTGACCCGGATCGCCGGCCCCAAGGCCAGCGCCAGCAGCCGGGTGGCGTGATGCAGGCCGGCTTTGGCCGTGGCGTAGGGAATGGAGGCGCCCTTCGGCCGCGCGCCGGCATGGGTGCCGATGTTCACGATCGCGGCCGGGCGTCCGCTCTCGGCCGACTTGCGCAGCGCCGGCTCGGCTTCAGCGACCAACACGAACGGCGCGATCAGGTTGATGTCGAGCATGCGCCGCCAGACGGCCGGCGTGGCCGCCTTGAGGTCGGCGTGCGGGATGCGGACCGCTTCGCCCGCGTTGTTGATCAGCACGTCGAGCCGGCCGTGTTGCTTCACGACAGCGGCGACGAGGCCGCGCGTCGCCGCTTCATCGCCCAGGTCGGCCTGATGGTAGCTGGCGCCCGGCAGCTCGGCCGCCATCGTGCGTCCGGCGTCGGCGGGCCGTCTGCCATGCAGCGCGACCGCGTAGCCTTCGCGCGCGAGACGGCGGGCGATCGCGGCGCCGATGCCCGAGGTCGAGCCGGTGACGAGGGCGACGCGCTCAGACACTGGCCCTCAATGCCTCCAGAGCTTCGTCGGGCCGCTCGACGATCATGAAGTGCCCGCTGTTGGGGATCACCACCGTGCGCGAGCCGGCGATGGCTGCGGCCAGTGGCCTGGCCTTGGCGGCGGGCGTCATGAGATCGCCGTCGCCCAGCACCAGCACAGTGGGACATGTCACCTGCCCCGCGCGCGCGAGGGCGTCCTTGTACGCGTTGCAGGCCGCAAGATCGGCATGGATCACGCCCGGCTTGTTGCCCGACAGGACGGCGAGCGACTCACGCCGCAGCCACAGGCCGGGCGAGACCATGCCGCCTTTGTGCAACGCATTGCCCACGCCCCAGAACGTCATCAGCTCCTGGACCTTGAGGGTGTTCGCCTTGGCCGATTCCAGCATCTCGGGATGCACCGGCATCTCGGCCGCCACGCCGCACAGGCCGAGCGCGCGCACCTTGTCGGGAAAATGCGCGGCGGTCTCGATCGCTACCAGGCCGCCCATCGAATGGCCGACCAGCGCGGCGCTCCTGAGCCCGGCCGCGTCGAGCAATGCCGCGGTCCACTCGGCCATGGCGGCGATGCTGTCGAGCGCCGGCCCATCGGACCAACCATGCGCCGGGAAGTCGATCGCCAGCACGCTCCGCCCGTGATGAGCGAACCAGCGGGTCTGCAGGCGCCACACCGTGCGGTCGAAGCCCGCGCCGTGGAGGAACACGATGGCGGGCTTGGCCGGGTCGAAGTCGGTGCCGCCAGTCGTCGCGAAGACGGTGCGGCCGTCGACGGTGAGCTTCACGGTCAGCCCTTCGCCGCGGCGCGCAGCGCCTGCCCGAGATCGTCCAGAAGATCGTCGGGATCTTCCAGGCCGACCGAGAGGCGGATCATGCCCTCGCCGATCCCCGCCTGCTCGAGGGCCGCGGCGTCGAGCTGGGCGTGCGTGGTCGAAGCGGGATGGATGACCAGCGACTTGGCGTCGCCCACATTGGCGAGATGCGAGAAGAGTCTTAGCCGCTCGATGAAGCGTCGGCCGGCCTCGCGGCCGCCCTTGATGTCGAAGCTGAAGATCGAGCCCGCGCCCCTGGGCAGGAGCTTTTTGGCCAGCGCATGGTCGGGATGATCGGGCAGCTCGGGCGAGGCGATGCGCTCGACGGCCGGGTTGGCCTTGAGGAAGGCAATGACCTTGCGGGCGTTCTCGACGTGGCGCGCCATGCGCAGCGGCAGCGTCTCCAGGCCCTGCAGCAGGTAGAAGGCCGTCTGCGGCGCCATGCAGGAGCCGAAGTCGCGCACCCCCTCGGTGCGGGCCCGCATGATGAAAGCGTGCGGGCCGAACTCCTCGGCGAAGTCGATGCCGTGGTATCCGGCATAGGGCTCGGTCAAGGTCGGGAACTTGCGCGACCCTTCCCAGTCGAAGCGGCCCCCCTCGACGATCACCCCGCCGATCGCCACGCCATGGCCGCCGATGAACTTGGTGGCCGAGTGGAACACGATGTCGGCGCCCAGGGTGAGCGGCCGGCAGAGCACCGGCGAGGCGAAGGTGTTGTCGATCATCAGCGGGATCTTCGCGGCATGCGCGATCGCGGCGACGGCCGGGATGTCCAAGACCTCGCCGCCCGGATTGCCGATGGTCTCGCCCAGCACCAGCCGTGTCTCGGGCCTGATGGCCTTGACGAACCCGTCATGGTCGCGCGGGTTGACGAAGGTCGTCTCGATGGCGAAACGCGGCAGGGTGAGCGCCAGCATGTTGCGCGTGCCGCCATAGAGCGAGGTCGAGGCGACGATGTGGTTGCCGGCGCCCATCAGGGTGGCGATGGCGATATGCAGCGCAGCCTGGCCGCTCGCCACGCCCAGCGCCCCCGAGCCCTCTTCGAGCGCCGCGACGCGCTCCTCGAACACCGCGACGGTGGGATTGGAGATGCGGCTATAGATGTGGCCGCCGACTTCGAGGTTGAACAGGCTCGCGGCATGGTCGACGTCGCGGAACACGAAGGACGTCGTCTGGTAGATTGGCACGGCGCGCGCGCCGGTCACCGGATCGGGATGCTGGCCGGCATGCAGCGCCAGCGTGTCGGGCTTCAGGAACTTGGCGTCGGCCACGGTGTTTTCCTTATTGTGCGGTCCAGCCGCCGTCGGTCACGAGGTCGGCGATCTCCGCGGGCTTGCTCATGTCGGCGGCGTTGTACGCGACCTTGACGCCGGCCTTGCGGGCGATGCCGTCGCGCAGCGCGTCGATCGCGCAGCGATCGCCCAGCCCGTTCAGCATCACGCGGCAGCCTTCGGCCGCGAAGGCCTGGGCGATGGCGAGGCCGATCCCACTGGTCGACCCGGTGACCAGCGCTGCCTTGCCCTCAAGCGACATCGAGACTCACTTCTTGAAGAACGAGGCGGCCGCCGAGGCGTGGCTCTGCTTGGCCTTGAGCTTGTCCTCGACGCGGACGATCTCGGCCTTCAGGACAGCGATGTACTCCTTGAGGTCGTCGATGTTCATGGCATCGAGGTTCTTGAGTTGCGGCTTCTTCTGCCGGGGATCGAGATCGTCGAGGTCGAAGGCCATGGCGTGACTCCACGGAAGCGGCTAAGGGAGACCTACCATTGCTCCCATTGCTCCGAAAGGCCGACCATGAGCGCTCTTCCCGCAACGATGATCTGTGTCGAAATCAAGAAGCCGGGCGGGCCCGAAGCGCTGGTGCCCGCGACGCGGCCGGTGCCGCAGCCCAAGGACGGCGAGATCCTGATCAAGGTCGCGGCCGCCGGCGTCAACCGCCCCGACCTCGCCCAGCGCGCCGGCCTCTATCCGCCGCCGCCGGGCGCATCGGACCTGCCGGGCCTCGAGGCCGCGGGCACCGTGGCGGGCCTCGGCGCCGGCGTCTCGGGATGGCAGGTAGGCGATGCGCTCTGTGCCCTCACCCCGGGCGGCTCCTACGCCGAATACTGCACTGCGCCGGCGCCGCAATGCCTGCCTGTCCCGAAAGGGTTCGACATGCTGCGCGCCGCGGCGCTGCCGGAGAATTACTTCACCGTCTGGCACAATCTGTTCGAGCGCGGCGCGCTCGAGGCGGGCGAGAGCGCGCTGATCCATGGCGGCGCGAGCGGCATCGGCACGACGGCGATCCAGCTTGCCAAGGCGTTCGGGGCCACGGTGTTCACCACCGTGCGCAACGCCCAAAAGGCCGAGGCGGTGCGCGCCCTCGGCGCCGACCATGCCATCCTCTACAAGGACAACGACTGGGCGGCCGAGGTGAAGAAGCTCTCGGGCGGCGTCGATGTCGTGCTCGACATGGTGGCTGGCGACTATCTGCCCAGGAACCTGCAGCTCCTGAAGCAGGACGGGCGGTGCGTCGTCATCGCCGTCCAGCAGGGTGCCACCGCAACGATCAATGCCGCTCTCATCATGGTGAATCGACTGACGCTGACCGGTTCGACGCTTAGGCCACAAAGCGTGGCGAATAAGGGCCGCATGGCGCACGGTCTGAAGGAAAAGGTCTGGCCATTGCTCGAGACGGGCAAGATCAAGCCCATCATCTACAAAACCTTCCCGCTCAAGGACGCCGCCGGCGCGCATGCCGAGCTCGAGCGCGCCGACCATGTCGGCAAGGTGATGCTGGCGGTCTGAAGTCGCCCGTGCAGTCACTGCAGGCGGCAGCGGCACGGGCGATGCGGCGGGGGTTTCCGACCTTTCCGCCCTTTCCGCCCCTGCTGTTTTGTCGCCCGAGCCGGGACCTCGCATCGCAGGTCGAGATGCGGCGGGGGTTGGCGCAGTTGGCGCAGTATGACCTCTGCGGTTGCCCGTTATGTGGATCTCGCGCTGCATCTCACGATGATCGACCGATCTTTAGTATAAGTCAATATTGACTTTATTAAAACTACTAAAAGCATTCAGACGGCGCTCATGCGCAATAAAATTATTTAAGTGCGCACCATGGCGGGGGGCCAGGGGTGCGTCTGGTCAGCGCGGTTCGAGGCGCAGCGTCGTCGGCAACACGTCGGGCTGCACCATCGCCTGGGCATAAGAGCTCGACCGGTACTTGCCGAGATACGCACGGCTGGCCCGGTCGATCGCGGCGGGACTGTTCGCCGGGATCGCCTGCACCCCGAGCCTGCGGCCGGCAAACTCCAAAGTCGCCGGGCCGCCGGTCGCAAGGTCGCGGTACCAGCGTCCCTTTGTGCCGCGGAACGAGCGCACGAAGACTTCGTCGTCCGTCACCACCAGCCAGATCACGACCGCGCTGTCGGGGTGCTTCTCGGTCCGGATCCTGACCTCCTTCCGATCACGCAAGTCGCTGAGCGTGTCCGCCTCGAACTTCGCCATGGGCTGGTCTCCCGTAGACGTCGCGCTCCTCTCCTCCTGGCGGGGAGAGGAGCTTGAGATGGCGCCTCGACGATACTACGTGAGCCGGCGGCAGTCTTCGGCGGCGTTGGCGAGCGGTCTGCCGCTTTTTGCGCCGCGTCAGCCGCGAGCGAACGCAAGGATTTCCCGTGCCAGGCGGTCACGGTGTGTGATGACAAGGCCGTGCGGCGCCTCTTCGTACAGCTTGAGCGCGCAACCCGGTATGAGCGCGGCCGCCTTCTTCGCGGATTCCGGCGGATTGACCTGATCCTTGTCGCCGTGGACGATCAACGTCGGCACGGTGACGGCGCGCATGTCCGCCCGGAAATCGCCGCGCGAAATCGCGCGCATGCACTCGATGGTGCCCTTCGGCGAGGCCCGCATGAACTGCGCGATCACCCACTCGGTCATCGCCGGCGAAACGGCGGCGTGGCCTCCGGTGAAGGCCGTGACGCCTTTGGCGAAGAACGCCGGACGGTCCTGCTTGAGGCCGGCGATCACGCCGTTCACGAGGCTGCCGTCTGACTGAGGCCGGATCGTGCTCACCATCAGGAGCCGCGCGATCCGGGCGCTGCCATGTCGCTGAAGGTATCGGACCGCTTCGCCGTTGCCCATCGAGAAGCCGACGAGTGTGACGTCGTTGAGATCGAGCTGGTTGATGAGCGCCGCCAGATCGTCGGCCAAGCGGTCGAAGTCATAGCCGCGCCCCGGATCAGTGGACCGTCCATGGCCCCGTCGGTCATAGGCGATGCAGCGCAGGCCCTGGTCGGCGAGTTCGGTGAGCTGGTACTCCCAGATGTCCGCATTGAGGCCCCAGGCATGGGTGAAGAGCACGGGCTTGCCGGCGCCCCAATCGACGTAGAACAGGCTCGCACCGTCGTCAGTCTCGACAAAGGATGGCCGTGGTCCGCTTGCCATTTGCTTGGCCTCCGGAATCCGGGCGCCGGCCGAGCGGCCGCCGGCGGCGACAAGGGCGGTGACGGCCGCGGCGGCGAGCGACGTCGAAGCACTTCTCCTGTCCATGGCGACCCCCGTATCAGGCGCGTGCGGGCGCTGCGTCGACGAAGCCGACCACCGACTTGATCCGGCCATCGCCGGCGACAGCCACGAAGTCGGTGCCCTTGATGTAGAGCGGCGCTTCTGCGGTGCCGCCGGCCACCCAGCTGAAGCGGAGGTGGTCGTGATGCGCTTCGATGCCGCTCGCCAGACGCAGCCGGTAGCCGGGGAAGTGCCCCTGGGCCGTCGCGATCATGGCGTCGAGGCTGTCGTGGCCGTGGCCCTCCCTCGCCGCGTCGACGTAGGTGCCGTCGTCGGTCCACGCCTTCGCCACCAGCTCGCGACGTCGCTTGGCCTCCGTCTCGTTCCACGCCGCCAGGTAACGCACCACGATTTCGTTGAAGTTGCTCATCGCGATTCTCCTTTGTGACTGGGGCTCGGCGTTGACGGCCCCGGATAGCGCCGGCGACGATGCGACGCCGACTGCGACGATTGCTCGAAATAGGTCTCGTCTCTCCATGTCGCCGAACCTATGTTGGCAACGCGAAACGGTCGATTACCTCAGGAGTAGTTTGGCTCGTTGGAAGCCTAGTGTGCGCGCTCTGCCACTTTTCCCTTGTGGAGGATGAACGCTTGACCATCGACTATGAAAAGCGCGACGGCGTCGCCTACATCACGCTGAACAACCCCTCGAAGGCAAATATCCTCGACAAGCAGACGTCCGACGAGATTTCCGCGGCGTGGATCGATCTCTGGGAAGATCGCGCGATCCGCTGCGCCATCCTGACCGGCAAGGGCGATACGCACTTCTGCGGCGGTCATAATCTCGCGCCGCGCGAGAACATAACGGAGGAGGAGCGCGAGTATCTCCGCACTCAGCGCATCTTCTGGCCGCTGGCAGGAACGGCGCACGGCCAGAAGACCGGCGTCGACGGGCGCATGGGCGATCACTATCCACGGGTGTGGAAGCCGGTGATCGCCGCGGTAAACGGCTGGGCGGCGGGTGCCGGCCTCTACATTCTGCTGTCATCGACCGACATTCGGATCGCGAGCGCCGAGCACGCGCGCTTCAAATTCGCGCTCCTAAGCCAAGGCTGGCTGGGCCATGGCCCCGGCGCCAGCCTGCTCGCCAAGCAGCTGCGCTATATCGATGCCATGAAGATATTGCTGACGGACGAACCGTTCGATGCGCGGGAGGCATTGCGAATCGGCCTCATCAACGAAGTCGTCCCGCACGGGCAATTGCTGGCACGGGCCGAGAAGATCGCCCGCCATATCTGCACGCTGCCGCCGATTGCGGTGCGGATGATGAAGGAGTTTCTGGTGCGCTTCGGCGATTTGCCGACCGACCAGGCGTGGCACGTGCAAAACCTGATCAATTCACTGCTTATTCAGGCCACGACTGACGGTGAGGAAGGTCGGCAGGCGTTCAACGAGAAGCGCAAGCCGAGATTCGACGGCAAGCTGCGCAAGCGTGGCGATGCCTGGCCGGATCTCTCGGAAGAGGATGCAAAGCGGCTCGACGAGGCGTATCGCAGCGGAGAATTTTGAGCGGACGGCGGGGTCATAAGTCTTGCCGGACCGCGGGCCTCCAGGCCCGCATCTTCACGTCGATACGAATGACATGAGCGGACCTGGAGGTCCGCGGTCCGGCATGATTAGCCGAGCGCTCCGCTTGTCCGCAATTCGACGATGCGTTCCTGCGATAGCCCAAGGACGTCGGCGAGCACATGATCGGAGTCCGCGCCCAATTCCGGCGCGGGGCCTATCGTGCGGCTGAAACTTGCGCGCCAGGGCAATCCCGGTAACACGCCTGCACCGTCCCTATTCCAGAATTTGCGGGCGGCAAGATGCGGGCTTTTCACCAAATCGCCGTAGCGCGCGAGGGCCGCCGCGGGAATGCCGGCATTCAGCAGGGAGTCGGCTGCAGTGGAAGCCGACCGGGTACCGGCCCAGGCGGTCAGGGCTGCATCGATTGCGCGCCGTGCGTCGATGCGCCGACCGAGATCAAGCGCGGCCATCTCCGACAATCCCGGCACGAGATTGCACAGCGCGCGCCATTCTGCGTCCGTGCGCGCAACGACGCTGATCCAGTCATCGTCGCCCGCACAGCGCCATACGCCGTGTGGTGCATAACGCGTTGACGCATTGCCCATCGGCTTCGCTGGAGTGCCGAGCTGGGTCGCGACCAGCGGCTCGGCCATGGTCCATAGCATCGCCTCGATCATCGAGAAATCGATGCGCGCCACGCCCCCTTTGTGCTGCCGATGCCAGAGCGCGGCGGCCGCGACAAAAGCAAGCATCAGGGCACACATGGGATCGAGCCACGCCAAACCGATGCGTGGCGCGGCCTCGGGATGACGATTCAACCCGGCAAATCCGGCGTAGCACTGCAGCAGCGTCCCATAGGCTACCGCCTGCGAGTCCGGCCCCTTTCTGCCCATCCCCGATGCGGAGATATAGATGAGATCCGGGTTCACCGTCTTCAGCGCCTCTGCGCCCAGACCGAGCCGGTCCATGACGCCGGTGGCGTAATTCTCGATCAGGATGTCGGACTTTGCGGCAAGCGCCCGCGCAACCTCGACAGCTTGCGGCGTCTTCAGGTCGAGGACGATGCTCTTCTTCGCTTGCCCAAGCACCGTATGGAGTTCCGATCCCCGCCCAGGGTCGCCTCTGCCGGGCGCTTCGACCTTGATGACCTCCGCACCCATCGCGGCAAGGTAGCGCGTCGTCGTTGGACCAGCGATCACCCAGCTGAAATCGAGCACGCGTATGCCGGACAATGGCATCGGACCCTTCGGCGAGCGCTGTCTGCGGCCCGACGCGCTGACACTCAGTCCGAATGGCGTGCTCGGCGCCTGAATGGCTTTTCCGGCAAGCTTGCGCGGCACGTAATAACGGCGATGCCGCATCTGTGGCGTGTCCAGATGCTCCGAGACTTCGCACAATGGAAAGCTCGGTACATGGTTACGCTGTGCTGTGTCGGCGATCGATTGCTTGTCGCGTTGCCTGCTCCATTGCGACATCAGTGCATGCAAGGCATCCCAGTTCTTCACCCGATCGGCCTTGGAAACAAAGCGCGGGTCGGCGCCCCAGGCGGGTGCTCCCATCGCCTCCAGCCACGATGTCCACTGTTTTTCTTCCCGCGGGGAAATCGCGGCGTAACCGTCGCTCGCCGGCAGGATCGTGACCGTTGCGCCATTGCCGTCGCTCAAGCGCTTGCGTTCCCAGCTCTTGTGGCCCAAGCCCGCGCGTGCGAGTTCGGTCATGGAGAGCGTCGCCAAGGCTTCGTGGATCGAGACATCGATGGACGCCCCGGACTGATTGCCCTGCGACGCATGCATGCCAGCACAAGCGGCAGCCAATCCGCCGATGAACGCCGATTGCTCACCCACGGGACGTATCGGCGCCTCCGACAGATCGTCCACTTGCCCGGTCAGCTGGCGCGAAATGCCGCTGGCAAAGAAGAGGGTCAGGTCGGTGGCCGGAGCGTTTGCCCGAGGACCTGTCTCGCCATAGGGAGAGATCGTGACGACAATCGCCGACGCATTGATTCGCCGTAGCTCGGTCAAGTCGTACGGACTCGCCTGCCAGTCTTTGGGCTGTCCCTCGCGCACAATCAAATAAGCGGCCGCCAAGCCCGCGAGTCGTTCCGTTGCCTCCGCGGCAGCGGCTTTGCCGTGGTTCAGATAGTCCAACAGCATCGTGCCGGCGCCAGGATCAATGCAGGTCACTTGCGCACCGACGTCGGCCAGCAGTCGACCGCAAACCGCGGCAGCCGAGCCCCCGCCGATCTGAACCACCTTAAATCCGGCTAACAGCGTCATGCCTGTCTTCCTCGTTTGTCGCATGCAGCCGGCGGCGCGGCGCGCCTCTACTCGGCAATGAACAGGAGTCGCAGGTCTTGCCTTGGCACGAAGTCATCGGCCGTGCCTTCCCATCGCAGCGCTGCCGCCGGCTTGACCGGCACCTCGGAACAGAACGACACGGCGCCTGTCATCCTGCTATCCGTCGACCCGACCATGGGGATGGGGCCGCCCTTCACCGTGAGATTGAACGTGCCGATCGGGCCCCGCCAATTGCGCGCGGTTTGAAGCACATAGCCCAGCGTGTAAGCGAAAAGGTAAGGATCCACACCCCCACCCTCCTTTTGCCGCCTGGCGAGCGTACGTTCAGACAATTTCTGCAAGGTCCGTTTTCCGGCCGCGTCGATGCAGAAGGCCGACGCGGTATCCTCGCTTCCCGACGCGATGAGGGCGCCGCCTTTGTCGACCGTGACGAGCCTGAAACCCAGGATCGGCCGATAGCTATGCTCGATGACCGTTATCCCCGGCGCGAACGTTTGCATCCAATGAAAGGTGATGCGGGTGGTCCAAGACAGCCGATAGCCGCGACCGTCCAGGGTTTCGATCGCGCCCAGCTCGGCCAGCCGCCGGCGTGTCGCGGCATCGAGGTCGGCATCGTCCGGCGGAAAGAAGTAGCCCGACCGCAGCACCAGCGCCATTCCGCCGATCTGCTGCAACTGCCCGGCGATATTGCGACCGTCCGGCAAGGTCGACCGGATCTCGACCTCGGGCATCACCTCGCGCTGGTCTGCCCAGACGCGAAATCCGAGGAAGTTCGCTTGCCGAGGCTCGGCCATCAGGATGTTGTAACCGCCCGTCGTCGTGGTGCGGCCGCCAGGGCTTTCGGCCGGGACTTCCGGCAGCGGAAAGGCCACGCGCAGCGTGAGCGGCTTGCCGCTGTCGTTGCGCATCTCGTAGCGGACCCTCACTTCCGCCGGCGAGAGCGTCAGATCCTCGCGCTGCATCGCGATGACATCATTCTTCACCAGCACGATGCCGCCGCCCGCCAGTTCCGAGCCCGAATCGTTGCCTCTGGCCGGGCCCGCCGCCGCAAGCATCAAACCGCAGGTGATCAACAACGCGTCTCGCCGGGTGCCGGGCTTCTGCATCGACTCGCGATCTCCTTCGGATCATCCTCGCGCGCCAATAGATCCCGATCGTGCCGGGATTGTCTCCCTGTTTCGCCTGCCGCGACTTGACAGCCGCGCCGCCTGTGGAGGAACGTCGTTTCAATAGGGGAACTAAGTTCATATATATGAACGACAATGTAAAATCGGCGGCCCGGGTGCTCGATATTCTCGAGCTGTTGTTCCGCAATGAAGAGCCGATGGCCCTGAAGGACCTCGTCTCGATCCTGGCGCTGCCCAAGAGCAGCGCTCACGCGCTGCTCCGGACGCTGCAGGCGCGCGGCTATGTCGAGCGCGACGCCGCCGACCGCTACGCGCTGAACGAGTCTCTGCGCCGCTCGTCGGGCTGGATTGGCGGGCCCGAGGCGCACCTGGCGGCGGTGGCGCGCCCGCTGATGGACCAGTTGCGCGATGAGCTGGACGAGTCGGTGTTCCTGGGAGTCCGCGCGGCGCGCGGGGACGTCAAGGTCATCGCCAAGTCGGTCAGTCGCGCGCAGATCCGGTACGATTCCGACGATCCCGGCCTGCGCCCGGCCTATTGCACCGCGATGGGCAGAATCCTGCTGGCCTTCTGGGACAAGAAGTCGACGGATGCCTATTTGCTGCGCACGCGGCTGCGCGCCCACACGCCCCGAACCGTAACCGACCTCGGCAAGCTGCGCGCGATTCTCGCCAAGGCGGCGGCCGACGGCTATGCCGTTCTCGAGGAGGAATATGTGCTCGGTGGATCGGCGACGGCGGCGCCGGTGTTGGGCCGTGATGGTACGATCGTTGCTGCGCTGAATGTGGGAACAGTTTCGGCGCGGTATCCCGCCGCCAAGTCGCGAGTCATCGCCGGCGTCGTTCGCACGGCAGCCACCATCAGCCAGCGTCTCGGCTACCGGCGCGCGGCCTAGATCTTACAACGGGAGGAAGCCAGCGGTGAGCTATCGAATCGGCGTCGACATCGGCGGCACCTTCGCGGATTTCTGCGCCCTGGACGAAGCAACCGGTCGTCTGGCGACCTTGAAGGTGTTGTCGACGCCGCAGGAACCTGGGCGCGAGGTCATTGCCGGGCTGGAAGAGCTCGGCAGCCGATTCGGGATCCAGCCGCAGGACATCGGCTATTTTACGCACGGCACCACCGTCGGCATCAATTCGGTGATCCAGCGCAAGGGCATTCGCCTCTGCCTGTTCACCACGAAGAATTTCGTCGACGTGCTGGAAGTGGCGCGCCTCAAGATGCCGGACCCCTATCACCTGATGTCGAGACGGGCCGAGCCGCTGATCACGCGCGACCGCGTGTTGCCGGTGCGCGAACGGATCCTCGCCGACGGCACCGTGGAAAGACCGCTCGATCATGCCAGCCTGCGCCGGGCGCTCGACCAGGCGATCGCGCTGGGCGCCGAGGGGATCGTCCTGGCGCTGCTGCATTCCTATCGCAATCCGGCGCACGAACGGGAGGCCGCGCGGCTGATCGGCCAATGGGCACCGGGCATGCCCGTGTTCTGCTCGAGCGACGTGTGGCCGATCATCCGCGAATACGAGCGCACCGCCACAGCCACCATCCACGGCTACGTGCAGCCGCCTGTGGCGCGCTACCTGACCGCCCTGCAGGCGGCCCTGCAACAGGCCGGCGTCGCCGCCGAGGCCATGGTGACCAAGTCGAACGGCGGCGTCATGACCGCCGAGCTCGGCAAGTCGGCCTGCCTGCAGATGCTGCTGTCGGGCACGGCGGCCGGTGTCATCGGCGCGGGCTTCGTGGCGCGCCAGGCGGGACGGGACAAGGTCCTGAGCCTCGACATCGGCGGAACCTCGGCCGATGTCGCCATCATCGTCGACGGCACGCCGACCTACGGCACCGGCGAAATGGTGGGCGACTTTCCGATCTACATCCCGACCGTCTCGGTCACCTCGATCGGCGACGGCGGCGGCTCGATCGCCGCGGTCAGCGAGTTCGGCATCCTCGCGGTCGGGCCCGAAAGCGCCGGCTCGACGCCCGGTCCGGCCTGCTATGGCCGCGGCGGCACGCGGCCCACCATGACCGATGCCTTCGCGGCCTGTGGCGTCATCGGCCATGGCAACATCGGCTACGATGCGGTCGCCGTCGATGTCGACAAGGCGCGCACCGCCGTCGGCACGATCGCGGCCCGGCTGGGACGCGGCCTCGAGCAGGCCGCCGAAGCCATCATCCAGGTGGCGGTCTCCGGCATGTACCGCGAGGTCGGCAAGCTCGCCTCGCGCCAGGGCATCGACCCGCGCGACTTCACCTTGCTGGCGTTCGGCGGCGCCGGACCGATGCTGGGATGCTTCCTGGCGCGCGAGCTTGGCATGCGCCAGGTGCTGATCCCCACCGCGCCGGGCGTGCTCTCCGCGCTGGGCGGGCTTGTCGCCGACGTCAAGAACGACTTCATCAGCACGGCCTACTATCCCCTGTCGACCGCCGAGCTGCCGCGCCTGAAAGCGGATTTCGACGGCCTTGCGCGTCGCGCGGCCGCCTGGATCACCGAGGAGCAGAAGTTCACCGGCCGCTACGTGCTGCAGCCCGCCGCCGACATGCGTTATCAGGGCCAGTCGTTCGAGATCGACGTGCCGCTGCAGATGGAGTGGATTGCGGGCGGCGACCTCGAACGCATCGCGACGGCCTTTCATGCCCAGCACGACCGGCTCTACGGCCACAGCGCGCCGGCGACGCCGGTGCATCTGGTCAGCCTGCGCATGGTCGTGGTCGGCGCCTCGCCGCAGCCGCAGTTCCCGGCCGCGCCGCGGCGCAGCGACGTGCCCACGCCCGCCAAGCAGATCGAGGTCTATCTGGACGGCGCCTGGCGCCATGTGCCGCTTTACCGGCGGGCCGACCTCGGGCACGGCCACCGTCTCGCCAGCCCCTGCGTCGTGGCGCAGGAGGATGCGACGATCTGCGTGCCGCAGGGCTTCTCCGGCGCGGTCGACGCGTACGGCAATATTCTCCTGTCGCTGGATCACGCCCAGACTGGGCCATGAAGGGACACGCCATGCACACCGACCCGGTCACCCTGCAGATCTTCGCCAATCACGCCCAGGCGGCCGCCGACAGCATGGCGTTCACGCTGTTCCGCACGGCCCACTCGACCTTCGTCAAGGAAACCGAGGATTTCACCACCGGCCTCGCCACGCCCGACGGCATGACCTTCGCCAGCCCGCGCGATCTCGGCGCCACCTGGTTCATCGGCCTCGACTACGCCAATGCCGTTCGCATGGTCGGCGACTACCGGCCGGGCGACATCTGCATCACCAACGATCCCTACAGCGGCTTCGTCTGCACCCACACGCCCGACCTGCATATGTGGAAGCCGATCTTCTGGCAGGACGAGCTGGTCGCCTTCGCCGTCAGCCACATCCACAACACTGACGTCGGCGGGGCGGTGCCGGCATCGTTGTCGCGGCAACTGACCGAGGTTCACCAGGAAGGCATCCGCATCCCGCCGCACAAGCTCTACGATCAGGGCAAGCTCAACCAGGCGCTGCTCGATGTGATGCTGACCAACGTGCGCATGCCCGAGCAGAACCACGGCGACCTGCAGGCGCAGATCGCCGCCATGAACACCGGCGAGCGCAAGGTCCACGACATGGTGCGCAAGTTCGGCGTCGAGGTCTTCCGCCAGGGCGTCAAGGACCTGCTCGACCTCGGCGAACGGCAGGCCCGCGCCGTGCTCGCCCGCATTCCCGATGGCGACTATTTCTTTGCCGACTATCTCGACGAGGACGCGCCGGGCGGCGTGCCGGTGCGCCTGGCGCTCACCTTGAAGATCCGCGGCGACGAGGCGATCCTCGACTTTTCCGGCTCCGACGCCCAGCTCCAGTCGTCGCTCAACGTGCCCACCGGCGGCGCCGAGCGCCACATCCTGCTGATGGTCGGCTACACCTACTGCCTCTACAGCATCGATCCGACGATTCTCCTGAACGGCGGAATCACGCGGCCGGCGCGCTGCGTCGTGCCCGAAGGCACCATCCTCAACCCGAAATTTCCCGCCGCCGTCGGCATGCGCAGCATGACCTGCAGCCGCCTGCAGGGCGTCACCATCGGTGCGTTCTCGGCGGCGGTGCCCGACCTGCTGCCGGCCGGTCCGGCCGGCGGCGGCGCCATCATGAACGTCAAGACGACCGACAACCGGACTGGCCGCACCATCATGGCCTCGATCGACCCGATCACCGGCGGCGCCGGCGGCTGGTCGGGCGGCGACGGCGCCGACGGCTCGGGCGCCAACTCGAGCTTCCTCAAGAACACTCCGGTCGAGATCAACGAGACCGAGGTGCCGATCAAGGTGCTGCGCTACGGCCTGGTGCCCGATTCCGGCGGCCCCGGCCGCCATCGCGGCGGGCTGGCGACCCAGCTCGAGTTCAAGGTGTTCGCGCCCAACACCGTGGTGACGGCGCGCAACCGCGACCGCACGCGCTTTTCGTCGTGGGGCAGCAACGGCGGCCAGCCGGGCGCCACCTCCTGCTTCTGGCGCAACCCGGCGACCAACGACGCCATCGACCTCGGCAACACCGATGTCGTGCCGCTCGATCCCGGCGACGTGATCCTGGTGACGGCGTCGGGCGGCGGCGGCTGGGGACCGCCCTTCGAGCGCGACGCCCGGGCGGTGCTGTTCGACGTGCAGCAGGGCAAGGTCTCGGCCCAGTCCGCGGCCGACGACTACGGCGTGGTCATCCGCGACGGCGTGATCGACGAGACGGCGACGGCCGCCCGCCGGGCGCGCCTGGCGGCCAACGCCAAGCCGAGCGTCTTCGCCTTCAACGACCAGCGCGAGGCCTACGAGCGCGACTGGACCAACGCCAACTACGCCGTCCTGACGGAGGTGCTGGCCACCCTGCCCGTCCATTGGCGGCATTTCATCAAGAAACGGATCTTCGCCGCGCTGGAAGACCTCCCGGCGCATCAGCGCCGCGGCGACGGCAGCGAGGTGCGGCGCGCCTTCGACCTGGCGGTGGCTGAGTTCCCCCAGCTCGGGCTGGCGCAAGCGGCAGAATGAGCGGCTGATGGACATCCATTTCGACAACCAGGCGGTCATCGTGACCGGCGCCGCGCGCGGCATCGGCGGCGGCATCGTCGAGGGCTTCGTCGAACGCGGCGCCAAGGTCTGGGCCTGCGACGTCCTAGAAGGCGAGCTGGCGGCGCTGAAGGCGCGGGCCACGCCCAAGCGCGGCGGCGCGCTGGAGACGCGGCAGGTCGACGTGACACGGTCGGCCGAGGTCGACGGCTTGGTGCGCGAGGTCGAACGGGCCTGCGGCGCGGTCGACGTGCTGGTGCATGTCGCCGGCGGCGTGCGCGGCCAGGTCAGGCGCCCGGTCGAGGAGGTCAGCGACGAGGACTGGCGCGCGATCTATGCCGTCAATGTCGAAGGCGCGTTCTTCGCCAGCCGCGCCGTGGCGCCGGGCATGAAGAAGAAGGCGCGCGGCCGCATCATCGTGATTGCCAGCCGCGCCGGCCTGGGCGTCAGCCTGACCGGAATCCAGTCTTACGGCACGGCCAAGGCGGCGCAGCTCGGCCTGGTGCGCCAGCTCGCGCACGAGCTCGGGCCCAGCGGCATCACGGTCAACGCCGTGGCGCCGGGCTTCCTGCGCACCAGCCCCGACTACGAACGGCAATGGCAGTCCTACGGGCCGGACGGCCAGAGGGCCATGATCGAGCGCGTCGCCATGCGCCGCCTGGGCGAGCCCAGGGACATCGCCCATGCCGTGATGTTCCTGGCCTCGCCCTACGCGTCGTGGATCACCGGCCAGGTGCTGCCGGTGACCGGCAGCCCGCTCGCCTGAGCGTCATGCTCCTCTCCCCGATATGGTAGGGAGAGGAATTTGGGGAGGAGGAGGAGACCATGTCTGCACGCCCGACCGTCGTTCCCAAGCCGGAGGAGCAGGAGCAACCTTGGCAGTGGTCCGAGCCGCGCTGGCGCGGCATTGTCGAGCGCGTGCGCGCCGGCAGGACGCTGCGGCCCGACATCTGGCCGGACGGCGCGCGCTGCGCCGTGGCGCTCTCGTTCGACTCCGACCACGAGACCGGCGAGCTGCGTGAAGGCGGCGAGTCGATCGGTCGCCTGAGCCAAGGCCAGTACGGCACCCGCGCCGGCATCCCGCGCATCCTGGCGCTGCTGCAGAAATACGCGATCCCGGCCACCTTCTATGTGCCGGCGGTCTCGGCCATGCTCCATCCCGACGAGCAGCGCCGCGTCACAGCCGAGGGCCACGAGATCGGCATCCACGGCTGGATCCACGAGCGCAACTCGATCCTGCCGGAGGCTTCGGAGCGCGACCTGCAGATGCGCTCGGCCGACATGCTGGAGAGAGTCTCCGGCCAGCGCCCGGTCGGCATCCGCACGCCGTCCTGGGATTTCTCCCCGAACACGCTCGCCATCACGCGCGACATGGGATTGCTCTACGATTCGTCGCTGATGGCCGACGACGACTGCTACGAGCTGCTGCTCGACGGCCAGCCGACCGGCGTCGTCGAGCTGCCGGTCGAGTGGATCCGCGACGATGCGGTCTACTTCAACATGAACCGCTTCGCATCGCTGCGCCCCTACACGCCGCCCTCGGGCGCGCTGGAGATCTTCCGGCGCGAGTTCGACATGGCCTATGCCGAGGGCGGGCTCTTCCAGCTCACG
>Ga0210402_10000128_pt1 | contig 84038 bp, 70 predicted proteins | sample IncBWC7MmetaG_FD_161055 | JGI IMG/M metagenome (GOLD analysis project Ga0210402, IMG submission 161055) | Forest soil microbial communities from Barre Woods Harvard Forest LTER site, Petersham, Massachusetts, United States - Inc-BW-C-7-M | ecosystem: Environmental > Terrestrial > Soil >...
CGCGCGGGTCGGAGGCATTGCGCGACCAAGTCAATCCTTTCACCGGGGTGCCTGCGGCGGCTTCCACCCTTCCCGTTGAGATCGGCGCGAAATACGCGCTGGTGGTTGGCATCGACGATTTTCAACTCGCGCCGGCCCTTCGTTTCGCGGTGAACGATGCATCGAGCGTCGCCGATCTGCTGACCGACAAGCAGATCGGCCGTTTCGAGAGCGCCAAAGTTTGGCGGCTGCTGAACAGGGATGCAACACTGGGCGCCTTTCGCAAAGCCATCGGGGAGATTCGGGCCCTGGCCCGGGAAGAGGATCTTGTGGTGGTATACATTGCGAGTCACGGATCGCCGCGCGAAATGGATCCGAACGGCGTCAGCTATGTGCTGATGCAGGACACAACCATCGACACGGCGGCGAACCTCTACGCGACGTCGTTACAAATGATCGACCTCGTGGAGATCTTACGGCGCGACGTGCGAGCCAGACGAGTGGTGTTGCTCCTCGACACATGCTTCAGCGGAGGAGCTACGGGGGTCAGAGGCGTTGTAGTGCACTCGCCGAACGCCGGACCGGAAAGCGAGTTTTCGGCCGCGGCCGATCGCTTTGAAGATCGAACGGCGAAAGGAGCGGCTCGCGTGGTGATTTCGGCCAGCCGCGCGGGCGAACCGTCGCGTGAAGACGAGAAATTGCACCACGGCTACTTCACCTATTTCCTGCTCGAAGCACTCAAGAAGAACCAAGGCATGAGCCCGCTGAGCGAAGTATTTCAATCTGTGCACGACCGAACCGCGGACGCGGTAAGGCCATCCGGTTTTTCGCAAACCCCGACGATGCGGAATACGCCGGAGGGATTGAGCATCATGATGGGCGTGCCTGGGAGGCAACGCTGATTCAGCGGGCGGCGTTTATTTGCATCCGCGCCCGGCGCCCTTCTTCGACGGCTGCACGCCAACGCTCACCGAAATGTAGCTCACCCCGGGAGCAGCCCCGGCATGAGCGTCATACACTTCAAGCGGGCCCGCCTCTTTCGGTACCAGAAAGCCGTCGAGCACCTTCAGTTTATTGAGCTCTCCCTTCATGGCGGCGGAGTGGGCCTTCGGAATCATGATGTAATTCCCCGAGGGAAAGAGCATCGCGCCCGGATTTCCTTTAGCGCCCTCCTGAGTGGTGACAAGGTCGACAGGCGGGCTCATCATGATCCATTGTTGATCGCCGCCATGAGCCTGCAGGTTAGCCATCAAAGAGCGAATCGCGGCCAGCGCCGGCGGGCCGATCACCGGCATTGAGAGCAACGGCAGGTACGAGGCCGCCGCCGAATTCGCCAGCGTCGAGAAGACCGACACAAACTGGCCAAACAGGCTCTTATGTTTGTCTTTGGCGAAGCAGGCAAACGAGTGCCGGCCGGCTCCGCCAGTCAGCGAGAACGACTGTGACTGACTGGCTGCCTGGAGTGGGATCGAGCTTCCAGTGCCGGCGTCGTCCGCGGCCATGTCGGGCAGAAAATTCTTGCCCTTGCCTTTCCCCGCGGGTCCGGACTTGCCGCCGGAATTATCCTTGCCGCCGCCCGATTGGGCTTTGCCACCGCCACTCTTGCCAGCGGGCGGGAACGCTGCGCTGATGGCTGCGGAAGCAGCGTCCCCTATATAGTCTGTAACCGACATCTGCGGCTTCGCGGCCTGCTGAAAATCGACGTACATGCCGAGCGAGGAGTAACTCCTGAACTGCCTGTCATCGTCGCCATTCAGGCGCATCCGCACCATCTGAAACTGGACGTCGGTGTCGCCGCTCTCGGCCAGCTTGCCGACCTTTATCTGGTCCGTGGTAATGAGAGCTTCCTGCTCCGGATCGTAATGCAGGAAGAGCGGCTCACGGCCCAGGTCGCTGAGCGAGGGTCCATTCTGCTGACGGCCCCGCGTCCTCGATCCGCCGATCACGGTGTTCGGCGCCAGTCCCATGCTTCGCACCCAGAAATCCACGACATCCGTGTCCACTTTCACCTGGCTTTGCGGAGTTTGCGCCAAGGCTATTTCAGTGAATCCGCCGAATCCCAGAAGCGCCGCCGAAGCCTCCATCAGAAAGTCACGACGATCAACACTCATCCCGTACCTCCATACTTTGGTGTACGATTCTATCACAGGCGGATTCAGGCGATTCGCACTATGTTATGATTCCATGCCATATGGATTCCCGGAAACCAGTTCGCGCCGCGTGGCCGGCCTTCCGCCCACCTAGTGCCCTAACCGCACTGCCGATCGGGATTGCCATTGTATCGATCTGGGTTTCGATCGGGCCCCTCGCCGCACAGGCCGAAAGCCGCCGCGCCATCCTGGTTGGAATCAATCAGTACAATCCGGATGCGGAAACCCGCTCCCGGCTGCAGACCAGTGACAAGGCTCCCACGATGGCGAGGCCGCGCGTGGAAGGAGACGCCACTTTTTGGCGGTTCGATAATCTGGACGGCGCAATCAATGACGTCCGCCTCATCCAGGCCGTGTTGAAGGATCTGGGCATCACCGATTTCGTGGTTCTCACGGACCAGGACGCGACCGCCGATGCGATTCTGTCCGCCATGCAACACAACCTGGTCGACGATGCGCAGGCGGGCGATGTCCGCGTCTTTTACTATTCCGGCCACGGCAATCACATCAGGAATCAGGCGAGTACAGAGAGGGAAGGTGAGGATCAGACCCTGGTGCCGGCCGATAACTGGCGCAATGTTCCGGATATTCGCGACAAGGAAATCTCCCGGATCCTTTGGAAGGCGGCGCAAAAGGGCGTCAAGGTTACGTTCATCGCCGATAGTTGTCACAGTGGTTCGCTGACGCGCGGCGCGTGGAACGCTCAAGGTAAAGCCCGCAGTAACAGCGGCCGGCGCGGCGGTACCGCCGGGACCGCGCCCAAAGAACCGCTGGCCAATGACGCCGCCGAAATCGATCCCCGCACCCATGAACCGATCGATCCGGAAAGGGCCGGTGTCCTGACCCTGGCGGCCGCGCAATCTAATGAGGAGGCGCACGAGACCGAAACTGAGGACGGCCCCCACGGCGCATTCACCTGGGCCCTCAGCCACGCTCTGAAATACCCCAATGAGCCGATGGAGCGAATCTTCCAGAAGATCGCAGCCCAGTTGCACTCCAGTGGGGTGGCGCAGCAGCCCGTCATGGGGGGCGTGGGCCGCGCATCCAAAGGGCTGTTTGGTCAGGATGCCGATTCCGGCGCCGGGCTCACGATTCTGGCCGAGTCCGTCAGCGGCAAGGAAATCCATCTGCGTGGCGGCACCGCCATAGGTCTTTATCCGGGGTGCCGCTTGAAGAGCCTGTCAAAGCCGCCCGTTGAAGTGGAAATCACGGCTTCGGACGGGATCGGCGCTTCGCTCGCGCAAGTGGCCGGACAGGGTCAGGTGAAGACCGGCGATCTGTTTTCGGTGGATCGCTGGACGGCGCCATCCTCGGCGGCGTTGCGCGTTTATGTTCCGAAACCGGCTCCGGCCGCGGCGATCTTGAAGATGGCGGTGGAAGTGGGGAGACTGCGCGGCGACCCGGCGATCGAATGGCTGGATGACCCTACCGCCGGCCGGCCCACGCATGTTCTCAACTGGAACGGATCTTCCTGGATATTGGAGCTTAACCCGGCCGCGGGGGAGCCTGCCGACCTTGGCCCGGCTCCGGGAGCGGACGCCGTAAAGCGCCTGCTCCCTGCCAAGGCGAGGTTTCTCCTGCTGCTCCCGCCCACTTCCGAGTTAATAGGGGCGATTCACCTGGACGGCGGCGAGAATGCCATGGTCGCGACCAAGCCTCCTGGTAAGGCGCAGAGCACGCCGTCCGGCGCTCACTATTGGTTCTGCGGAAGGGGGAACGGCTCCGATGTCGAATATGCGTGGGTGCTGCCGGATGCCACCGAAACCAGCGTGCGGGATCTGGCCGGTCAAACACAGAAACATCCCACAGGTTATCTGCCTCTGCCTTTGCGAAGCGATTGGATCAAACTTGGCAGGACCGATGCGGAGATCCAGAACGCCGGCGCGTCGCTCACCGAAAAGGCGCTGAGGCTGGCGCGAATCCGTGCCTGGCTGACACTGGAGTCTCCGCCGGCCCAAAATACTTTTCCTTACCACCTGGCGTTAAAGGACGTGGCCTCCGGCCAGATTCGCGAGTCCGGCGATTTACGCGAAGGCGAGAAGGTCAAGCTCTATCTTAGTGCCAGCGAAGGCGCGGTAAAAAACTCCCAGGGTTTGGGGGTACGGTGGATTTATGTGTTCGTGATCGATCATTTCGGCAAAGGCTCCCTCATATTTCCGCAACCGGGGCGCGGTAATGAAGGCAATCATCTGCCCTACGCGCAGGTCGGCCAGGCGCCGAAGTTCGACCCTCTGATTCCATTGAGCGGGCCGAAGGGTGAATTTGACTTCGACATTGGCGAGCCGTTCGGTGTGGACACGTATTTCTTATTGACGAGCCAGGAGCCCCTGGACAATCCGGATGTTCTGGAATTCGACGGGTTGCGCACCAAAGGCGGCACGCGAGGCCTGGGAACCGCCAATCCCTTGACAAACCTGCTCAGCGATCTCAGTGCGGGGACCAGGGGAGCGCACCGGCCCACGACCCCTGCCTCCTGGTCGATCGAGAGCATGTCGTTTCGAAGCGTCCCTAACCAGCCAGGCAACCACTAAGGGAAGCCGCCCGTCTCGTATCTGGCCGATCCTTAAAGGCCGATCCAGGCCAATTTGGCCTGGAATATTTCTCAAAACAAAGGAGTTAGGGCCGATTTCCAGGCCAATTTGGCCTGTTTTGTAAGCGAGCCTAATTCGGCGTGGGCGTCTTCGGCACCGATGGAAACACCAGCACTTCCAGCGGCGACCGGTGTTCAGCTTGTTTTCCGGCTCCTGAAACATTGGAGCCATCTGTCCAGCGAGCGGGTCGCACCGCAGGGCATCGCGCTCTCTCCTGCTCTACCGGTAATCAGCCGATTACCCTTCGGCCGGCGGTGAAAACCGCGTTTCCATGTCGTGGACTTTTTTCAGCCGCTTCACATGGCGCGATTCGCCCGAGAAGGTGGCGGCGAGGAAGAACTTTACCAGGTCGTGCGCCAACTCCGGGCCGATGATGCGGGAACCGAGCACCAGAACGTTCATGTCGTCGTGCTCTACGCCCTGGTGCGCCGAATAGGAGTCGTGGCAGAGGCCGGCGCGGATTCCGTACATCTTGTTGGCGGCCACGGAGGCGCCGACGCCGCTGCCGCAAATCAGCACGCCGCGCTCGGCGCGGCCGTCGCGGACCGCCATGCCGACAGCTTCGGCAAAGTCGGGATAATCTACCGGCGTGGTGTCCCTGGTCCCTACGTCCACCACTTCGTGGCCAAGGCCGCGAACGAAGGCGAGAAGGTTCTGCTTCATTTCAAATCCGGCGTGGTCCGAACCCAATACGATGCGCATAAGTCTCCTACGGAACTAACGATTTGGCGGAACTAATGGTTTGGCTGAACTAACGGTTTGGCGGCGCTACTATTTGACGGAACTAACGGTTTGAGGTCGCCCAGCAGCGTCGGGACTAATTCCGAAACCGTGGGATGGATGTGCATGGCGCGCTCGATAACGGTGTAAGGGGCCTTGGCATACATCACGTCCAGGATGCAGTGGATCACTTCGTCCCCGCTCATGCCAAGAATGGCGGCGCCCAGGATGAGCTTGGTCTCGGCATCCACCAGGATTTTCATGAATCCTTGGGTTTCGCCTTTCTCCACGGCCCGGCCCACGCGCGTCATGGGCATGGTGGCCATCAGGGCGGCGCGGCCCGATTGGAGGGCGTCTTGGCGAACCTGGGCTTCGGTCATACCGGCCCGGCCCAGCGGCGGGTCGATGTAAAGCGCATAAGCCGGGATGCGGTCGCTGACACGGCGCCGGTCGGCATCAAGCAGGTTGGCCGCCACGATTTCGAAATCGTTGTAGGATGTGTGGGTGAAGCCGCCCTTCCCGTTGCAATCGCCCAGCGCCCAGATGCCGGGCACATTGGTGCGCAGTTGATCGTCCACCACGATGTAGCCCTGCTTGTCCTGCGTCACGCCGGCGTTTTCCAGGCCCAGGTCGTCCGTGTTGGGCCGCCGCCCCACGGCCAGCAGAAGGTGCGAGCCGGCGACCTCGGGTGGCCCGCCCGTGCATTCCAGGCTGGCGCCGATTCCGCCGCCATGCCGGGAGAGGCCGATGCACCTGGCATTCAGCCGGACGCGGATGCCTTCACCCTCCATGATGGCGTGGACCGCGGCCGAAATGTCCTCGTCCTCGCGGCCGATCAGGCGCGAACCCGAGGTGACCACCGTCACCTCGCTGCCGAAGCGCCGGAACATCTGCGCAAATTCCAGCCCGATGTAGCTGCCCCCAACCACCACCAGATGCGGCGGCAGGAAATCCACGTCCATCATCGAAGAATTGGTGAGGTATGGAACCTCGGCGAGGCCGGGCATAGCGGGTATGATGGCGCGGCCGCCAACGTTGATGAACACACGTTCTGCGGCCAGGCGTTCCGGTCCCGCGCTCACCTCGTGCGCCGATTCGAAGCGCGCGCTGCCCCGGTATACGGTGCAGTTGGGCAGGCTTTTCAGCCACGACTCGACGCCGGTTCGGGATTGGCCGGAGATCCCGTCTTTGCGCGCCTTGACGCGTTTCATGTCGACCGAAACGCCGCTACCGCCCGCCATCTCCGGCGGGTGCTTCAAGACTACGCCGAATTCCGCCGCCCGCCGGGCCAGGTGTGCGGCATACGCGCTGGCGACCATCGTCTTGGTGGGAATGCACCCCGTGTTGACGCAGGTGCCGCCGAAAAGCTTGCGCTCGATCACCGCGACCTTCATTCCCGCCTGTGCCAGCCGCGCGGCCAGGGATGGGCCGGCCTGCCCGGTACCGATCACGATCGCATCAAAGGTGGTGGCCATGGGTGTCACCGTCTATAATGCCACCCTCGGAGGGCGCTGGGAGGGTTTGACGGGGGGTGACCTGGGGTGACCAGTGGGGGCTTCGTCTTTTTCCCCACGCCAGGCGTCGTATATAATCGAGGGAAAGGATGCTCCGAACCGCTCTATTCGTCTTTTTCGCGGCTGGGTTGTTCGCGCAGGCCGACGATCCCTTCAACCGGCCCCCCGCCGACGTGGATCAGGCCCTTCGCGCCCGCATCCAGGAGTTCTATCAGCTCCATGTAAAAGGCGATTTTCGACGTGCGGAGGCGCTGGTAGCTGAGGATTCCAGGGACCTCTACTATTCCTCCAGCAAGACCAAATACCTCAGCACGGAAATCGGCCGGATCCAGTATTCGGAGAATTTCACCAAGGCCAAGGCGACGATTCTGTGCGAGCAATACGTCATGATGCCGGGTTTCAGCGACAAACCGCTCAAAGTGCCGACCCCCAGCACCTGGAAGATTGTCGATGACAAATGGTATTGGTACGTCGATCCGGATTCGCTGCGCAGTTCGCCTTTCGGGAAGATGACCGCGGGAGAGAGGTCTGCCAATGGCCCTCCAGCGCTGCCGCCGGTTCCCGCAAACGCCGACTTTCTCTTCACGCAGGTGAAACTGGACAAGACAGCGGTCACCCTGACGGCCGGCGAGTCCGAGACCGTGACCATAGTGAACGGAGCGCCGGGGCTGACGAACATCTCCCTTGGCGGCATGCTTCCGGGCATTGAAGGAAAACTGGATCGCACCAGCCTGCAGGCGGGCGAAAAAGCGACGTTGTCGCTGCGGGCCGGCAACAACGCCAAGCCGGGCATCATCAACGTGGTGGTAGACTTGACCGGCCAGTTGCTGCCGATTCAGGTCCACGTGAAGTAAACGGTCGCGCGGCGGCTTTCATGGCTCCCGCCGCCGGTCTTCGATGTTGACTGAGCAGGCACGCCCGGACCAGTTTGCCCGTGCTACTCTGGAGTGGTCCGCAATTCTCTTCCGGCCAAGCCAGTCCCCATCGTCTAGCCCGGCCTAGGACATCGCCCTTTCACGGCGGTAACGGGGGTTCGAATCCCCCTGGGGACGCCATCACAGCGGTTCCAGATGCTTTTTCCTTCAGGCCAAGACTAGTTGCCAGGCTGACTGGCTTGAATAACTTCGGGCTAACTCAGTAGTCGCCTTCGGCCATCGGCCCTAAACCCGGACCAGCGTCTCCGGAGCAAGAACAAGCCGGAATTTGACTTCTATGGTGGCGGGGGTAACGACGGGGGCTCCGTTCTTCGTTCCAGGCAGAAAGCGCCACTGGCGCATGGCATCGATGGCCTTGACATCGAGTCCATACCCCAAGCCTCTCAACACCCTGATGCGGCGGGCGCGCCCATCCGTGCCAACTTCGACGTACAAAAGGACAGTGCCTTCGACCCCGGCTTTCCTGGCTTCCGGCGTATATTCGGGGTCGGCCTTCCGGATGGCAGCAGGGGCCTGCATGCCCGCCACCGGGAACTCGAATTGAGGTGCAGCCCGATAGGACTGCGCAGCAGCCGCAGCCACGGCGGCTAGCAGTAACGCGGCGGCTCTCATGTCCTCACAATAGCACCAATGCGTGACCACGCTTCGGCGATTCGGCCGGTAGCGGCCGGCAGTCTCATGGGCGGTCCGCTGAAGAAATTGGCGCACGGTGGGTGCGGGCGGCATTGCGCGCGCGCGCGACCTTGGGCTGGCCTATGGCCACTTTTACAAAGGATTTACAGCACCTTTACAAATAACGCGGCCCTCAGAGTAACATGGGACCAGTGTCGTACTGGGGATGAACATCGCGAAGATCCGCCCGGCTTTCACGCTGCTATGCGTCCTTGCCGTAGGTGTCGCGGCTTGCGGCAGTGCCGCAACCGCCTTACCGGCCGTGCCAACGTCACCGTAAGATTTGCGAACTGCTGAGCCGCTATCAATGGTCTGGCCAACCGCACGTATTTCCGTATTCTGGACCGAGGGGTAAGTCACGAGTACCGGTATCCGCTTGGTGAATGGACTGGGTGAATTAGACGCTGCCGGCGGCCGCGTCTGTATTTTGGAGACGCCCAATGGAGGGTCTCTATCCAGAACCTGGTGCAAGCCGGCGCGCGCGTATACCGTTCTAATGCACGCCTACCCACCCTTGTAACAGCAGAGAGAAGCACCTCAGACTAACATAGCCGCCGGGACCTAAATTACTCGAGATAAATACTCGCGCTGGAGTGATCCAATGAACATCGTAAAGACCCGTCCTGCCCTCAGGTTGCTGTGCGTCCTTGCCGCAGGCGTCGCGGCCGCCAGCCACGGCGCGGCCGCCATACCGCCGGCGCCAACGTCTCTGGCGCCGGCCAACGGCGCCAGCGTCACGGTACCGTTTACGATCTCCTGGACCGCGGTCAGCGACCCCAGCGGGATCGTCGCATACAACTGGCAGGTCGGCTCTTCGGCGAGCTTCGCCCCTGTTGTCCTCCAAGACTCGACCAGCGGCCAAACGCTGGACACTGTCAGTGGTCTTCCGGACGGCACGTATTTCTGGCGCGTGCAGGCAGTGAGCGGCGCGTTCGTCCAGGGGGCGTGGTCCCCGGCGCAGAGCTTTATGGTCACCGCGGCCGGCCCAGGCGAGCCGGGCCAGCCCACGTTGTCGCCGACACAGGGCTACCCGACGTTCCACCCGTTTGAAAGCATCACCTTTAATTGGACCGCCGTTCCGGGCGCAGCGACCTACGTCCTGCAGGCCGCGACGGACCCGAATTTCCCGATCATCACGCGAATCCTGTTCGACAACATTCCCAATACCACCATGACGTTCGAAATCGGCAACCCGGAAGGAAACTATTTTGCGCGGGTCATTGCCGTGAACGCCAACGGCATCGCCGGCATACCGTCGAATGTCATCCAGTTCTCGGTCTTCTTCAACAACCCTATCGGACCGCCGCCCGCGCTGGTGTCGCCAACGACTGGCTCCACGCTGACGCTGCCGGTTACGCTCACCTGGGCGGATGTCCCCAATCCGCAACCCAGCGGGTACGAGTTGCAGATCGCCAGGGACTCCGGGTTCGCGTCGATCGAAGAGGACGACCCGCAGCTCAACGGTCCGTCCCGCACCGTGCTGTCGCTCACCTCCGGGACGAAGTTCTGGCGCGTGCGCTCGACGCAGGGAGACAACTCGCCCACCACGGCAGCCGAAACCGCGTTTTCGGCGGCCCGGTCGTTCACCATTCCCGCCGCGCCGCCAACGCCCGTGTCGGTCACTGTCGTCAGCAACCCGCTGTATAGCGGCAACACTACGTTTGTCGCGGTGCAACTCAGCTCGGCGGTGGCCGCGTCGGGCGCCACCATCAACCTCTCCAGTTCGAATTCGACGGCGGCGCCGGTCCCCGCGACGATCGCGATGCAAGGCAGCCTGGCATGGACGCAGTTCCAGATGACCACCGGGCAGGTGACATCTCCAACCGTGGTGACGCTCACCGCGACCCTGAACTCCGGATCCGCGACGGCGCAGTTCACCCTGCTGCCACCGTCGCTGAGCTCGCTCATCATCACGCCCGGCACCCTCAGCGGCGGCGCCCAGCTTGGGGCGATCGTGGCGCTGAACGGCCTGGCCCCCGCGGGCGGAGCCGTGGTCAACCTGGTGAGCAACTCCGCGGCTGTGCATCCGCCCGCAGTCGCCAACGTCGCGCCGGGAAGCGGCTCGGCATCGCTCGCCATCCCGACCAGCATGGTGACGGCGAACACGACTGCCACGCTGACGGCGACGTGGAACGGCGTCACCTCGCAGGGGCATGTCACGCTGGTGCCGCAGCAGCCGCCCACAGCGGTGACGCTGAGCCCGACCACGACGGTGGGGCAATCCGGCAGCTCCTTCGCGACGGTTTCCATCGCTACGCCGGGTACCACCGACGACATTCTGCAGGTCAGCGTTGACAACCCATCGGTCGTCACGCAGCTTGATAGTAGCGTCTTGATCCCTGCCGGGAGCACCAGAGGCGGAATCAACATCTTCACCAACCCCGTCACCACCACAACCGTTGTCACCATCTCGGTAACGGGCGGCGGCGTAACGAAATCGGCAGCCTTGACGGTAACGCCCACGGCCCCCCCACCGGCGACGCTTTCGGCCATTGCGCTCAGCCCATCCACCGTCGCCGGGGGCAACACCTCGCAAGGCACGGCCACGCTGGCGAACGCCGCGCCCGGGGGCGGCACGGTGGTCACGCTGACCAGCAGCAACACGGCCCGAGCCACGGTACCTGCCAGCGTCACGGTCGCCGCCGGCACAACCAGCGCGACCTTCACCGTGAGCACGGCGGCGGCGGCCGCGCCCACCTCCGCGACCATTAGCGGCGTGTCCGGCGGCGTGAGCCGCAGCGCGGTGTTGACCATATCGAAGACTCAGGCTACGGCCGCATTGTCGTCGGTCGCCGTGAGCCCGGCCAGCGTGACCGGTGGCACGGCATCGCAGGGAACGGTGACATTGACAAGCGCGGCGCCTTCGGGCGGATTCACGGTGACACTTTCAAGCAGTCAAGCAGCGGCAACCACGCCCGCGAGTGTGACGGTGACGCAAGGCGCAACCAGTGCGACCTTCCCGATCGCCACCAGTGCCGTTGCCGTATCCACGCCGGTGACGATCACGGCGACCGGAGGCGGCGGCACACGCACGGCAACACTGACGGTGGCGCCGGCGGGCCAGTCTGCGACGCTGACGGTAACAGCAAGCGGCCGGCGCGGAGAGAGTGTGACTTCAAGTCCGGCAGGAATCAACGTGGCGGTGGGCAGCACCAGGTCGGCGCCGTTTAACACGGGGACGGCGATTACGCTGACGGTTTCGAACGGGCGCAGCGTGGTCTGGTCCGGCGCGTGTACGAGCGGCGAGAGCAAGACCTGCACGTTCACACTGACCGGGACTGCTACGGTCACGGCCGATGTGCAATGAGCCTTGTTTCCAGCCCTCGCTTAATCTTCGATCGATACGAAGCACACGTCGTCTCAAGCGGCTGGCGCGCGCGGACCGTTGAGCGGCCGCCGAGGAAATGGCGCAGCCAGCCGGGCGTGGCCGTGCGCGCTTCCACGAATAGCTTGGTGGGGTCGCCCATCACCTATTTACAACAGATTTACTCAAGTAACACCAGCCGGTCGACTGTTGTGGACTAGCATAATGGCGTGGGTCGGCGAGCGGCAATTAACGCCAGTGGGATGTATCTGAAATCACTGAACAGACGGCGGCGACACTTGAACTTTTGGAATGGATTGGGGAAGAAAGATGCAAACTCTAAAGCATGTGATACCCGCGGCGGCTTGCGTAGGAATGGCAGCACTCGCCATCGCTGTATTGGCGGGCGGTAATCGAGGCGCTACGCGCCTCCACGCGGCACGCCAAGAGCCTGCACACCAGGGGAGCCGTGAGCAGGTTCTGAAAGCCTACGCGAACCTGCCGCTCACCTTCGTGGAGAACCGGGGCCAGACGGACAGCCGGGTGCGTTACTCCGCGCAGGGCTCTGGCTACGCCTTCTATCTCACGCGTGAGGCGGTGGTGCTCTCGTTCATGAGGGGCGCCAGCGCCGCCGGTCTTTCCAACGGTTCTGCCAAGATGGGCGCGCCGGCCTCTCTGATCGCAGCCAGGTTCTCCGCGGCTGCGGAGAAATCGGCAAGGAATGACGAGCCGGGCGTTGATGGAGCCGGGCAGGCGGAAAGCAATGGAGTCGCCCTGGCCCTGCGGTTCCTCGGGAGCAACCCGAAGGTGGTGCTGGAGGGGGAGGAGCGCGCGCCTGGGGACGTCAACTACTTCCGGGGCAGCGATCCGGCGCAGTGGCACACGGCAGTACCGCGCTACGCGCAGATTGTCTATCGCCAGCTCTGGCCCGGCGTGGACCTGAGACTACACCAGCAGGAGGGGACGCTGAAGTACGAGTTCGTGGTGCGGCCCGGGGCACGGCCCGCGGACATCCGGCTGGCCTACAACGGGGCGGGAGCTCTGACGCTGGATTCTAAGGGCGGGCTGCTGGTCCATACGGCTTTGGGTGTGCTGCGGGACTCGCCGCCGGTGTCTTACCAGGAGATCGCCGGCGCACGCGTGCCGGTGGAGAGCCGCTACGCGCTGAACGCGGCAGATGGCGCGGCGGCCGAATACGGATTCGCCATCGGCGCGGGCTACCAGACGGACCGTGAGCTGATCATCGATCCGGGCGTTGCCTACTCCACCTTCCTCGGGGGAACGGATGTTGACAACGGCGCCGGCATCGCCGTGGATGCCGCGGGGAACGCTTACATCGTGGGCACGACGCAGTCGGCCGACTTCCCGGCCACAGTCGGCGCATTCAAGAGAACCGGCGCCGTCGGAACTTTCTCCGATGTGTTCGTGGCCAAGCTGAACCCCACGGGAACGGCCCTGGTCTACGCCACCTTCATCGGCGGCAGTGACTTCGATTGGGGGCGCGCCATCGCCATCGATGCCGCCGGTAACGCCTACATCACGGGCCAGACCAAGTCCCACGATTTCCCCACCACGAGGGGCGCATTCGACCCAACCTTCAATGTTCTCAACTGCCCGCGATGCGCCATCGATAATTATGACGCCTTCGTTACCAAGCTCAACCCGACCGGTTCCGCGCTGCTATACTCCACCTTCCTGGGGGGACCCTCGGATATTAACGATGCCCTCGGCATCGCGGTCGATGCGGCAGGCAGCGCTTACGTCACCGGCGAGACTGGCGCGGCCGATTTCCCGGTCACGCCTGGGGCCTTCCGAACCATCAGAAACGGCGCCTACGACGCGTACGTCACCAAGCTGAATCCAGCCGGTTCGGCCCTGGTATACTCCACCTTCATCGGGGGAAGCGCGGTGGATTTCGGCGTGCGCATCGCCGTTGACGCGTCCAACAACGCCTACGTCCTGGGCAACACCGCCTCTCCCGATTTCCCGACCACGGCCGGCGCCTTCAACACCGTTAACAACGGCGGGTTCGATCTCTTTGTGTTGAAGCTGAATGCCGCTGGTTCAAACCTGATCTATTCCACGTTCATCGGCGGGTCGGGTTTTGACTCGGCCGGCGGCCTGGCCATCGATTCCGTCGGCAATGCCTATGTGTCGGGCGCAGGCTCAGCGAATTATCCGACCACACCGGGCGTGTTTCAGCCCGTCTCGCAGAGCGGCACCGGCGGGGTCGTCGTGAGCAAATTAGATCCCACCGGCTCCACCCTGGTCTACTCCACCTTTTTGGGTGATTACGCGGCCAGCGGTATCGCGCTCACTCCTGCCGGCAATGTGTGGGTAACGGGAGGAACCAGTTCCCAAAGCTTCCCCACCACTCCGGATGCGTTCCAAGGTTTCTTTCATCCGGGCATCGGCTCCGACGCGTTCCTCAGCGAATTGAATGCCACGGGCACGGCCATCCTGTACTCCACCTATCTCGGCGGAACCAACACGGACGGCGGCGCCGACGTGGCGCTGGATGCCGCGGGCAACGTATACGTTACCGGCGAAACCAGGTCCACCGATTTCCCCACAACCGCGAACGCCCTCGACGGGGTCCTCAAGGGCGGCCAGGATGCCTTCATCACGAAACTGGCGCTGAACGGAGCGCCTCCGCCTCCGCCGCCTTTGCCCACAGTGGCCGCTGTGTCGTCCGCCCAGGTGGTGGGGGGAAACTCCTTCGCCATCACGGTGACGCTTACGTCCGGGGCGCAGGGTACCGGCGCAGTTGTCGCCCTTACCAGCAGCAACCCGGCGGTGCTGACGGTGCCGGCCAATTTGACGATTCCGACGGGTGCGCAGAACGCGACGGCGACAGCGACCACGTCGGTAGTGACCGCCACCACCCCCGTAACGGTCACCGCCTCGTATAACAATTCCTCGCTGGGAGCAACGAGTACGGTCTCAGCGCCGCCCCCACCAGCGGCGCTCTCAAGCATCGGTTTCTTTCCGAATACGGTCACGGGAGGCACTGCTGCCCTGGCGGGCCTGAGCCTCACGAGTCCCGCTGGGCCAGGCGGGTTTACCGCTACGCTATCCGCCAATGTTCCGGGTATCGTCACTCTGCCGGCAACCGTTACCGTGGCTCAGGGTGCGACTAGCATAGCCTTCCAGGTACCCACGGCTGCAGTCACCACACAGACGGGACTGACGGTCACCGCCACGGCTGGGGGTGTGCAACAGCTTGCGCCTCTGACCGTGAACCCCGGTGCGCCTCCGGCGCTCTCATTGTCGTCGCTCGCCGTGAGCCCGGTGAGCGTGACCGGTGGCGCCGCGTCGCAGGGCACGGTGACGCTGACGGGCGCCGCGCCCGCGGGTGGCGCGGTGGTCACGCTCACCAACAACAACACGAGCGCGGCCACCGTGCCTGGCAGCGTAATGGTTGCGGCCGGCGCCACGAGCGCGACGTTTACCGTGAGCACGGTGTCGGTGACCGCGGTGACGTCCGCGACCGTCGGCGGCGCGTTTGGCGGAGTGAGCCATAACGCTGTGATGCTGATATCGCCGGCAACGGCCACGGCCGCGTTGTCGTCGCTGGCCGTGAGCCCGGCGAGCGTGGCCGGCGGCGCCGCGTCGCAAGGCACGGTGACGCTGACGGGCGCCGCGCCCGCGGGCGGATTCACGGCGACGCTCTCGAGCAGCCAGGCCGCGGCGACCGTGCCCGCGAGCGTGACTGTGGCGCAGGGGGCGACCAGCGCGACCTTCGCGATCGCGACGAGTTCGGTCACCACATCGACGCCGGTCACCATTACGGCGAGCGCCACCGGGAGCGTGACGCGGACGGCCGCCCTGACGGTGACGCCGCCGGCGGCCCAAGGCACCACGCTGACGGTGACGGCCACCGGCCGCAGCGGACAGCGTGTGACCTCGAGCCCGGCCGGGATCAACGTAGCCGTGGGCAGTTCCCTGTCGGCGCCGTTTGCCACCGGGACGGCGATAACGCTCAGCGTCTCGGGCGGCCGCACGGCCGTATGGTCCGGCGCCTGTTCGAGCGGCGGAAACGACACGCAGACCTGCACGTTCACGCTGACCGGGAATGCCACGGTCACCGCCAATGTGAAGTGAGGCCGTACACGAGGAGGGTCGTGAGCGGTTCTGAAGGCCCTACGCACGGCTGACGGATTAACGATCCGGGTGTACTCCTAACAGAAAAGGGGCCGGTTACCCGGCCCCTTGGGAATTGCAGGTTCGAATGGATCAGAAGGTGAAGCGAACGGCCAGGCGGAGGTTAAGGGCCTGCTGGAACAGGTTGGGCATCCGTAGGGGCTTGCCAGAGTCAGCTTGGACTGCACGCCGGGAGAAGCTCCCGTGCCGTTCAGGGCATCGATGTAGTTGTAACCGTTCATCACCTTGCCCCTCGACGCCCGGGCAGCCCAACTCACCCCTTCTGAAACGCCTCCCGCAACCGCTCCCAGGTAATCGCCAGATCCTCCGGCATCACTCGCGTCTCCCCCACCGTCGTCATGAAGTTGGTGTCGCCGGTCCACCGGGGCAGCAGATGCATGTGCAGGTGTTCGGCGATACCCGCCCCGGCCGAGCGGCCGATGTTCATGCCGATATTCAATCCGTCGGGGCGGTATAGGGCGCGCAGATACTTCTCAATCCGGCGGCCCAGCAGGATCAACTCCGTTAGTGTCGTATCGTCCAGGTCTTCGAGAGTGGCCACATGATTGTACGGAATCACCATCACGTGGCCGCTGGTGTAGGGGAAGCGATTGAGGATGACAAAGTTGCGGTCGGCGCGATGCACCATCAGCGTCTCCCGGTCATCCGCCGCCCTGGCCGCGGCACAAAAAACACATTCCCCCGGGCCGCCGGCAGTGGTTACGTACTGATAGCGCCAGGGGGTCCAGAGGTAGTCCATACTGTTTTCGGGCGGATCGGCGCTACGGGTTGGGCACCTGCTCAGCCGGCGGAGGTACGGCCGGTGGCGCCGAGGGCAGAGGCGCGGCGGAATTGTTCACTACGTCCTTAAGTTCTTTGCTTGGTTTGAAGTAGGGAATTTTCTTGGCGGGAACTTCAACTCGCGCACCGGTTTTCGGGTTGCGGCCTATCCGGGGTTGGCGCTGGCGTGTGCGGAAGCTGCCGAAGCCGCGGATTTCGATCTTGTCGCCGGACCGCAGGGAGCGAACGATACTGTCGAAAATGGCCTCCACGATAACCTCGGACTCTTTCCGGGTCATCTCCACCACGCGGGAGACTTCTTCAATCAGATCGGCCTTCGTCATCGTATACTCCTAAGTTGTCAATCGGTTACGAAACCGCAGTATCGCCTGAATTCACAAGTTTTGCAAGCAGCTATTCCAGGTTTGCTACTCCAGGTTGCGATCCTTCAGGCTCATCACTTCCTCAATGGTGGTCGTAGCCGCAGCCGCCTGGCGCTGGTAATCCTCCAGGCGGGTTTTTTCCTCGTCGTCGGTCACCGCCCGAAGGCTCAGCCCGATTTTCTTTTCCGCTTCGCTCATTTTGACGATCTTGAAATCAAACTCGTCGTTGATCCGCAGTGGCGGTTCTTCGGCCGCCCGCCGGCCCGAATACCCGGGTACTTCGGAGAAGTGGCAGAGCCCTTCCACACCCTCGGCCAATTCCACAAAGGCCCCGAAACTAGCCAGGCGGCAAACCCGGCCGTGAACCGTATCGCCCGAGTGGTGATTCTGGAAATAACTTTCCCAGGCATCGGGCTGCAACTGCTTGATGCCCAGGGACAGGCGGTGCGACCCGGAATCTATGTTGAGAATCACGGCCTGCACGATCTGGCCCTTCTTCAGGACTTCGGAGGGGTGCTTCACGCGCTTGGTCCAGGAAAGGTCGGAAACATGCACCAGCCCGTCAATCCCTTCCTCGATTTCGATGAAGGCGCCGAAATCGGTCATATTACGGACCCGCCCTTCCACCACCGAGCCCACGCTGTAACGCTTGTCGATGGTGGTCCAGGGGTTGGGTTCCAATTGCTTCAGGCCGAGAGAAATTCGCCGGTCCTTGGGATGCACCTCCAGGACCACCGCCTCCACCTGGTCGCCCGGCTTGACCACTTTCGACGGGTGTTTCATGCGCCGCGACCACGTCATCTCGCTGATGTGGATCAAGCCCTCCACTCCGGGCTCCAACTCGACGAAGGCGCCGTAGTCCGTCACATTCACCACGCGGCCAATGACGCGAGTGTTGACCGGATACCTCTCGATCACGGTGTCCCACGGGTCTGGCTCGAGTTGCTTCAGACCCAGCGAAACGCGTTCCTTGTTGCGATCGAACTTCAGCACTTTGACCGAAATCTCCTGGTTGACGTGCAGCAGCTCGGAAGGATGCGTGATGCGGCCGTATGACATGTCGGTAACGTGCAGCAGGCCATCGATGCCGCCCAAGTCGATGAACGCGCCGTAGTCGGTCAGGTTCTTGACAATGCCGGTGACCACCGCACCTTCCGCCAGGTGTTCCAAAGTCACGCTCTTGCGAACGTTGATCTCTTCTTCGATGGCCGTCTTGCGCGACACCACGACATTGCCGCGGCGGCGATTGAGTTTGATGATCTTGACGGGCACGTCCTGGCCCACCAGAGAATCCAGATTGTGCACCGGGCGCGGGTCGGCCTGCGAGCCGGGCATGAACGCCTTGATCCCCACGTCTACGGCGAGCCCGCCTTTGACGCGGCCGAGCACACGGCCCGACAGCACGAGCTGGTTTTCGTAAGCCTTATCGAGGTTGTCCCAAATGCGCAGCCGCGCCGCCCGCGTATGCGAGAGCAGCACGTAACCTTCAATCTGTTCGCTGGGGTCGATCATCACGTCGACAGCGTCGCCCACATGCACGGTGAGTTCGCCCGATGGCGACAGAAACTGTTCGATGGGGACAACGCCTTCGGACTTGTAGCCGAAATCGATGATGACGTCTTTGCCCTTGATACCAAGGACTGTGCCTTGCAGAACTTCGTCGGCGGCGGGTGGGGCAAAATGACTGTAATCTTCGAGCAGATGCTCGTAGTTTTCGGGACCCAGAGGGTCCATTTGCCCTTCGTTATGGTCTACGGCCATTACGCCTCCCCGGATCGCTCAACCACCGGCATTTGCTGCCACCGGAGCACCGGCAGATGTCTCGCCTGAGGCGACTGTAGGCGCACTTTCGGTTGACCGAGCACCACCTGAAGCCGAGACCATACGCAAATCACCAGCAAACCACTGTCAGATCAGTATGTTAGCAAATATACGCTGATCCGCCGGAGGTTGTCAACGGGCTGATCCAAAGGCGGCGGCAGTTTGTCCCGGCCCGGCGTCCTCCAAATTACTCCAAGTGAAAGCAGGCTTCGGGTTTCCAGTCGCGGTAGACCCGGCAACCGAAGCACGCCGCTAGCCCGAGGCTGGAGGAGATTTGGAGACGCGGGTGCGAAAAACCACTTGGAAATTCCTCCGATTGGATCTACAATCGGGCTGACTCCGAGTGCGACGGGCGTTCTTCATACTGGCCTTTTAGGCGATTTCCATGCTTTTTGGAGGTTTCCATGTTTGATAGCCTCGCCGATCGAATCCGGGAAGATGAACATAAGGAAGTGAACAACACCGAGCGGTATATCCGCTGGGCGGCGGTCATCGTCCTTTCCTTAGTGCTGTTTGGCGGTCTCTATATGGGCGTTCGCCTCTTGGAGTAGAACGCCCGCGGGAGTTTTCAGTCGTCAGTTTTCAGTCATCAGCTTGAACCGGCGCGCCGGGGTCACTGAAAACTGAGAACTGACAACTCCGCTGCTCACTCAGTGGGTGAAATCCGCCGCATGACGGATTTCACCTTCTCCACATATTCCTCTGCGCCCGGGTTGTACACCGCCAAAAGCCTCTCTAGTGTCTTGTTCTTGTATACGCTGGAATGCTTTAACAGGTAACCGACAGCGTGAATTCCGGCAGCGGGCGAAGGGAAGCGGGCGCGCCCCGAATCCCATCCAAACAGATTGTTGTTGCGAGCGCCCTTTCCGCCGGAAGTTTCCACGAAAGAGAGGCTGGGCAACAGGCGCCAGTCGAGAGCATTAGCGTCCGCGGCTCTCAAGAACTCTGAGGAGTATTTCTCGGCCGGGCAATCGGCCTTGTGGAAAAATTTGGTAAGGGATTCGAACCTGGGATCGTGGCGGTAATCCGGGACTGGCTCTGAAGACGTCCGGTTGGGCACCGTACCCGGGGGTACGGACACTATTCCGGCAAACATGACCATACCGCTGGTAAACAGTTTTCTCATCCAGGAACTCCTTAGTGACTTGAAATATCGGAAATGTGCTCGCGGCGGGCGGCACATCGGAGGATGGGGAACCTTGCGTTCCCAGAGGCCAAAAATTTAGGGAGCCGACATAAGCTCGAATTATAACACTTTATTAATGTCGAACAACAGGATAAATGGGGGTAGGGCGCCGGAGTGGGCCCGGCGCGTCCGAATCAGCACACACCATGCGTTTGCACAGAAATCCCCTTTTTCGCCGGCTGCGGACTTCGCGTTCCCGGAGTTCCCCGAGTATGCTCAGCAATCCCTCCTCCGCTCTTGCAACGCAAGGAACCAAAGGTCCACAAGGCTCCCGTACGAAGCAACTTCAAAGCGACTCTGGGTTTGCACGTTTTGCTATTCTCGGACTGATGGCAGACCGTCGCTATGCCGACGTCGGTGGAACACCGGGCGGGCTTGGTCACTTCCTGATGGGCTTCGCCATGGCCTGCGCGGGCGCATACCTGCTGGCCAATCAAGTCAGCGTCGGTGGTTCGTACTGGAGCTTTTACGGAGCCAACAGCTTTGGCATCACCCTGCTGCCGATGATGATCGGGATCGCGATGCTGTTCTTCAATGGCCGCAGCGTGATTGGGTGGCTGCTGACCGCGGGTGGTGCGATCTTCATCCTGGCCGGCGTGATCGCCAACCTGCACATCTACTTTCGGCCCACCAGCCTCTTCGACGTCATCGTCATGCTGGTTCTGCTTTTCGGCGGGCTGGGGCTGGTAGCACGCGCACTGCGGCCGCACTAACGCCCGGCGGCAACGGGCTGGCAGTACGTGTCCGCGTGACAGAGCCGTGACCGTCAGGGAGCGGTTGGCCGGCGGGTTTTGCCAGGCGAAGCCACAACCTCGAATACAATACAAGCTTATGATCGCTCTGCTGCGCGGCGTGTTGATCGAGAAGCATCCCAATCAGGCCATCGTGGAAACCGGCGGCGTGGGGTATGACGTGACCATTCCGGTCTCCACCTTCACGCACCTGCCGGCGGCCGGAGCAGAGGTGCGGCTTCGTATCCACACCCACGTGCGCGAAGACGATCTCTCGCTGTATGGTTTCCTCACGCAGGACGAAAAGGCGCTGTTCGAGAAACTCATATCGGTAAGCGGCATCGGGCCGACACTGGCAGTGAAGGTGCTGTCCGGCCTCGCGGCGGCCGACCTGATCCTCTCCATCCGGCGCGGCGAAATAGACAAGCTGGTGAAAATTCCGGGTGTCGGCAAGAAGACGGCTGAACGCATGGTGCTGGAACTGCGCGACAAGCTTCCCGCCGCCACCGGCGAGGGGCCGGCCGCACCCGCGGCGGACACGCTTTCGCCCATCGATCAGGACGTGCTGTCGGCGCTGCTCAATCTCGGTTGCGCGCGCCCGCAGGCCGAGGCCGCGGTACGCAAGGCCAAGGCTACCGGCACCTGGCCGGAATTCGAACCGCTCTTCCGGCGCGCTCTGGAATTGGTACGGTAAGCTGGTAGCTTAGTGGTAACAGACCAAGTGCCGGATAACAGACCAAGGGGCGGATAAGAGACTAAATGCCCGAGCGGGAATTGATCTCGGGAAGTCCCCAGGCCGAAGACTTGCAGTTTGAAGCGGGCCTGCGCCCGCGCCGCCTGGCCGATTTCACCGGACAAAGCAAGCTGAAGGAAAACCTGTCCATCGCCATTGCGGCCGCCCGCATGCGCGGTGAGGCCATGGACCACGTGCTGCTCTACGGACCTCCCGGCCTGGGCAAGACCACGCTGGCCGCCATTATCGCCGAGGAATTGCAGGTTCAGTTCACCACCACGTCGGGGCCGGTGTTGCAGAAGAAGCTCGACCTGACCGGCATTCTGAGCAACATCCGGCTGCACCAGGTTTTCTTCATCGACGAAATCCACCGCCTGCTGCCGGACGTGGAAGAGATGCTCTACTCGGCGCTGGAGGATTTCCGGGTCGACATTCTGGTGGGCGTGGGGCCGGGCGCGCGGACCCATTCGCTGCCCATGCCCAAGTTCACCGCCATTGGAGCCACCACCCGCCAGGGCCTGGTGAGCGCACCGCTGCGCGGCCGCTTCGGGCTGGTGCTGCGCCTGGACCCCTACTCCATAGACGAACTGAAGATCATCGCGAAGCGTTCGGCGCACTTGCTGAGCGTGCCCATCGAAGATGGCGCCGCCGAGGAGATTGCGCGCCGCTGCCGGGGAACGCCGCGTATCGCCAACCGTCTGCTGCGCCGCGTGCGCGACTACGCCCAGGTGCGCGCCGACGGCCGCATCACGCAACCGGTGGCCCAGACCGCTTTGAACCTGCTCGACGTGGACCGCTATGGGCTCGACGAAATCGACCAGAAAATCATGATGACGATTCTGGAGAAATATCGCGGCGGCCCGGTGGGGGTGAACACCATCGCGGCTTCAATCTCCGAAGAGGCCGACACCATTGAAGAGGTCTACGAACCTTATCTGATCCAGCTCGGCTTCTTGAACCGCACCCCGCGCGGCCGCGTGGCCACGGAATTGGCGTACGAGTACTTCAACGTGAAGCGCAAACTGCGCAGCGACGACCAGCCGGCACTGTTCTGAGTGAAGACCATCTACCTAAGCCTCGGTTCCAACATCGGCGACCGCGCAGCCAACCTTCACGCCGCCATTGAACGCCTTGCCGCGCCGCCTTTGTTCGTATTGCGCGTGTCGCCGATTTACGAAACCGAGCCCGTCGAATATACCGATCAGCGCTGGTTTCTCAACCTGGTAGTGGAAGCCGAAACTACGCTGTTCCCGATGCAACTGCTGGCGCGCACCGGCAAGATCGAACGAGATCTCGGCCGTGTGCGGACCGTGCCCAAGGGGCCGCGCACCATCGACATCGACATTCTGCTTTACGGAAACGCGGTGGTACACAGCGCCATGCTGGAGATTCCGCACCCGCGAATGGCCCAACGCCGCTTCGTGCTGGCGCCGCTGGCGGACCTGGCGCCGGACTTGCGCCACCCGGTGACGCATCTGGCGGTGCGGCAGATGCTGGACCAGGCGCCCGAGGGCAGGGTCCGTGTAGTGTCCTGGTAAATCTTAGAGAGTGTTGCTCCGGCCACCGAATCGCATGCGGTCGCGGCCACCCTGAATGGCGAGGCGCCGAAGGGCTGGTTGGACAGTGCGGCGAACGCGATGGTTTGGCTTCACGGAGATTTGGCCAGTTGCAGTGCCCGCTGATAGGCGTCCAGCAGGTCGGAATTGTCAGGGTCGTAGGCCAGTCCCTCCCGCAGAATGGGGAGCGCCATGCCGACATCCTTCTTGATGTCGAGATAGGCGCGGCCCAGGTTGCGATGCAGAGTGGGAATGTTCTTTTGAATCGATCGCGCCGTCTGCCATTCGGCGATCGCGTTGTCCACCTGGCGGCAGCTCATAAAGAGGAGCCCCAGCAGGAAATGCGCCGACGCATCGGATGGGTTCGTCTGTAAGGCGGCGTGAAGCACTGCAAACGAGCTGAAGCGATTCGGGTAAAGGTACGCCAACGCCATGCCGGAGGCCGCTTTGAAATCGGCCGCCGGCGACCCGCCCTGTTGCTGATTCGCGTAGCCTCGATAGTAGGCGATCAGCGCGTTGTTCTGCGGCGTGACGGACCCCAACTCGCGCTGTAGCCCCGGAACCTCGGGATAGGTAGCCGAAAGCATGCTGGCCGCATCGGCCCAGAAGCCAAGCCGGAAATAATCGTCCACCAGATTGAGGACGCGCTCCGGTTCTCCGCTCAGATCGCCACGTAGAGCGGTGTCGGGTTGCCCCAGCAAAACGCCTTCGTTGCGCAGAAACAGATCGGTTGGGGAAACTGCTTGCCATTGTGCCAGCTTTGCGCTGGCCGCCGCCGCGCTGCCCTGGTTCCGCAGGACGGCAACTTCAAGCGCCCCTCCGCGGACCGTGTTCAGGCCATCGAATAAGGCTGCGGCCGAAGCGAGGTCACCGGTCAGCGCATCCAGGCAGGCCAGTTGAAAGGTCGCCGCCGCACCGAAGCCGGGCGACAACAGTATGCCGGTCCACGCCGCCGCTGCCTGAGTCTGCTGTCCAAGCCCTGCATACGCCAGCCCGAGATAGTATTGAGCCTCGGCATCGCCCGGCACCTTCGTGAGCTGGCTGACCGCGTCGGTGAATCGCGACGCGGAAACCGCCAGCCGTCCCGCAGCCTTGAGTATCGCAGTGCTCGTTGGGAACAGCGTCAACCCCCCGCTGTACGTGCTCTCGGCCAAGCCGTATTGCACGAATTGCTCGTAGTTGAGGCCGCGGGCCAGGACCTCTTGCTCGGTATCGGACTTGCTGAAGTCGGGCGCCGGTTGCGTTCCCAGCATGACGTCGTTCGGTCCCAGCGCATTCAGCGTGTTCTCGGAATGCGTAAACACCACGCCCATCGCCGGATCCACAATCTGGAATGCGTAGTTTACCCCCGTTGCCGGGTTCGCGACACTGCGGACATAGGTGGTCCCCGGGTCCAGATCGAGGGTTTCGGTGAACGCCGCAGTCTCACCATTTAGGATTTGGACGGTGACGCCCGCCATTGGCGCATTGGCGTTGAACTCGGCGACCAGGGTGGGTTGGCCGTTGATCGTCGTGCGGCCCAGATATAGAACACCTGCCAGGTTGGCCCGGCTCACACCATCGAGTTGGCGGAGGGGCATCCAGTACTCGGTGAAGTGGCTGGCTTGTTGAGGCCCCAGCCAGAGACGTGTTTCCTGGTTGGGAGTGGCCCCGCCCTGGATCTCGATGTATGAAGGAAAACCCTGTGTCAGACGGGTTTGGACGTAGATGTCGTCGACCGGTCCCCAGGACCATAGCTTTTTGCCAGGCACCGCTACCGGATCGGCAAAATGAGCTGTGCCCGTCCGGGTGGCTGGATGATAGGCCGCGAAGAACGGTTCGTTCGACCCGTAGGCAAAAAGGCCCACTTGACCCGTATAGTTCCGGATTACGCTCATATCGACGCCCCGCTGGTTCAGGGGCCATGTATCGAGAGACGTGAAGCCGTGGGTTCCCGAGACCAGCATCGGATACTGAAAGCCCGAATTCCGATCCTGAATCGCTTCCTCGGACGTCGACCAGAAATGGTACGGCTGCCGCGAATCGCCGCGGTTAAAGAGCCAGACCTGCTCCTCGAGGACCGCCGACCCAGGCCGCAAGATCCACTCGACGCGCCACTCCATCCCGGTCTGGCGATCGATATCGGCCACCCAGACGCCGGCGCTGCCGTCAGCGTGCTGCTGAGTTCCGTAGCTCACTGGCGAGACCGTAGTCAGGCTGTGCGCCACCGGGAAGTTCAGTTCGATTCCGACCGGCACCCACGCCCCGCGCAACCCGACCCAAGCCTTGTGGATCACCGGGTTGGCGTAGAAAATCTCCTGCCCGTTAATCTTGTCGCGACAGCTATAGAGGTGACCGCCGAGGTCTGGCAGCACGCGGCAGAACAGGTATTCATTCTCCAGGTTTAGTTGACGCCAGGCGACGTTCGCGTTGTCAGAAAGGAAGTTGGTACGGAAGGCATATGGGTAGGTGGGATAATCGCCAGGGGCATAAAGCTCGAACCGGGGATTGGTGTCAGGCAGACCCTCGCTCCAGGTCAGTAGATTCAGAGTGTCCTGCCACACCTGCACATTCGCCGCAGCCAGCGGGCAGTTGCAGAGAAGAACGAGAACCGGGAATTTCATAGGTTCCCTCGGACAAGCCCAGCCTGCTACCTCTTGGTCAGACGGACCCCCGTCATCTGGCGGACCTTTATTTTAACATCGCCTCCACGCGATCCTCACCAATCGGTGGCAGAAGTGTTCTGAAGGACACCTTGTTCCATGCCCGCGGCACTGAAACGGTATTGGGACTACGATAGTTTCGCCCGATGCAGGATCATCCAAAGCCTGCTGGCGGGCAATGACGCGGCGGTCGTCATGGCTGTTTATGCCTTCTGCCGCATGATCCAGTGCATGGCATTGTGCTGCAGCTTGACATACTCCGGATTCCAGAGATCGCTGAGCATGTGGCCGGGCGACATGTAGCAGACGCGACCCTTGCCGTAATCGTAGGACCAGCCACCCGGAGCCGTCGATCCGAAGCTCTGATACGTGAGCCCGTCTTCGTTCACGGTCTGCAGGAAAAGCAACTTGGGGTCCTTGTCGTAGGTCATGTAGTGCTGCTCGTCGGTGACCACAAAGTCTTTGATGCCCTGCGTGATGGGGTGATCGGCGTTCGTCACTTTCACTTTGAAGGTCCGGATGGGAGGATGCCCGGCATAGGCCGCGCCCAATACGTGGCGGAAGTCCGGGTCGGTCAGGCCCACATGGGTAGTGTTGTGCAGGAAAAGCGCGGCGCCACCCGCTTCCACGAACTGGCGCACCGCCTTGCCCTGCTCGGGCTTCATCCAAAACTGCGACTGGGCTTTCCCCGGCCGCAAAGGTGGATCGAATACCAGCTTCGGCTTCCCGGTGGCGGCCCAGGCGGCGTTGCTGCTTTCATCGCCTCCGTAGCCATCGGGCCAGATCATACCATCGCGCAGAACGATAAGGACACGGTAGCCGTCCAGCGTTTCGGCGTTGAGCAGGGACGTCTCATCGGTGAAATCGACGGTGACGCCGAGTTCTTTGGCGATCGTTCTGGTAAGACCGATCCGGATGTAATCGGAGTTGTGAAAGCGATCGCCGATGAGGGCGAAGGCCGTGGCCTTTTTAGCAGCTTTGCCGGGAAAGGGAGCCATGGCTGCTCCGGCCAGCGCCGCCAATGCCGAACGACGTGTGGTACTTGTCAGGTTTCTCATTATCACCTCAATTCCTCGGGTTGACCTCAATTCCTCGGGCGCGGGTTTAAACTGCCGCGAACCCCTTGGACATCCACGCTGTCCACCCTCCGCGTGTTGTCGCGCGAAACGCCCACGATCAGGAATTCCAGAGGCTGGCCGCCGGTGTTCTCGAACGAATGCGCATCGTTGAGCTGGATGGGAACCGCATCGCCGGCGTGGACCGGCGCCGTCTCGGTGGCCACCGTAGCTGCGCCATCGCCGTTCATCACGTAATAGAACTCGGCAACCTCCCGATGGAGGTGAGAACCGATGGACGCGCCCGGTGGAATGACCAGGTGGTCCACATAGGCCCACGGGCCGGTGAACACGGACGTATCCAGTGCCCGGCGGTACTGCACCCCGCCTTTGCCACCGCTCATGCCGTCCACGGAACGAAGCAGCGCGCGATCGAGGCGCATCGTCATGAAGACCGGGATTGCATCGAGCGCCACGTCTACCCGGGGGTCGCTCAGGTTGAAGGCGTCGTACGTGCCCTTCATCGCGGTGACGTTGATGTTCATCCACTGAACCGGCCGGTCGGTCGCATTATAGATCGCGTGCGAGTGTCCCATCCGGCAGGGCGCGCCGGCTGGGCCTTTCAAAACGGAAGTCCGCCCGTCGATGGTAAACTGTGCCTCGCCATCGAAGACGACGAACATCTCCTCACACTGATTGTGGAAATGAGCCCCGATGCCGCTCTTCGGCTCGATCACGCCGCGGTGCAGAAAAAAGAGGTTGGTGTCCAGGCTGTGAGCGTCGAACAGCGCCATGTAATCCAGTTGGCCGGCTCCCTCGTGCACCGCCTTCGAGGGCCGGTATTTCGATGGATCGGTGTGCACAATGCGCTGGGCCAGGGGCTCGCGCGCCGTCAGCCCGAGAACCAGGATTGCCGCCATACAAATCGTCTTCATTGCCGCCGGCCTCCCGTCCGGCTAACTCACATCGAACAGCATCACGGTGTAGTCTTTGGTTGCGAGCAGGTTCTCAATCGTCGGCCACACTTTCTTGTGCACATCGGAAGCCACCCACTTCTGCCGCAGCTCTTCGCTCTGATACGTCAGTGCGAACCGGTAGTTGACGCCGGCGGGAGCCTTGCCCATCAGCGTGGAACGCAGTTTGAGCATCTTCACATCGATGTATCCCGGCTGTTTGACAGCCGCCGGCCGGAAGATGGTCTCAAAATTCTTCAGCATCTCCTTTTCTTTGGCCGGATCGACGGTCAGGTCCACGTGCAACAGAATGGGATGGGCGGCATCCGCAGCCTGCGCCGCGGCCGATAAGGCGCCTGCCGCCAGCATGGTCTTCAAATACGTTCTTCGCTTCATGTGTCTCCTTATTTAGGGGCAACCGCTCCCTAACGGTCGCGGCTCTGTTAACGCTAATAAAGCGCCTTCTGCCCGGCAACCGCCAGCTTGATGCGATACAGTCCGGTTCGTGCCGTGATATACAGCGACTTGCCGTCATCGCCCCAATTGCAGTTCGCCGGCGTCTCCGGCGGCCTGATCGTGCCCAGGTGCTTGCCGTCCGGCGAGAATACCCAAACCCCACCGGGGCCGCTGCCATAAACATTGCCCAGCGAATCGATTTTCATACCGTCCGGCAGCCCATCCTCTTTCTCCGCCGTCACGTCGAAGAACACCCGCCCGTGGCTGGCCGTCCCGTCTTCTGCGACGTCGTAGCGCATCCATACCTTGCGCTTCTCGTCGGAGTTGGCGATGTAAAGCACCTTCTGATCGGGCGAGAACGCGATGCCGTTCGGCCGCGTCAAATCCTTGATGATGGCGTCCACTTTGCCGTTCTTCAGGCGGTAGACGCCATTAAACGGAATCTCCTTCGCCGGATCTTCATCCTGCTTCGCCAGTCCGTACGGAGGATCGGTGAAATACAGAGCTCCGTCCGACCGGTACACCAGATCGTTCGGGCTGTTGAACCGCTTGCCATTATAGCGTTCCACCAGCGGCGTCACCTGCAGATCCTTGCCCACCCGCATGATGCGGCGAGCGGTATGTTGGCAGATCAGCACGTAGCCGTCCTTATCGGCGACCTCGCCGTTGGGGCCGACGAAACCTCCCGGCGGCACGTTCCCCGGGTCCCCGCCGGCCTTTTCAATAAGAACCTTCACGTCACCGGACGGCGACCATTGGCGCACCACGTTGCCCACCACGTCGCTGAACCAGAGGGCCTGATCCTGCGGACGCCAGACCGGCCCTTCGGTGAACGTGAACCCTCCGGCGAGCTTTTCGATGACGGCATCCTTCGGCACCATCTGATCGAATGCCGGATCGAGCCGTTGAATGCTGCCGACGCCCGGCGGCGCTCCCGCCGGCGACGCCGCGGAACCTGAGGCGGGGGACTCGGATTTGTTGGGAGTCGAACAACCGGCTGCCAGCACCGCCGCGGCGAGTAGAACGAGGAGTGGTTTTCTTGTCATAGTGTCGGCCGAATAGACCGCCACGAATTATATCAGCGTTTGCCAACCGTTGTGAGGCGGATTGCCAATCTGCGGCGGATTGTTAATCCGCCTGCCCGCGCGATGCGGCAGTGAGCCAGCCCGCGCCTGTCGGCGCCTCGCAATCATCTTTGAATCAGCGATAATAGCCCAATGTCCGCTATCACCCGCCTCCTCGTCCTCCTGCTGCTTGGCGCACTGCCCGAAACCGCCGCCGATCTGGACTCGCGCGTCGAACACGGTTACGCCGATTCCGGCGGCGTCAAGATCCACTACGCCGCGCTGGGACGCGGTCCGCTGATCGTCATGATCCACGGATTCCCGGATTTCTGGTACACCTGGCGCAACCAGATGGAGGAGCTTTCGAAGAACTACCGCGTCGCCGCCATGGACCTGCGCGGGTATAACCTCTCCGACAAACCGCGCGGCCTGGAGAACTACGACATGAAACTGCTGGTGGGCGACGTGCTCGCCGTGATCCACCATCTGGGCCAGCAGAGAGCCATCGTGGTCGGCCACGATTGGGGCGGCGCCATCGCGTGGACCGTGGCCATGAGTGTGCCCGATGCGGTAGAACGCCTGGTGATCCTCAACTTACCGCATCCGCGCGGCCTGCTGCGCGAACTGGCCAACAATCCGCAACAACAGCAGAACAGCCAGTACGCCAGGAATTTCCAGCAGGAAGATGCGGCTTCCAAACTCACTGCCGAGGGGCTCGCGGGCTGGGTGACCGATGCCGCGGCCAAACCGAAATACATCGAAGCCTTCCGCCGTTCCGATTTCGAGTCGATGTTGAACTACTATAAGCGAAACTACCCGCGTCCGCCATACGAAGTACCCGCCGCCTGGATGGCCAAAGTGAAATCGCCGGTGCTGATGATTCACGGCCTCAACGACAGGGCTCTGCTTCCCGGGGCGCTCAACGGAACCTGGGACTGGCTGGAAAAGGATCTGACGCTGGTCACGGTTCCCGGCGCCGGCCATTTTGTTCAGCAGGACGCATCCGGCCTGGTGACCCGCACGATTCGCGCGTGGCTGCAGACAGCGCCATGAGGACCACCGTCACGCTGGACCCCGATGTGGGGGCTCTGATCCGCACGGCCGTGAAAGAGCGCGGGCTCTCGTTCAAAGACGCGCTGAACTCCGCCGTGCGAGCGGCCTTGACGCAGGCCAGGCAAGAAAAGCGCGCTTTCGCTCAGAAGTCGTTTTCACTGGGGGCCGCAGAGAATTTGCGCTGGGACAAAGCCCTGGCCGCAGCCGAAGCCATTGAAGACGAAGAGTTGGTTCGGAAGCTGGCTTTGCGCAAATGATCCTTGTCGATGTAAACCTGCTGATCTACCCCCGTCAACGAGCACGCCACGCTCCATAGCAAGGCGAAATCGTGGGTCGAAAGTGCGATCTCCGGCACCGAATCCGGGCCCTGCTTGGAACGTTCTTCTCGCTTTCCTGCGCGTGACCACGAAGACTGGCATTTTCCATTCGCCCTTGAGCGTGGAAACCGCGCTCGACGTGGTCGGTGCCTGGTTGGAGCAGCCTGCGGTCATCGCCATCCAACCCACGCCACAGCACCTTCGTGTACTTCGCGACCTGATATTTCCGCTTGGGACTGGTGGGAATCTGACCTCGGACGCCCACCTTGCGGCCCTTGCCATGGAGCATGGCGCGGAACTCTGCTCCTGCGATAGTGACTTTGCCCGTTTTCCGGGACTCCGCTGGCGCAATCCCTTGAGTTGAGGCTGTGCGAATCGCGCGTCCCGAAATACATGATTTGCCATCTACTGTATGCCATCAAGAAATGGCAAGTATTCATGGCATACTAATGAAAGGAGTCAGACGTGAAGAACTTTCATTTGCCGTTGCCGGAGCAGACCTACTGCCGCCTCAGGGCAGAGGCCGAACGGACACAGGTTCCCGCGACCACTCTGGCGCGCGAGGCCATCGATTTATGGTTGCGGCTCCAGTTGCGGAAGGCCAGGCACCAGGCGATCGCCGCCTATGCTGACGAGATGGCGGGTACCAATCTCGACCTCGACCCGGTCCTGGAGTCGGCCGGCATCGAGCACCTGATAAAAACCGGTAAGCAGCCGCAATGAAGCGGGGCGAGGTTTACTGGGCCGATCTGGCCCCGCGATCGGGATCCGAACAAACGGGCCGGCGCCCCGTGATCGTGGTGTCTCACGATGCCTTCAATCAGGCTCCAGCATGGAGGTCGGCCATCGTAGTCCCCATATCGACTTCCGCGTCGCAGGGCAAGCGCGGACTCACTGTCGTCGAAATCCCAAGTGGCGTCGCCGGGCTGCCGAAGACAAGCTTTGCCGTTTGCCATCAAGTGACCACGCTGGATCGCGCCAAGCTCACCAAGAGGGTCGGCGCGCTGTCTCCCGAAATCCTGGGAGTCGTGGAAGATGCGTTAAAGGCAGCGCTCGATCTCGACTGAACAGACTGAGCGCTGGGGATGCGAAGCGTAGCACACCCACCATATACAGGAATTGAGAATCTGGTATTCCGATTTAATTTGCCTGATCCGCCGCGCCATCCTGCTGCCGCTGACCAGGCTGGTGGAGGCAGACCATGTGGCAGGGGTACCTTTCAGACCTCCATCAATCAGCGGCGCTGGAATGGTGCCGGGCGGCCGGCGCCGAGATTGCCTACATCCACACCAGTGCCCACGCCTCCCCGGCCGACCTTCGAGCCGTCGCCGCGGCGGTCTGTTGGAATCTGCTGACGCGTGACTGACCGCGCTTCCCTCGGGCCGCCCCTTACACCGCCACCAGCAGGCTCTCCGCGAAGCCCCACTCCGCGTCGGTCCACTGCTGGTCCAGCCGGAAGCCGCCCGTGCGGGCCATGGCGCCGATCTGGTCCGGACGGAACTTGTGGCAGCTTTCCGTCCAGATGGTCTCCTTGGCCGCGAAGTCTACCACCAGGCCGGCCTTCCGGATATGGACGCGCTGCTTCACCAGCGAGCGCAGGTGCATCTCGATGCGCTGCTGCCCGGCGTGGTAGCGGATCTCGTGGGCGAACAGGCGCAAACGGAAATCGGCGTCCAGTTCACGGTTGATCCGGCCCAGCAGGTTCAGATTGAAGGCCGCGTTGACGCCGGTCGGGTCGTCGTAGGCTTCGATGAGCTGCGCCGCTGGTTTCACCAGGTCGGTGCCCAGCAAGAGCGCATCGCCAACAGACAGCGCCTGACGGACACCGGAGAGGAATTCCAGCGCCGCATCCGGTGCGAAGTTCCCAATGGTGCTTCCCAGAAACAGCACCAGCAGAGTCTGGCCGGGAGCGCGGCGCCCGGCGGCGTGGGCCAAGCCTTCCAGGTAGCTCCCTTCCACCGGACAAACCGCTGCCAGCGGCGCCAGTTCTTGCGCGCACTTCGCCAGTGCGGCCCGGGAAACGTCGATCGGGTAATACGCCACCCGTTGCCGCTTACGCACCGCCTCCAGAATGGTCCGGGTTTTCGTGCCGGTGCCGCTCCCCAGTTCCGCCACCACCAGGTCCGGCCCCATCCGCCGCACCAGGTCGCCCGCATGCGACTGAATCACCCGCGCATCGGCGCGCGTCAGCCCGTACTCCGGCAGGTAGGTGATGGCCTCGAAGAGGGCCGACCCGATATCGTCATAGAGATACCGGCATGGAAGCGTCTTTTGCCCCGCTTGCATCAGGCCCGCCCGAACTTCGCGGGCGAATTCGTTGTCCAGCGCTTGTGCGTACATTTTAGGATTCCACCAGCCGCACGGCGGCGTAGAGATAAGGATACGACGGACGGAACCAGTTGCGGAACGAGGGACGCAGGAAACTGGCCGCCGTGCGCGGGGATGCGCCTTTCAGCACAAAGTGCCGGCCGTCGAAAAATGGGGCCGAGTAGTTGGCATAGAAAGGAAACGGCTCAAATCCGGGAAACGGTGCGAATTCGCTGGAGGTCCACTCCCACCCGTTTCCCGTCATCTGCGAAATTTCGCCGCCGGCTCGGGCGGGTTGAGTGGCGGCGTCATCGGCCGTCACCGGGGTGGGGTCCCAATACCGGAAATCCACGTTGCACGAAACCGGCGATCTGGCGGCCGCGCGGTGCCACTCCGCCTCCGATGGCAGCCTCATACCGCGCCACTTGGCGTAGGCCTCCGCCTCGCGCCAGGTGACGTATACCGGCCACTCCAGCGGCAGCGGGAGCTCGGTCCACATGCCGCGATAGTGCCAGGCCCCGCCGGATATTCTCCAGAAGAACGGCGCATCGGCTCCCTGGCGCACATACTCCAGGTACTCGCCGTTGGTCACTTTGTATTTGCCGATGGAAAAGGCGGGGACCTCCACATGGTGCGCCTGGAACTCGTTGTCCCAGCCGAAACCACCGTTGTTCATTCCCAACTGCGCGGTTCCCGCGGGGATTTCGAGCATCTCCTGGGCCGGCCGGACGGCCTCTACAGGCCACGAAGGTTGCGCCACTTTCTTCTCATAGTCCAACTGGTGCAAGATATACGCAAACGTCTCCGCATGCATCAGGCGATGCTCGATGGCAACGTGCAGCAACTGCTCCGGCACGCCGCCCAGCAGTGCGTCGATCTTGTCCCGGGTTCGCCGGTTGTATCGTTCCATTTCGCCCAATCCCGGCCAGTCCGACGGCTGGTCCGAAGGCAGTTGGCCCGGCGGCGGATCGATGCCGAAGGCAAACAAGCGGTCGAAGGTTGGATGAAACGATGCCACGTCGAGCGCATACCGCCCGATCAGGTTCCAATCGAAGGCCTCCAGGTGGCCGATGTAGAAGAGAATGCGATGTCTCTCCACGATGGGCCTTTCGTACAGAGCGTCGGGGCGCACCAGCCGGAACAACTCGTCGGTCTGTTGGCGCGCCTGGCAAAGTGCGCGAGTGAGATCGGTGGTGGTTCGCATTTCAGCATCCCCTTCTCAGGGCCGGCCGGTCGCCTGCCCCACATAAAGCTTGTACCCGTTTTGATGCATCACCTCGGTCGCGCGGTCCACGGTTTCGGGAAGAACATAAAAGAACGCACCGGCCCGCACCGAGCGAAAAATCACACCGCCGCGGTATTCATCAGCCTCCACGCCGTAATCCACACCGGCTTCGGTGAAGATGGATTCCAGGCGAAGGGCATCGTTCAACTTCTTGCCTATATAGACCAGGACCGGCTCCCTGCCTTCGAAGAATGAGGCGTCTTGCTTCATACGGAGATACTTTACAGTGTAGCCCGCCAGTTGGGCCAGACCGGACCGGCACAGACCGGACCAGACCGGACCGGGAATGTAGCGGCGAAATCCCGAAGTGTTCTATACTGCCCTATCAATAGCAGGAGGCATCTTTTTCCATGTCACCAGACGCGGCGCTCGCAATATGGCTCCAGGCATCCGACAAACCCGCTCCCGATACTTCCACGTTCCGGATCATTTGCGTCGTACTGATTGTGGTTCTCGTAGCCATCATCTTCTTGAGACGCAAAGGCAAGAAGAAGAGCGACGAAGACGAGTTTTGACGGACGCCTCCCCGCCCGCCGGCACGCGATGTCTCCGCACGGTATCCCGCTGTCCTGTTTCACCGCCTTGGTTTTGGCTTGCGCCATACCATCCTGCGCTACACCATACGGTTCGGCGGACGATTCCGCCGAGCTGCTCAGCCGCATTCGCGTCCACATGCGGGACTATGTCGCACACCTGCCGGATTATACCTGTCGCGTCACGCTGGACCGGTCGCGGCGGCCCTCTGCCCAGGCGGATTTTGAACTGGATGACCGCTTGCGCCTTGAGGTAGCTTACGCCGGTGGGGCGGATGAGCCTGGCGGTCCGAAGCCGGATCGGCCTCCGTCGTCTGCCATGAGCGCCCGCGAGCTTTATGCCTGGCCCGGCGATGACCGGTTTGAAAACGGAATAGCGGACCTTCTCCCTGGCCATGGAATGATCTCCGATGGCAGCTACGCGCTGCACACTCGCAAGCTGTTCCTTTCGGATGCCGCCCGGTTCCAGCCGCCCGTGGAAGTGGTGTGCGCGGGCGAGCCATGCATTCAACTGGATTTCGCGGTACCTGCGTTCCGCAGCGGATATGTGCTGGGAGGCAGCGGCGGCAGTGCGCCGGCAGCCTTGGCGGGGTCAGTCTGGTTTGACCGCGACAGTCTCGATATTCGCCGCCTCCTGGTACGGGTTGACCACCCGCCCGGCACCGTGCGGATCGCCGCCACACGCGAGGAGACGGTCTACGGCCCGGTGGGGTTCGGCGATACCTTGGCGGTGCTGCCGCAGTCATCCGAACTCCTGCTGACCGACCGCAACGGCTCGCAATCACGGAACCGCTCTACCTTCCAGCAGTGCCACCAATACGCCGGCACGGCGACCATTTTCTACGGCACGCAGGCCGTTGCCCCGTCGAAGGCCCCGCCAGCCAGAATGGTTTCCCTACCCGCGGGCCTGGAGTTGGAACTGGCGCTCGACGACCGGATTGGCCCCGAGTCGGCTGCGGGCGACTTGTTCACCGCGACCGTGACCCGCCCCGGCACGAGTCGCGGCACGACGGTTCCGGTGGGCGCACGGGTCACCGGCCGGCTCACCAGGTTCGAACACATCACGCCGCAGCACATTGCGCCGCCGCACACGAAGGACGGCAATCGCGACTTCTGGTCGATCGGGCTCATGCTGCTGCAGGTGGAGTGGCCGGACACTATCGCCAGGGCGCCTGCCAGACTGAGGCGGGCGCCCGGGATGAAATCGCCGCGCGACTCCATATTGGTTATGGGCCGCGATCCGGTGCTGCCGGCGGGGTTGCCGATGACGTGGCGGGTGGAATGAGATGTGATGGTTGAGGCCGGGCGAACGGGTCCTGTTTTCTCTCCACCGAAGGAGCGGGAGAACGGCTTGCCGACCTGGAACTGCCTGGTTTGTGCACGCAGGAAAACTGATGGGAGAAGAGCGATGAAGTGGAAAGACGAAATCCTGGAAGACGTGCGTGCCGCCCTGCAGCCGCTGAAACCGCGCGAAGAGCTCCGCTAGCCGATCATGACGCTCCAGCAACTCTCCAAGCGCCCGCTGAATATCCCCGTCGCCACGTCCTGGTTGCTGGCGGACCTGGGTGAGGCCAAGGGCAGACAGGATCTCCACCGCAGGCGGGAGCCGGAACGGTTGCGGGTGCTCCGCCAGCACGCGCTGATTGAGAGCGCCATCTCTTCCAATCGGATTGAAGGTGTGGTAGTGGAGCAGGCACGCGTGGAGCCGGTGGTTCTGGGGCGTTCCCTTCTGACGGACCGCGATGAGCAGGAGGTCCGTGGGTATCGCGATGCGCTGACTTGGATTCACGAAAAGCACGGGAGCATCCGGATCTCGGCGAAAACCATCTTGCGCTTGCACTTCCTGAGCCACGGCCAGACTGGCGATGCCGGACAGTTCAAAGTCAAGAACAGCGACATCATTGAGAAGTCTCCCGATGGGCGAACGCGCGTGCGGTTCAAGACCGTGCCGGCGAAGGAAACGCCAGGCCGCGTGGATGAGTGGGTCGGCCTGTGGGAGGATTGCCGGCGCGAGCAATGGGCGCCGCCCGCCATCGCCCTGGCCGCGGCCAATTTGGATTTCCTGTGCATCCACCCGTTCCGAGATGGGAACGGGCGTGTGTCCCGCCTGCTGCTGTTATTGATGGCGTACCACCTTGGGTTTGAGGTGGGCCGCTACATCGGCATCGAGAGGCTGATCGAGCAGAACAAGGAGCGCTACTACGAAACGCTCGAACAGAGCTCCGCCCGTTGGCACGAGGGTTGGAACGATCCGTGGCCCTATGCGAACTTCGTTCTGACGACACTCAAAAGCGCCTACGGTGAGTTCGAGCGGCGGCTCGGTGACGTGGCCAGCCCGCGTGGCGCCAAGAGCGCCCTGGTGGAAGCGGCCGTCCAGGCCAAGCCGGGTCACTTCACACTGGCCGCCCTGGAGCGTGAGTGTCCCGGTGTGAGCCGCGACCTGATCCAGCGGGTTCTGGGCCAACTGCGGAAAAGGGGTGTGGTCGAATCCATCGGCCGCGGGCCGGGAGCGGAATGGCGGAAAAGGAGTCGACGCGGGCAAAGGAAGCCGGAATAGACGTAATAGCTCTAATGAGGGTAAGAAAGAGGGTAATGGGGAAAAGAGCGGAACCAGCCGCCGGCAGCGGCTTCCACACTAAGCGATGTCTGGAAGCAGAAACCGTTCCGCTTTTCCTGCCGCGCGCGTGACCGCCTCGGCCGCCAGATATCCGCTGCGGACGGCGCCTTCCATGGTAGCGGGCCAACCCGTGCTCGTCCAATCGCCGGCCAGGATCAACTTGCCCGGGCCGGATTCGGCGGCGGGCCTTAGGGCTTCGGTTTCGGGCGCCGCCGAGAAGGTGGCGCGCTGCTCCTTCACCACGTGCGCCTTCAGCAATCTGGCGTCGTGCACCCGCGGGAAATACAGCCGAAGGTCGCCGATGGCGATCTCGATGATCTCGCTTCGCGAGAGTGGCGTGAGCTCGCGCGAGGCGCTCACGACAAGCTGCAGGTACCGGCCGCGATCCTTGTTGTACATCCACTGGATTGTCCGGTCGAGCAGGGTGGCGTGGGGCAGCGTGGTCACCTCGCGGTCGAACCACAAGTGCACCCCGGTGATGGGGGAATGCTCCAGTTTCGGCGCGGGCCGGCCCAGGGCTTCCAAACGCTCGAACGGCAGCGCGGAAATGTAGTGGTCCGCCGTGTGGCGCTCTCCGGCTACCGTGAAACCGGCGTCGTCGATGGCATCCACAGGGGCGCGGAAATGCATCCGCACATTGCCCAGCCGCTTCCACGAATCCACCGTGTACAGTTCCCCCAACGGCACCGTGGGTACGCCCATTTCGTAGGAATCGGCGCGCGCCAGAAAAGCCAGCCAGAACACGTGGAACCCGTGGATGGCGGCCATCTTATCCAGATCTTCGTTGACCGCGCTCACCAGCACCTGGCGCCAGAAGCGGTCGATGGCATGCGGCGTCTGGCGCTTCTGCAGCAGCCAGTCCAGCATGCTGATTTTTTCCAGGTCCTTACGGCGGGTGCGCTCGCGCCTGAGGGCCATCATGGCGCGCGCAATCTTCACCTTGTCGTGCCGGTCCAGGCAGTGCAAACGCAGAAACGAGCCGGCGAAGTGCAGCGGAGCCGGCAGCCGGCCGCGCCGCAGAATGGAGATCCTGCCGCCCGGTTCCAGGAAATAGAACTCCCTGTAAAACTTGATGCGGTCGCGCACACCCAGACGGCTGTAAAAATCCAGCAGGTTGACGCAGCAGCGCAGCAGAATGTGCTGGCAGTTGTCGATCTGCTCGGCCACTTCCTCTCCGCCCGCGGGCACCGCGTAGGAGGTGGCCCGGCCGCCCAGGAACGGGCGGGCTTCAAAAAGATCGACCTCGAACCCGGCGCCGCCCAGAGCCGCCGCCGCCGAGAGACCAGCCAGACCTCCACCGGCAATCAAGACCGTAGGCATCGACACACTGTACCAGATAGACGAAGGAGGATGGCTTTGGTTGCTAAACAGTGGGCTAGGGCAGTCGCCTCAAGACCACTCCCTGACGGTCGCGTCTGTGAAGTCGCGGTTCTGAAGGGCGAGTTACGGATCGGAGCCGCGCGCGTCAGCAAGCGGTTACTGCCCCACCAGCGCGTCGATCGTCGCCTGCGCGATCGGGTGATACCCCGGCCGCGCGCGGGCATAGATACGCCGCGCCAGTTCCCTGCCGTCACCTGTCTTCATAAGCTCGGAATACAGTGGTTTCAGGAACTTGCGGCGCCCCACGGAGCATAGAAACGCCTCCATTTTGGGGTAGGCCGGCAAGTATCCGGTTCTTACGGCCATCAGCAGCCACTGATGCAGGATCTCGGCGTTTCCGGATTGCGTCAGTTGGAATTCGCGGTCCAGGCGCGCCATATCGGGCGGATTCTGCAGCCGTAGGAAATGCAGCCATTCCTGTGTGCTCCACCGGCTGGTATCCGAAGGCCAGCCAGTCTCCACGCGGGCGAATGCTTCGGAATGGGGTTCGGCCGCGCCTTCGGGGATTCCCGGGTGGAAAATCCAGTCTTCCACTGGAACCGGGTTTGGCAATTCGCGTCGCAGGTAATCCAGGAACTCGGCCGTGGTGATGCTGCGGAACGCGAAGTTGTCGAAATAGGACCGCAGGAACGCGTCGAATCGCGGCCGGCTGACGGCCTGCTCGATGGTTCCTAGCAGTAGGGCGCCTTTTTCATAGGGAACCAGGGTGCAGCCCTCGTCGGGGTCGCGTCCCGCCAGGTCCAGATACAGGGCGCAATCGGCGGGCGGAAGCTGCGCCATCTCGCGACCGAGTTCGCCCCACGCCAGTACCGCTTCCATTTCCGCGCGGTCCCGCCCGTAGACCCTTTCGATGATGCGCCGTTCCAGATAAACGGTGAAGCCTTCGTTGAGCCAGAAGTCGCTCCAGGTGGCATTGGTGACCAGGTTTCCGGACCACGAGTGCGCCAATTCGTGCGCCACCAGCCCAACCAGGCTCTTGTCGCCGGCCAGAATGGTTGGGGTGGTGAAGGTGAGACATGGGTTTTCCATGCCGCCAAATGGAAAGCTGGGCGGCAGCACCAGCAGATCGTAACGGCCCCAGCGGTAGGGCCCGTACATCTCCTCCACGGCCGCCACCATTCGCTCGGTATCTTCGAACTCACGCGCCGCGGCCGGCAGCAGTGCGGGTTCGGCGTAGACGCCGGATCGTGGGCCGAGGGGGTGGAAAGCCAGGTCGCCGGCCGCCAGCGCGATGAGGTACGAAGGCACGGCGTGGTCCATGTAGAACTTGCCGTCACGCCGCTCCGCGCCCATTGCGGCGGTCAAACCATCGGGCGTGCGCACGGTGGCCGTGAACGTCACGCGCACACCCGGCGTATCCTGCAGGGGAATCCAGCTACGCGCGTGGATGGCTTGGGACTGGGTGTACAGAAACGGGTGGTGCTTGCCCGCGGTCTGCGGGGCGTCGAGCCATTGCAGGCCGCTGGCGAAAGGGGACGTGGAGTAGCGAACCGTCACCGAATCCACCGCATCGCGCAGGCGAATCCGTAGCGGCGCGCCCAGGATCGGGTCCGTTGGGCCCAACTCAAAACCCTCCGCGTTCTCCACGGAATGTACGGTCAGGCCGCGGGTGTCTAATACCAGTTCACTCCCGTCGGCCAGTTCACCTCCGGCGCACCCGCCGCCACGCTGCCGGTCGAAGTGAAGGGTGACCTCGCCGTGCACCATCTTTCGGTCAAAATCCAACCGCAGAAGAAGGTCCAGATGACGCACGCGGATCAAGTCTGGCCGCGACCAGGAATGCACGTCCATGTATTCATGATAGAATTCAATCGTCCCACCTAGTCAGAAGCAAGGTAAAAACCAGCATCAAAGTCTATGCAGAAACAGGAATCGAAGCGAGTCCTGGCCGTAGTCAGCGATTTATTCTTCTCGGTCAAGCTGTCGGATGCGGCTAAGCGAAACGGTCTGGCCCTCGAATTTGTCAAGGATGCCGGGGAAGTTCTGGAGAAGGCCAAGGAAAAGCCCCAACTGATCGTCTTCGATCTAAACTTCGACGCGGTGAATCCGCTGAAGCTGATCGCCAAACTGAAGGCCAGTTCGGAAACCAAAGGCATCAGCCTCATCGGGTATCTGTCTCACATCCAGGGGGAACTGAAGGTGCAGGCCCAGGAAGCCGGCTGCGATATGGTTCTGGCGCGTTCCGCCCTGTCGCTAAACATGTCGCAGATCTTCAAACGCCACGCGGGGTGAGAGAAGAAGAAGTCAGAGGGCACAAGACGGGAGACAGAATGGCGGATCGCAAATGGGCGAGCCCGGTCCACCGTACAGTATCCTGCCGCCCGGCAACCGGTTGGCACTCCGCCCCCAGTTCCGGCTTGCCCGCTGCAAGGGCGTCGATGATGGCCAGCATACAGCCAGCCGGCCGCCTCCTGCCAACCAGAGCGCCGCGTCAACGGATAGCAGCAAAGGTGTTTGATTCGTGCTCATTTTCGTGGCCAATCCGTTGGCCGCGCCGGTGACCTCCAAGTCCACCCGCTCCACGGCGCGCGATTTCTTACTCCCGGAGTTATCGTCGGTCACCGCCACCTGCAACCAGCGGTTCGCCGAACCGATGCACCCGGACGCCATGTCGCGCAGTACTGAGCGCAGGAGAAACATGTGGTCTTGCCGCCTATCTCATGGCTGGCAGCCACCGTACTCCCATCTAGGCGAGTAAGGATGCGGTCGCACCTTTCCGGACGATCCTTCCTCCGCTTCTCAACGGCGGGCATCATTCAGGTACTAAGAGTACCGCATGCGCGGAGGCTGGTACCCACTAGTATTCCGATACATTGTTCAGCCCTGTTAGCCGGGGTACAATCATGCAAGTTGCCTGTGCGTCAACATAATACTTAGGGGGTTGCGAGTGCCAATTGGGATAATAATTGCTGATGATCACTGGATCTTTCGTCACGGTCTGAGGTTTCTTCTGGAAAATGAAGGCTTCACAGTGCTTGGCGAAGCCTCGAATGGTCACGAAGCAGTCAAACTCACCGAGAAGTTTCGTCCGGACGTTGTAGTTATGGACTTCTCGATGCCTCAGTTAAACGGCTTAGATGCCGCCAAAGAGATCCGCCGGGTCTCACCGCGCTCCAAAGTGATCCTGTTGACGGCACACCGGGAACAACATTATGTTCTGGAAGCCCTCAGTGTGGGGGTTAAGGGTTACGTGCTGAAGTCGGAAGGGGCCACGATGGTGGGCGAGGCTATCCAGGAGGTCAATCGGGGCAATGCTTATCTGAGCCCGGGTATCGCCCGATTCGCAGTGGATTCCTTCGTCGGGAAATGCGCGGACGGGCCTGTAGAAGTACTTAGCCCTCGCGAACTGCAGGTGCTGCAGTTGGTCGCGGAAAGCAACACCACCAAGAAGATTGCCGAACTGCTCAACCTCACGGTCAAGGCGGCCGAATCGTGCCGGACGGCCCTGATGGGCAAACTCGATATCCACGAAACTGCCAGCCTGGTGCGCTACGCGGTCCGCCGCGGTATCGTCAAAGCCTAGTACCGACACGCGCTGGTGCCTTCCGGACAACCACCAGATTGATCCAGCCGTTCGGCCCGGATTCGGCAGCAGACCACTGGAACAGGAACCGAACCTTCGAGGGTGGTTTCTAAGTCTTTGTGCGACCATGCGGCTGGCTGTCTATGCTGTTCCTGTTATCGGGATGCGCGCTTCTGTCCCCAGAGTTGGCCCCAAAGCTGACCCCAGAGTTGGCCCCAAAGCTGGCCGGCTCTGTGGATTCGGACCATCCGCGGATCATGATCGGCTCGGTGCTCAACTGTAACAAGCTAACTTATTATGTAAGTCCCGTATATCCAAAGGTAGCGAAGAAAAGACGAATTCAGGGGACCGTCAGTTTGCGAGCGGTCATCACCAAGCAAGGTGAACTGCGGAATCTCGAGGTGCTAAAGGGCGACTCCTTGTTGATTCCGGCAGCACTCAAGGCAGTCAAACAGTGGCGCTACACCCCGTGCCTGCTCAATTCCGAACCTGTGAGCGTGATCGCGTTTCTCGATCTTAGCTTCAATCTAACTCAGTAGCTGTTACTTAGCCGTTACCGGGTCTTGTCGACCACAACTTCGCCGGCCTTCATGACCCAGCGCACCTTGCCGATGGCCACTTCGATGTTGGCCAGCGGGTCGCCTTCCACGGCGGCGATGTCGGCCAGGTAACCAGTCCGAATCGCGCCCAGGCGGGTCTCCATCCCCAGCAGTTCGGCGCCGCCGGCAGTAGCGGCCCGCAATGCCTGTTCGGGCGTCATCCCGGCCTTCACGAACCATCCCAACTCGCGCGTGTTTTCGCCGAACATGGTATACACCGCGTCCGACCCCATGGCGAACCGCGCGCCCGCCCGGAAGGCCTTGCGCGCCGTCTCCAGGTTGCGCTGCACGAAGCCGTTCAGCCCCTCCACGGCCGCAGGCGGGTAGTTCAGCTTCACGTAATTGTCGGCATAGTAGCGGTTGTGGTCGATGGTGGGCACGTAGAAAATCTTGCGCCGCACCATTTCGGCAATCGTTTCGTCGTCCATATCGGTGGCATGTTCCAGCGAATCGGCGCCGGCGCGAATCGCGTCGCGCGCGCCATCGGGACCGTAGGAGTGGATCGCAATCCGTTTCCCGGCCGCATGGGCCGCATCCACCGCGGCCTTCATTTCGTCGAACGTGTAGGTCTGGGTGCCGCTGACATCCTGGCCCGAACCGGTGGAGCCGTACATCTTGATCCAGTCCGCGCCGGCGTCCACCTGCTGGCGCACCACCTTGGCGACTTCGTCTACACCTTTGGCCGAATTGGGTGAGGTAGGCCGGCCGGGCCGCGGCGCCGACAGCCCGTACCCCGCCACAAACATGCGCGGCCCTTTCATCTGGCCGAGACCGATGAGGTCGCGCATAGCGATATCGGCGTAGTTCTGCGCCCCCAGGTCGCGCACCGTAGTGACGCCGGTTTCCAGCGTCTTGCGCGCGTTGTCCTGCGCCAGGAAAACCACCGCGGCCCCGCGGCCCGGACGGCTCACCTTGTTTTCGAACACGTACGTCATGTGGGTGTGGACGTCGATCATCCCGGGAATCGCCGTGTACCGCGAGAGATTCAAGGCGCCGGCGGGACAGGCACCGACCCTTTCGATGTGCTCCCCTTGAACCGTGATGCAGGCGTCTTTCCAGACCTTGTCGCCATCCCAGACCGCGCCGAACCGGTAGGATTCGGCCGCCGCCGGCGCTACCCACGGGCAAACCACCCACAGCAGCCCGATCGCGAGGTATTTCATCATTGGCGCCATCATAATTGGCGCCATCATAGCAAACGCCGCAGAACGTCCGGCGAAACGTTGCGGCCGCAAATCACGATGGCCACAGTCTTTCGCCCATAGTGCGCGGCCTCTTTGAGATAGGCCGCCACCGCCACCGCCGCGGCGCCTTCGATCACCCAATGTTCGGTCTCGAGGATCAGCCGCATGGCCGCCAGAATCTCGGCTTCCGTGACCAGCACGCACCGGTCGATCACGCGCCGGCAGACTTCCAGCGTCACCGATTCCGGCTCGAGGCCGCCCGCGGTGCTTTCGGAGAGCGTGGGCAATTCCGGGACGTCCACCACCCTGCCGGCGCGCATGCATTCGTACATCACCGGCGAGTTCTGGGGCCAGCAGCCCACCATCTCCGTCTGCGGCGACACTGCTTTCAGATAACTGCCGATGCCGCCGATCAGGCCGCCGCCGCCCACCGCCACCAGCACCGCATCCAGTTTCGGTAGTTGCCGGTGCAGTTCCACCGCGATGGTTCCCTGCCCCGCCATGACTGCCGTGTCGTTGTACGGCGAGATGAACGTCCTGCCGGTCTCTTCGCTGGCCCGGCGAGCCGCCAGTTCGGCCGTCAGGGGGTCGTCGCCAACGGCGTGGATATGCGCTCCGAGCGCCTCAATCCGGCGAGCTTTGGCCGGCGCAACGTGAGACGAGACGAATACCTGAGCCGCGATACCGCGCGCCTGCGCCGCCGCCGCCACCCCAAGGCCATGATTCCCGTTGGATGCCGTGACTACACCGGCCGCTGCCTGCTGCGGCGTGAGCAGCGCCACCTTATTAGATGCCCCGCGAAATTTGAACGACCCGGTGCGCTGCAGGTGCTCCAGTTTGAGAAAGGCGCCATCCTGGAATTCTTCCACCGGAGTTTCGCGCACCAGGGGGCGGATGCGCTCGTAGGCTGCGTCAATCGCTTCTTTCACAGCCGTTAGTGTAGCCCGCTTGCTGACGCGCGCGGCTCCGAATCGACGCGCGCGGCTGCGATCGGAGCCACAACCGTCAGGGAGTGGTCCTCACTCTGCCCGCAGCGCCACCAGCGGGTCCACGCGAGTGGCGCGGCGCGCCGGCAGATACGTGGCCGCCAGTGCCACGCACGTCAGCAGCACCGGCACCGCGGCGAATGTCAGTGGGTCGGTCGCCGTCACACCGTAAAGCTGGCTCTTCAGAACTCCGGTGAGCCCTGCCGCAATCGCCAACCCGAAACCGGCGCCAACAGCCGCCTCTACCACCGCGCGCCGCATCATCGCCCGCAGCACGTGGGCCGGTGTGGCGCCCAGCGCCATGCGAATCCCAATCTCATGGGTGCTCTGGTTCACCGTGCAGGAGATCACGGCGAAGATCCCCGCGGCGGCCAGCAGCAACGCCAGAGCGGCGAAAATCGCCAGCAGAACCGTGTACAGCCTCGGTTGCGCCACGGAGTCGGAAACCACTTGCGTCATGGTTTTCACCTCCGCCACGGGCTGGTTTGGGTTGATCTGGTGAATCGCCGCACGCAAAGTGGTTGCCAGCGAAAGCGGATTGTCGGCGGTCCGCAAGACCACCGTCGAAACCTGCGGCGCCAGCAGCGTCTGCAGGTAGCTGGTGTACAACTCCGGCTCCGGTTCGGCGGTGAGACGGTCATGGCGCACACCGGCTACCACGCCAACCACGGTGATCCACGGCCCGGTTGTCGGGTTGCCCATCGAGATCTGCTTGCCGACCGCGTCTTCATTGGGCCAGAAAGCGCGCGCCATGGCCTGGTTGACCACCACCACGGCCGGTTGTCCAGTCCGGTCGTCTTCCGTGAACCCGCGCCCGCGCAGAACGGGAATGCCCATCACGCCGAAATAATCCGGGCTGACGCCCCGGTATTGCACGCGGATATCTTCGCCCGGACCAGGCGCCGGCCGGCCGTGGATGAAAATCCGGGTCTGAATGTGGACCACCCCCAGCGGCAGCACCGTGACCAGCCCGGCTGCGCTCACGCCGGGGATGCCTTGCACGCCCTTCACGATCTGGCGGAAGTATTGCATCTGGCGCGCGGTCTCTTCAGGGCTGCTGCGCCGGGAATCGTCCCACGGCGAAGGAATCTGCGCGGTCAACACATGTTCGGGGCGAAAGCCCAGGTTCACCTGCATGGTTCGCGCGAAACTGCGAATCATCAGCCCGGCGCCCACCAGCAGCACCACCGAAAGCGCCGTTTCCAGGACGATCAGGCCGCTGAGGAAGCGGCGGCCGCGCACGCTGGCGGTGGTGGCGCGCCCGCCTTCCTTGAGGCTGCCCTCGATGTTGGGCCGCGAAAGCTGGAGTGCGGGAAAGAGCCCAAAGACGATTGCCGACGCCAGGCTGGCCAGCACGGAAACCAGCAGCACGCGGCCGCCGGCGCTTCCACTACCGAGACCGGCTCGATCCAAACCCGGAAGGATTGAGATGGTGCGCACCGGCAGGCTGGCCACCAGGGCGCGCAGTCCCCAGTACGCGAACAGCAGACCCAAGGCGCCGCCAAATCCGGCGATGACGAGACTTTCGCCCAGAAGTTGCCGCACCAGCCGCATCCTGGTGGCTCCGAGTGCGGCCCGCACCGCCATCTCCCCTCGCCGCGGAATGCCGCGCGACACCAGCAGGTTCGATACATTCATGCAGGCGATCAGCAGGACGAAACCGACCGCGCCCAGCAGAGTGAGCAACGCCGGCCGGACGTTGCCGAGTACGCGTTCGTTGACCGGCGCGGTGACGGCGCGCCAGCCATCGTTGGTAGCGGGGAACTCATGCGCCAGCGATTGCGAAAGGCCCTGCAGTTCGGCCAATGCGGCGGCCGGCGTCACGCCGCGTTTCAGACGGGCGACCAGGGTAAACGGGTGGGCAGTCCGATTCGCCAGATCCTCCGCGCTCAGTTTCCAGGGCGCCCAGACTTTGAACGCCGGATGCGGAAACTGAAAATCCGGCCCCATCACACCGATGACTGCATAATCGGCGCCGTTCATCAGAACGTGCCGGCCGACCATCTGGGAATCGCCGCCGAAACTGGCCCGCCACAGCGGATACGCGATGACGGCCACCAGCGGCGTGCCCGTATCGAAATCGGCGGCGTTGAAAGTCCGGCCCAGTATGGCTGCCGACCCCAGCGCCGCAAAGCAATCGCGCGAGACCATCTGCCCGTAGAGGTTCTCCGGCTCCCGCGGCCCATTCCCGGCGCCGCCGGCAAGTGTGAACGTCTGAACGCGCGAAACGCCCACCTGTTCGAGCGAACGCGCTCTGGACTGGAAAGCCTGGAAATCGGGCAGCGAGACGCCGGTGTTCTGGCCTTTCTTGTTGACGCCGGAGATCTCAATGAGGCGGGCCGGGTCGGTGTATCCGAACGACCGAAGCAGGACCGCGTCAACTACGCTGAACAGGGCCGTGTTGGCGCCGATGCCCAGCGCCAGCGTCAACACGGCGATCAGGGTGAAGCCCGGGCTGTTGCGCACGGTTCGCATGGGTAGCACGGGCCTCCAGGTCTGTGTGTGCCGCTTACATCAGCCGGAAATTCACTTCGACCTGCGCCTGCACGGGCACGGGAACGCCATTCTTCGTACCCGGCTGAAATTGCCACTGGCTAATTGCTTCCACGGCCTTTTCGTCGAGTCCGAACCCGACACCCTTCAGGAGTTGGAAATCGGTGGCGAGGCCATTGGGCTCGATCACGATCTGAAGCAACACCGTGCCCGCGATCTTGGCGGCACGCGCTTCCTCGGTATACCCAGGTTCGAGCTTCTTGAGAAGCTTGGGAGGAGTGGTCCCGTCGCCTACGCGGTAAGTTTGCGCCGTGCCCCTGATATTAACGGTCGCCGCGGAGACCAATGCCTTCCTCACGCCCGCGGCCCGGGCATCCATGACCTCGGCTTCGCTGGTGCGCTGCTGGCTGCGGAGGAAGCGTGCATAGACCTCCATGGTGAGCGCCGCTTCAGGCGAATTGGGCGGGTCCTGCGAGAGCGCTCCTGTATATAGCGATTCGGCATCGGCCGCGTTCTCCTGCTTTTCGCGGATCTGCCCCATCCAGGTCATCACCTTGCCGGTCTCGGCGCCGGGGCTGGCCACGTTTCGGGCGCGCTGCGCAAACTCCACGGCTTTGTCGAACTCGTGGGTTCGGAAAGCGCCCTGGCTGAGATACACCAATGCCTGCGCGGTCTCGGCGCGATCGCCAACCGCGGCCACTGCCTTGGCGTAATAGGGATCGCCATCGGCCAACTTGCCGCGCTTGCGGGCCAGGTCGCCCAGATTGGTCAGACCGACGGCGTAGTCCACGCTCTGCGGGCCGGAAACTTCCTCGCGGATGGCCAGAGCGGCTTCGCGCAGTTTTTGAGCCTCGTCGAACTTGCGCAGCTTTTCGAAGGCCGCGGCGGCTTGCTCCAGCATCTGATGGTTCTTCTGGCCCATGGCGGCGCGGATGGTGGCGTCCACTTCCTGGGCTTGGACGTCAACCCGGAAGCGCGCCGCCACCGCCGGTTCATCCTGCGATTGCAGCGCCGCCAACGGCAACACCACGGCAACGGCCAGCATGGCAGCTAACGCAGCCGTCAGACGGCCCGGCTGCTGCCGATTCCGCCGGCCATCCAGAATAGCCATCAGCCGGCCTTCCAGTTGAGACGGCCGCGCCATGGCGACGGCGGCCCAGGCGACCGGCTGAGCCGTTTGCATGGTCCGCGCCACTTCCAGCAGGTGGCCGGCGTATTCGGTGGCGGCGGCGCCCGAGCTCAACACCAGGTCGTCGGCCGCGCGCTCGCGCTCCTTCAGAAACTCGCGCCAGGCGGTCCAGGCCAGCGGATTCCACCAATAGAGGCTGAGCGCCACGCGAGCCATCAGGTGGGTAGCTACGTCGCCGCGGCGCACGTGCGCCAGTTCGTGCAGCAGTACCATCTGGCGGCGATCGTCGGTCCAGGTTTCGGCATCGGTGGGCATGAAGATGGCAGGCCGCAGAAGCCCGAAGGTCATAGGCATGCCGCCGGGCGCGGTCTCCAGCACCTCGACTTCGTGCCGAATACCCAGCCCTTCCGCCAGTGTCCGCACGCGGTCACGGTCGGGCGAGGGAACCGCGCGTCCGCGCATTCGCCGCAGCGCGGCGCAAGCCACCAGCATCTGCGCCATGGAGAACAAAACGCCCGCGACCCAAATCGACAGCAGCCAGATCTTCCAGTCCCAGATCTTCCAGTAGATGCCCTGTGGCGCGCGGACCGCGGCGTGCACGCCGGTTCCCGCAACGGCCGGCAATGGCGCCGCCGCCGCGTTCACCCCGCCGGCGCCGGTGGCGTGAAATACCAAGCCAAGATTGGCCGGCAAGAGCCCCCCGCCCGCGCCCAGGCGCAGCGAAGGCAACGAAATCGAAAGCAGGGGCAGAGCCAGCAGCGCCGCCGCCGCCGCCGTCCACACCAAATGCCGCGCGGCCGCCGACCGCCCGCGCAACGCTAACGCCATCAACCATGCCGCGCCCAGCACGAGTGTGCTCTTGAGCGCCGCGCTCACCAGAACCGGCATTGCCAAACCGCTCAGGTCCGCCATTTTACTTTTCCTCCCTCTTGGCTTTTTCGATCATTTCCGCCATCCGGTCCAACTCGCCTGGCGTCAACCGCGTCGCCGAGACATCCAGCAGCGCCGCCACGATTTGTTCCGGCGATCCATTAAAAAACGTGTCGAGCACGTGCTTCACGGCCGACCGCTTGGCCTTCTCGCGCCCCACGGTCGGCACGTAGACATACTTCAGCCCAGCGGCTTCGTGCTTCACGTGGCCCTTCTCTTCCAGGACGCGCAGCATGGCCCGCACCGCCGAGTAACCGGGCGCACTCTCCATGAGTTCCCTTACCTCGGAGGCCGATGCCTTGCCGTGCTGGTAGAGAATTTCCATAATCTGGCGCTCGCGCCGGCTCAAGCCGGCCAGGGCGCTCACTGCCCCAGCTCCTGCTGGATTTTTAGCATCATGCTAGAAAATTAGCACTAGCGGAGGGCGATGTCAAGAGGGTTTTATTGTGAGGCAGGTTGTTAGGGGTACCCTCTGGGTCCGGCGGATTGGCAATCCGCCGGTCCCGGATTGCCTCAAGACCAGACGTATGGTCTGATATACCCATGAAAATCATCCGATACGCCTGCCTGGTTTTCGCGGCGGTGCTCCCAGCGCTACTCGCGGCGCCACGCCCCCAGGGTGCCAACCAGGGTGCCAAGAGGGTTCCCTCCAAAGGCGAGCTTCTTGTCTACGTCGGCACTTACACCAGGCAAGACAGCAAAGGCATTTACGCTTACCGTTTCCAGCCGTCGACTGGTAAATTAACCTCCATCGGCCTGGTGGCGGAGACGGAGAATCCGTCGTTCCTGGCCCTCCATCCGAACCACCGGTTTCTTTACGCGGTGAATGAGATCTCGAATTATGAAGGCCAGAGCGCCGGCAGCGTCAGTTCCTTCTCGATCGAAGTCAAGACGGGGATGCTGACCGCGCTGAATAAGGTGACCACACGCGGCACCATCCCCGCCCACCTGGTGGTGGACAAGACAGGCAAGTCCCTGATAGTGGCAAACTACGGCAGCGGCAGCGTGGCGGCTTTCCCGTTGAACGCGGACGGCAGCGTGGGTCGGGCGTCGGCATTCGTGCAGCACTCGGGCTCCAGCACTGGTCCGCGGCAGAGGGGGCCGCACGCCCATGCGGTCAGCCTGTCACCCGACAACCGCTTCGTTTTCGTGCCGGACCTGGGGCTGGACCAGGTTCTTTCGTATCGTTTGGACGCGGCCAAGAGCATGCTCACGCCGAACGACCCTCCCTTCACCAAGGTTACTCAAGGCTCGGGCCCGCGCCACTTTGTGTTTCATCCTGACGGAAAGTTTGCCTACACACTCAGCGAAATGGGATCTTTGGTGACGGTGTTCGCTTATGACCACACCGGCGGGACCCTGAAAGAGTTGCAAACAATCTCAACGCTGCCGAAGGACTTTAGTGGAACCAACAATTCGGCGGAGCTGCAAGTTCATCCCAATGGCAGGTTTCTATATGCCTCGAATCGCGGCCACGACAGCATCGCGGTGTTTGCGATCGACCCCCGCGCCAGGACGCTGACGCTGGTCGAGCATGTCCCGACGCGAGGGAAGATGCCGCGAAATTTCGCCATCGACCCGACCGGCGCTTATCTCCTGGCAGCCAACCAGAACACCAACAATATCGTGCTTTTCCGCATCGCCCGGACGACGGGCCGCCTGACTCCTACCGGCGACGATCTCAAGACTCCCTCGCCGGTCTGCATAATCTTCTTGCTAGCGCGGTGACGGATGCCGGCTCTCCACCAGGCTCCCCAGGCTTCCCGCACACCGATGGCCAGCCTTCGCTGGAACCACTGGACTCTGGCCGACTTATCGGTGCTAATCCGATCACGTAGGCCAGATTCCTGGTGCGGTGGGTGTTAGCGACAGATATCTTCTGCGGATTTTCCTCTGCGTCTCGGCGGTGAACATTGCATTGAATCACCGCGCGCACCGAGTCACCTTTTTGACGTGACCGTCCATCAAAGATATGATTGATGGCGTCATGCAGCTCTCTCGAAGGCGCTTCGCACGCCTGGCAGGCACAGTGGCGCTGGCGGGACCGCCTTTGTCGGCACAGGGCACTCCGCTGACGGCTCAACAGGTCGTCGACCGCATGCGGAAGAATGTCGGTGTTCCGTGGCAGCCGCAGTCCCTCGATACCTTTAAGGCTGGTGATCCGGCCACACCCGTCACGGGGATCGCCACCACGGGGATGGCGACCATGGACGTGCTGACCCGCGCGTCCAAAGGTAAGGCGAACCTGGTGGTCACGCTGGAACCGACCTTCTTCGGCCGCCTGGATGCGCAGCCTGATCCTGCCGCAGGGGCCAGCCTTGGCGCGGGACGCGGTCGGGCGGGCGTAACAACCGACGATCCGGTTTATGCGGCTAAGAGGGAGTTCATTGAGAATAACGGACTGGTGGTCTGGCGCTTTACCGATCTTTGGCGCGGCCGCAAACCCGATCCGTTCGCCACCGGTCTCGCGGATATGCTTGGTTGGACCAGGTACCGGGTGGGCGACGATGAGTTCCGCTACGATGTGCCGGCGGTTACGCTGACGGCACTGGCCGACGACCTGGCGAAGCGCCTTAAAGCGCGCGCCGGTATCCGCGTGATTGGCGATCCGCAAACCCCGGTGCGGCGGATCGCGCTGCTACCGGGCGTCTCCACCCTGGCCGCTGCCATGAAGAGTCTGCCGGAATGCGACGTGCTGATGGCCGGAGAGACGCGCGAGTGGGAGTCTGTGGAGTACGCACAGGATACCGTAGCGTCGGGTCGGAAGAAGGGCATGATCATGCTGGGGCGCGTGATGTCGGAAGAGCCTGGCATGAATGTTTGCGCCGGCTGGTTGAAGGCGTTGGTCCCCGAGGTTCCCGTCCGGTGGATACCCGCGGGCGACCCGTACTGGAGGCCTGCCTGAGATGACCGCGAACGACGTGGTGGAGCGCATCAAAAAGAATATCGGCATCCCGTGGAACGAGCAGACGACCCGCGACACTTTCAAAGTGGGCAGTCCCGATACCGAAGTGCAGGGGATCGCGACTACGTTCATGGCAACTCTGGATATGATCCAGCGGGCTCATTCCGCGGGGCTGAATATGGTGGTCAGCCACGAGCCGACCTTTTGGAACGATCAAGACAAGGTCCAGGATCTGGCCGCGGACCCGATATACAAGTTCAAAACCGACTTCTGTACCAAAAACAACATGGTGGTCTGGCGTTTCCATGACCACATTCATTCGCGGCGGCCGGACCTGATCGGGGTGGGGCTGGCGCGGGCACTGGGATGGACCGATCGCGCCACCGGGCCGAACCAGCGATCCTTTGTTCTTCCGCCGACGACTCTGGGAGCTTTGGCGGCCGATGTGAAGAAGCAGTTGGGTGCGCGCGCTCTGCGGGTGGTAGGCGATCCCAACGCCAAAGTGAGTACTGTGGCTGTCGGCATGGGCTACGGGATGCCGCGAGTTTCGCCGGACATCGATGTGGTGATGGGCGGTGAGAATCCCGAAGCGGGCGGTCCCTTCGACGATACCGAATATGTCCTGGACGCGGCGGCGTTCGGCAAGAACAAGGGCCAGATCATCCTGGGACACGCCATCTCCGAGGAACCCGGCATGGAGGATTGCGCCAACTGGCTGCGCACCTTCATCACCGAGGTGCCGATTCGGTTGGTTCGCGCCGGCGAACCGTATTGGTCTCCGAGAGGCGCCTGATTTGTGCTCGTCGTTCAGTGAATATGACGTCCGGATCCCGGCTTGCCTGCATATGCGCCCGGCCGCCTGAAGGAAAATCAAGAGGTTTCTCGATCCGCCATAGAGGTGCGCTTACGCGGGCAACCAGTTCCTTGGGATCCTGCCCGATGAGTGTCTGCTGGATCGTCTCGATGCGGCGCGCCAGCTTGGAGTTGATTCCGGATTCGCCGTAGCCGACCAACCCGGAATCCGTTTCGATGCGGATCAGGCAGCCGTCGCCGACGTTATCCAGTTGGAGCGTCTTGAGGGCTGTGATCTTGACCATCTTCGCTATGGCGCTGCCAGCGCCCGGTAGTTTGCCAGCCACGAACCCGCCGGGACTTGAGAAAATCGCGGCGCGTCCAGTACATGAAATTGGTACCTTACCACCGCTGGGTTTTCCTGATTTTCAACGTTCACCTTTTCCGCGCCAGCGTTAGCGCATACAGGGTGTCGCCGGCGCCGACGATCAGGTATTGCTTCCCATCCAGCATCCACGACGATGGTCCGTTACTCACGGCTTGCGTCAGCCGTTGGCGCCACATGGGTTTGCCCGTCGCGGGGTCAAATGCGACCAGGTCGCCGGAATCGCCGGTGAATAGCAGCTTACCCGCCGTAGTCAGGACGCCCCCGCTCATTCCGCCGCCTGCGCTGCCATGGTCGTGTTTCCATTTGATGGCCCCGGTCCGGATGTCCATGGCAAATAGCGCGGAGCGCGAGTCGAAATTGCCTCCGCCGCCTCCGCCGTATCCCTCCGGTTTGTCGGACGTGTCGTACAGGTAGGCCATGCCATATCCGGTGGTCCCGTTGAAGTAGAATAATTCGGTCTGTGGATCGTAGCTGGGTGGAGGCCAATTCGTAGCCCCCATGGCGGGCATATCGATCATTGCGCCATTGACCTTCGGCTCTTTCTCCGGATTGGGAATCGGCTGGCCTTTCGCATCCACGCCCAATGCCCAGTTCCCCGTACCGGCAAACGGTTTTGAGACCAGGTTCTTCCCGTTGGTGCGGTCCAGGACGAAGAACCATCCGGCTCGGGCCGCCTGCCCCAACAGTTTGCGCGGTTGGCCGTTGATTGCGGCATCGAATAATACCGGCGTTTCCACGTTATCCCAATCGTGCGTGTCGTGCGGCGAAGCCTGAAAATACCAGACCAGTTTGCCGGTATCCGGATTCAGCGCCACAGTCGAGGCAGTCCAGAGATTCGTACCTTTCCGGCCTTGGCCTGCAAACACCGGGTTCGCATTCCCCGTGCCCCAATACAGCAGGTTCAGGTCTGGATCGTAGGTGCCAGGGAGCCATGTCATTCCCCCGCCGTGGTGCATTGCCTCCAGGTTAGGCCATGTCTCCGAGCCCGGGTCGCCCATCTTTTCCGGCGTGGTGTACCACCTCCATTGCAATTCGCCCGTCTCGGGGTCGCGCGCCTCCAGATAACCTCGCACATCCATGGCGTCGCCGCCGACTCCCACGATGACGTGGTTTTTGACTATGAGCGGCGCCATGGTCGTGAAGTATTGCAGCTTCTCGTCGGCGATTTTCTTTTTCCAGCGCTCTTTGCCGTTCTGCGCGTTCACCGAAATGAACCAGCCGTCGGGGCTGATGAAATAGAGCCAGTCCCCATACATCCCCACTCCGCGCTGGCCTACCAGGTGGCCGCCTTTGTCCTCGAAATCGTACTGCCAGAGATGTTCGCCGGTCCGGGCATTGATCGCGAAAATGTGGTCCGGAATCGTGAAGTAGAGGATGCCGTTCACCAGCAGCGGGGTAGATTTGATCGCCGGACCGCCGACGCCTCTTTGTGGCCCCACGGACGTGATCCGATACATCCACTCGATTTTCACCAGATCGATGGTGGATTGGCTGATCTGGTCCAATTCCGAGAAGCGCCGGCCCGAATAGTCCCCGTTATAGGTGGGCCAGGCGTCCTTCGGCTGGTGGAACAGAGTCAAAGCGCCCGGGTCGAGACCTTGGGCCTGCATAGCCGTATGTTGGGCCACGGGCGCGAACAGGGCAATGAGCAGAAGCCGGCAGAGTTTCATTTCCCGCAGTTTCATTTCAACGTCACCAGATAGGCTGTAAGGTTATGGATATCCGCATCCGTGTACTTCGGTAGCAGCGCCCGGTGTCCGCTCAGGCGGTCTTCGATTTCAACCTTGACCTGGTCGCGCGGCCATTGGTGGTAGCGGCCCCCGGCGTCGGTGATGGAAACATCGAAGTCATTCATAGTCCGCGCTGTCCCGGTAATCGATTCGCCGGAAGCCAGGGTGACGCTCACCTTGGCCGGACCTGGCGTGGCGGGCCATAAGAAGCGGGATTGCAGCGCCGAGGCCTGGGAAAACTTAGCTCCGATTTTCGCCAGATCACCGGTTACGGAATGGCAGTGGGTGCAGCCGCCGGCGCCATTGAAAAACTGCTCCCCCTTCGCGGCATCGCCACTCACCTCGTTTCTCAGCGCGCCATAGGTAGCGCCATAGGTGCCGCGGTTGGCTGCGAGTTCAACCTGCAGGTGTAGGTACTGCGAAATGTTGTACAGATCGTCCTGGGAGAGGCCTGGGAAGCCCGGCATGCCGCCCTGCGGACGCCCGTTCTTGATTACCGGGCCGATCTCCTCTCCTTTTTCATCGTGAAGAACCAGGACGGAGCGGACGAGATTCGGACCCTGCGCGCCGCGCGCGGTTTCACCATGGCATGTGGAGCAATTCTGTTTGTATAGTGGCTCGCCCTTCTTGGCGGCCGCTTCATCAGGCGCAGGCCCCAAGCCGAGGAATTCGCGAGTGCCGCCCCGGCCTCCACCGCCGCGTCCACCGCGGCCGCCTCTCCCGCCTTGCGTCCCGCGACCTCCGGTAGGCGGAGCGTCTTCTTGCGCCAGAAGGCTCGATGCCACCATGGACAGCGCCAGGGCTGCGGCAAAAATGAACGAACGTCGAAGATCGAACATGAGTAGATCGAACATGCGCCTCCTCAAAATCATTTCGGCCTCACGGTGTTCCCGGCTTCCGGCGGCAGCGCGAAGCTGAACAGCGCTCCCGCAGACGAGATCGCAACGTATTGCCGCCCATCTACCGCGTAACTCATCGGCGACGATGCCATTTCGGCTCCCGCTCCAAAATGCCATAGCGCCTTACCACTCCTCGCATCCAGCGCCAGAAAATTGCCTTCGCGGGATGCCACGAAGACCAAACCGCCGGCTGTGGCCAACACGCCTGCGGAAAGCGAGTTTTGCGTCAACTGGAATTTCCATTGAGCCTTCCCGGTTTCAGGATCAAAGGCCTGCACGCCCTGCTCGTCTCCCGGCCCGGTTCCAGGGAATCCGCCACCAGGGAATCCGCCGCCGCTTCCGCGCCCCCAGAATTGCCGGCCGGCCTCATAAGGAGCCGGCCCGGAAGAGTACCGCCCCGCACTGTCATGATATGCGAAGTACATCCAACCAGTCTGTGGGCTGTAGGACGGCGCCTGAAAATTCGACCCTCCACCCCCGGCTGGATACACCGTGCTGCCTTCTGGGGTTGCCCGCCAGCCCGGAGTCGTGATTGGGCGGCCGGCACCGTCCCAGCTACTCACCCAGTTGGTTCGCACAAAAGGAGCGGCGGATAAGAACGCCCCGGTGATCCTGTCCAGAACGTAGAAGACGCCGTTGCGGTCGGCCTGCAGCAGGAGCTTGCGACGCTCTCCCCTCCACACGCGATCGACCAGCATCACGTCTTCGGTGGCGTCCCAGTCGTGCGTGTCGTTCGGAGTGAACTGATAGTGCCACTTGCGCTGACCGGTATCCGGATTGAGCGCGATGACCGAACAACTGAACAGGTTGTCACCTTTGCGGACATCGCCATTTGTGTCCGGACCCGGATTGCCAACCGGCCAGTACAACGTATTCAGATCCGGGTCGTATGTGCCGGTAAGCCATGTGCCCGCACTGCCGTGTTTCCAGCTATCGCCCTCCCAGGTGTCGCTGCCGAACTCGCCGGGTCCCGGAATTGTGTACAGGCGCCAGAGACGCTTGCCGGTGCCCGGGTCGTAGGCGTCGATGAAACCCCGGATCCCGTACTCACCGCCCGCCACCCCGGTGATGATTTTGTCTTTGACCACCAGCGGGGCCGACGTAATGCTGTAACCCTCCATGGTGTTGGCAACCGGCGTCTCCCAGACAAGAGCGCCGCTCCGGGCATCGAGCGCTACCAGCGTTGCATCGAGCGTTCCGAAGTAGATCCGGTTTCCCAGGACGGCAACACCACGATTCACCCGGTTGCTTTCATATGGATTCACCGCCTTCTGTGTCCGCTGATATTTCCAGATCTGGCGCCCGGTACGCGCATCCAACGCGAACACCTCTCCAGGCGGCCCGGTGGTGTACATCACTCCGTCTGCAACGATTGGCACCGATTGCACCATACCATCGCCGGGCATCGGCACGGTCCACTGAGCCTGAAGCTGGGCAACATTCGCCGCGTTGATTTGAGCCAGCCCGGAGAAGTGGCGCCCGCTGTAGTCACCCCAATAGGTGAGCCAGTTCTGCGGTTTGGCCGCTGCTTCACGAATGCGTTCGTAGGGCACGCCGCCGGTCGAACCTTGATCATCGGAGCCGCGCGCGTTAGCAAGCGGTGACGGTTTGGACGGATCGAAACCATGGAGCGTCTTCAAATACGCCACCAGGTCGCGAAGATCGTTGGCGGTGAGCCGCGAGGCATAGTCATCGGGCATCAGTGACTTGGTTTCTAACCGGATCTCCGCCAGATCCGACTTGTCCAGGAGGCGCAGTTTTCCGCTCAAATCGACCATCTGCAGCGAAAAGACATCCTCATTGCGGCGGATTCCGCGATACTCCTTACCATCCAGCGTCCTCACCGTGATCGCCGCTGCCCGAACGCCGGTTCCGCGTCCGGGGCGTCCGCCCCGTCCGTTGCCGCGGCCAGGCCCCGGCGGGGTACCTCTACCGGCCCCCGCGCCCGGTTGGTTGGGATTGAGAATCGTCGCCCGGAGTTGTTCCGTAGGCAACGTGCCGGCGGCCGACAGATCCGGGCCGATCGGCGTCCCCAGACCATTTACTTGATGGCAGTCAACGCACCGCGCCTCGACTTCAAAAACGCGGCGTCCACGGTCGGCGTTGCCGCTCACGGTTTCCGTCAACAGACCCGGCGCGGCGAGACTGCGGATGTAGGAAACCACCTGCCAGATCTGATCGGTGCTGAACTGTCCGAAAGGCGGCATTGCCGTGCCTCGGATTCCGGCCCGGATGTTCTGGAAAACCTCGCCGTCGGCATTTCCGTGCGCCAGCGCGGCGCCGCCTAAAGCTGGAGCACGGTCGCTGCCGCGGGCCTCGCCTCCATGACATCCCTGGCACGCCGCATCGTATATCTTGCGGCCGGCGCTGCTCGCATCCGTACTGTCGGCGAATGGATTCTTCTGCGCCTCCGGAACGTCCTGCTGCGCCAACAGGCAGGGGAGGCACCACAAAAAACCCGCGAGCAGCCACCTGGATCGCCAGCCCAACGGGTCGCGCAACTGGATGGAAAGCTTCGTCATCAAACCTGCGTCCTCATTCTTGCATGCCAGAGCAATCGTGAAACGAGGGAGGCCGCCGAATTTAATGAGCTTGGCATTTTTGGAGGTACACCGCAAGCCTGCTACCGTTATCCACGCCGGCCCGATGGGATGCTCAGTGTTTTCATGTGCTTAAGGGATGGTGCAATCAGGTAGCGGCGGGGTATCATACCTCAAGGGCATTGGGATGAAGCCCCTCGCCAAAATGAACTTTGTTCCTTCGATCTGTGCTCCGCTTCTGTTTTGGGTTCCAAACTTTGCAGTTCGGTCTTTAGGGCGCCAATCCGCACGAGCATTCGAAAGGGTTTGGGCGCTTGCGGCTAAATGACCTGCGAGCCCAGATTCCGAAACCACTTTCGAGGAAGTTGCCGTCCACGTCGCGGCGTCACTGGGAGTCAACCTTTTGCAGAGCAACCTGCGTGGGGCAGGTCAAATTCACTTTTCTGTAAAGCCAGGGGACTTCATGTACGCCTGCAACCAGTCACTGCATTCGCGCTCAGCCAACTCGTTCTTGGCCCAATCAATGCGTTGTCTAAAGTCGTCGCGAGTCTCCGTTAGATTGCCAGCGGCAGTGGTTCCGCTCAGCTTGCCTTTCTCTCGCGATCCAAAGCCTGGTGCAACAGTCCCTTGATGTACGTCTGATAGGGAACGCCCCGCCGCTGGGCAATCTCCTGCGCAGCTTCGACATCGGCGACCGCCATACGGATTGTCACGGGTTTAGTCGCCGCGCGAACCACAGGCAGCCGCTTGATCCTGCCTTCCTTTCTGGCCTTCAGGAACAGTTCGGTAATGACCTCGGGATGAGCGTCCCACCACGTGGCCTCTTCCTTTTCCGACTTGAACCCCGGTATTCTATGCTTGGTCGCCATTATTCATTCTCTCCTCGATAGACACGGCGCTGCAACCCATGCATCGGGTATGCGGTGACGAACCGGACCTTGCCTTTGCGCTCGATCACGACGAACGTCAGTAGCCTGCCTCTCTGGGTCTCTCCCAGGCATAGCCTGCGGCGCTCGTGCTTCCTTCTTTGGCGCTCGATCACCATCGGTCCATTCCTGTAAGCTTCCTCGCACTCCTCCGGAGTAATGCCGTGACGGGCGACGTGCTTCACGTTGGCGCGTCCCAATCAAAGACCATTCGTATTTTTACAGTGTACATACGAACGGTATCTTGCGCAAACGGTGCCTGCTGCTGCTGCTGAGAATTCCGCCTCTTGTTCGGTGCGATGGCCAAAGGGCAGGCAAACGGCGCTATCGAACGAACCCTCCGACGGATCGTATTCCGCGTGGGTGCCGATCCAAAACCGAGGACACCGTCTTCAACCTCGACACCCAACACCCGGTGATGGATGCCAACCCGCGCGGACCAGAAATTGTCGACTTTCTTGAAGTGCAAAGAAGGGTCGTAGGGATCGGCTTTCAAGAGAGCGAAAGCCCGGTCCGCAAGCGTTCGGATGTTTGCCGGTAGGGATCGGTACGAACTCCAGAAGCCTGGAGCGGCATGGTGGGTCACAGAGGCGAAGAGCGGCCCGATTTGCGATCGCGGAGCGCTCGGTCGGCTAAGGAACGCAGCTTGCCATTTCTTGCGTCGGCCTCAATCTGCGCGTCCCAAACTCGGCGTCGAAGCTTGTGAACCAATCGCGAAATTCTCTCAATTCCTCAGAGTTTAGGTCTTTGACCTGACCCTCGATGTTCTCAACCCGGCTCATACCAAGCTCCACCTCCGATAATACCGAGACGGCTCATTCAGGCCGCAACCACAATGGTGTAGTCGCGCCGCTCACTTGTGGTGTGTAGGTTCGGCGCACCTTCGCGCTCACGGCGAGCTTCGATCAGCTTGCACGCAACGTCGCGTGCGACCTCCAGTGCTTCTGCAACTGTGCGCCCCTGAGCAACCAAACCGGGGAGTTCGTCTGAGGTGGCCAGGAACACGCCTTCCGGTAGTTCTTCGACCTGAATCTGGATCGCGAGTTCCAACGAGTTGATCCTAGCACCTCACACGGCTCGGTTCTGGCCGGTTGAACGGCTCTGTGAGTATCCTGCCTGTCCGTCAAGCATAGCGGCCTTCGCAACCTACCAGGAATAGGCTGCCAAAACGCGCGCCGGACCTGGAATACGGTCGATGACCTCCGTGCCGATTACGATCTGCAAATTCTTCTTTTCCCAGTGAGGTGGAACATGGCCCGTCAACAACTCCATTTGGCGCGCATCGGTCAGCAACCGTCCGGCGGCTTCGGTGCCGGACCGGGCCGGAGCTTTCGCAGGCCCGGTTTTTCGCGCAGCCACCGTCCCGGCTTCGATGATCCGCTGGTAAGGCAGTTTCTAGAGTTGATCGGCCTGGGAAGGACGCAGCCCGAGTTCGGCCATCAGGGCAGCCGCCAGTTTGGCCGAATCCTCCGGCACGGCCGACAGCAACCCCGAGCCGCTTTGCACCACTGCCCGGTGGAACAGTCCCTTAGCCGCTGGCATCGCCATCAGCGTACCCACTTTGGAACCGCCGCCGGACTGGCCGAAGATGAGCACGTTGCCAGGGTCGCCGCCAAAATTGGAGATGTTGTCGCGCACCCATTCCAGGGCTGCCACCAGGTCCAGCATGCCTGCGTTCGCCGAATTCGCATATTGCCGGCCAAACTCTGCCAGGTTCAAGTAGCCCAATGGCCCCAGGCGGTGATTGAGCGAGACCACCACCACATCGCCGCGCCGGCTCAAATTTTCGCCATCGTATCCGGGCTGTTCCTGGCCGGACCCGGAAGTGAAGCCGCCGCCGTGGATCCACACCATCACCGGGCGCTTGCGGTTGTCGTTAGTCCCCGGTGTCCACAGGTTCACGCGCAGGCAGTCCTCGCCGGGTATGCCGTCATCCCAATGGAACATGAAGGCATTTTCGTCGTTGGCCCAACTGCCCCGGGGACCCTGGGGCGCCACCGGTCCGAAATACATGGAACTGCGGACACCGGCCCACGGCGCGGGCTTGGAAGGGGCGAGGAAACGGGCGCTTCCTTCGGTGGTTGCGGCATACGGGATCCCCTTGAACGTGTGGATTCCGTTCCTGGTAAAGCCCCGGACCTTTCCAGCCGTGGTCTCGACCACCGCGTTGCCGTCCAGCGCGACGATCATGGGCCCGCTGGACGCCATGGCGGAACTGTTCGCGGACCCGCAGCCGGTTTCGAGCAGGGCATAGGCGGCCGTGCCTCCGGCCAGGGTAGCAGCACTCTTAAACAATCTGCGCCGGTCAAAGCGTTTCGTGTTCTGGTCTTCCATAATCATCCTTCCTGTTTCTGTATTCAAAAATAGAACTTGGCCCCCAGCTGCACGTTGCGCGGGGTCCGGACTGCGTTCAGGGCGCCAAAGCCAAAGCGGCCGCCGCCACCGCCGAGCGCCGTCGGCAGGTTGGTAATCTTGCCCGAAGCATCGAACGTCGGCGTATTGTTGAACCCGGCGGCTTCGTAGTTACTAGCCACCGCCCCGCCCCACTGGGTATGGTTAAAGGCGTTGTACATTTCCAACCGCAGTTGCAGGAAACGCTGTTCGCTGCGCCCCACCGGGAACTTCTTGAAGACGGACATGTTCCAGTTATTCACTCCGGGGCCGCGCATCGGGCGCAGAGCGGAATCCATCCCCGTGCTGCCCACTTGAGCCGGGCCGAAGCAGGAAGTGTTGATGAACGCATACAGCGTTCGGGATCCCGATGAAAGGTTCGGGTTGCACGAAAGCACCGGCCGCGGGAACCAGCCGGCCGATCCTGTGATTTCCTGATTGATGGTCGTGCTGCCCACTCCTTGCACGTTGTAACTGCCGAGGGAAACCACGCTGTTGCCGCCCACCGCCACCGGCTCACCCGACGAAAGGCTGGTGATTCCGGTGATCTGCCAGTCATTCAGAACCGACCTGCCGACGGGATTATCCAGGAACGTCCCCTTCCGCGCTGCACTCGGCACGTTATAGACATAGTTGACCACCAGGGTCTGGGTGCGGTCGTAAGTGAGCGGAGCATAGTCCGCCGTGCGGTGGTTGAGAGGGTTGCCCACAAAGGAATAATCGGCGTCCGTGCCCAGAACTTTTGACCACGTATAGGCCAAGCCGATGGTCATGTCCCGGGCCATGCGCCGATTGGCCGAAACCTGCAGGGCATTATAGTTGGAACTGGCGCCGAACGTGGCGATGAAACCGCCTCCCCCGAGGCCGGATTGCGCCACCGCCGCGCCGCCGCCGGTGTAACCGGTAAAGGGACGCAGGAAGTCCACTGGAAGGGCATTGTCGCCGTTGAGCTTGCAGGTAGACAACGTGGGGCACTTGGACGGATCCTGGTTCTGGGGCAGCCAGGCGCTGCCGAAGGGCGCCTCGTTGAAAGGAGTTCGGGCCAGTTCGTGGCGGTTCAGCGTGCCGACGTAACCCACATCCAACAGGATGTGGGCGGGCAGTTCGCGCTGCACGCTGACGTTGAAGTTATACACGGTTGGAATTTTGCCTTCGGGCGAGAGTCCCGCCACATTAAGCGGGAACAGGGTACCGGAAGAGTTGGCGATGTTGCTCAGGTTGCCGTAGTAGATCTTGGGCGTGAGAAGTTCCGGCGGGTAGTTGATCTGGTTGAAGATCATGTTGCCCTGGATCCTCTCAAAGAACACGCCGCCGCCCATCCGCACTACCATCTTGCCGTTGGGACCTTCGGGCGTCCACGCCACGCCGAACCTGGGTCCGTAGAGCACGCCTTGACCGTTCACCAGGCCCGGCCCGTTGGTGCTGTTCGCCGTGGTGACGATGCCGTTATATGCCGGAGCTGGGCACGATGGCTCCCACCAGCGCCGCCAGTCCGGTCTGTCCGGTGAGCGGATTCAGTGACGACTTCACGCCGTTCACCAGAACCGGCTGGTACAACGCCACTGCCTGCTTCGGATCGTAAGCGCTGGTCTGGAAGCTGGAGATCTGGTTCAGCTTGTCGTACCAGGGCTGCAGAATCGAGAAGCGCATGCCATAGTCCAGCGTCAGGTTCGACCGCACTTTCCAATTGTCCTGCACGTACCATTCGAAGCTCCGGTAGTAGTACAGTCCTTTGCGGTAGGTGTTGGACTGATCGAAAGTCTGATGGTTCCCCAGCAGCATGTTGGAGAAGTCCCAGCCCGTATCGCCCGGGTTGGAAGAGTCGGTGTTGAAGTTCAGCCGCCCGTTGTTGACTTCGGTGGCGGTCTGCCGCTTGGTGCTGGTCTCGATGAAAAGCCCGAGCTTCAGGGTATGCTTGGCAAACACTTTGGCGACGTTGTCCGTGATGTTCTGGGTGGGGTTCTCGTTGTCGTACGGCATGCCGCCAATGAAGATGTTGGGTGCGTTCGATACCTCGCTTCCGAACAGCATGTTGGGAATCAAATTCGCCAGCTTATCCGCATCCGGATACAACAGGGGCAGGGTGACGCCGGTATTGGCCCGCAGGTACCCGCTCTCTGTTGCGGGTGAGTTGGGAAGCCAGTTGCGGCTGTTGCCATAGCTGAATTCGTTGGTCAGCGTGGGCGTGATGATGGTGGTCAGGGTGCCGGCGCCGGAAATGGTGCCGCTGGGCGCATGAAACGCACCCACACCGATGGTATTGTTGACGTTCAGACCGCCGGATTGCAGCAGATCGCGGCTGTTCTGGAGCCATCGGAAGAAGAACTTCCAGTTGGGGGCGATGTTGTAATCCACGCGGACCGTCCGGTCGTTCCGCGTGTCCGTTCCCGCGAACTGATATTGGTAGTTGTAGCCAGGGTCCACGCCCAGCTTGTTGGGTAAGGGGAAAAACGTTCATTAGCTGAACGCCGTACTGGTTCCAGCGGTTCTGCGGAATGACGTTGCCCGGGAAAGGCGACCTGTTATTAGTGGGGTCGAGAATAATCACCGGCTTGCTGTTCTGCTGGGTCTGCGAGAAATCGCCCTTACGCTCCGCGGCGGTGGGCACGGTGAGAGAGACCAGGTTGTCGAACAGGCGCGGGCGCTTTCGGCTTCAACGTCGGCGGTCCCATTTACGCGTCCGAATTCAGCCTGCTGGCCGTTGGTCAGCACTTTGAATTCGGCAATGATGTCCATGTTGAGCCGCCAGCCGCCTCCGCTGTTGTTCCCAACGTCCATCACCGAGGTGCCGTCTACGGCAATAGCGTTCTGATCGGTGCGCAGACCGTTGGCGTTCTGGGTGTCGGCGTTGAAACCCGGAATCGTCTGCAGAAGGTCCGTGAAATTCCGGCCGACGGATGCCAACTCGGTCATCTGGGAGCCTGTGAGGACACCCGAACGCTCCGCGCTGACCGTTTGCAGCGTGACTGCGCTGGATTCCACGTTGATGCTTTCCCCCAGAGTCCCGAGTTCCAACTGGATAGGGGGGAGCCCGACGCGGTCTTGGGCAAACAGAGTGATGTCCCTTCGCGAATATTTCTTGAAGCCCGGCACCTCTACCGTGACAGTGTAGGTGCCGGGAATCACCGGAGTGAAAAAGAACGTGCCTTCCGCACTGGTGTCCAAGTCCCGGTACACCACGCCTTGGGCTTGGTTGATCAACACTACTTTCGCATTGGGAACCACCGCGCCTTGGCCATCCTGGACGACGCCGCTGATTGAGCCTGACGACTGTTGTCCAAAAAGGGGAGCCATGAAAATCAGGGCCACCGCTAGCGCGTCCCGTGTGTATACCACCGGCATTTTCATCCTAATGACCTCCAAATTTCGACGCAACGAAGCGCACGTCCCAGGGTACCGCCACCGCCGCTTTCCGGCCGTGTTCAGGGTTTTCGCTGACAGGTTCCACCGACGGATCCTCGACCAAGAGATTGAGATGAGCTTGAGATTGACTGGGGCGGCTGTCAAGGCCGGTAATGTAGCGAGCGGATGTAGCACAGTTTAGAGGCTGTGGATCAACAAGTTACAAGGATAGCGTCGCGCGGTATGATACGTTATGCCCGGAAGATCCAGGCACCCAGTCCACACGTTTACTCCTGATGCCGGGGCGGAGAATAGCAAGCAACCTCAATATCCAACCGGAATCTCCAACCCGAATCTCCAACCCGGCAACTACCACCTGCGCGTGCAGGCAAACGGGGTTCCGCGCGCTCCGTATCCGTGGGCCATCATTGCGTGGGCTCCTCTCGAACGGTCCGAAAACTAGGTCTGCTTGGTGTGACACCCACAATGGACATGGGCGAGGGTGGTTGGATAGAGTGGTTGGCATGTCCGAACGCCCGCAGGCCCACGAAGCAGCGCCCTACTATTTCCTCTACATCGACCAGGCTCCCGGCGACGATCCTACCGCCCTGATCGGGAGCCAACTGGACGAATCCCTGGCATTCTTCTCCGGGATCTCCGAAGCCCGTTCACTATACCGCTACGCGCCGGGGAAGTGGAGCATCCGCCAGGCGCTGAACCATGTCACGGACACCGAACGGGCCTTCGCGTTTCGAGCCCTATGGTTCTCCGGGGCTTTACCAGTCCGCTTCCCAGCTACGATCAGAACATCGCGGCAGCAGGCGCCGAGGCCGACCGCGTGTCCTGGGCCGACCACGTCGCAGAGTTTCGCGCGGTGCGCCTCGCCACCATCGGGTTCTTCCGCAATCTGCCCGCCGAGGCCTGGGACCGCAGCGGCATCGCCAGCGACAATCCTTTCACCGTGCGCGCGCTGGCCTATATCATCCCGGGACACCTTGCGCATCACGTCAAGATCCTTCGGGAACGATACTCGTAGGGCGCTCACTCTACCGTAACGATCGAAATTTATTCCTGTGCCGGCCAACGCCCTTGGCATCCGCCGGGCGCTTTCGCGGCGCGGGCTGTTCGTGTTGCACTTGCCGAAGCCCTGTGATAATCATGCTTCTGGTACCCAAATACAGGAGGTTTCATGCGCCGACGAGATTTTCTCCCCGCTCTTGCCGCGTCCGGGGCGCTCTCGCAAGTAGGCGAGCTGAAAGGCCAGGAACCGCCCCGCAAAGGGCGGCTGAAGCAAACCGTCACCGGCGGCGTTTTCGGCCGCGGTATGAGTTTTGAGGACGGCTGCAAGCTGGCCGCCAGCCTGGGCATCGTCGGGTACGACCTGAAAGGTCCGGCCGATTGGCCCATGCTCAAGAAGTACGGCCTGACGCCCAGCATGTATCCGCCCGGTCCGGGCGGCACCATCCCGGATGCGCTGAATCGCACCGAGAATCACGACAAACTCGAAAAGACCATGCACGCCGCCATCGACGAGGCGGCGGCCAACGGCGTGCCCAACATCATCACATTCTCCGGCAACCGCCGCGGCATGGCCGATGCCGAAGGCGCCGACAACTGTGTGGCCTTCCTGAACAAGGTCAAGGCGCACGCCGAGGAAAAGAACATTGTGATCTGCATGGAGTACCTCAACAGCAAGGTCAACCATAAGGACTACATGTTCGATCACATTGCCTGGGGCGTGGATGTGATGAAGCGCATCAACTCGCCGCGGGTCAAGATTCTCTACGACATCTACCATGCCCAGATCATGGATGGCGACATCGTGCGCAATATCCGCGACAATTTCCAGTGGATCGGCCATTTCCACACCGGCGGCAACCCCGGCCGCCACGAGATCGACGACACGCAGGAGTTGAACTACCACTTCGTGGCCAAAGCCATTGCCGACCTGAATTACACCGGCTACATTGGCCACGAATACTCGCCGGCCCAGGGCCGCGACCCCGTCGCCAGCCTCAAGCAGGCCATGGAGATCTTCACGGTTTAGTCGGTTTGGATCTCCGCGGTCGAAGCTAGGAAATTAACTCCAGAAGACCGCCGACATCCTACCTGATGCGCACGCGGCTTTTTTGGAAAAACCACTGCGCGCAGGCGATCGGGCGGGAGCGTCCCCTACCCCACGGCGCCTTCGTGGGATGCTGGTAGGGCATGCGGGTCGTCATCGATGCCGTGCCTCTGCTGATTCGCAGCGCCGGGGTCAAGAACTATCTCTATTACTGGATCGAATACCTGCGGCGCCGGGCGGGCGCGGACCAGATTCGGACGTTTCCAGCGTTGAATGGCTTGGGGCGGTTGAATCACGATGCGTCGGTGGCCGGTCCCTGGCGAACCGGCCTGGGCTTGGCCGAATTGGCTCTGGCCAACTATTCCCCGCTGCCCGTGCTGGATTTCCTTTGCCGCGGGTCGGACATTTTTCACGCCAGCGCCCTGGTCCGAAGGCCGCCACGCAAGGTTCGCCTCACCGCCACCATCCACGATATGACCTGCTTCCTGTTGCCGGAGTTGCATCCGGCGGCCAACCTGCGCGCCGACCGGAGTTTCGCCGCACTGACGCGGTGCGCCGACGGCCTGATCGCGGTTTCGGAGTGCACCAGGCAGGATGCCGTGCGCGTGCTCGGAATTCCAGAAGACAGAATCACCGTCATCCACTCGGGAATTGCGCCGGCGTTTTTCGACCCTCCCGCGGCGGCCATCGCCGCCATTCGCAAGCGCTACGGGTTGATTCGCCCCTTCGTGCTCTTTGTAGGTACCATCGAGCCGCGCAAGAACGTGGCGATGCTGCTCGACGCCTTCGACGCCTTGCCGGCATCGATTCGGGACGAATTCGATCTGGCTGTTGCCGGTCCGGTGGGTTGGGCGTCGCCTGAGACCATTGCCCGGTTGGAGCGGGTGCGATATCTGGGCTACGTGCCGGAAGCCGATATCGCTCCGCTGACGGCTGCCGCCACGGTTTTCGCCTACCCATCGCTGTACGAGGGTTTCGGGTTTCCGGTAGCCCAGGCGATGGCGGCGGGTGTTCCGGTAGTGACGTCGAATGTCTCGTCGCTGCCGGAGATCGCCGGAGAAGCGGCGATTTTGGTGGATCCACGCAGCCAATCGGAACTGCGGGAGGCGCTCACCCGCCTTTTGCTGTCATCCGATTTACGCACGGAGATGGCCCGGCGGGGCCGCGCGAGAGCCCAGGCTTTCCGATGGGAGACCTGCGCCGCGAAATCGCTGCAGTTCTTCCGGTCCACGGGAGAATATTCCTGACTCCTGACTCCTGACTCGTTACTCCTGACTGCTGGCTCCTGCCTTCTAACTCATTTCGTCCCGTCCTCCCACACAAAGACTTCTTCCACGGTCTTCCCAAACGCGCGCGCAATCCGAAAGGCCAGGGGCAGCGCCGGGTCGTACTTGCCGTTTTCCACGGCGATTACGCCGAAGGCCCAACGCTAAAACGCTGGGCCTCTCAGAAACGAGGTAACGCCTATCGAGCCGCTGTTCGATCGGGAATCACGGTGGCACCGTCGCCGGCCTCCCCGCCTGAGACCAGGTGAGAGTAGGTGGGCATGACGGGTGCTGGACCGCGATAGTGTTAAGATTTGAGCTGAGAATCGGTTGTAGGATGCCATGCCAGACGTCATCAAGATACCTGAAGAACTTGCCCACGAACTCGACCGGTTGGCTGGAATTGAACACAAACAACGAACGGACTATGCGGTCGATGTACTCTGGCGCGATGTGCGGCGCAACAAGCAGCGCGAAGCCCTGAAGCTTTCCGCTGGAGCCTGGAATCTTGCCGACCACCCCGAACTGGCTCAGGGCGGCGCAGCCCGCGTCGAGCAGATTCGGTCGGAACCTGACCCACGTTTCGAGGACGCCATTCAGCATCCAAATCGTTGATGGCCATCATCCTCCTCGACACCTCTGTCATCTTCGATCACCTCAATGGGCGATACGGACGCACTACCTACCTTGAACAACTCATCGAGCAGGGCATGTCCTCGCTTGCTGTCCGGTTAATATCACGGAAGTTTATGCCGGTCTGCGGCACGGCGAGGAGACGAAAACTGACGCTTTCCTGAACAGCTTGGAGTGTTTGCCGGTGACCCCTGCAATCGCTCGGCAAGCCGGTCTGTTGCGCCGGGACTGGCAGAAGAAGGACAAACCCTATCGTACACAGATGTAACCATTGCCGCCGTCGCTTTGTGCAACGGAACTCCACTTCTTACCGATAACCGGAAGCACTTTCCCGAAGAGGGTTTGGACCTGTGGCCGTTGCCGCCTGCCCGATAGCCGGCTTCAATCGCAACCCGAACACGCGGACGCATTCGGACGCGCCATCAAGCGTCGCGCAGACGCCCACGCCCGCTTCAACTCAGCCCCGCGCCTTTCGCCAGGACTCGCGACACGCTGGACCAGTCCATGTCGCCCTGGCCCTGCGCCAGCGCCGCCAGCAGATGATCGCGCAACAGGCTCGCCAACGGCATGGGGGATTGGCACTCCATTGCGGTATCGAGCATCAACCGCACGTCCTTCAACCCCAGCTTCAACCCGAATCCCGCCGGTTCGAAGTCCTCGTCCGCGATCATGCGGCCGTAGTTGGCGTAAACCGGCGAGCCGAAAAGCGAGTTCATGATTTCCAGGAATGCGTGCGGTTCCACATCGGCCTTACGCAGCGTGGCGAAGGCTTCGCTGAAAGCCTCGATCATGCTGGCGAGCATAAAATTGCCGCAGAGCTTTACCGCATTGGCCTGCCAGGCGTCTACGCCCACCACGGTGGTCTGGCGCCCAATGGCATCGAACCAGGGATGGCAGCGTTCCACCAGTTCCGGAGGGCCGGCCGCCACCACAATCAGCTTCTTCGCCGCAGCGGCATCGGGCCGGCCGAACACCGGGGCGCTCACGTAACCGTGCCCCCGGTCGGCATGTTCCGCGGCTAAACGGCGCGCCATCGCGGTGCTGATCGTGCTGTGGGAGATGTGGATGGCGTCTTTGGCGCCCGCGGCGTAGATTCCGTCCGGGCCGAAGACCACGGCTTCCACGGCGGCATCGTCCGCCAGCATGGTCATGACCGATTCCGCGCCGGCACAGGCATCGGCCGGCGATTGCGCCACCCGCGCGCCCTCGGCTGCCAGCGCCGCCGTCTTTCCGGGGCTGCGGTTGAATACCGCCACTTCGTGGCCGGCACGCAGCAGATTCCGCGCCATACCCGCGCCCATTCTTCCAATCCCTATGAACCCTGCCTTCATATCAGCCACAATCGCATATCAGCAGTCATAATGGTTTACCGTAGTCAGAAGGAGCGTCGTGAAATTCCTGGCAATTCTACTGTTCTGCGGGGCCGCGTCGGTGCCGGCTGCGAGTTTGCGGTATTGGGTGCAGTCGTGTGAGTCGGCCGGGCGCAGCCCGGAAAGCCAATGCCGGCCGGGCGACCCCGAATTGGCGCAGTGGGCGCTGGCGGCCTGGCAGGCGGCGTCCGATGGCAAGCTCACCCTGGAAAAGACGGCCGATCTGGAAGCCGCCCATATCCGCATCTATTGGGCAACCGCCAACCAGGGATTATACGGCGAAGCCCGGCCGATCCTGGTTAAGGGAGTGCGCGGGGCCGAGGTTTACGTGCTGCCCGGGATCGTCCCCGCCGGCGAGAGCGATATGCTGCTGCGGGATGCAATCGTCTACCTGACCTGCCTGCATGAGACCGGGCACGCCCTGGGGTTGCCGCATACGGCCAGGTTTGCCGACATCATGTACAGCTTTCAATATGGCGGGGATATCACGGAATATTTCAATCGCTATCGGCGCTTGTTGACGGCGCGAGGCGACATTCGAAAGCATTCGGGGATGTCGGATGAAGATCGCAAGCGGCTAGCCGTGGCCGCGACCCTCTGGGTCGCGAATCCGGTCAAACCCTGAACTCGCCACCCGGAAGGTCCCGGCCACTGTCTGCTGAAAGTGTGTGCTGAAAGCTGCCGGACTATAAGCCGGTTCCTGTACCCTCCTGCTTTACCCTTGCGGGCGGCAGTGCGGGCGACAGTCATTCATCTTGGCCTGACATTACTGTCCGGCTCTAGCGACCTACCCGGAAGTGTAACGGGACGGGCCGTCCCTCCTCCCCTATTTGGTCTTGCTCCGCGTGGGGTTTTCCCTGCCGGCGGAATTACTCCCGCCGCGGTGCGCTCTTACCGCACCATTTCACCCTTACCCCGATAGTGGAGCAGGCTCCACCACCGTGGCGGTATATTTTCTGTGGCACTTTCCGTAGAGCCTTGCGGCCCTCCCGGCCGTTAGCCGGCACGCTGCCCTGTGGAGACCGGACTTTCCTCCCCCGTTTCCAGGAGCGACTGCCCATCCGGCAGCTTCCGTCCCCATTCTCTCATCCTTTGCATTCCCCAGTGTATGCGCCGATACGGCGTGCTGGGAGGTAAAGCTCACAATTTGGAGTAGATATCGGAAAGGCTGGTGTATTCTATGGTTACTTGCGCTTGGGGCCAATGTGCGAGCCCGCGCCGGAGGGCATTCTGTATTTTCCGGCACGCTGTCGGAACCGGCGGGCGCAAAGAAAGAATATGGGCCCAGACGGATCCCGAATTGAAGTTCATTTCATGTACACGCCGATCCAGTTGGTTGAGGAGAAACAGAAGATCATGAACAGAATAGGAGTGATAGGCGCGCTCGGATTGATGGCGTCCGGTTTATTTGCCCAGGGGCTGAATACCGGAGGCCAAACCAAGGACGACTGGGAGGAAATCAATTTCGAATTCAATTCCTCCATCCTGTCCGATGGCTATCCGAGTATGCTGCGCCTGGCAGAATTGCTGAGCCAACACAGGGACTACCGTGTGAAGGTAACGGGGAACACGGACTTCGTCGGCTCGGGGGCTTATAACGACAAACTGGCGATGGCGCGCGCCAACGCCGTAAAGGCATTTCTGGTGAAGTACGGGGCGGCCGACAACCAGGTCACCACCGCCGCCGACGGCAAACGGAATCCCGAGGTCGACAACAAGACCAAAGAAGGCCGTTTCATGAACCGCCGCACGGTCTTCACGGTCACTGACGGCACCGGCCGCGTGATCAAGGAGGGCGGCCTTGGCGACGTCCTGCCCGCCATGACCAAGATTTGGGAAGACATGGCCAAGAAGCAGCAGGAATGCTGCGACCAAATCCTGAAGAAGCTCGACAAGCTGGACGACATTTTGGCCGGCCTGAAAAATCTGCAGGGCGAAAACGACAAGCTCCGCGCCGAAATGGACGATCTTCGCAACCAGCACAACGCCCTTCGCGACCAGGTCGCCGGCCTTCCGAAACCGCTTTCGGCTCCGCAAACTCAGGAAATCGCCCACACCGAAGCCATGGGCGCATTGGAGGAAGCGCAGAAACGCAATAAGAAGTTCTCCATTGTGGGTCTCAACATCGGGCCCACCTACGGCGGCGGGCGCACCGGCAACTTCAACTTCAGCGGGCGCGGCCAGTTCTTCTCGCCCTTCGGCGGCGAGGGCACTCACGCGGTGCAGGCGCAGGGCGAATACATGTACTACCCGGGCCACCAGGAAGGCCAGTTCGATATCGGTCTGGTGAATCGCTTCGGCAACCTGCAGGTGGGCGCTTTCGGCAGCTTCAAGTACCTCGAATTGCAAGGCATGCAACAGGGCGGCGGTCTGGGTGAGGCTGCCTTCCTGGCGGATTGGATCTTCAGCCGCGGGCGCATAGGCGTGTTCGGCACCAAGGGTTTCAAGAACTTCGCCGTGTTGAACACCGTGACCTTGGCTCCGGGCGCTTTCCTGCAAACCTACGCGCGCCTGGTGGACCAGTATGGAGTCAGCGGGCTGGTTGGCGTGTGGGGGAACGCCACCCTTTCGGGCAACGTGGGCTACCTGCGGCGCTATCAGGAAGGTAAGCGCGCGGTTCCCGGCGCCACCCTCAAACTGACGCAGCCTTTGAACGAACACTTCGCACTCACCGCGGCACTGGGTGAGAACTCGACGCTGGTGAATTCCACCACCAGCGGCGAGTTGGTGTTCGGGTTCGAACTCGGCAGTTACATCCACGCCAAGGACTACACCAAGATCAAGAGCCCGGTCCCGATGGATGTTCCGCGCATTCGCTACGACATTCTGACCCGGCGCATCGGCTCCAGCCCGCCAATCGCCAATGCCGGCCCCAACCAGATTGGCGTACCGCCCGGTACGGTCACACTGGATGGCTCGGGTTCGTACGATCCGCTGGGCCTGGCACTCACTTATCAATGGACGCAGATCGGCGGCGCCAGCGTGTCGCTCTCGGGCGCCAACGCGGTGAAGGCTACCTTCACGGCCGCCATCGGTCAGACGTACAATTTCAAGCTGACCGTGACCAACACGGACGGCTTGTCGGCGTCGGCCACCACGGCGGTAACGGTCGGCAGCGCGTCCAGCACGCAGATTGTTCGCTTCGACGCCACGCCCAGTTCGATCCAGGCCGGCCAGTCTTCGCAGTTGACCTGGGTGGTGCAGGGCGCCACTTCGGTGAATATCCAGCCCGGTGTCGGCAACGTGGCGCTGACCGGTTCCACCACCGTGTCGCCGGCAACCAGCACCACCTACACGCTGACGGCGGTTGGACCTAACGGAACCATCAACGCCACCACCACCGTGACGGTCGGAGGGACGGCTGTAGGCAATCCGCAGATCATCCGGTTTGAGGCCAGCCCGCTGAACATCCAACCGGGTCAGCAGTCCACGCTGAGCTGGACCACCACCGGCGCCACCACCGTATCCATCAGCGGCGTCGGCGCGGTGACTCTGAACGGCAGCACCACGGTGTCGCCGACTCAGACCACGACATACACCCTGACGGCTTCGACCGCCGACGGCAAGTCGGTGACGGCGCCGGTCACGGTTACGGTTTCCACGGGCACCATCCCACAGATCGTGGTCTTCGTGGCCACCCCACAGAATATCGACCCCGGCAGTTCCACCAAGCTGTGCTGGCAGGTGACTGGCGCCACGTCGATTTCGATCACACCGGGCGTCGGCACCAATCTCAACGCTAACGATTGCGCCACCGTCAGCCCGAGCGCGACAACCACTTACACTCTCACCGCCACCAACGCGACCGGCCAGATTCAGGGCAACACGACGGTCAACGTGGGCACGGTGCAGATCCTGTCCTTCACGGCTACCCCGGCGTTCGTTCCGGATCACAGCACTACGGTGACGCTGCAATGGACAACGGCCAATGCCTCGACCGTGGTGATCGTCGGCGGCGACATCAGGCCTCAGCAATTGCCGGTGAACGGCGTCATCACGACGGTGCCGCAGACCGACACGGTGTTCACATTGACGGCTTACGGGCCAGGAGGACAGACCGTAAGCGTCACCATTGCGGTGAACGTCAGGTGACGACAACCCAGACCCAGTAGAAGTAACCAGCCGGGCGGCCGCAAGCCGCCCGGCTTTTTTCACAAATAAGGCCGCGTATTTGGAGGGAACCGCTTCCAACGGTCGAGCGACAAGTCGCGCCTCTGATCGGAGCCGCGCGCGTTAGCAAGCGGTTTCCCGGATACTTTAGTGAACCTCTGAAACGGTGTACCAAGCCGAAGCCATGTCCAGGAACTTCGGGCTAAGAAATGTTGCCAGGCAGGGCCACGGGGCAAGTCGCGCCGCCGGGCATCAGGAGTGCACTCCCAAGTCATGTTCCTGCGGGCCCCCCGCCGATCGCAGGCATCAGCACCGGCCGGCGGCGCCGTACCGCGGCGACCGTAACTTTGTCTCTTGAGGCCCGGTAGAAGGTCAGGGCCGGAACGCTCACATTGCCAGGCCGGATGACTCTGCGGCCGCCGGCCAGGGCGCCATCTGGCCCCGTAGTGTCTCTCTCCGGCCCGACGTCGCCCTGGGCACCCCGCGCGCTCCTCGGCCAAAGCGGAATGGCGGTGTCGGCGGCAGGGGAGAGGCGCCACCCTTACGTTATGGCTCCTGGATAAAGAACATAGACTTGACCGGTTGCAGCGTCAGGTGCACCGTCGTAACCGGCTGTCCGCTGCTTTCGGCGTGCGTGAATTCCGCCGCCTCCTGTCCCCCTGTGTGAGGATTCCATGCCTTCAGCGTCATACTTCCACGCAAGACAACCTTGGTGTCGATTGCCTTCGGCGAGGAGTTAGCAAAGAAGTAAATGTCACGGCCATCCTTTACCTTGTGAATGTAAGTCAGTGCTCCCTCGTATTCATTTCCACGTCTCAAGACTCCCATGGGCTCCTCGAAGCTCACATCCCGTACCGGAAGCGATTGTTTCAAAGCAAAGTCCAGCAGCCAGGGATGCGGCGAGGGCAGGAAGAGTGCCTGGCCGCCCGCCTGGTTTTTCTTGATGTAATAGGGAAAGACATAGAAATTCATCCGGTCCTGCGCGCGCCTGACATCGGCGGTCAACGGACCGTCCGGCGAAACACCGAAGACATCGGCGATCGCCTGTTGTACTTCTTTGTCTTTTCCGAACTCCGCCGATTGCGTGGGCAGCTTAGTGGTAGCGATCACCGTGCCCCCCTTCTGATAGAACTCTTTGATCTTTGCCGCCGCGGCCGCGGACAGAGTGTCTCCGCCGGGCAGGACCAGCACGCGATACTCCTCACGGTTCTCACGGTTGTTCAGAATCAGAGTCTTGTTCCCGGTGGTACAGCGGTTGACCAGAACCTCGGGATGAAGATAGGTGTAGTCGACGCGAAGCCCGCGGAACAGGGCCTCGCCGATGTCCTGATAGTCGACGCCGGCGGGAGGAATGCCGCCCTCGCGCGCGTAGGCCGTCTCCATGATGCTTGGTGCTGCCTGCCCGTTATCCCCAGGCGCCATGGGAACGCCGCCCACATGTTTGTAGGCCGATTGCAGCGAGGCGATCGGATAGAGCACCGCCACATCCGCCACGTGCCGCCCATGTTGCAGCAGATAGCTCAGGCGTCCGACATAGTCATTCAGCTCAGCCCGTTGGGGCTGCATGGTTCGGGCCGGTATTTGGAAATTGATGCCCATCGCATACTGATCCATCGCCACCTGAAAAGCGATTTTCTCGTTCAGCACGCGGTAGGCCGCATAGGTTTCGGCCCGCGCCACCGGGTGATCGTAGTTGAATGCGGCCGAAGTCACGATCTTGTACGATACGTTCGACCGTCCGTACCACCAGATGTCATCCACCGTGGGGAGGCTCTGGTACTGGAAGACTTTGATCAGGTCTCCATTGAGCGGAACTGGGCTGACCGGCTCCTCCTGGTCAAGATGTCCGCCGAACTGCAGGTTGTGGGCGGCGCACCAGTCGTCGAGGCGCTTGATGAAGTTCTCCGCAAACAGCGTGGCCCGGAATCCGAACAGCGCGTTCCGCGCGGCGGCCGTTTGCGGACCGATGTCGTGCCACAAAGCCGGGTAATACTTCATCGGAGAATAACCATATCTCTTCTGGAAGTTGGTGTTGAAGGCCGGCGTCCACATACGGTCCGCATGATGCATGGAGGGCTCGTCGTAGAAGGTCTGTTTGATGAGGTTCCCGAAGTAGCTCCCAATGTGTTCCTGGTATTTTTCGTAGGTCATCGAAATGAAGGCGCTCATCGCCGCCTCATCCAGATAATCGACCACCCTGGCCTGGCCTTCCGTCAGATAGAACGCCATCACCTTCCAATTCCCTTTGTCGAGCTTGACGGCCAGACGGTTCCGGGTGCGCCGCTCGCTGATGTCCTTCAACTCGAAAGTGTCCCGGTTCATCATCACGGAACCCATATAAATCCCCGTGGGAATTTCCAACTCGGCGGTGGCGGGCCCGGTGATGTCTTTCTCCGTCATGTTCAGGCTTTTGGCAACATGCTGCGGGTATTTCGAATAGAGCTGCCCTCCTACGGTACCCGTCGGGAACGCGTAGTCGTCGTAAAGCACCACTTCTAGCCCCTGCTTCTTGGCCTCTTCCAGGGCGAGTTTGTAGAAACGGAAATACTCGTCACTCAGGAAGACAACACCCTTGTCGTTCTGGGGGCGGCGGAACATCTTGAGATAGGCTTCCGACAGGCCGGTTGTGGGCCCGCCGCCGGCTTCGATAAAAAAGCCGCCGTAGTTCAATTTGGCCATCTCTTGAATACCCGAGATGACACTGTTCTCGTTCAATGTGGAAAGCGGGAAGCTCCACATGGCATGTCCCCGATACGCCGCCGGAGGCTTCTCGAAGATGGCTGGATCGAATGCGTTCCCGGCCGGCGGGCCTTGCGAAAGGCCTCGATCGGGGGATATCAGAAGGGCCATCGTGATCAGAAAGCCCATCGCGAGCCCAACCGAAATCGCTCCGTTGCCCTGGCTTGACTTCCACATGGAATCCCTCCTTAGAACGACAGCTTCAGAGCCGCCTGCGTGTTGCGCGGGTCGTTGGTCTGGGTGTTGCCGAGCAGGCCAAATCGTGCATTCGTCAAACCTGTCTGCGCCTGGCCGAACCAGGGAGTGTTGAAGGTGTTGAACGCCTCCAAGCGGAACTGAAGCTGAACCTTCTCTTTGAGATAAAACGCCTTAAACACGGAGGAGTCCATCACGCCGGGTCGCATCTCCCGAATCTGCGGCCACTGGGTGCTGGTCACCCGCAGGGTGTCGGTGGGCTGCTGAATCCAGGCCACCGCCTGGTCGGCTGAAGCACAGTTCTGGCGCACGCCCGTTGTGGTAACCGTGCAGGCGTTGAAATAGAACTGATCCGGCGCTTTGGGGTTCGAGATGACCGGGTTCACGCCGGTGGGATACGCGCCGGCGACTCCGGGGAGTTGGCGCCCGGATTGAAATAACGCAATCAACTGAGTCTGCCAACCGCCGAGAATGGCCCTCTTGATGCCTTTTGAGTTCTTGAAAAACGGAATCGCGTAGCCCGCCAGTATATCCATATGGAATGGCAGATCTTCCTGAGTACGGACCCTCTCGAGCTGGTTATCGGAGAACTGATTGTTCAGGTAGCTGGCGGCTTGCATGGTACATGCCCACGTGAAGTTCATCTGGATGTGCAAGCCGTAGGAAAGCCTCTTCTGAACCTGCACCTGCAGTGAGTTGTACCAGGCTCTGCCGATCGGATCCTGAGTCACCGTTACGCTGGTGAACTGCGGGTACGGCCGGATCAGATTGCGCCGCGACGTGGTGGCGCTATTCAAGGCTAAACCCGGCAGCAGGCCGGCGAACGGATTGGGCACGAGCTGATTCAGGGCTGCGGTCCCCAGCGCGAGCTGATCCGTGGTCAGATCGTCGATATTCTTGCTCACGCCCAATTGGTGCGTCTGGCTGCCGACGTAGGAAACGTCCACCAGCACGTTGGCGGGAAGTTCGTGTTGGAGGCCGAACGAATACTGCAGGATGTAGGGGATCACGCGGTTCGGGTCAACGTAAGTGATCGCCTGCCCCGCAAAAGTAGCCAGCCCCTGCGCGCTCCCGGTGGGCCGCAGGAGTCCATCCGGAAACGGATTCGAGAGGTGCGTGACCGGCGTTAATCCGCCATCCGTGCTTCCGGCAATGGGCGTGGATCCGGTGAACCCCTGGGTGCCCCCCGGGGCGAACGTGGGGATGTAGGACATCCCGAAGCCGCCGCGTAAGACTGTGTTCCTGGCGAAATGCCAGGCCACGCCGACTCTCGGCTGGAAGTTGTTCAGGTCGCGCTTGTTGGCCAACCGGTCGCTCGAAGAGGCGAATATCAGCCCTCCCTTTAGCGGAAGTCCCGGGACGACGAGCGTACTCGGGCTGGTCGGGTCAAAGCCGATGTTCTGGCGGTTGTACCGCTCCGTCTGGGGTGATTCATAGTCCCAACGGACACCCAGGTTGATGGTCAGGTTGCGGGCTATCCGCCAGTCGTCTTGTAAGAAGAACCCGTAGTAATGATCGCCCCATGCCGGGTTAGGATTGAAGACAGCGCTGCCACTCGCCACATAGCCCAGAAGGAACGAAGCGAAAGCATTGCCGGAGGCGGCGTCGGCATTCAGCGCGTCGCGCTGCGTAAACGCATTGGTGAAGGCGAACGAGGCGAAAGAGTATGTCGGTGTATTGTCGAAATTCACCCGGAACTCGCCACCGAACTTGACCGAGTGCTTATTCAGCGACTTATTGGCTGAGCTGGTCAGATACCAGTTGGTGCTGGTGTCGTGGTTGTTGCCGGCCCCGCCATAGGCGGTATAGTTGGTCATGCTGATAGCGGGGAAGAATTGGCCCGGCGCTTGGGCGATGAGGCTGGAAGGAAAGCCCAGTGCGCTGGGGTCGAATCCGCCGCCGTTGGCGAAGTTGGCGAAATCGTGCTGGGTGAATCCAAAGCGGGTGGTGACCACCATGGTGGGTGACACGGTGGCCGTCAACTGGGCATTGGAACCTTGGTTGAAACGCTGAAAATTGTTCGGTCCCCTCACCGGGATGGGCCATCCGTAATACGGTCCGGTTTGCCACCGCCGGTTTCTCACGTAGCTCATGCTGAACCTGAGAGTGTCCGACAAATACTGGTCGCCCTTTAAGGTATAGGCGTTGTAGCGCTCTTTGGTCAGGATGCCGGCCGTGGGGTTGGAGTTCTGGAATCCCTGCGGGTTTTCCGGGTAGTTTGGCAGCGGGACGTAATCCAGCAGCTTCAACGCGACTGGGTCGAAGCGGGATTGAGGGATCTGATTGCCTGCGAACGGCAGCCGTATGTTGGCGCCGCCGCCCTGCCCCGTGCTCAACGGGTCGTAGATGACGATGGGTGAGCCATTGGTCTGGTGCAATGAGGAAAAATCGCCGGCCCGATTGGCGACCGAAGGCACCGTATCCAGGGTGATATTGGGGATGTTCTGCTTGATGGCTTCCCAGGAGAACAGAAAAAACGTCTTGTTGCGGCCATTGTAAACCCTGGGAATATAGACGGGGCCGTTCACCGTCACGCCCGGCTGGTTCCAGATGAAAGGTCCGCGCGGCTGACCTGCCCGATTGGCATTCCACGTATTCGCATTGAGAACCTTGTTGCGATGGTATTCGTAGAGCGTGCCATGCAGCTTATTAGTGCCGCTCTTCAGGGTGGCCTGGACCACGCCTCCGCCGGTGCGCCCAAACTGCGCGTCGTAGTTATTGTTCAGCACACCTACCTCCTCCGTGGCTTCCGGAGGGGGGACGAAACTGAGACTGCCGACGTTGCCGCGCTCGGTGTTGGTGTTGGGCGCGCCGTCGAGCAGAAACTCATTAGTGAACGGACGCCCGCCGGCGATCGACAGATAGTCCATTCCCCCGTTGTCAAAGGGGCGATCCGTGATACTTCCCTGCGGATTGATGTGCAGCACGCCGGCCGCATGATAGGCAAATGTATATGGGTTCTTGCCGAGTAGCGGCAAATCGGCGACTTCCTGCGTGGTAATCGTAGTCCCTCGGCTGGCGTTAGCCGTGTTCAGTAGTTGCGCCTGGGCCGACACGGTCACCGATTCCGTCATGCCGCCTATTTCCATTTTGAAATCAAGCTGCATCCGTTGACCCACGCCCAGGGTCACGTTGTCATTCACCGCCGACTTGAATCCCGCGGACGTTGCCGTCACTACGTATACTCCGGTACCTAAGAACGGCAGCACGTACTGGCCCGATTCGTTGGTGGAAGCCTTGGCCTCACTGTTGGTTCCGGTATTCCTGGCAACGACGTTGGCGCCGGGGATGACGCCGCCCTGAGCGTCAGCGACGGTTCCGGTCAACGTGGCCCGCGTTTCCTGCGCCACCGAAGAGACGCAAACCATCGACACGGCGATCGACACAAGGATCAACGATCTCATAAGTCACTCCTCTTGCAGCTGGCATCAAACGAGCGCACGCGTTCCACGCAATAATGGCGATCGAATGAAATCCGGCAGGCAACCTGTAAACCGACCTCCGAAACTGGCTGAGAGTATATGCCCCGGCGTGATTGGCGTCAATGGGCAGCATTGCTCGGGAATTGCTCGGGCACTATTTCTTGCGCAGTATTTCCGGGCGTGGTTCCACGGCCGCGGCGACGATGGCCGCCCCCATGGCGATGATCTCGGGCTTGCCTCCCACTGGCGGTTGTGCAAGAGTGATCGGGAGGATGGTTGGGATCTGAGAGGTTGCTTCTATGCGAGTTCTGATTGCGTGTCTGTGGCTGGCGACGGTTTCGTTGGCCGCTGACATTTCGTTGCCGATCTTCCTTTGGCCGTCGGGCGCCCCGGGCGAAAAAGGAGATATCGGTGAAGAGACACATACTCCCGGCAAGAACCAGGTTGCCGGAAAGCCGTTCGATCAATTAGCCAATGTAACCAAGCCGACGATTACGGTGTACCATCCTCCAAAGGAAAAAGACACGGGCGCCGCGGTGGTGGTGTTCCCCGGCGGCAGCTACCAGATCCTGGCGGTGGATATGGAGGGAATCGAGGCCTGCCAGTGGCTCAATTCGATCGGCATCAGCGGCGTGCTGCTGCGCTATCGGGTGCCGGCGCGCACTGGTCGGCCCCGGTATGCCGCCCCGCTGGAGGATGCGCAGCGGGCGCTTGGGATGGTGCGGGCACACGCCGAAGAGTGGCATCTGGATGCGAAGCGGATCGGGATATTGGGTTTCTCGGCGGGCGGGCACCTGGGCGCGATGCTCAACAATAATTTTGAGAAGCGCGTCTACGATTCGCTGGACGGGTCCGACCGGCTGAGTTGCCGGCCCGATTTCACCCTGCTGATCTATCCGGCTTACTTGACGGAGCGCGGCGACCCGAGCGGCAAACTGGCGCCGGAGGTCAACGTGACCGCCAATACGCCGCAGACGTTTCTGGTGCAGGCCGAGGACGATCCCGTCCGGGTTGAGAACAGTCTGTTCTATTATCTGGCGCTCAAGAACGCGAAGGTTCCGGCGGAAATGCATCTATTTGCGACCGGAGGGCACGGTTACGGGTTGCGGCCCATAGATTCGCCGGTGGCAACGTGGCCGCAGCATGCCGAGCGATGGCTCAAGACGATTAGGGCGGTGGGAACGCGTGGCCGTTAGATTCCGCATTCTCGTGGCCGGGTTGCTGGCCTGCGCGGCATGTTTCGCCGGCGACGGGCTGCCCTCGATTTTCATCGCCGGGGACTCCACCGCGGCCGACGGCAACCCGGGCGCGATCGCCTGGGGCAGGCCGTTCGTGAAATGGTTCGATCCGGTGAAGGTGAATGTTGCAAACGTCGCCCGCGGAGGGCGCAGCAGCCGCACGTTCGTTACCGAGGGCCTTTGGGACCGTCTGATGGCGAACGTGAAGACCGGGGATTACGTGCTGATCCAGTTCGGCCACAACGACGGCGGCCCGATCAATGGCGAGCAGATCGCGCGCGGATCTCTTCCCGGTTTGGGGGACGAGGCCGAGGAGATTGACAACCATCTCACGAAGCGCCACGAAACGGTGCACACCTTCGGTTGGTACATGACGAAAATGGTCCGCGAGACCAAGGCCAAAGGAGCGATGCCGATTCTGTTTTCGCTCACGGTTCGCAATATCTGGACCGATGGCCATGTAGAGCGCGGCTCCGGCAGATATGGCGAGTGGACGCGGCAGTTGGCGCAGGCCGAACACGCGGCATTTGTCGACCTCACGAATCTGGTTGCCGACCGGTATGAACAGATGGGGTCGGACGCGGTCAACCCGCTTTTCCCAAAGGATCACACCCACACCAGCGACGATGGCGCGGAGTGGAACGCCAGGTTCGTGCTGGCCGGGTTGAAGGCGCTGCACGAAAACGGGATCATCCGAACGTTGTCGGCAGAGGCGCGCGCCGTGGAGCCCGCGCCCGCCGCGTTCGTGATGGCTGCGGATCTCGGGCGGCCTCCCAGAGACCGCGAGGCTTTTCTGCGCTGGCTGAATCTGCCGGATATGGCGGACCCCGCACTGCCCTCGCTGTTCTTGATCGGCGATTCGACGGTCAGGAATGGCCGCGGCGATGCGGTGGACGGGCAGTGGGGTTGGGGCGATCCGCTGGCCGCTTATTTCGATCCGGCGAAGGTCAATCTGGTGAATCGCGCGGTGGGCGGGACGGGGACGCGCACGTTTATCAATCAAGGTTATTGGGACGCCGTGCTGGCCGTGCTCAAACCCGGCGACACGGTCATCATGCAGTTCGGGCACAACGACAATGGGCGGACCGGTCCGCTGCGCGGCACGGGCGAGGAAACCGAGGAGCGCGACGCCGCCACCGGCAATCGGCGCGAAACCGTTCACAGTTTCGGATGGTATTTGCGAAAGTATATTGCCGAAGCGCGGGCCAAGGGCGCTACGCCTATCGTCTGTACGCTGATCCCCCGCAACATCTGGGAGAACGGCAAGATTGCGCGTCCCAGCGACAGTCACGCCGATTGGGCGCGTGCAGTGGCGAAGGCGGAAGGGGCCGCGTTGCTCGACCTGCACGAAATCATCGCACAGCGCTATGACCAGATGGGCGAA
>Ga0210402_10000129_pt1 | contig 83794 bp, 52 predicted proteins | sample IncBWC7MmetaG_FD_161055 | JGI IMG/M metagenome (GOLD analysis project Ga0210402, IMG submission 161055) | Forest soil microbial communities from Barre Woods Harvard Forest LTER site, Petersham, Massachusetts, United States - Inc-BW-C-7-M | ecosystem: Environmental > Terrestrial > Soil >...
AGAACGTCCGTACCGGTATAGCGGAACGGTTGGTCAGGAAGTCCGCTCCCCCAACGGCACATCCCGACATTGTGCATCGTGCGAATATCGCCAACCACCGTGTAGCGGTACTCCGGGATACGCTTACGAATTTCCGACGCTGCCTCATTGATCGCCGCAATGCCGACCAGGCGGCCACCGGGGTGTATCCATACGCAATCTTCCGTATAAGCATCGCGCATCATGGCTTCGCGCTTCACTGGATCAAGCTCGATGAAGATCTCATCGAAGTTGTAGTGCATCAGTTCTGCAACTGTCATCTTCTTCCCCTTGTTTTCTCTTTGCCAGCGTAACGATCTTTCCTTTGACCTTCCCGGCCATTCTTCCTCCTGGCATTTCTCTCAAAATACTTAGAAGGAACAGAGAATGGCTTGTACGAAACGGCTACGATAGTATGAAAACGCTATGGGCGAGAGCCGCAAAAGGAGGACGACAGATGCAGGTTTCTGAGGGCTCGGACACATTTGAGTTTCGTTCTCCGCACGGTATGAAGGCGGCGCACAGCAGACTTCGAACCTTCGCGGGCATAGCGGTTCGTCACCTGCAGCATTTCAACCACCCAGGCCGTGCCTGGCACGATTTGTCGGGTCCGCAAGACACTCTCACAGTTGTGCTCGCGGAGATAGGCGGCAGATGTGAGTCCCGCACAAATCTGCATCGTCCCGCTGCCCTGGAACGTCAACGGCCTAATCACATCAGTTTTGTCCCGGCAGAGATGAGGGTCTGGGGCTATACGGACAACATGGAGTCTGTACGCGAACTTCGCCTGAGCTTCGACAGGAAATCTCTGGGAGATTGGTTCGGCCCCGATCTGGACCCGGGCAAAGCAGGAAATCCTGAGCTGATGTTTCATGACAAGAGAGCGGTCGAGTGCGCGCGACTCCTTGCTGCCGAATGTGACGCATCCGACCCGAGTACAGGATTGTACGGAGAAGGACTCACGATCGCCCTCCTGAGCGCCTGCTTCCAGCGGCGACCCCAAAAAGAGAACTCAGGACTATCGGTCTCACAACTCCGTCTCGTTCTCGACTTCATCCACGAGCATTTCGATTCATCCGTTTCTGTTTTCAAGCTTGCCCGTCTGGTCGACCTGTCATCCTCGCAATTTGCGAGGATGTTCAAGGCGTCTACAGGAGTATCCCCGCATCGCTATCAACTGAACACCCGAATAGGCAAAGCGCAGGAGCTACTGCTGATGAAAGGAGAGAGCCTTTCCATGGTGGCTCTCGCAACAGGTTTTGCAGATCAGAGCCACTTCACGCGGACCTTCAAGAGGGTCACTGGAGCTACGCCACACGAGTGGCATCGGAATCGCACCCCCTAGAGGATGCGCACTTCCAAGCGGGTGTAATCAAGTGCTGTCTCGACACACTGGCATGACGGCGTTGTTCGAGCCAGAGGCGGTAGTGGGATTCCATGTGCCGCTGCGGACGCGCTCGATGAGAGCGGGCGTCACCCGGTAGCACCGGAAGCCGACGAAGGCGACCGCGAACACCGGGACGCGATGGCGGCGCGCGGCTACTGTCAGGCTTTCCGGGCCGTGCAGAAAAGTCTCCGCAAAATTCTGAAGGGAGAAAATCCGGGAACGGTCGCGGACGAGGATCACGGCACGTGGTATCGAGAGCTGTTCGCCCCCAGGCGTCACCATCGGCCTGCTGAAGCCCGCCGATCTCGCCGCCTATCGCAACGGGCAGATCTATATCCGCAAGTCGATGCACGTGCCGCTGAACCGGGAGGCGGTGAGGGACGCCATGCCTGCGTTCTTCGACCTCCTGCGGGAAGAGCCGCGCCTGGCCGTCCGCGTGGTGCTCGGGCACTTCATCTTCGTCTATATCCATCGTTATATGGATGGCAACGGCCGCGTCGGGCGCTTCCTGATGAACACGATGATGGCGTCGTGCGGATACCCCTGGACGGTCATTCCGGTAGCCGACCGCAACGCCTACGTGAACGCTCTCGAAAAAGCGAGGTGTCGGCGGAGACATCGCGCCCTTCGCGGACTTCCTCGCCGGGCTGGTGAAAAAACGACTGGCTGGCGAGCCGTTGCCGGCGGTGCCGAAAGCGTCGATCTCAGACGAACGCTAAAACAATTCTCGATCTGACATGGAGAACTGCAGTACGGATGGCTCGTCTTGAGCCGGCGACCGCGCGATCAAAGCGCAGCGGATCTCAAAAAGCTTAAAGGCTGACGATGCGATCACGGCTGTCCTTTCACTGTCCAATAACGGTTCCCTGACGCTTCTTACAAGGCTTTTTCGAGGGCCACCCGCGTCTTGTAAGTTGTTGAAATTCCTATTGCCTGTGGGCTGATAACCTAATGCTCCCAAGGATTCCCTGGAGTTTCCTGGGCATCCTTTACGACACGCACGTCTGAAGCCTGTGTTGGAAGAACCTCGCGCAGATAGGGGATGATCGCGAGATCAATGTCCGCGCAGCCCGGCAGCTCGGAATTTATGCGATAAAGTTCAATTCCGTCGCCCAACTCAGAAAAGGTTGGAAATGATGATGTTCCCCATATTGCCAACGGTCGGGGAGTCGATCGACGTGAATTCCGCGAAACCATCGTAGGAGACAATCAAGATTCAACTCTAAGGGTAGTACCCGTCCATCGACCAGAGCACGACTAGCGAGGTGACACCTGTTTTTCAGGGGTTGACGGTGAACTCGAACTATTCTGGAGTCTCTGGAATTCCTGCATTTCATGCTTGGCAGCGTCAGCCTTACCCTGCTTTCGATAGAGACTCGCGAGCCCGAAGTGCGCCTGGGCGGCGAGCGGACTTTCTTTTTCCAGGGCGAGCAGTCTGATCCACTCTTTCTCCGCGGCCGCCGCGTCGCCTTCAAGCGAGGCGGCTTTGCCCAATGAGTAGAGCGTCTCTGGCATGTCGGGTAACAACCTGTCGGCGCGTGTGAGTTCCGTTCGCGCCTCACGCGTTTTACCTTGTTCCAACAAGGCAGCTCCCAGGCGGTACGCCGCTTCGGCGTTTCCCGGCTGAAGCTTTACCTGCGCGCGGAATTCTTCTTCCGCTTTGCCCCATTGGAAGGCCCCAGCATAGACTTCGCCCAGTTCCAGATGAACTTCTGGTATGTCCGGCCGCAATCGCAACGCGTCGTGAAATTCCTTCTCTGCGTCTGGCATGTTGCGGAGGACAAAATAGTTTTCTCCCATTGCTTCATGCGATCGGGGAGAATCGGGATAAACAGCTAACAAGGTATCCATCGATTGTTTCGAGAGTAATCCGCTGGCGCGACCGAGGTAATACAGGATATCCGGATCGTTCGGATGTTCGGCCAACGCCGCTTGCAGATTTACCACCGCTTCCGCCAGTTGTCCGGTCTCAACCTGCGCAATTCCCAATGCAGATTTCTCTTTTACGCGTTCGAGGTGTGGAATCGCCTGCGCCGCGTAGCCCTGTACGAGCAGCGCATAGCCGAGTAGCTGGTGGGCGGGCGCCAGGTCGGGACTCAGCTCAAGAGCATGTTTCAACGGGGCGATCGCCAAATCGTAGTCGTGCCTCTCCAGGTAGGCTTGGCCGAGGCTGACGAACCCATCAGCGAACTTCGGATCGAGTTCGGTGACTTTCTGAAACTCGGCGATGGCCACCTCGAGTCGATGTTGCTGGTCGGCCGCGATGCCGGCCTGCATGTGCTGGACGACCTCGGGCGACAGAGTCTGCAAGGCAAACAATAACGACAATAATGCCCTCATCATCGTTCCTGCTTCTCCGGTTCGCGGACTTCCAGAAACTGATCGGCGTGAACCTCATTCATCGTCTGGTGGATACCCGACGGCCATACGATGTCCACTTTGGCTTTTTCCACCGTGCCGAGTCCGAAATGCAGCCGCTTGTCGCTGGCGGAAAGATAACCGACCGTTGAGGTCGCATAACGGGTCTCGCCATTCACCTGCACGCGAGCGCCGTACCCATCACGATTGCTGCGCGTGCCCCGCAATGTGATGACCAGCCAGTGCAGTTTACCTCCACGGTTCATCAATACTTGGGGATGGCCGCCGAGGCAGGTCACCACCACATCTTCCCATCCATCATTGTTCAAGTCGCCAAATGCGGCTCCCCGCGCCGCCAATGGAGTCGTAACGCCGGAATCCACACTCTCGAACCGGTCATTATGATTCATCGCTAGCAGCGGCAGTTCGAGATAGTGAAGCGAAGGGTCGATGGTTTCCACGTTGTCCAAAACGTGGCTCTGCGCGACGAAAAGATCCTTCCGCCCGTCATTGTCGAAGTCTTCCAGGCCGACGCTCCAACCCGAGGTACCACTCGATAGCACGCCCAGGCCAGTCTCCAGACTTCGGTAACTGAACGCCCCCCCACCATCATTGTGGTACACGGCGTAAATCTCCCGAGGCAGTTCCGTCACGATGATGTCCGGACGGCCGTCGTTGTCATAATCCTGAAAGACCACGCCCATGCCAGACATTCGCTTGCCATCTTCAGAGAGCGCCGTGCCCGCTTCCAGCGCAACTTCTGAGAAGGTTCCGTTGCCATTGTTGTGGTAAAGATACTGCTGCATGCCGTCGTTGGCGACAAATATATCGGTGAATCCGTCGCCGTCATAGTCCGCGAACGCGACCCCTAACCCGCGCCCTTTTTTCGTCGCAATCCCGGAACGTTGGCTCACGTCGGTGAAGGTTCCGTCGCCGTTGTTGTGATAAAGAATATTGGTGGTCGCGGGAAACTCCTCGGGTGGACAATAAGTATGAAAGTTTCCTCCGCAGTCTTTGCTATGCCGAGTGTCCCACTCCATGTATCGAGTTACAAATAAATCTAACTTGCCATCATTGTCGTAGTCGAAAAACCCGGCGGAGACCGACCATCCGCCGGCCGCGACTCCCGCTTTTGCGGTGACATCGGTGAAAGTTCCATCGCCATTGTTGTGGTAGAGGATGTTCTTCCCGAAGCTGGTGACATAAAGATCGGGATAGCCGTCGTTGTCGTAGTCGCCAACCGCTACCCCCATGCCGTAGTTTCCATCCCCGGCATTGGCCAGTCCCGCTTGCTCGGTCACGTCGGTAAAGCTTCCGTCTTTGTTCTGCCGGAAGAGCCGATTCCAGTAACGAGGATCGTGCCGGTCGAAATCGTCTTTCGCCGGCAAAGGACTAGTCAACCGGCCACCATTCACGAAAAAGATGTCCAGCAGGCCATCGTTGTTGTAGTCGAGTAGTGCGACACCGCCGGGCATGGTCTCAATCAGATGCTTCTGCGGGGTAGGAGAATTCTGCAGTGTAAACTCGATTCCCCGCAGGGGCTTCACTTCGAAAACAGGCGCGCCGGTAGTCCCGGGAATGGCGACCGACGCGAGAATCAGAACGACCAATATGCGACTCAGCATCCCAATCCCTGGCGTCTCGACCGCTAACTCAGTTCGGCTCCCTCGGCAAAACTAGAACATGAACTTCAACGCAAATTGAATCAGGCGGGGATTAGTCCCCGGCGCAGTGCTGGTCACAACGCCGAAATTCGCATTGTTTGTAGAACAGCACGTGGTATTCGGCGGCGAAAACTGAGTTCGATTAAAGAGATTGAAGAACTCGACACGAAATTCCATGCTGGCGCGTCCCTCGCGATCGAGCAGAAGACTCTTGAAAGCGGCAAAATCAAAGTTGGCGACTCCGTCCGAACGCAGAGTCGGATCGACCCGCGGCTCATTGCCGAACGTGAAATCCGCCGGAGCAGTGAAACACGCGGTATTGAACCATGCGTTCAGTCGGGCCTTTCCGCCAGCGGTCAAAGACTTAGGGCATCCGGGCACTACATTCGGCCTGGAGCCAGCCCCGAACAAGGTCGCGTCGTTCGCCTGGCCGTTGCGGAGTATTAAAGGAAACCCCCGTTGAAATGTGGTTACGCCATCGATTCCCCATCCTCCGATCACGTTGTTCAGGACGCCGCTCACATTGGAAAGATATTTCTTGCCTTGACCAAACGGAAGGTCGAGCACATAACTGACAACCAATCGCTGCGGCACGTCCTGCGAGGAGAGGGAACGTTCGCCGGACAGATTGTTATTGTCCTGCAAAGCGCCCACACCGGTTTCCAGCCATGAAGTAAGTGTGTCGGTATTACTGATCAACTTGGAATTGGTGTAGGCCGCCATGAGTGATCCGCCTCCTGCGAAGCGCCGGCGGGCCGTGACTTGCAGCGAATGATAGGTGCTGTCAAATGCGCCTTGCCCGGCCAGTTCCACGCTTGTGTATTGCGGGTACGGCCGCTCGAGTTGACCCACCGTTGTGGTTGGAGCCGCTAGCGCGAGTGCTTTTCCACCAACAAAAAACGGATTGGGCGCGGACTGCAATAAGGTGACGGCAGGCCGGCCTCCCGCCGCAAACTGGGCAGCCGCCTCCGCGAGCAGCGAGTCGGAGATCTGGTCGACTTGCTGTGAGTACTGTTGAAGATGAGTCCCCTTGGATCCAACGTAGGCCGCTGAAAGCAGAATCCCGCCGGGCAGCTGCTTCTCGATACTCAAGTTCCATTGTTGGACATAACTACTTCGATAGTGCCCGCGGTCAACTTCCGTGATTGCCTGCACAACCTGGGTAAGAAACTGCTGGGTCCCCAGCGTCCCGAGACTGCGCCCCGGCGGCGCGGAGATGCCATCCGGGAAGGGAAGCGAGATTGAATTATAAGGGTGAGTCCCATCGACGGTCCCGGTGTAGGTTGTCGCGGCTGCGTTGATCATGTCGTTGATTGGATTCAGCGCGAACGATACGTAGTTGGGCACCCAGAAAATTCCATAGCCGCTGCGAACGATGGTGGTGGGCGTCAAACCATAAGCCAGCCCGATCCGGGGCGCAAAGTTGTTCCTCTGGAGCGGAAGGTTGTTCGGTTGTCCTTGAGATACCAGGGCGACATCGCCTCTAACGGTTGGATAACCTGCCGGAAGAAACTGGTTCAGATAACTCGTCGCGTTGGGAACGAAATAGGAGAGCCGGTTAAAACGTTCGGACCACGGTCCCTGCAGCTCATAACGAAGTCCCAGACTGAGGGTCAATCTGTCTTTGGCATGCCAGACGTCGTTCAAATAGATGCCCCGATACGTTTGCTTTCCCGCAGTAAAGGCCGGGACAACAGCCTGCGCGAAAAAATGGTTTTCGAAATTGCTAAAGTTATCGGCATACCCTAACAAAAAATCAGCGAAAGAAAAGCCTGTGAAGCAAGGTTGGCCGGCCGCGCAGAAATCGAAGGCTCCGCTCGCCACATTCGTCTGCGCGTAGTTTTCATAGCCGGCCTGGTATTGCATTCCGAGGTGATAACGATGGTGGCCGCGCATGAGGGTCAAACTCGCAGCCAGATTGTATTGTGTGTCCCGATCCTGAATAAAGCTTTGCCCCTGCGAGCACATGATGCTGTCCGCAAAATTCGCAACACAGGGTGTAGGCGGTGTTCGCATAATCGCCGGGACGGTTGCATTGTAGCTGTCAGGCCAGCCAATCGAACTAAGATCAAACCCCGCGTTTTTGGGGGAACGGTTGTAATTGAACCGGCTGAAGCCGGCGTGGAGGTCAAGCGTCGTGGTCGGATGCAGACTGTAGTTATAAGCAGCGGCCAACGCGTCAGTTGAATATTTTTCCGAGCAGCGGTCGGCACAGAGACCGTTTTGCAGCGGATCAATCGGCAAATCCAGCACATTCCAGTAATTGAACCGGACCATAAGTCTTTGCTGATCTGTGACATCTTGGTCCACTCGCGCAACTACCTGATTCTGATTGCCTCCCGTGCGCGCGACCGTGCTGAAGTTGTTGATTGTCCCCGACGGAGTTACCACACCCGGGCTATTTGGCTCAGGCCAAAGATCCACAAGCGCTTTGGATGTTGGGCTGATGCGGCTGGCAGGAATTCGATTGCCTGGGAACTCACTCGGCACGGCGGAGCTGCCCGGGCACGCGCCCACGCTGTTCACCACGCCGGCACAGGGGTCCATCACCGGATAATTGATGGCAGAGAAATCCCCACCGCGCTCTAGTGTGGTTGGAACCGTGGCGGTGAACGGTTCACCAGTTCGCAGCCGGAAACCTTCCCAACTCGCGAACCAGAATGTCCGATTGCGCGCGCCCGGATGGTTGAGGAGAAGAGGGCCGCCAGCTTCAGCTCCAAACTGGTTTTGCACCCACGCGGGCCGAGGCTTTCCAGCCGAATTCAGAAAGTAGTTGTTGGCGTTAAATACTCGATTCCGTAAATATTCATACACCTCACCGTGTAGCCGGGTCGTACCTCCCTTGGTCGTGAGATTGACTACTCCACCGGAGAATCGGCCCCACTCCGCGCCCAGGTTACTGGTCTGCACTTTGAATTCCTGAATCGAATCCTGTGTCGGTATCAGGACCGGCAAGTTGATGTAGCCAATGTTTAGCGGCTGGCCATCGAGATACTCGGCACTCTGATTTCCGAACGAGCCATTCACCTGATAGTTTCCCCAACCAAACGGATTGACTCCCACCGGAGTGCCCGTCGAGCTGCCCTGGGGAATGACCGAGGGCGCCAAAACAATCAAGTTGAAGACATTGCGCCCGTTGAGTGGCAGATCGTTGGCCTTCCGCTGTTCTACGACCGTGCCGACGGTGGAGGATTCTGTATCGATCGGCGATGCCTGCCCTTCCACGGTCACGCTCTCGGAGGCCGAGCCCACCATCATTTCGAAGTTCACTTCCAGCGCATCCTGCACGTGTAAAACGATGCCTGACTGGATCACCGCCTTGAAGCCAAGCTTTTCCACCTCCAGGCGATAACGGCCCGGCGGAAGATCGGAAATGTAGTAGGTGCCGGTTTCGTTAGTCAGTCCCTGATAGTGAATACCATTGCCGCCGTTGATCACCGTGATCAAGGCGCCGGAAATCACCGTCTTGTCCTGATCGGTGATCCGCCCGGTGAGCGATGCGTCGGCGGACTGCGCTTCCAGCATGCCGTGAAACAACACAGCCGTGAACACGACGAAAAGCAATTTACCCAAGGAAGCACCCGTTCGTTCGTAAACGCGGTTCAGAGCGATCCCACATTATTCCTCAGAACGAGGCGCGAAACCACCACAGGCCACTCGGGTGGGACAGGAGTCTCCAGCCACTCCGACCCTATGGATACGAGCACTCGCGCAAATCTGTACCAGCCTGTTTGGAGTTTTTTTCGGGTGGTTGATAGAGACCTTTTTGTATGGAAAAATATTCGCGATCTGATGTATGCTTCGCCTCGCGCTTGCCGGAAACTGGGTGCCGATGTCGCTTGGACAACGCTTAGGATTTCTCCAGGTAAGGTGTGCGGGAAACCAGTAATCTGAAAATGAGTTCTCCTCTGAATGGGCGCGCCCTGGCACTCCCCGTAATATGGGGCACGTGTCGACCAGACTCGATTGTTACGCCTGAACCGGTTGAGGTTCGCCCCCCCAGCGATGAAGAACTCATGGCCGGCCTTCAGGCCAAGGATCCAAAGTCCCTGGACCAGCTCTTCGGCAGGCACTCGAGACTGGTGTTCGCGATCGCTCTGCGTATTCTGAACGACCGCAGTGAGGCCGAGGACGTGGTCCAGGAAGTGTTCTTCAGCCTCTATCAAAAAGCTCCACTTTTTGATTCCGCCAAAGGCTCGGCCAAAGGCTGGGTCGTGCAGGTCGCTTTCAGTCGCGCCCGAGACCGTCGCGCACATTTGTTGCGTCGTGGATTTTACTCTGGTACGGATGTCGAGACTTTGCACGATACTCTCGTAGGGCACACCGATGTGGAACACGAAGTCGGCGTCAGACTCGATTACTCGCAATTGCGTTGTGCCTTTGAAGAGTTGACCCCCACGCAGCGGCGCACCTTGGAGCTGTTTTATTTTGAAGGGCTGGATTTGAGAGAAATCAGCGAACGGTTACGCGAGCCATTCGGGAATGTGCGTCACCATTTCTATCGCGGCTTGGAACGTTTGCGCAAGAGTCCAGCGGTAAAGAGGCTTCGGGACAATCACCATGCATAATAGTCATAATAATAATAATGACCAGCGTCTGAATGACCACCAGAAGTTTAAGGAAATGGCCGCTCTGGCGCAGGGGCGTGATCTGACCATTAGTGAACGGATCGAACTAAAGCGTCATCTCGAGTCGTGCGAGGCGTGCCGGGCAATTTCCACCGACTACGCTCTCCTCAGTTCGCGGGGCATGGATTTTCTCGCGGCCGAGCTGGGTCACGTGCCGCAAGCCGAAGCCTGGGACCACCGGGCAGTCCACGATAATCTTTTGTCTAGAATTCGGGAGTTCGAACAATCTCAGGATTTGCGAGCGGAAGCCGAGAGCTTTCATTCGGTTGGTTTTTTCAGCGCGTGGAGCGCCGGCGTTCGATGGGCCGCGGCCGCAGCTGCGGCGTGCCTCATGATTGCGGTGGGCACCGGCGCTTACCATCTCGGCAGCCGGCGAGCGGTGCAGCCGCGGATTTCAACTACCGCGGCCCCATCTTCCGCGTCGGCTCAGTTCCAACAAATCTCTCTGGAGAAGAAATCGGCTGACGATCTGGTGTCGGCCCAGACGGTGCAGATCGCGCGGCTACAGCGCCAGATCTTCGGCGAACAACGAGACCTCGCTGGATTGCGAGCTGCGCTGCGCCTTGCAGAGAATAAATCCAACGAACTCTCGGACAGTAACAGCAAAGGAGAAGCGCAATACCGTCAGGTGACTGAAGAGCGCGACAGACTGGCGGGCGAGCTTCGCGACGCGGAGAAGGCGTATCAGAGTCTTCAACTGGAATTCGCCAGCCTCCGCGCACAACACGAGCGTGCTCTGCTGCACACCGCATCTCTAGAGTCGAAGATCGATGAACTTTCCGTCGTCACTCGCGATCAGGACCGCAAGCTCAAAGACAACGAGCAATATTTATCGTCTGACCGCGACATTCGTGAATTGATGGGCGCGCGAAAACTCTATATCGCCGACGTTTTTGATGTGGACAGCGGAAGCAATACCCGTAAGCCTTTCGGACGCGTCTTTTACACGCAAAACAAATCGTTGGTGTTTTACGCCTTTGATCTCGATCATGAGCCAGGCGTCAAGAACGCAAGCGCTTTCCAGGTCTGGGGCCAGAGGGATGCCGAATTAACTGCGAAGTCGCGCCCGATGAACCTGGGCATTCTCTACATGGATAGTGAAACAAACCGCCGCTGGGTTCTTCGTTGGGATGATCCCAAACAACTGGAGGAGATCGATGCGGTTTTTGTCACCGTCGAGCCTCACGGTGGCAGCCAGAAGCCAACTGGAAAGCCCTTCCTCTATGCCCTCCTGAGAAAAGAAGCGAATCACCCCTAGTCTCCGGAACAATCTTTAACTCCAGCCTGCTTAGCCTTTGGGTACATATTTTTATAACTTGGTACAACTTCCTTCTCGTCTCCGTAACTATCAACAGCGATAACTCTCAAATTCTTCGGGATTGGTGTGGGTCCCGACTAATGCTCCTTGAGAGTTAATCCAACAAACGGAATATATCCAAATTGTGAGGGGTGAGACCATGTCGTCTCGAAGCCTGTCCGCTGGTGTGTTGTCTTTCACGCTTGTCCTTTTCGTAACCCTGATTTTTTCTCTCTCGGCGCAAGGACAGTCAACCTATGGATCCGTTTCTGGTGTCGTGTCCGACCCCTCGGGTGCCGCCATTAGTGGCGCGCAAGTGACGCTTACCAATATGGGCACGTCGGAGAAGCACACCCAAACCACCAGCGATCAGGGGACGTATTCATTTGTAAACGTGATCCCCGGACAGTACCGGATCGACGTGGAGAAAACCGGCTTCAAACACTCGGCGCATCCGAATATCGCGGTCCAGGTGCAACTCGATACGCACGTAGAAACATCCCTGAATGTGGGCGCGGCCAGCGAAATCGTGGAGGTAACTTCCGAAACGTCGCTATTGCAGACGGAGTCCTCGTCGCTGGGACAGGTTGTGGAACAACGCAAGGCCAACGAATTGCCCTTGAACGGCCGCAACATATTCAACTTGATCACGATTTCTCCCGGGGCGGTGGCGCAGGGTGGATCTGGCGGTTCACCGGTGGGCCAGAACCCGTTTAGTTGGGGCAACTACCAAATTGGAGGTTCGTTTGCGAATCAAGGCGCGGAGTACCTCGACGGTCAGCCTCTGAATATCGGCTACATCAACTTGCCGATCGTCATTCCTACCCAGGACTCCATTGGCGAGTACAAAGTGCAATATAGCAATCAGGGCGCGGAATGGGGTAAGTTCTCCGGCGGTATTGTGAACTTGAGCACGAAATCCGGCACCAACAGTTGGCACGGTTCCGCTTATGAATTTTTCCGCAATAAGGTGCTGAACGCCAACGAGTACTTCAACAAGCAGGCCCAGCTGAAAGCTGGACTGAAGAACGAGGCGCCGCCGTGGTCGCAAAATCAGTACGGGTTCCAGGTCGGCGGGCCGGTGATCAAGGACAAGACCTTCGTTTACACGAGCTGGGAGCAATACCGGCAGCGCACTGGGTCGCCTTTCACTACGACCGTTCCCGCACCAGGGATGTTGACTGGAGATTTCTCCGCGGTGTGCACAGCGCCAACTACCCAAGGTGGGGCGGGAGGCACTTTCGACCCAAGCGGGATTTGCACCGTACCAGCCGGACAGATTTACGACCCCTATACGGTGAACCAGGGGACTGGTGTTCGCCAGCCTTACCTCAACAACCAGATTCCAACGACCGGCCCTACCAGTGAAGCCAGTCTGGCGGCAACCACGATCTGGCAAAAAGTCTACCCCGCCGCCACGATACCGACTGCTGTAGTGAACAATTTCGTGAGTGCGGCCCCCGCCGGCGGTAATACCAATGAATTCGTCGTGCGTGGGGATCAAAACATTGGCACGAACACGCGCCTCTTCGGAAGATTTGTTTATTACGGGTTGACTGATCTGGCGACGGATCCGTTGGGAACCGGTATGTGCCTTGATCGTTGCGCGGAACTCTACCACAGCAAGTTACTCGCGCTGGACTTGAATCACACCTTCACTCCGACAACCATTCTCGACGTGAATCTGGGGGGAACACGGTTCGTCTATTCGCGGGCACCCAAGCTTTCAGGCTATGACCTGACTCAACTAGGGTGGACAGCCGCCTACAATAGTCCCCCCAGCTCGATGCGCACTCCACCCACGCCGGCTTTCCTTTATCCCAACGACGTTGGAAAGTCACAAGGTAACAGTGCTATCGGGGATCACAACACGCAATACAATATCTCGCCTGCACTTACCTTGATACGGGGCAGACACACGTTTCAGGTGGGCGCCCAGTTCGAACTCGGACTGGACAATTACTTCCAGACCAATATCGCGAGCGGCGCATTCGCCTTTCAAGGAAACTGGACATCCGTGAGCCCGACGGGGGCTGGTGGATTTGGATTCGCGGACTTCCTGCTAGGCCTGCCGCAAAACCAGGGGTCGTTCGTAAACCAGACCGAGGGCGTCGCTCAGGTTCCGGCTCAGACGGCGGGGAAGCAAGTCTACCGTGCCTTCTACTTCGACGACACCTGGCGCTTGACTAACAAGTTGACCCTGAACCTTGGACTACGCTACGAGTTGCAAGGAACCTGGTCGGAACGCTTCAACCGGCTTAGCTTCTGGAACCCCAATCTCGTCAATGCGACTGTTACGGGATGTAGTGGAACAGCAGGTTCTCCGTGTCCCGGTGACGCCTCTCTGGTTGGGTCGGGCGGCAACAACATTCCAATGGACAAAAAGGCGTTCGCGCCACGACTCGGGTTCGCCTATGCGCTGGACCAGAAGACCGTGATCCGCGGCGGGTACGGCATCTTCTATATTCCAAACTATGTTTCGTTTGGGCTCAACCCGGACAATGACATTGTAAATCTGGCCACCACTGGCATCACGGCCACGACCAATGGCTACCTGACTCCGTCCGCAACGCTGAATGGAGATGGTTGTACTCTCACGGGAGTTGGCTTCTCAAATTTCAGTTGTGCCGATACTAGCGGCCCGTTCGGCGCGCAGGGGATTCTGGCACCCCCCGGACGCGGCCCCTTTCCGCCTCAGACGCCCACCCTCTCGAGCTACGTAGCGGCAAACGGCTCTCCCACGTTGGCACCGCATGCCGACCCGAAGTATGGATATGTTGAGCAATATAACTTCGGCATCCAACGCCAGCTGCCGGGCGGCTTCTTTGCCGATGTTGCCTTTGCGGGCTCACACGGCGTACACCTGCAGCAGTACTCAACCCATATCAATCAGATCGGGGATTCTTTTGTCGCGACGGCTGCGAGTCAATTTAATGCGGCGCTCCCCGGCTGCTCTGGCACTCCCAATCCTGTTACTTGCGCGAACGCTTCGGTTACTATCGACCAGCCAGTTACGAACCCCTTGGCCGGATCCCCAAACGCCAACCTGAAGGGGGCCACGGTCCTTCAAGGACAGCTTAACCGCAGGTATCCGCAATATAACGACGTGAATTTAGCCGGGTTCGGATGCTGCAGCAGCACCTACAATTCACTACAGGTCTCCGTCACTCGCCGGTTCGCAGGCGGCGGCACCCTGTTGGTGGCATATACGAACGCGAAACTGCTGACCAATACCGATACCTTGACGAGTTGGCTCGAAGGTAACACTGGGGGCGTCGGACAGGTTCAAGACTGGAACAATCTAAAAAGAGAAAAGGCAATCTCCTCGCAGGATGTATCGCAACGCCTGGTGATCAGCTACGTACTCGATCTTCCTTTCGGGCACGGCAGGAGGTACGCGGCCGGTTACAGTGGGATAGCGGACAAAGTGGTTTCTGGGTGGGGAGTCAACGGCATCACCACTTTCCAAAAAGGTTTTCCGATGAAGATTACATGGGCTGGCGCTTCGACCTCTTTGGAGGGTGCCAACCTCGGTGTCTCCAACGTTCGTCCCGATGTTGTGTCCGGATGCGACAAGAAGGCGGGTGGGGGCCACGTTACACAGTGGTTCAACACGTCCTGCTTTGCAGCCCCACAGCAATGGGGTTTCGGCGACGAATCTCGTACGGATCCGGTACTCAGGACACCCGGAATCAATAACTTTGATTTCGCCGTATTCAAGCGAACGCCAATCACTGAGCGAGTCGGCCTTGAATTCCGTACCGAGTTCTTCAATCTGTTCAACCACCCGTATTTTGCACCTCCAGGAAACGGGTTTGATGGTACCCCCACGGGCAACGGATTCGGCGCGATAACAGCGACTGTACAGAACGGCGTGGCTTCGCCAGAACGCTTGATCCAGTTTGCGCTGAAGTTGGTCTTCTAGTACGCGATGTGCATAAAACGGGACTGGGCGCTTGCCTGGTCCCCTCTCACATCTGCGCCGACGGGTTACTGTGGCACCAAACAGTGCTGTCTGGGTTGTTGCACGGACGCATTTTTCCAGCAGCAATACTCGGTGAACATAAGCTACTCGTTCGATTGATCGAATTGGCGTGAACGAACGCAGCAATACAAGAAATCAGGTACGAAGTAAGAGTTCAGTTCGGGACGGGTTTCAGTCGTGGTCGGCCCGCTCATTCTTCCTTGTACCCTGAATGACCGGCTAACATCTGTCCTTCCGACGGATATCGCGGGCGAGTCTTGGGTCGATCAGCGTTGTGTCGTCATTTTATCGAACGATGACTGCTCCGAGGCATGGTTCGCCGACTGGTTAGATTCATCAGCGCGCTCAGGGACCGACGTCCTTGGCGAGTCCCGCGGTACCCAATCGCGCTGTAAGCACGTCGAAGGCGGATGTCGGGCCGTTCCAACGCAACTGGTCCACGTTGTCGAAAAGTGCGAGGTCAGTCCGGAGCGTCGCGAGCTTTCGAAAGAGCATCGCGAGGTTCCGCTCGCGGGAGAGGGTGGCTGCCAGTGTGCTCGCGTTGGTGAGAAAGAACTGTAAGACCGCACCTCTCTGCTCTGGGCGAACAGCCCACTAACTTCTGTACCTTCCGAGCCTAGCGGGGCGGAGGTCGCGCGCCGAGTCTTCTGCCAGCTGTTCTAGCTTCAAAACTAGTATCGGCCCGACCATGGCGTTCCACAGAACCTAGCGATCATAAAGGAGTCACAGGCGGAAGTGGCGCTTGCTCATGTCAAATGGGTGATCACTCTTCTATTTTGGCAACCAATTCAGGGCAGCTGCAGATCGAGCGCATAGATTTCCTGGGTGCTTTGATCACGCATGAGCAGGGGAGTATCGTCGGGAGCTAATCCCAGCCAAGAGGCCCAAGGGTCTGAGCCCCGGGGCACGTCTTTGACGCTCTCCAGGCGCTCCAATGCGCCGCCCTGGACGCTCACCCGCACGATATCGTCTCCCTGGCTGTAATCTTCTAGATAGATATAGCGGCTGTCGTGTGACCAGTTGTCATAGGCAAAGGTGGCTTGCGCCAGTTGCGACCATTTCCGGGTCGCGAACTCATACAGCATCAGCTTCTTGGAGTCTGCGCTCAACGCTGCCAGATAGCGCCCGTCTGGCGACGCCCGCGGGCTGAAGAGACCTTGGGAGCCGGAGATGGGCGAGACGTGTTGTGTGTTCATGTCCAGAATCTCAATTCCCGATTGTGACGAACTGGCATACTGGAGCCATGGCATGTGGCCATAGACGAGCGACTTGCCGTCAGGCATCCAGGTGAGGTCGCTCTCGTTCACCTTCTCGTTCGTCAACGGCTGTGCAGTGCCTCCGAGCGAGGAGATGACATATAGTTTCCACGGCTGACCGGGCTCTGAGGCCATGAAGGCGATCTGCTTGCCATCAGGGGAGGATCGGGGCAGATGCGCCTGCAAGGGAGGATAGGTAAGCTGCGAGCGCTGGCTGCCGTCCAACTTACTGCGCCACAAAGTGTGCTCGGGGTAACTTACATAAGTGAGCCACTGCCCGTCGCGGGCAAAGTCCAGTTCGCCGGCCGAAATACCATTCAAATACGGTAAAAAGTGACGCGCATTCTGATCGTACCGCTGCAGTTCGAATCGCAACTGCTGCCCCACCACGAACAGCTTCTTGCCATCGCTTCCGGGCACAGGAGAGAGGAATGCCAATGGCCCCGCCGTCAGCTGCTGTTGGGCATCTTTGCGTCTGCTCAGCAGCGAATCATTTTTCTGCAGCACCCAGATATCGTGCCTGCTGCCCTGGGAGCTTTCAAAAAAGAAGTACTTGCCATCGTGCGTCCAGTTCCCACAACATTCCAGAGAACGCTGGTTCCACCCCGCTGTAAGAACCGGACGAAGTACCCTGCTGTCCGCCTGCACTTCCCACAAGGCAGAAACGTTGTTCTCAGCATTTTGCAGCGTAAAACGGATCCAGCGTCCATCCGGAGAGAAACGCAACTTCATGGCAGCACCGGGCAGTGTGGTCAGCTTGCGTCCCTGGCTGCCGTCCGGCCGGATCAGGTAGAGATCAGAACCGCTGCCATACACGATGTTTTGGCCATTGGGTGTCCAGGTGGCGGCGTGGGCAAGCACATTGCCTACCCGGCGCGGTGAGCCTGCCGGAATCGGCAGTTGCCATAGGGGCGTCTCGGTTTGGGTGCCGCCCGCTTCACTGGATATCAGTAACGCCGAACGATCTGGCGAAATATCGTAAATGTCCGCACTGGCAAAAGGCGCCCCCAGGGGGGCGCTCTCACCACCTGCCGTCGAAACCTGCTGCAGTAGGAACTGGCCACCTTTCTCTTCGGAGAAATAGATGCGGGCGCCGTCCGTCACCAGGGAGGACTTGGGATGCGCATCGCTCGTCAACTGCAAGGATTCCAGTACCCGTGCTGATGTGGCGGGCGACTCCAGCCAAAGGGTGAGGGCGACAGCCGACGCGACCAGCGCGCTAGCGCCCAGAACTATCATTCGCGCCGAAATGCCCGTTCGCGGCCCCGCCGTTCGCGCCCACGCCCGGAGCGGGCCTGATTCCAGGTCGCGCTTCAGGCGTTTCAGATCGGCGAGCATTTCCGCCGCCGACTGGTATCGTAATTCGCGATCTCTTTCCAGCGCCTTATTGACGATGCGTTCTAGTTCCGGCGGCAGTTCAGGATTCAATTGTGCGGGCGGCCGTGGCGTGCGATGCAGGATGGCATCGAACACCGTCATTGCCGTTTCGCCCGTAAAGGGCAATTGTCCGGTGCTCATCAGGTACAACACCACGCCCAGAGAAAACACGTCGCTGCGCGCGTCTAGTTCTTTCCCCAGCGTTTGCTCCGGGGACATGTAGCTCACCGTGCCCAGTGTCGCGCCACCGTCATCAAACTGGCGTGAGGTCACTGGTAGCGCCGCCGTTGGCGCATCGACGGCTTGCACCAGACGACGCTCCAGCAGGGGCTTGGCCACTCCGAAGTCCAGCAGCTTGATCCGTCCGCGTTGGAGCAGGAAGATGTTCCCCGGCTTAATATCGCGGTGCAGAACACCCTTCAGGTGTGCAGCATCGAGTGCTTCCGCGATCTGAATACTCCAATCCAGTACCTCTTCCAGAGGCAGGGGCCGCCCATGCATCACTTCGCCCAGGGTCTTGCCTTCCAACAACTCCATGGCGATGAAACTCTGGCCGGCGACTTCTCCGATCTCGTACACCGTGCAGATGTTGGGATGATTCAGCGCAGAAGCGGCGCGCGCCTCCCAACGGAAGCGATCCAGCGCTTGCGGGTCCTCGGACAGCTCATCTGGAAGAAATTTGAGGGCCACGTGGCGTCCCAAGTTCACGTCCTCCGCCTCGTACACTACGCCCATTCCCCCGCTGCCCAGCTTGCGTACCAGTCGGTAATGCGAAATCATCTGCCCGATGTTAACGGCTAGGGAGGACATTGAGAAGGAATTAGACCGCCGGGGGAGTTTTTCGGCCATTTTGAAAACGCTTGACTTTACCGTTACACATAACAAAAAAACCAATTTGTGTCCACGGCACATTGAAGAACTCGGGGCCGGAGGCTCGTTTGCCGGCTGCAATTGCTGCTTTCTGAGTGACGCAAACCGGAAGTTAAACCTGGCCAGAAGTCGGCTTCGAGGAGATCGCCATTGATCATCGATCTTCTCCAAGCCGTTTCTGGGATAGCTTCCGGTTAGCCGACCAACCTCAGAACTGCCAGGTTCGCTTCGCACAGACGAACAGCGAAAACCTTACTATCCAATGCTGTCGTCTGTGAAATAGAAGGGGATTGCTCAAACCGTTGATGAATGGGTACAAGGGTTCGCGGGGCGCATAGAAAGCGCACAATTCTCGGCGCCTTCGAAATCACGAAACACAAAGCCTTTAAGTCGGTTTGAGAGGAGCTCCAGATGGGCAAATCCAACTCGCTGCCTCCGTCCGGTCACTACAACGCTAACTACGGGAGTTTTCAGACGGAGCTGTACACACAGATCCGCCACGAAGCATTTGGCGAGGACATTGGGCAGAACAGTTGGCTTACCTCCGACGAGCAGGACAGGTTCTTGGAGTGGCTCGACCTTTCCCCAGGGAAGGCGCTGCTCGATGTCGCTTGTAGGAGCAGGGGGCCCGGCGCTGCGAGTCGTCGCTAGCACCGGCTGTTCTGTCGTCGGCATTGACGTTCACGAAGAAGCGGTCACGACGGCGAGTTCACTTGCGGCCCAGCACGGCGGGACCGAACGCCCCGAATTTCGGTCTACCGATGCTGCGGGGGTGGTTCATGAAGCACGATGCGGCGGGGAAGACGCGCCCTTTTAAGACAAGCCTTCAGGACAAGCCCATTCAAACAACCGTTTCTTCAAGAGAAACAGACGGCCTTTCGAAACGAGGCACGAGCGGCGAGCCGCGCGAAGATGAGCCCTCCCACTCTAGCCAAAAGAGGCCACCGCTCGGTCCAGGTCATCGAATACTTCAAACAGATTGAGCAGTCCGGTCATTTTCAAAGTCTGGACCGCGAACTTGGAAGGGTTCAGGAGCTTGACCGCTCCGGCGCTTTGCTTGGCGGCGGTGAGGCAGCGGACTAGTAGTCCAATGCCGCTGGAGTCGAGCGTGGTGACTTCTCCCAAGTCCACCAGAAATCTGGCGTCGCCGGCGGCCAGCAAATCGTCGAAGGTTTGCTGCATGCTGTCCACCGCGTCGCCCAGATTCAGGCGGCCGCGGAGTTTGATGACTTTTACGCTGGATTGACTGCGAACCTCGATATCCACCAGTTCTCCCCCTGCAGGCGATGCAAGTCCACTTCAATTTTCGCAGCCCTCACGGCTGGGCAATGGCTCCATTTGATTCTCTAAGGCGCACTCTGCGGCTTTTCTTCGCCCACTCGGCGGTTAAAGTGTTATGATTTGCCGGCCAGCGCAAAAGCCTTTCATCGCAGAGCACGCCGAGAACCCCGCAGAGTTCGCTGAGAAATTCAACTCGAGCCCTCCACGGCTGGCGCAGGTTGACACTCGCCGGAGCGTCTGCTAGAGTGCCGTTCCAACTTAGAAGAAGCTCCGCGAATTTGCAAACAGCAAACGCTCCCCGCGCGGCCAGCAGCACAAGACTTTAGGCCACTTCATGTCAATCCAGAGTTCCGGGCTTTCGCTGAGCATGGCTGCGCTGTCCGCTCGATTGCTGGAGGAACGCGAAGTCTCTCCCCGCGCCCGAATCACCGCCCAGATCCTGGCCGATGCCTTGCCCGGAAGCGCTGTCAATGTGTACGCCGTCACGCCTCTACCCGAGGGCGATGCCTGGGCGGTTATGGCCAGCGCCGGCGCAGCAGCCCCGCCCGAGGCCGCCATACCGCTGCTCACCGGGACGCTCGGAGTTTTGGCGCGCAACCTGAAACCTCTCCTATTCGAGGGCCGAAGCCTAAGCCGGGAGGACTATGCCCATGTCAACGTCCGCCGGACCCTGCACTCACTGTGCTATCTCCCTTTAACCCGGAACGACGCGCTGATTGGCGCCATCGAGATCCTCAGCTTCGAGAACACGCTGAGCCAGGCGCAAATGAACGACCTGGGCACGGTGAGGGAAGTGTTCAGCGCCGCGCTGTTTGGGGCTCAGATGTATGAGAACGAGCACCACAACACGCTCGAGTCGATCTCCCGGCTTACCCAACTCTACGATATCGAGAAAGTTTTCAGCTCGACCCTGGAAATGGATCAGTTATTTCCCATCATCGGCTCCAAGGTGCGGGAGATGCTGAACTGCGAGGCGGTCAATCTATGGCTGCTGGAGGCGGACGAAAGCCTGCGCCTGATGCATCAATCCGGCGACGATTTCACGGTCCGCGAAGGCGAGCTACAGAGGCCGGGGGAAGGCGTGCCCGGCGACGTATCCGACAACGGCGAAGCGGTGCTGATCGAGCAATGGGGCGACGAGCGGCTTCTGCGGCGGAATCTTGTCCTCAGCAGTGGGGGCACCGACGAAGGCGGTGTGGTGTCGGGTGGCGTTATGTCGCTCATCGCCTCGCCCATCATGGACCAGGAGTCGCTGGTGGGCGTGATCGAAGCGGCCAATAAGCTGGATGGAACCCCTTTCGACGACGACGAATTATTCACCCTCAGCCGGTTGGCGGAGTCGGCGGCCATCGCGCTGCACAATGCCAGCCTGCTTGCGGCCGAACGCAAAGTGGAGGTTCTGGAGACTCTGGTGACGGTGAGCCACGAGATCACGTCGACGCTGAACCTGGAGCGCATGCTGCAGACAATCGTGAACGCTCCCCAGGCGGTCATCCCGTACGAACGCGCCGCGGTTGCCCTGGAACATCACGCCAAGTACAAACTCAGCGCGGTTACAGGGGTCACGCAACTCGATTCCGATGCCCCGGAAATTGCGCCGCTCAACAACATTTTGCGCTGGGCTCTGCTGGCCGAGGAAGTGATCCACGTAAAACAACACGGCGAAGAAATTTCCGATCCCCGGCCGGAAACCCAGGCCAAATTCCGCGCCTATTTTGAGGACACTGGCATGCGCGGTTTCTACGCCACGCCGCTCAGCGACGACACCGGACGGGTCGGGATCCTGGGACTCGAAAGCAGTGACCCGGATTTTCTCTCGACGGCTCATCTGGAAATTCTGCAGGTGTTGGCGGGCCAGGCCACGGTCGCGTTGCGCAACGCGCAGATGTACAAGGAAGTGCCGTTCATCTCGGTGCTGGAGCCGGTGCTCGAGCGCAAACGCAAGTTCATGGCGCTGGAAAAGCGCCGCCGCACTCTGATTTTGATTCTGGCGGCTGCGGCGGTCATCTTCCTGGCGGCGTTTCCCCTACCCCTGCGGGTGGACGGCGATGCCGTAGTCGCTCCCGCGCATTCGAGCAAAGTGCAACCCGAGGTGGAAGGAGTTGTGTCCCGCGTGCTGGTGCATGAAGGAGAAAAAGTCATGCAGGGACAAGTCATCGCCGAACTGCAGGACTGGGAATATCGCTCGGCATTAGGGCAGGCGCAAGCGAAGTACCAGACGGCGCTGTTGCACATGAATCATGCCCTCGCCGGCAATGACGGGAGTGAAGCCGGGATTCAGCGGGTGCAGGCCGATTACTGGAAGTCGGAAGTGGACCGCGCGAGCGCGCGGCTCGACCAGACAAAGCTGCGTTCGCCGATCGACGGCACCATCGCGACTCCGCACGTCGAGGACATGACCGGGCGCCGCCTGCAATATGGCGACAGCTTTACCGAGGTGGTGGACACTTCGCGCGTGCTGGCGGACGTGGCCATCGACTACACAGATACCAGCCTGCTGCGCGTGGGTGCGGCCGGCGCGGTTAAGTTGAACAGCTATTCGACGCGAACGTTTCGCGGCTTGGTCGAGGTGGTCAGCCCGGTCGGCGTGGCGCAGGGCGAGTCGAGGGTTTTCTTCGCGCGGGTTGCGATCCCCAATGCGGACGGTGCGATCCGCGCCGGGATGGAAGGTCGCGGCAAGGTCAGCGCAGGATGGTATCCGGCGGGCTACGTGATTTTTCGCCACGCCGGAATCTGGATTTATTCGCATCTGTGGTCGTGGTTTGGCCTGTAAAGCTCGGCCTGTAGGCTGGCGACGGTAAGCGTCTTCGGGGGAGGATATGGTCCGTAAACATTGGTTCGCAGTCGCGCTGGTGCTGGCGATCACTTTGCTGGGCGCGGGTTGCCGCGAGAGTGTACCCGGCGTTGCCAGCGCGGCCGCGGCAGATCCGGTCGCGGCGCAAGTTCCCACGCCTGCTCCCAAGGCGGAGCCGATCGTGGTTTCGGGTCCCCTGGTGGTCGAGCATGAAGTGGATGTCGACGCGCAGCACGACGGAATTGTCGCCAGCATCGCGGTCGAGCCGGGACAAAGAGTCCGCGCCGGAGCCCTGCTCGCGCAACTGGATGACCGGCAGATCACGGCGAATCTGGAAGCTGCCCGCGCCCGCACCCGTAGCATTGAGGCGGACCTGAAGAACTGGGAAGCCGAAGCCAAAGTCATGCAGGCCGACTACGACCGCGCCCAGAAAATGTGGGATGCCGAGATCATCACCAGAGAGCTGCTCGAACACGCCAAGTTCAAGGCGGAATCGGAAACCTGGGACATCCTGCGAGTGAAAGAGTTGCTCAACGACGCCCGCCAGACGGAACGTTCTTTGGAACTTGACCTCGAAAAGACCCGCATCTCCGCGCCCTTCGATAGCCTGGTCGCGCGCCGTTATGTGCGCGCCGGACAGCAGGTGGCGAAGGGTGATCGCCTGTTCTGGGTCACTGCCGAAGCGCCGCTGCGCCTGCGTTTCACGTTGCCAGAAAAATTCCTCGGCCGACTGCACAAGAGTCAGAGGGTGCCGCTGGCTTCTCCCGATGTTCCCGAGGAGAAGCATATGGCCAAGGTGATCGAAGTGAGCCCGGTTGTCGACCCGGCGAGCGGGACAGTTGAAATCCTGGTGGAAGTGGTCGGTGCGTCCGGCCAGCTTCGCCCCGGCATGACCGCCAGCGTTCGCCTCGACAACCTGCAATGAGTCTTCTTTTGACGAATATCTCGCGATGAACATTACCGAAGCTCTCAACGCGGCGCTACCCGAGATGCCCGCGCGCATGGTCGCGGAGCGGTATCCCCGGATCGCGAGCGACATGGTTTTTCGCGAGCATATCGAGGACGGCAAGGCAGTATTCCGCGTCTACGTCCCGAGCGCGGAGGCGATGTACAAGTTCCCACCACAAAATTGGGCGCTGATTCAATTATTCGACGGCAAACGCAACTACGACGAAATCGCCAAACTCTATTCGCAGCAGACGCGCTCGGAGTACAGCGCGGAGCAGGTCCGCGACTTTGCCGCGGAACTGGAGGCGATGGACTTCTGGTACAAGACGCCGCAGGAAAAAAATATCGTCCTCATGCAGAAGAGCGTCGAGGAACGGCGCAAGCTGCTCAAAAAGAAAAGCAGATACGGCGATCTGTCGCTCATTCTTTTTCCCGCCGTCAATCCCGACAAGTTTCTCGACTGGCTCTACAAGTACACCAGCTATTTTTATTCGAGCTGGTTCACACTGCTTACGCTGGTGGCGTTCGGGTTCTCGGCCGGAATCACCATCACGCACTGGTCAGAGATTGGCCGCGACACGCTAGAGTTCTACAACTTCGCTGACAAATCCTGGGGGGACGTGATCCAGTTCTACCTGCTCGCCGTGGGAGTGCTGGGATTTCACGAACTCGGCCACGGCCACGCCTGCAAACACTACGGTGGCCGCGTCCCGGCGATGGGTTTCGCCCTCATCTTTCTGGCGCCCGCTTTCTATACCGACACCACTGAGGGTGACGTCAAGGGAACTCGCTACGAGCGGCTGATCATTGCACTGGCGGGAGTTTGGGCGGAGCTGATGATCTATGCCGTGGCCACCCCGCTGTGGTGGGGCACTCCCCCCGACACTGCTCTGCACAATGCTGCCTACGTGCTGATGCTGATCACCGGAATCTCCGCGGCTCTGATCAACTGGAATCCGCTGATCAAGCTCGACGGCTACCACATGGTCTGCGAAATTCTCGGCATCGTGGATCTGAAAGAAGCTTCTACCGCCTTCGTGTCCGCCTGGGTGAAGCGCCACGTCTGGGGATTGCCAGTGGACGTGCCGTACGTTCCCCGGAAACGTCGGCTGGGCTATGGCATCTATGCGATTCTGTCGGGCCTGTACAGCTACACCGTCCTTTATGTGGTCGCCCGGTTCGTGGGCAATGTGTTTCGCAACTTCAATCCGGATTGGTCGTTTGTTCCCGAGTTGGTTACCGCTGGACTCATCTTTAGATCGCGCATTCGCGTGCTGCTCAACTTTATGAAATTCGTCTATCTCGACAAGAAGGATCGCGTCTGGACGTGGTTCAAGCCGACTCGCACTCTGGCGACCGCCGCGGTGGCGGCTGTGCTGTTGCTGCTGCCGTTGTGGCACGAGTCCGCATCTGGACGCTTCGCCCTCGAGGCTGCTCAGCATGCCGTCCTCCGCACCGCGGTGTCCGGCACAGTGGTCGCGGTTTATGCGGACGAAGGTCAGCCCGTGGTGGCGGGGGCCCAAGTGGTGGAACTACGCAATCTGCCCCTGCAGTCGAAGTTGGCTGAGAACAAAGCGGAACTCGCGTTGGCTGCGGGACGGGCCACGTCCGCCGCCCTGCGCAACGCCGACTTCGCCGCCGCCACCCAGGAGCGCGACCGCCTAACCCAGCAGATGATCGAACTCGAGTCCGAAGCGGCCCATCTGAGTCTCGTCAGCCCTATCTCCGGCGTGGTGGTTACGCCTCGCGTGCGGGACCACGTGGGTGCTTATGCTCCTGCCGGAACGGAACTTGCGGAAGTCGCCGATCTCCGCACGCTGCGGGTCCGCATCTACGTTTCCGAACACGAGATCTTTAAATTTCAGGTAGGGTCGGAAGCGCGCCTGCAGGTCGATGGCATTTCAAGCAAGCGCGCTACCCGCGTGGTCGGCATCGCTCCGCTCAACTCGCAACTGGCGCCGGGGCTGGAAGACCTGGGCCAGTACCAGGGCACGCGCCCGCCCAACTTCTATGTGGTCGACTTGCTGGTTCCGAATAAAGATGGCGTGCTGAGGCCGGGGATGGCGGGTACGGCCCGTCTCTACGGACGCCGCCGCAGTCTGGCTGGACTGGTCGCACAGGATGTGGCCAACTTTTTCGGCCGCAAGGTCTGGTGAGGCGGCCCTTTCGAGGCCGAGCCAATTGCACACCAAAGCCTACGGCCAAAAAGTCCCCGAACTTGCTCGAACCTAGCGCTTCGCCAGCTTTGCCAACTTTGCGAATTTCGCCATTTTGGCCATCTTCGCCATCTTTGCCATTTTGGCCATCTTCGCCATCTTCTCGGTTTTGGCGCCCGCGGTTGCCGGTGTCACATCGGCCAGAGTTGCGCTGGCTACATTGGCCTTCTTGGTTGCATTCAGGCTGCTGATCAGGGACTTTTTCTGAATCGACATTGGAATCTCCTCTATGTGAACCGGATTTCTTCTGCTACTACGCGATCTTGTACATCGCAAGGGAGTCGCCAAACTCCGAGGGTGGATTCAACAATGTCCTCCTCTCTTAGAATCAATAGGATACAGAGAATGGCGTGTCTCAGTCCGCAACTGCCGCTGGTGAATTTCTGCACCATGGTTAAAACTTAACCATTGATGGGTTATTTATTAACCTTTTGTCCCTTGCCGGAAGCGGGGATCCGTTTCGATTTTAAGGGTGCGGCACAGATACTTCATGCGCTGGGGATCGAGCCGCAGCAGTTCCGCCGCCGCCGACTTCTTTCCTCCCGTGCGGCGCAGGGCGGCATTCAGGTAGGCCACCTCGATCCGCTCCATCTCGGCGTCGAAATCCACTCCGCCCTCCGGGATCAGGATCGCCTCCTGGCTGGCCGCGCTGGAATAAAGCAGGTGTTGCGGAAGATGATGGGCGGCGATGAACGAACTGTCGTTCATCAGCACCATCCGCTGCACAATGTTTTCCAACTCGCGCACGTTTCCCGGCCAGGGATAGTCCTCCAGGATTCCAATCACCTCCGGTTGCAGCTGCTTGAGAGGTTTCTTGTTAGCTGCGCAATAGAGGCGAAGGAAGTGGTCCAGAAGGAGGGGCAGGTCGCCCTCCCGGTCGCGCAGCGGCGGAATTATGATGGGGACCACGTTGATGCGGTAGAAAAGGTCCTCGCGGAAGCGGCCTTTGTGAACCATGTCCTCAAGATCGTCATTGGTCGCAGCGATGAGACGGAAATCGATCTTCTTCACTGCTCTTCCACCCAGCCGCTGGGTGGCGCGCTCCTGCAGCACGCGCAACAACTTGGCCTGCAGATTCGGGTTGAGAGTGGTGATCTCGTCGAGAAATAGCGTTCCCGTGTGGGCCATCTCAATCAATCCGGCCTTGGCCGTTTCAGCCCCTGTAAATGCGCCTTTCTCGTGTCCGAACAGTTCGGACTCGATCAGACTCTCGGGAATCGCGGAACAATTCAGGCAGATGAAAGGCTTATCCCGGCGGTCGCCGGACTGCACGATGGCCTGCGCCACCAGTTCTTTGCCAGTGCCGCTTTCTCCGCGTACCAGAACCGTGGCGTTGCTGTCAGCGACCGCCTGCACCGCCTGGTAGACCCGCTGCATGGGCACGCTACAGCCGATCATGCCGCAGAAGGCGGACTTGCTTTCCACCTGCTCGCGCAAGCGGCGTCCTTCCTGGAGCAGGCTGCGTTTTTCAATCGCGCGCGCCAGCACCACTTGCAGTTCCGGCAGGTTCACAGGAACCAGGAAGAACTCGTCGGCACCAGCCTGACTCGCCTTCAGCGGCACGCGGCGGTCGGTGGAGCGGGTCATCGCCGCCAGAACGATGTCCTGCCGAACCTGCCGCAACTCCTGCAGTACCTCCAGGCCATCGGCGGTCCCGTCCCCAATGCTGTCGAGATCCAGTACGATGCCGTCCAGTTGCGGCTTGCCGACCAGAGCCTGAATCTGTTCTTCGTTCTTGGCTAGGACCGTGCTGAAGGTGTCGGCCAGGAAGCGGCAGAGCTCCGGGAAGACAGACTCTTCGTCGGAGATGATCGCGATGGAGTATTGGGTTCCGTCGGAGCGGAGTCCTTGCCAGGCCATGTCAGCTCCCACTCGCGCCAAGGTTCGACGCGCAAGGTTAAGCTGCACATTATAGGTTAATTTTTCACCCTGCTCGATCAATATTTCAATGGACGGAAGAAAGAAAAACCATGAACCACGAAAGGGTTTCCTACAGGATTTACTCCTCTGGGTTATTGGTGCATGCCCGGAAAATCCCACTCTGCATCGCAGTCGAACTTTTTAGATATCGAAGACCTTGGATGACTCGGATCGCGCTTTGATTTTGGAAACACTTGAGCAGGCCAGATGGGTGGTCGGTGGACCACACGGCGCCGCAGCCAGACTAGGATTGAAGAGAACCACCCTGATCGCCATCATGAGAAGGTTGGATATGTCGCGACCCGATTCATCCGGGAGGAACAGACGAGCGCGGTATAGCACGGAGGGATGCTTAGATTTGAACGGGGTCCGTTGCTGTGCCCAGTAGTTTCTGATCAGGGACAACGCTTGTGACTAGTCCACGTTCGGCTGCTCGCAAGGCGCCGAAACGTCCCGTAAACACAATCAATTCGTATCCCGGAAACCGATCGCCGCACTGAGAACGGTTTTTCGGTGGGCGTGCATCTCGCAATGACTACCCTGGCGGTCATCTCCCTTGACAAACCTAGCGAGCGGGGATTAGAAAGTTTGAAAGTCATTCGACTCTCGGACCCGCGGAGATCATTTCGATGCAGCAGTCCCGCAGAGACTTCTTCAAGATGGCAACGGTCGGCGCGGTCGGCGCTACCGTCTTTGGGTTCGACCTCCAGCCCGCTTACGCTCAGCTCAAAGAGTTAAAGATCGCCCGTGCAGCCGAAACGCGCTCGACCTGTCCCTACTGTGCGGTGGGGTGCGGAGTCCTCATTTATACGATTGGCGACCGCGCGAAGAACGTGACGCCGCAGGTGATCCACGTTGAAGGCGATCCTGATCATCCGACCAACCGCGGAACTCTATGCCCGAAGGGCTCTTCTCTCGAACAGGACATGCTCAACCCGCGGCGGCTTACCAAGCCGCAAGTCCGACGCCCGGGCGCGACCGACTGGCAAGACATTTCCTGGGATGACGCGCTGAATGAGATTGCGCAATGGACCAAGAAGACACGCGATAGTTCCTTTGTCGAGAAGGATGCGAACGGCCGGACGGTCAATCGTTGCGAGGGCATTTCGTTCATAGGTGGCTGCACCGATACAAATGAGTTCAATTATCTGGCCGTCAAGGCCATGAGGGGGTTGGGCCTGGTTTATTTAGAAAACCAGGCCCGTGTTTGACACGGACCCACGGTCTCAAGTTTGGGACCAACATTTGGACGCGGGGCTATGACGAATGGCTGGATCGACATCAAGAACACAGACATGATGTTGATCATGGGCGGGAATCCTGCTGAGAACCATCCTTGCGGGTTCAAGTGGGCGATGGAGGCGAAGCGCAACCGCAACGCCAAGCTCATTTCCGTTGATCCTCGATTCACGCGCACATCGGCTACAGCCGACCTTTTCGTACAGATTCGCGCCGGCACTGACATTGCGTTCCTCGGCGGCCTGATCCGTTATGCCATTGAGAACAACCGGATCGCCAAGGAATATCTCGTCAACTACACCAACGCAGCTTTCATCGTTAAGGAGGGGTTCAAACTTCCTGAAGACGGCTTGTACTCCGGATTTAACGCGGCGTCGAGCACCTACGACAAGGCCACGTGGAACTACCAGGAGGGCGGGGACTTCAGCGGCAAAGCGGACGTCCCTACTTCCGCGCACGCAACTGCTGCACCTTCAAGTCCAGCGACGCCTGCTCCTCCGCCTGGATTGCCCCCAAATGTTGCTTACGATCTGACGCTTCAGCATCCGCGCTGCGTTTTCCAATTGATGAAGCAGCAGTATTCCCGGTACACGCCGGAAACTGTCGAACGGATCACGGGCATCCCGAAGGACCAGTACCTGAAGGCGGTCGATCTATTTACTTCAGTCCGCAAAGATGGCGACATGAAGAAGGTCGCGACGATCATCTACGCGGTGGGCTGGACGCAGCATACTTTCGGAACGCAAATCATCCGCACCGCCGCCATGATTCAACTTCTGCTAGGCAATGTGGGAAGAGCCGGGGGTGGAGTGAACGCACTTCGCGGCCATTCGAATATTCAGGGCGCGACCGACATGGCCGGCTTATACGATTCATTGCCTGGCTACCTGAAAGGTCCGGTTCCCGACGACACAGATTTGGCGGCGTACCTGAAGCGCACCACGCCGAAACCTTCCAAGCCTTCGCCGTGGGATTCGATGAACTACTACTCGAACACCCCGAAATTTATGGTGTCGTTACTGAAGTCGATGTACGGAGACGCTGCTACTAAGGAAAACGGATTTGGTTTTGATTACTTGCCCAAGCCCGGACAGGATTGTTCGTGGACCTATATCTGGGAGGACATGTACAACGAAAAGATCAAGGGCATGATGGCCTTCGGAATGAACGGCGTCATGATCGGCCCGGACACGAACAAGAACATCAATGCGCTAAAGAAGGCCGACTGGCTGGTGGTGGGCGAAATTTACGAGGATGAAACCAGCGAGTTCTGGCGAGCACCGGGAATCACGACCGAAGAACAAAAGAACATAAAAACTACGGTATACCGTTTGCCCTGCGCGGGTTTCGCCGAAAAAGATGGCAGCATGACCAACTCAGCGCGCTGGGTGACGTGGAAATACGCTGCGGTTCCGCCGCCGGGGCAGGCGCGACTCGATCAGGACATCATCGCGCAGATTTTCTTGCGGGTTCGTGACCTCTATAAGAAAGAAGGCGGAAAATTCCCTGACCCCATCCTGAATCTGAATTGGGCGTACGCGGACGCGGCTCATCCTCCACTTTCGCAGGTAGCCATGGAGCTTAACGGCAGAGCTTTGGCCGACTTGAAGGATGAGGCGACAGGACAGGTGATCAAGGCCGGGCAGCAGTTGCCAGGATTTGCATGGTTGAAGGACGACGGCACAACCCTGTGCGGCAATTGGATATATTCCGGCATGTGGACCGAGGCCGGATCGCAGATCCAGCGGCGCGGAACAGAGGATCCGTCCGGGATGGGCGTTTTTCCCAACTGGGCATGGTCGTGGCCAGCCAACCGGCGCGTGCTTTATAACCGAGCTTCCTGCAACACGGCAGGGAAGCCATGGGATCCGGATCGCAAGCAGATCTGGTGGAATGAATCGGCAGGGAAGTGGGTTGGCAACGACGTGCCGGACTTCAAACCCGACTCCAAGGATAAAGATCACATGGGGCCCTTCATTATGAATCCCGAAGGCATCGGGCGATTGTTCGCTCCGATTGGTGTGCTGGCTGACGGCCCATTCCCCGAACATTACGAACCGATTGAAAGCCCGATCAAGAATCCGCTGCACCCCGACCAGTCGAATAATCCGCTGGTGAAGAAGTTCAAGTCGCCCTACGACAAGTTTGGGTCGCCCGAGGAGTACAGCATCGTCTGCACTACTTACCGGCTGACCGAACACTATCACTACTGGACGAAAAATAATCCGATGAACGTCCAGCTGATCCCGGAACCGTTCGTCGAAATTCCGGTGGAGTTGGCGGACGAAAAAGGGATCCGTGGAACGGACAAGATCAAGGTCATAAGCGCGCGCGGAACCTACATCGCGAAGGCTTTTGTCACGCGCCGGCTGAGACCGATGATGATCGACGGCAAGAAGGTCTATCAAATCGGCTTGCCGATTCACCAGGGCTTCCGCGGTATCGGAGAGGATGAAGGTAGAAATGCGCGGACGCCGGCCAATTTGCTAACACCCGCTGTCACCGATCCGAATGCCCACACACCCGAATCCAAAGGCTTCTTAGTGAAAGTTGAGAAGGCGTAGGGAGCGACCATGAGCCAGGCGGCAACAGAGCTAATCCGAATTTCCGGTCACGCCGGCGTCGTTCCGGGAGCGGGTTTGAACCGTGAATTCCAGGTATGCAAACTGGTCGACACGAGCACGTGCATTGGCTGCAAGGCATGCGAAGTGGCCTGCCTGGAATGGAACGGTTACACGTTCACGGAAACCACCTTCGATAACACTTACCAGACCATGCCTGAGACGGCGTGGAACTACTGGAACCTGATCAAGTTCAACGAACATGAGCGCGCCGATGGCAGCATGATGCTACTGATGCGCAAAGACCAGTGCATGCATTGCGCAGACCCGGGCTGCCTCGCGGCCTGCCCTGCGGACGCTGCCATCGTCCAGTACGCCAACGGCATCGTCGATTTCCAGGAGGCGAACTGCATCGGCTGCGGGTATTGCATGACCGGCTGCCCATTCAACATTCCGAAATTCGATCCACCATCGCGCAAAGTCTTTAAGTGCACACTGTGCAACGACCGCGTGTCGGTCGGACTCGAACCAGCCTGCATCAAGGCCTGCCCAACGGGCTGCCTGCATTTCGGGACCAAGTCGGAAATGAAAGAGTTGGCGGAGACTCGCGCAGCGCAACTTCGCGAAAATTCCGGATTCCCGGATGCGGGAGTGTACGATCCCTCGGGAGTGGGCGGAACCCACGTGATCTACGTTTTGCACGATGCGAAAAATCCGGAGTTGTACGGCGGGCTTCCGAAGGATCCACAGATTCCGTGGTCAGTGCGGCTCTGGAAATCACCGCTCAAGTGGCTGGGGAATGTGGCAATTGTTGGCGGTATTGTCGGTATGGCATTGCACTACCTGCGGTTTGGACCGAAGAAAGAAGAACCGATTCCGCCCAATGCTGACGATGGGAGGCGGGTATGAGCACCGACGCGGTTCCGCACCCGAATGCCCCGGTCAAAAATGAAGAAACCATCGTCCGGTACACGTTTGGCGAGCGCTTAAATCACTGGATCGGCGCGTTGTCTTATACGTACCTGCTGGTCACGGGCCTGGCGTTCTGGTCGCCGTATTTGTACTGGCTGGCCGCGGTTGTGGGAGGCGGTCCGACGGCGAGATTCTGGCATCCATGGTTCGGATTGATTTTTGCCGCATCACTCTTTTGGACATTCAAAGAGTGGCGCGGCGACATGAAAATTGACGACGCCGATCGCGCGTGGGCGAAAGCGATCCCGGATTACATTCAGAACGAAGACGACAAACTCCCGCCAGTAGGCCGGTTCAATTACGGGCAAAAACTCTTCTTCTGGGGAATTTTCTATGGCGTGATTCTTTTGCTCCTCTCCGGTGTCGCGTTGTGGTTCACAGAGGATCTACCGTGGAATCTCCGCTTCGTTCGTTACGCTGCGGTCCTGATTCACTCGAGCGTGGCGCTCGCCACGATAGGGTTGTTCCTGATCCACGTGTACATGAGCGCGGTCCTTGAAGAAGGCAGCTTTGGCTCGATGATTCACGGGCGCGTGACACGAGCTTGGGGGAGAACGTTCCATCGCACGTGGTACTACCAGATCATCGGTAAACCCCGAGCAAAACAATGACCGATGCGAAGTGGGATCGCCGCATCCGGCGCGCCAATGAACTTGTCTCAACTTATCCGTTCTCAGCCGAAGGGCTACGTTTCTACGTTGCTGTAGCGACGTTTCAGAAAAGCCTTTACCGGCAATTTCTGAAAGCGCTCTCGGATTCACCCAAGACTCCCTCGGATCGCCCTCTGCGCGATGAATTGGATCTTTTTCTCCTCCTCCCGAAGTTTCCTGAATTCCTCTCGGTGATCCAGCAGATTGCGCCAGCGCCGCTTGCACAAGCCTCCGCTGCTCTGGAGCAGAATGGGCCGGTAGCATGGCAACGCGCGATCGAAGAATTCTGGCACGGGGAGCCGGAATTGGCAGGAGGCGTTGGCGACACTGAGCTAGTCCAGTCTTCTGATCGAGCGCTCGCGTGGATGTTTCTTCAACCGTACGCCGAATACCTTGCAGATCACCACGAAATCGTCGTCGTGGACGGAACTCCATCGACGTGCCCGCTGTGCGCCGGCAAGCCTGCCGTCGGCGTACTGAGGAGTGAAGGCGACGGCGCGAAAAAGTCGTTGATCTGCATGCTCTGTGCACACGAGTGGGCCTTTCGAAGAATTTATTGTCCGGCGTGTGGAGAAGAACGAGAACCGCAGATGGCGTATTATTCTGCGCCCGAGATCGCGCACGTCCGCGTGGACGTCTGCGACACATGCCATACCTATCTGAAGAGTATCGATTTGACGAAAACCGGGCTGGCCGTGGCCGTTGTAGATGAGCTAGCGACAATACCCTTGGACCTTTGGGCACGCGAACATGGCTACGAAAAACTACAGATCAACTTGCTGGGGACGTGACCAGACGTGTTGGGCTATTCCGCAGGGTCGTAGTTCAGGTTTGGGCCGAGCCATCGCTCAACCTCTGCCGTGCTCATTCCCTTGCGTTTGTGATAATCGGCAACCTGATCGCGTTCAATCTTGCCTAAGCTGAAATAGCGCGATTCCGGATGCGCGAAGTAGAGACCACTCACGCTGGACCCGGGCCACATCGCGAATGACTCCGTAATCTGCATTCCGGTGTTCGCCTGGACATCGAGCAATCGCCAGAGCGATCCCTTTTCAGTGTGGTCAGGGCAGGCCGGGTAACCCGCGGCCGGACGGATCCCTCGATATTTTTCGTGGATGAGATCCGCGTTGCTTAGGCCTTCCTCGCGGCCGTAACCCCATTCTTCCCGCACCCGCTTGTGCAGACATTCGGCAAATGCTTCCGCCAGGCGATCGGCGATGGCTTCCGCCATGATCGCGTTGTAGTCATCGTTTTCGGCTCTGAAGCGATCGCAAAGCTCCTTGAGACCGATACCGCTGGTCACGGCAAAAGCGCCGATATGATCGCGAAGTCCGGATTCTTTTGGCGCGATGAAATCGGAGAGCGACCGGCACGGTTCGCTGCCTTCACGGTTTGCCTGCTGGCGCAGGAAATGGAATCGCTCCAGCGACTTTTCGCGTTTGCAATCCGCGTACACTTCGACATCGTCACCCACGGCGTTGGCTGGAAACAATCCATATACGCCGCGTGCTGTGATCAGATTCTTCTCAATGATCGTGTCCAGCAGGGTATTGGCCTCGGTGAAAATCTGCCGCGCCTGCGCACCTTGCTTCTCGTCCTCGAGAATCCGAGGGTAGACACCTTTCAATTCCCATGTGTGGAAGAATGGCGTCCAGTCGATGAATTCGCGGAGGGTCGTCAAAGGGAAGTTGTCCAAAACTCGCACACCGCTAAACGAAGGCGTGGGGAGATCTTCGGCACGCCATTTGATCGGCGTTCGCCGGGCGCGAGCAATCTCAAGTGAGACGCCCTTCTGTCGCGGCGAAGAGTGAGCCTTGCGGACCGCCTCATAATCGGCGCGATGCTGTGCCACAAACGGCACCTTGCCATCGTCACTCAACAGGCTGCTCGTTACCGGCACTGCCCGGCTGGCATCCAGAACGTGGACCACGGGCTCACTATAGTGCGGGGCAATCTTGACCGCAGTGTGCGCACGGCTGGTGGTTGCGCCGCCGATAAGCAGCGGCAGTTTGAAGCCTTGACGCTCCATTTCGCGCGCTACATGCACCATCTCGTCGAGAGATGGTGTAATCAGGCCGCTGAGGCCGATCACATCCACCCTTTCCGTTTTGGCGCGTTCGAGGATTTTCTCGCATGCGACCATCACGCCCATGTCGATCACGTCGTAGTTGTTGCAGGAGAGGACTACGCCCACGATATTCTTGCCGATATCATGAACGTCTCCCTTCACGGTGGCGAGCAGGATCTTCCCCTGAGTTTTGACTACTTCGCCGGCTGCAATCATCGACGCTTTCTCGGCCTCCATAAATGGAGTCAGGTGGGCTACAGCCTTTTTCATCACCCGAGCCGACTTCACCACCTGAGGCAAGAACATCTTGCCGGCTCCAAAGAGGTCACCGACAACACTCATGCCGGCCATCAGCGGACCTTCAATAACCAGAAGAGGCCGGCCCAACTTGACGCGAGCTTCCTCGGCGTCAATCTCTATGTACGTGTCTATACCCTTGACCAGCGCATGCGAAAGACGTTCCTCGACTGTGCCGTGGCGCCATTCTTCCGCCTTCTTTTCACTGACTACCGCGCTCTCGCCCTTTAGGGTTTCGCCGTGCTCGACGAGTCGTTCGGTCGCATCTGGACGGCGATTCAGCAAGACGTCCTCGACCAGCACCTTCAGCTCAGGTTCAATCTCCTCATACACCTCGAGCATGCCGGCATTCACAATGCCCATGTCCATGCCTGCGGCTATGGCGTGATAGAGGAACGCGGAGTGCATGGCTTCGCGGACCTTGTTATTGCCGCGAAAGCTGAATGAGATGTTGGACACACCACCGCTGACCTTGGCGTGCGGCAGGTTGGCCTTGATCCATCGCGTCGCATTGATGTAGTCAACCGCGTAGTTGTTGTGCTCCTCCATGCCCGTAGCTACGGTGAGGATGTTCGGATCGAAGATGATGTCTTCCGGCGGAAAATCGACCTCATCGACCAGGATTCGATAAGCCCGTTCGCAGATGCGGATCTTCTCCTCGTAGGTCGCGGCCTGGCCCTGCTCGTCGAAGGCCATCACGACTACGGCCGCGCCATATTTGTGAACAGCGGCGGCGTTCCGGCGAAACTTTTCTTCACCTTCTTTTAACGAGATCGAATTAACGATTCCTTTACCTTGCAAGCACTTGAGCCCAGCCTCGATGACCTCCCACTTTGAGGAGTCGATCATGAAGGGAACTTTGGCAACTTCGGGCTCGCTCGCCAGCAACTGAAGGAAGCGTGTCATGGCCGTGACGCCATCGATCATGCCCTCGTCCATGCAGATATCGAGGACATTCGCGCCATTCTCAACTTGCTGCCGGGCGATGCTTACCGCCTCCTCATATTTGCCGTGCTTCACTAGCTTGGCGAACTTGGGCGACCCGGCCACGTTGGTCCGCTCGCCAATCACGATGTAGACGCCAGGTTGCTGTGTGAACGGCTGTGATCCCGATAGGCGGAGAGGTCTTATCCTGGCGGCGTCGGGATCTGCATCGGAACCAGTTTGGCGTATGTCCAATGTCACTACGCCGCCCTCAGTTCTCGCGGAGGCTGGCCTTCGAGGGTTTTCGCGATCGCCGCAATATGTTCGGGTGTGTTGCCGCAGCAACCGCCGGCGATATTGAGCAGCCCGCTGTGCGCAAATTCGCCGAGGTAACGTGCCATGTCCGCCGGTTCCAGATCAAACCCGGTTGGCGAGAGTGGATTCGGCAACCCGGCGTTCGGATAGCATGAGATGGCAACGTTCGCTTTCTCCGAGAGATCACTTAGGAACGGATACATCAAGTCGGGGCCGAGAGAGCAGTTGAGCCCCACCGACACCGGCTTCACGTGGGCCACCGCGTTCCAGAATGCCTCGGTTGTCTGCGCGGAGATCATGGTCTCGCCTCCGCGCCCCACCGCCGCCGAGATCATAACCGGCAGAGTCTTGCCGTCCTGATCAAACACTTCGCGGATCGCGACGAGTGCCGCCTTGGCGTTGAGCGAGTCGAAGATGGTCTCGACCAGCAGCAGATCGGCGCCGCCCGCAATGAGGCCGCGCACTTGTTGGGCGTAGGCCTTTTTCACTTGATCGAAGGTGATCACGCGGAAGCCCGCATCATCCGCATCCGGCGAATTGGAGAGAGACACGGTCAGCGGCCCGATCGCCCCCGCCACAAACCTTTGGCGCGAGGTCGCGCTCCCAACACGATCTACCCATTCCCGGCACTGCTGCGCCGACTTCTCATTGATCTCGGACGCCAGGCTGCCGAGGAACGGGTCGTCGATGATCTTCTGGTAAAACTCTGGGTCTTTGCGCCCGCCACGCTCGCGCGGGTCTTCCACGAAGAACTCGCTCTGCGTGATGCTTGTCGCGCCGAAGGTGTTCGTCTCAATGATGTCGGCGCCGGCTTCCAGGAATCGGCGATGGATGTCGCCTATCATCTTTGGCTGCGTTAAGGAGAACAGGTCCCCATTGTTTAGCAGGTCCTTTTTCGAATCCTTGAAGCGCTCCCCGCGGATATCAGATTCCTTCATCCCGTAGGTGCGGATGGTGGTGCCCATCGCTCCATCAATGATGGCGATCCGACTTTCGAGGATCTTTTCCAGCGGATGTTGGTGGGCCGTTGTCATTTTGTCGTAATCATCTCCTGGCGTGACGTCAACATCACGCCCGGAACGGCTCTCTGAGCCGATATCCGTGTGGGTCAAGGGTCGTGGTGCGTCTCATTAGATTATAGCGAGGTGGCAAAGGGTGCGGATGCGAACGTTCGACGAGGAAGTCAAAGGCTTAACCACGGGGGACACAGAAAAACACGGAGGAAATCGGGGCGCTCATAAACGTCGAACTGTTTGACACATTACGCTAGCTGCGAGGCAGTTTGACCAGCACGCGGCACCCTCGCTCACTCTCGCGGTTGTAAAGTTCGATGGAACCGTCGTGTGCTTCAGCGATCTGGCGCGAAAGGGCCAGGCCTATGCCGCTGCCTTCAGGCTTGGTGGTGTAGAAGGGGACGAAAGCATTGCTTGGATTGAGAAGGCCCGGGCCGTTGTCGTCGATGGTAAGGATTACGTTCTGGTTGTCGACCATCCAGCTCATGGCCACTTTCGGCATCGAGAGTTCGGAGTGAGGACTGGAACTGGCCGATCCGTTGACGGGAGCGGCTTCAAGCGCCGCCTCGACGGCATTGCGGACAAGATTGATCAGCATCTGTTCGATCTGATCGGGATCCACCATCAGTGTGACGCTGGGACCTTCTGTGATCGCGACCGGAAGGCGAGTCTCAAGAAATGCGACGCGCTCAACTACCGGCAGTAGCGCGGTTCTCCTCGGGACTGGAGGCGGCATCTGCGCGAGTTGTCGGTAGGCCTGGAGAAACCGGTTGAGCGAAGCGGAGCGGGTTTCGATGATTTCCAGGCCGCGCTCGAAGTCGTGGCGTTCTTCGGGACTGAGAGCAGTCTGCGCGAGGCGGGCGCCCAGACTTCCGGCGATGGACTTGATCGGAGCCAGTGAGTTGTTGAGTTCGTGGCCCAGCACTCGAATGAGACGTTGCCAGGCCTTGCGCTCTTCGCCTCGGAGAGCTCGGCTCACGTCAGATAAGACGACCAGGGTATGGGGCAATCCTTTTTCCCGGAATTTGCTTTGCCGCACCAACCAGCGTGTGTTCGGGCTGTGTGCGGGAAGGGCCACCAGAGATTCACCGGCCGCATTCAAACATTCCGCCAGGCCAATTTCCTCGGCTGTGCGTCCCAGCAGTCTCACGGAGGCCTGTTGCAGAAACCTTTCTCCGGCTGGATTGACGAGCTTCAATCTTCGATCAGGATCGAACGCGAATAGCGGGGCATCGATTTCTTCGACCACGCGGCGCAAGAGTGCCGTCGCTTCGATTGCCCGGATGCGCTGGTCAGCGAGCAAGTCGGCGAGGGCGTTGACTTCGATGGAGAGTTCGCCCAGGGCATCATCGGTAGCGGCGCCGCGGGCGCGGAACGAATAGTCTTCCTCGCGCAGCGAGGCTACCACGTTGGCGAGCGTCTGGAGCGGCCGGATGGCCTGCTCATGCAGCGCGAGTGCCAGAATCCACCAGACAAACAAGACCAAGACGCTGAGTGAGACCTTGGATTCCGTGGACCACGGTTGTGTCCAGATCAGGATGCCGCTGACTGCGATGCCGGGCAACGCGACGAGAAATGAATACAGGCTGACGCGGTGTTCGTACAGGAGGCGACGCCGCTTCGGAGGAGGTTTTCGTACCTGGCCCGGGCCGGCGGGCTGAGGACTAGAGCCCATATTTCTCCATGCGCCGGTAAAGAGCGCCACGGCTGAGGCCGAGTGCATCGGCAGCCTGACTCACATTGCCCTGAAAGCGGGCCAACGCTTTTCGAACGAGCAGCGCTTCCACGGCCTCGAGGCTCAGGTCTTCCAGGCTCTGCGCCTGGGGGCGCTGCATGTTCAGACCGAGGTCGGCGGTTTGAATTTCGCGGCCGCGGCACATCAGAACTCCACGCTCGAGCGTGTGTTCGAGTTCACGCACGTTTCCCGGCCACGCGTACTGCGCCATAAACTGGAGCGCGGCTGGGTCGAATCCTGAAATCTCCCGGCGATAGCGGGTGGCATACCGCCGCAGGAAATGGATGGCGAGGGCGGGAATGTCCTCGCGGCGGTCGCGCAACGCCGGCACGTGAATTTCAACCGTGTTGAGTCGAAACAAAAGGTCTTCGCGAAACTGACCGGACGCGCATGCGGTCTGAAGGTCGGCGTTGGTGGCGGAAATTACCCGGACGTCGACGCGTCGGGAGCGCGACGATCCGAGGCGCTCTATCTCGCCGGACTCCAGCACGCGCAATAACTTTGCCTGCTGGCGAATGGGTACGTTTCCGATTTCGTCGAGAAAGATGGTGCCGCCGTCGGCGAGTTCGAAACGTCCAATGCGGTCGGTTCGGGCGTCGGTGAAAGCGCCCTTTACATGGCCAAAAAGTTCGCTTTCGAAGACGCCTTCCGCCAATGCTCCTGTGTTTACGGCCACCAGCGGACGCGACGCGCGTGACGACAACGCGTGCAGTGTTTGCGAGACGACTTCCTTGCCGCTGCCGTGTTCTCCGGTGATCAGGACGTTTGCGTCCGAGGGGCCGACTCGGGCGATGGCATCGAGCACAGGTCGCATGGAAGCAGCCGAGGCAATGAATTCGGGGCGACCCTGGGCACGAAGCAGGCGGTTTTCCGCGGCCAGACGCTCGGCGCGCTGGAGGGCGCGATGCAATTCGATTTGCGTTCGCAGGATCGCCAGCAGGCGCTCGTTCTCCCAGGGCTTTTGAATGAAGTCGTGGGCGCCGCGGCGCATGGCTTCCACGGCAAGCTCCACGTTTCCCCACGCCGTCATCACGATAACGGGAAGAGTGCTATCGACAGCAACGATTTCGGAAAGGAGATCGAGGCCTTCCTGTCCGGAGGTGGTGTCGCGGGTGTAGTTCAGGTCGATGAGCGCTGCATCGTAAAAATCGGCAGTCAGCATTTCCCGAGCTTGGGCGGGAGAAGTAGCACGATCGACGCGATAGCCCTGCGGACGCAGCAGCAGTTGCAGGGCTTCGAGGATGTGTTCCTGATCGTCGGCAGCCAGGATTCTGGGAGCAGGTCTCTCTCGGGAATCGGAAGTTAACACGGTCGGGGAATCCTGCGACTTGGCCGAGAGCGGCATGGTTTATGGAGAGGAAGCAGACACGGTCCCACTGACCGCGTCCTGGATCAAGACTCCATTATGTTCCAAAGTCGCCCCGGTTGCGCGGTCTAGTTCAACTTTAGCTTTTGCGTAGATGGTCATAGCGGTGACAAGGTCCAGTTCCGCCACGGATAGATCGCGTTGCGCGGTCATGGTCTGGTAGCTGGAGCCGGCACCGAGATCCTGCTCCTTCTTGGTGATGTCGAAGGTCCGTTGCGCGAGGCTGCGCGCTTTCGTTGCCGACTGTACTCGGGCTCGTGACTGCTCGAGCGCGTACTGGGCGTTGCGCACTTCGATGCGAATCTGTTTTTTCAGCTGTTCTTTGCGCAATTCGGCCTGTCGGTATTCGAGTTCGGAACGATATTGATCGGCCTTGGCAACGCGATTGCGGAAGGGAATGTTGAGGTTCAACCCGACGTAATAATCGGGGGAAGTATTGTTAAACGCATTCTGTATCGTGCCACCGAAGTCGGACGGAACGGGTGGAGGAGTTCTGTCGACAGACACCGGATTCAACTCTCCCCCCAGACCGGTGCCGCCGTAAAAGGCAATCAACGAGAGCGACGGCAACAAAGCGTTGCGCGCGGCTTTACGGCTGATCTGCCGGTTTACAAGATCGACATCGGTTTCGAGCAATTCGGGGCGATCGCGCAAGGCGCGGTCGATAAGATCGAGAATCGGCTCAGTCACTTCGGCATCCGTGGTCTGCATGCTGTCGGTGGGCACTACGGGCATTTCCTCGAGCGCGGGGTTGTCCAGTGTTCTGGTGAGCGCATTCTTCATCAGAGACTCCTGCAATTGGAGACTGGAGCGGGCGACCGTGAGGTCCTGGTCACGTTTGGAGACTTCGGCCTCGGCTTTCAGAACGTCCATCTCGGGAATGGCTTCCAGTTGCAATTGCTTCTTCGCGTTTTCCCAAGTCTGATTAGCAAACGCCAGAGACTGTTCGTTCACGCGCGCCTGCTGGGAGGCGCTGACCAGGTCCCAATAAATGTTTTCAATCTGGGTAACGGTGGCAATGACCTGGTCTTTGAAAGCGATGTCGGAAATTTTCTTGTTGTTTTTCGCAATGTGCAGGAAGCGCAGGTTGGGCCCGAAGCCGAATCCGGCGAGCAGCTCCTGACGCAGCGTGAAACGATAGAAAGAGGTCAAGCCGGGAGAAAGGTTGTTGTTGGTGCTGTTGGTAGTCACGCGGCTGTTGTCAAATTCAAACGTCACGGATGTGCCCGTGGGAAAGGCTTGGGAAAAAAGCGAATTTACCACTGCGTTGTTTGTTTGCAACGTCGCGACACCGGTCAGCACCTTGTTCGACAAAGGCAGGGTTTGATGTTCGACGCCCATGTTCAGGTTGAGCTCTGGATCGTAGGAAGCGACAGCCGTGCCAGCGCCCAAGGTCGATTGCACAAGCCCAGAAGCGCCCGCGCCTGCGCCGCCTGCACCACCGGTGGTACCGCCCGCACCGGCCCCGGGGGCGCCGGCGCCGAACCCTCCGACTCCGCCGCCGGGAGTGCCCTGTACCACACCGGTATTGACGCCGCGAAAGCTTCCACCGGCTTTAGTGCGGAGCAGGTCAGTATCAGCGATCGGGAGATTGTAGCGGGCGATAGCCAAGTCGAGATTGTTCTCCAGAGCAAGATCGATGGCATCTTTCAGCGACAGGTACAGCTTGCCGTCGCGAATCAGGCTATCGAGACGATTAGAGTTCTTGAGAACCGGTTGCGTCACTGTGTTGGGGGTGTACGGGCTCAAAGGGCTGTGAGAGGACGGCATCACCAGCTCTGCGGGCGTCCGCACCTGCCCATTGGCGAAGGCGGCGATCAGAAGCAATATCCCCACCCGGGTGCAGAATTTCGTGCGTATTCCCTGGGTTCTACGATTCATCGGTTCACCGCCACGTCGCTCGGCTCGAGCGATGGGTTCGATGTGTCGCCGACCAGCCAGCCGTCGCGCAGTTGCAGGGTGCGAGTTCCGAAGGCGGCGTTCGCTTCCGAGTGCGTTACTTGCACGATGGTGGTGCCTTCCTGATTCAATTCTCGGAAAAGTTCCATGATCTCCCTGGCTTGGCTGGAATGCAGGTTGCCCGTTGGCTCGTCGGCGAGCAGAAGCACGGGTTTGTGGATGACGGCGCGCGCGATTCCTACGAGCTGTTGTTGTCCACCGGAAAGCTGGCTGGGGTAGAGGTCCTTCTTGGCCACGATCTGGAACCGGTCGAGAACGTCAGCGACCAGGCTCTGGCGCTGCTGACGGGGAATGTCTTTATACGAAAGCGGGAGGTCGATGTTTTCCTGCACCGTGAGATCGTCGAGCAGGTGGTAGCTCTGGAAGACCACACCGACATTTTTCTTCGCCAGATCTCCGCGCTCCCTGCGCTTCATGGAATGTGCCGCCTGCTCTCCGAACCAGTATTCTCCAGACCACTGATCGTCGAGGAGTGCGAGGACGTTCAACAGGGAAGACTTTCCAGCGCCGGATGGTCCCATTACGGTGATGAACTCACCCTTTTGGATGTCGAGATTGATGCGGCGCAGGACCCAGGTTTGTCCGGCGCCGGTCTTGTAGCTGCGTTCAATACTTTTGAGTTGAATCATAAATTTGTCCAAGTGCGGTTATTCCACTCGCAAGGCCTCCATGGGTTCAATCGAAGAGGCGCGACGGGCGGGCAACAAAATGGCGATCGCACTGACCGCAAAAACCAATGCGCCCGCCAGCGTAAACGTGAGCGGGTCGTGTGGAGTGGTGCCGAAGAGGAGACTCCCGATCCAACGCCCGGCTAACAAAGCGCCGATCCAGCCGAGGGTTAGCCCCGCGCCTACCATGTAAAGTCCCTGGCGAACGACTAGTGCGAACACGTTGGGGCGCGTTGCTCCAAGAGCCAGGCGAATGCCGATTTCGCGTACCCGCTGACCGACCAGATAGGCGAGGACGCCGTACAGACCGGCTGCTGAAAGAAGAAGAGCAATCCAGGCAAATGCAGAGGTGATCTGAACTGCGAGTTGGCGCGTCCGCAGGGTGGCTTGCACTCCATCGCTGAGCGGCTTCAGATTGTCGATGGCGAATTCCGGCGCTTCGCTCTTGACCACGTTCCGTACGTCACCGGCTACTTGTCCCGCATCCCCGCTGCTCCGGACGACGAACGATGCAGCTACTCCAACCATGAAGTGGGTCAGTGGGTTGGCGGCCGGCAGTTGTTGGAATGGAATGGCAACTTCCGGCAGGATTGGAGTGCCAATGGTGTTGCCCTGCACGACGTCGCCCGACACACCGACGATAGTGATGGGTGGAAAGATGCCGGTAGCCGGCTCATCTGGATCCTTGTCCAGTACGACTTGCTTTCCGATAGGACTGACGTTCGGGAGATATTGTTCCACGAACGCGTGGTTGACGATGCCGACCAGTTGATTGCTCTCCGTGTCAGTGCCCGCCAGAGGGCGTCCGGACAGGAGTGGAATCCGCATGGCCCGAAAATATCCGGGGCTTACGGCGACCATGCGAACTTCGCGCTTGCTCCTTGCGTCGGGTGCAGGATGGCCGGGAATACTGAAGGAGCCGCTCAGAGTGATCTGAAAGGTGGAGACAGGCAGCGACGTCACCATCCCGGCGGCGTCCACTTCGGGGAGTGATTGCAATCGGTCCATGGTTCGCTGATAAGCGGAGCGGGAAATGGCAAGCGGGATGTCGCCCCCTTGTGGCCACAAGAGGAAACTAGTGACGTGGTCGGCGTTAAATCCGAGCGGGACCTCTTGAAGCGACCGGAAGGTGCGCAGAAACAATCCCGCTGAAACGAGAAGGATGGAAGTCAGCGCTACCTCCGAGGCGACCAGGAATCCGCTGAGGCGATGCGAGCGGCTCGCCCGGCCGGCGGCACTCCGCTGAAGCGACAGGTCGCGTTTGGATTTCAGAATGTGCCAGGCAGGAGCCAGACCGGCCGCGACGCCGCAGAGAATGGTCAGCAGGAGACATCCTGCGAACGTCCAGGTGTCGAGCCGAAGCTCATCGAAGCGGGGGTAGTTTCCAAAGAGACGGCGCGCAACCTGTAGAATTCCACTAGCAAGCAACCAACCCAAGCTTCCGCCAGCCCCGGCCAGCACCAGGCTTTCGACGATGAGCTGACGAAGTATGCGGGTGCGCGAAGCTCCCAGCGCGGCCCGCATGGCGATTTCCATTTCGCGGCGAGTCGCCCGTGCGATCTGTAGATTGGCGGCGTTCACTACCGCTATCGCCAGTAGTAGAAAGCATGCTGCCAGCAAGGCGAGAAGCGCGGGTTTCTCCGTGCCGGTTACGAGTTGCTGGTAGGGATACAACCAGAAGTGCGTCGTCGTCTCGACGCTTTTGTTTCCCTTGTTACGCAGGAAAGATTCCCCCTCAGCGTGCGCCTGGTCCAATGTGACGCCGGGTTTTAACCGTCCCAGAACGCTGAACTCATCGAATCCCTGCTTCGTCTTCTGATCGGGAGTGAGCTGTAAAGGAATCCAAACAGTTTCCGTTTGCAGAGGGAATTGAAACTTAGGGGGCATGACTCCAACGACGGTGAGAAGTTCCTGATTGACTCTGAGCTGGCTGCCCACGATGTCCGGGCGGGCATGCATCGAATGTTGCCAGAAATCATGGCTAACGATGGCCACTCCTGCGTTTGGGGCGTCGTCGCCGGGGCCGAAGGATCGGCCAAGCGCGGGCCGGACGCCCAACAGATCGAACAAATTCGTGGTCACAGCGGGCGCGACCAGCATCTGGGCGCCGTCGGAAGTCTGCACGGCCAAGGGCACACTACTAAAGGCTCCAAGCTCTTCGAACTGATGCAAGTTGCGCTGCATTTCCTGAAAATCGCCATAATGGACGTTCGACGTCTGGTTGGCGGCGTCGGATACGCCGACCAACACCATCCGATCAGCGTGCCGATAGTTCAGTGAACGCAGAAGGACCGAATGCACGATGGCCAACATCCCAGTGGTGGCGCCCAAACCTAAGGCCAGCACTAGGACGGCAGTGACCGTAAAGCCGGGGCTCTTGCGCATCTGTCGCACGGCGTAATGTATGTCTTGCAACAAATCAGACATCGGATTTACTCCGTCCCTACTCTTGACTCTTACTCATCCCGCAGCGCCACGAAGGGATCTACTTTCGTGGCCCGGCGCGCGGGAAGATAGCATGCGAATAAGACCGTAGACGCCAATACGAACGCGGTCGTCAGCAAGGTCAGCGGATTCCACAGGCTCACGTGATAGAGCAGGCTGGAGAGCACGCGACCGACGACTAGAGTCGCTACCAGTCCCAGGACTAAGCCGATCGCGGCTAGCTGCATGCCTTTACCGAGGATCATCCGGAGGACATCCGTGCGCTGCGCCCCCAGCGCCATGCGAATCCCGAGTTCTCGGGTGCGCATGCGCACCGAGTAGCTGATTACGCCGTACAACCCCACTGCAGCCAGGAGCAGAGCGAGGCCGGCGAAGGCGGAGAGCAGGAGCACGAGGAAGCGGCGGCCGGTCAACGAAGCGTCAACCCGCTGCGTCATTGTTTTGAGGTCGTATAGCGGCTGATTGGGATCCACGGCACGGACGGCGGATTGCATGGCACTGGCCAATACTTCCGGGTGGGCCGTGCTGGTGCGGACAAGAACGTCCGCTGTGTTCTGCGGAGCCTGCGCAATGGGCAGGTAGTAGAAGCCTTCTTTGTTGTCGGCTTCCAGAGAGGTCGTCTTAGCGTGCTTGACGAGGCCGACGATTGTCATCCAGGGGCTGGTGCCGCCGAAGTTGATGTGCTGGCCGAGAGGATCTTCGTTGGGCCAATACTGGCGGGCGAGTGCTTCGTCAATGATGGCAACCTGCTCGGTCTTGAGACGGTCCTGTTGGGAGAAGAATCGGCCGCGTACGAGCGCGATTCCTAGCGCGGTGAAATAGTCTGGCGAAATCGAGCGGATATTGCCGTGCGGCCCGGGGTCGTTGGGAGCCTGGGGGCGTCCTTTGATCGAGAAGGAGGAGGATCCGCCATTGTTGGTAAAGGGGAGAGCGTCGGCGAAGGCTGCGCTGCTAACTCCGGGAATGTCTTTCAGCTGATCTTCCGCGGCAGTGAAGAAGGCTGCCTGTTGTTCATTGCTCTTGTAAATCGTGGGAGGCAGGGAAAGTGTCGCGGACATCAAGCCGTCAGGGTTGAAGCCGGTGTCGAGTTGCTGGACTTGCTGCATGCTCCGCAGGAGAAGTCCGGCGCCGACAAGAAGAAGCATGGCAACTGCAATCTCCGACACAACTAAGGCTGAGCGCAGGCGCTGGCGGGCTCGGCTGGATGTTTCCGAGCGTCCACTCTCCTGCAGGGCCTGGAACCACCGGGAGTGGGTCATTTGCCACGCGGGAGCGATTCCACAAAGGACGACACAGGCAGCTCCCACGCCGGTTGCGAACAGGAGCATGCGTCCGCCTAGATGGACGGTGATGTTCTGAGCGAGGCTCGGAGGAGCTAACAGGAGCAGGAGGGGAATCGTGGTCCATGCGACTAACAGGCCAAGCGCTACCCCTCCGATTGCGAGGAGAAGACTTTCCAACAGGGCGTAGCGCATGAGGCGGGAGCGGCTCACGCCGAGCGCAATCTGAATCGAAACTTCCCGTTGTCGTCCGGATGCGCGGGCGAGTTGCAGTCCGGCAATGTTCGCACAGGCGATGAGCAGAACCGACAAGACAGCGGCTAAGAGGAGGAATAAGGGCTTGCGTAGATTGCCTGCCACAAACTCTACGAGTGGCATGCAGAACATACCCCAGCCGGCGACCTGTCCATAACTGTTCTGGCCTTCAGACGCGATGTGCTGAGACGAGCGAAGTGCGAGATAGGAACTGGCCTGCGTGGTGGTTACTCCGGGACGGAGGCGGGCTACGCTGAACAGATACTCGTTATAGCGAAGGTTGTTGTCGAAATAGCTGGCAGTGGGCAGGGCTAGCGGAACCCAGAGTTCCGCCTGGTTGGGCCAGTTGAAATCGGGGCCCATGACTCCGACGACCTGATAGGACTCCTGATTGAGAAGGAGCGCGCGTCCGACAATCGCCGGATCGCCACCGAAACGGCGTTTCCACGCCGCGTAAGAGAGGACGACTTCATGATTCGCGCCGGGCTGGTCTTCCTCTGCGATGAATACTCGGCCGAGGTAAGGACTTGCCCAGAAAACGTCGAACCACTGCCACGAAACCGACGCGCCCATGAGTCGTTCGGGAGTGGTGTTGGTGGCGCTGTAGTTGAATGCGGTGGGCTTCATCACTGCAGCCGACGTGAAGATGTCTTTGCCGGTGACGGTGTCACCGAAGTCAGGCGGCGAGATACTGATGTTGCCGAGGTCGCCTAAGGCATACTTTGCGCGCACCGCCACAACCTGATCTGGATGTGGAATGCCGCTGGGATTCAGCAGACTGGCATTGATCACAGTAAAGACGGCGACATTGGCGCCGATACCCATCGCCAAAGTCAGAATGGCGGTGACGGTGAAGCCGGCATTCTTGAAGAGCTGACGGAAGGTGTAGCGCAAGTCTTGAAAAATCGTATCCATTCGGATCCTCACTCGTAGCGCAGCGCCGTCATGGGATCGACCTTAGTCGCACGACGCGCGGGTAAGTAGCTGGCCAACAGAGCCACTGAAATCAGAATTGCAGGTACGGCGATAAACGTAAGCGGGTCGCGAGGGCCCACGCCGTACAACAGATTGCCCATGAGCCTGGCCAGACCCGCCGCCGATATAAGACCGATGGCGACTCCCATCAGCGCTAGTTTTCCCGCGCCACCGAGGACCAGACGCAGAATGTCCAATCGCCTCGCGCCCAGCGCTATCCGGATACCGATCTCGTTTGTGCGCTGTCCTACTGCGTAGGAGATGACGCCGTAGATCCCAACACTGGCAAGCACCAGTGCCAACCCAGCGAATGATCCGAGAAGAATCATCGAAAACCGGCGCTCGGCAAGAGAGTCGCCGATGAGCTCGTTCATCGTCTGGGCCCCATAGATGACCTGCTGGCTGCTCATCTGTTGGCTCGCGTGACGAATGGAATCAAGCAAGCCGGCCCCGGCGTTGTCGGAGCGCACGACGAAGGCCGATCCTGACGCGGTCATGGACACAAACTCGTCTGGCATCTGCATGCAGGGTATATAGAACTGGGTTCGCAACTTTTCCGTGTCATCCAGATCGAGGCCCCATTGCTTCACGTGGCCAACGACTCCCACAATCTCCGACAAGCCAGAAAAGTAGCTCGAATAGATTCGCTTGCCGATGGGGTCCTGGTTCGGGAAGAATTTGTGCGCAAAGACGTCGTCGATGACGACGACCCGTGGTGCATGTTCGTTGTCATTGTCGGTGAAAAAGCGGCCGCGTTGGAGGGGAATCCCCATGGCCTTCAGATAGCCGGGTTCCACTATGTAATCGATGACCCCGCTTGTGTCGTTGTCACTGGCAGGTTTGGGCTGGCCTTCCAGCCAAAACGTTGTCTCGTCATCGCCACCCATCGGGAGGGCGCCCCAGGCCTGAGAAACTGCCTGCACACCCGGAATCGACCCGATCTTGTTGTCGAACTCCCGAAACGCTGCACGGATCGCATCGGGAGACGCGCTCGTCATCGAAGGAGGCAGCGAAAGGCCTACGGTCATTACATTTTGGGGGTTGAAGCCAGGATCGATACTCCATAAACGATCCATGCTGCGGATCATCAGGCCGGCACCGGCCAGCACCACGAGCGCCATCGCCATCTCAGCTACGATAAAGACGCCTTGCACGCGGTGTCGGCCTCCGCTAACGGAGCGCCCGCCTTCGTTGAGGCTCTCCTGCAGCTTTGGCGTCGACATCTTGAGCGCTGGCGCCAGGCCAAACAAGATTCCTGCGAGCAACGAAATGGCGGCGGTGAAGAACAGGACGCGCGCGTCCAGGCCGATTTCTTCCGCTCGTGGCAAAGCGGTTGGGAGAACAGCTAGTGCCGCGCGGGTTCCCCATGCGGCCAATAACGTCCCGAGAACTCCACCAGCAAGTGCCAGCAGCATGCTCTCGGTAAGCAATTGCTTAACAACCCGGTTCTGGCTCGCACCCAGGGCTGCGCGGATTGCGAACTCACGCGTCCGTCCGGTGGAACGCGCCAGCAGGAGATTTGCAACGTTGACGCAGGCAATCAAGAGTACAAAGCCCACACTGGCAAGAAGCACCAGCAAAAACGATCCGACGCCTCCCACCATCCATTCCTTGAATGGAATCAGCTTAGCCCCGGTGCCCTTGTTGGCGTCCGGAAAGGCGGCCGCTAGGTTGTTGGTGACTGCCGCCATATCCGCCCGGGCCTGCTCAATCGTTACACCTGGTTTCAAGCGACCGATTCCGCTGATTCCTAATCCTGCACCCCGCGAGGTGAGTAAGTTATTTTTCCACTGGCCAACAGGGACAAACACTTCCCGAGGAGAGGAGTCTCCCCGCCAGAAGTGAAAGCTCGATGGGATTACGCCGACAATCACATAGCTCTTTCCATCCAGCGTAATGCCCTTGCTTAGAATGTCGGTGGCGGATTCGAATTTTCGCCGCCACAAGCCCTCACTGATTAACGCAATCGGTCCCGCGCCGATTTCGTCTTCGCCGGGCTTAAAGTTACGGCCCAGGACCGGTTTCACGCCAAGCATCGGGAAAAAGTCAGATGAGACGTACGCACCGGTGACTTGTACGGCTTCTCCCGCTCCGGTCAAGCCGAAGGCATTGACGCGCCAAACTGCCATCGAAGAAAAGGTTCGATTGTCTTTTTGCCAGTCGCGAAAATTTGGATAGGGGATTGTGCCAAAGTCAAAATTTGCTTTGCTCTGGCGCAGGGCGATGAGTTGTTCCGGATGAGGATACGGCAAAGGATTGAGGAGCACACCGTTGACGATCGAGAACAGCGCCGTGTTCGCGCCGACTCCGAGCGCGATGGTGAAGACGAGGACAGCGGTCAGGCCGGGCGTCTTCACGAACTGACGCGCGGCGTAGCGCAGGTCCTGCAGTAGTCCGGTCATCGTTGTCTTCTCCTACTCGTAACGCAAGGCGGTGATCGGTTGCACTTGGGTTGCGCGACGCGCGGGAGCCCAGGCGGCTAGCAGGGCGACCATCCCGATCGCAAGTGTGACCAACAACAAGGTTGCGGGATCGCGCTCCGAGATGCCGAAGAGTTGACTCTTCACCAGCCTACTGAGCGCCAGCGAGAGCGGCAGCGCCAGACCGACGCTGATTCCGGTAAGGATCAGCACTTCACGTAAGACCATTTTCACCACCGATCGCTGCGTTGCACCGAGGGCCATGCGGATGCCGATCTCACGCGTGCGCTGCGCGATCGAGTAGGCCAGGACTCCATAAAGGCCAATTGCGGTGACAAAAATGGCGACAATGCCGAAGCCGGTGGCCAGCAGCGACAGCATGCGCTCGTAGGTGAGCGTGCTATCGATGAGGTTGTTCATGGAGCGCATCGAATCCGCCACCAGCTTCGAATCAATTCCGCTCAGAGTGGTTCGGACGGTGCTCCCCGCAGCTTCGGGTTCCTGCCGGGTGCGAACGTAGACTCCAACGGCTTTAGGTTCGGTCTCCTGGAAAAGAGGCGAGTAGAAGATCGGCTTCGGTTGGTCGTGGAGGCTGAAGTGCTTGGCGTCCTTTACGACGCCGACGATGAGAAGTGGCCCTTTGCCTTTCGCGCCCTTTTCAGAAAACGTTCTGCCGATCGCCTGGTCGGCGTTGCCAAAGAACTTGCGCACGAAACTCTCGTTCACGATGACAACCTTGGCAGCATGGAGATCGTCACCATCGCTGAACGCTCGTCCTGCGATCACGGGAAGTTGCAGTGTCGAAAAATACGCTGGGGTCACGCGCTCCCACTCGAAGCTCATGCCCTCTCCTTCCTGCGGCTGGTATCCCGGTACTTCAATCGAATAGGTGCTGTCGTTTTGAGCGAGGTCAGGATCGTCGGTCATGCCAACGGATTGCACTCCCGGCTGCGTGGCGAGGGTCTCCAGCAAGCGTTTGTATAAGGGAGCGACACGGGAAGGCTCGTAGCTCGCCATTCTCGGATCGAGTTGGAACGTGAGTATGTGGTCGGTGGCAAAGCCGACGTCGACGGATTTGAGGTTTTTCAGCGTTCTGCCAAATAGTCCTGCCGCGACCAGAAGCAACAGGCTCAGGCCAATCTGCACACCTACGGTTACGCGACGGAATCGGGCATGGCTGCCTTGCGCAGTGACTGTTTGCTGTTTGAGCGCGGGAGTAACTTCGGGACGGTAGAACTGAAGAATCGGCGCGAGGCTGAACAGCGCACTCGCAACGACGGATACGGCAAGGCAGAACAACATCACCCGCATGTCGGGAGAGGCGGAAAGGGAAGTCATTCCGGCGGTGGTTGCGTCGGGATCTACGAAACTGATGAGGAGTCCGGTGAGCAAAGGCGCTAGCGCTAGTCCGAGAATGCCTCCGGTCAGGCCGAGGGCGAGGCCCTCCACCAGCAACTGACGAATAACTCTGGGGCGTGCGGCGCCGAGAGCATAGCGGACGGACATTTCGCGAATCCGTCCCGCGGCTCGCACAAGCAAGAGGCTGCCGACATTCGCGGTTGCCATCAAAGTCAACAGGCCAACCATCCCCATCAGGATCAGGAGTGGCGTTCGCATATTCTCGCGGAGCGGAGAGAAACCTTTTGAGCCGTCCAGCAAAATCAGACTGCTCTTCTCGACAAACTGTTCGCGGAAGCGCTGGCTACGCGAAGGAATGCTTGCGAGTTCCGTGGTGCGCAGCGACTTCCAAAGGGGATTGATTCCGGCTTCGGCTTGCTGGGCGGTGAGTCCCGGTTTCAGGCGCGCGACGATGTTCAACCATTTTGATCTGTGGTCTTCGAGATCGTCCCAGCCTGGCGTCATCCGGGCTTTCATCGTGATCGGCACAAAAAAATCAGGAACGGTTCCGGCAATGACGCTGTCGAATCCGGGTTGCGCTACGCCGACAATTGTGAACAGGTTGCCATTGATGAGAATGCTTTGGTTCAGCACTGCCGGGTCGGACGCGAGATGCTGCTTCCAGTAGCGGTAACTCAGAACCACCAGGGGAGATGAGCCCGACGTAGCGCTATCCTCGGGAACGAGCAAACGTCCCAGAGCTGCTTTGACGCCCAGCAGGGAGAAGTAATTTCCGCTGACCAGTTCGCTGTTGGCGAGGCTTGGCACGTTTCGCCACTGGACTCCGACCTGGGTGGGGAACATGCAGAGGGCTCCTGCAAAGACGTTGTTCTGATCGCGCAGGTCGCGATACATCGGGTAGGAGAAGTACGCTTGACTATCGCCACCGTAGGAACTCGTGGCGCCTGTGTCGGATCCGGTGAACTTGAGCATGACCAGTCGATCTGGTTCCTGGGTCGGCAAGCGACGGAGAAGCAACTGGTCAACCAGAGAAAAGATGCCGGTGTTTGCGCCGATTCCCAAGGCGAGAGTAACCACGGCAGCGGCCGTGAAGCCGGGAGCACGGCGGAACTGGCGCATTGCGTATTTCAGATCTTGCAGCAATCCGGTCATAGAAATCCTATTCGTACCTCAGAGCCACTACGGGGTTGACGGTGGCTGCACGCCAGGCAGGCACGATGCAGGCAATGGTTGCGACCATGAGCAGAATCACGGCGGACCCGAGTAACGTCAGTGGGTCGCGGGGACTGCCTCCAGCCCAGGCGCGGACGATGCGGTCGAGCGCGAGACTCAGCACTAATCCAACGGCTACGCCGGTGGCGAGCATGGCGGCGGTGGAGCTGATCACCAGCCGCAGGATGTTAGTGCGCGGTGCGCCGAGCGCCATCCGGATGCCGACTTCCTGAGTGCGCTGCGTTACAGAGAAAGAAACGACGCTGTAGAGTCCGGCGGCGGCCAGGGCTAGAGCGAGCAGTGCGAAGAGCGAGAACAGAGTTGCAATGAAGCGTCCCTGGCCCCATCCCTGCGTTTCCAGCCACCAGGCGAGAGTGTGGTCTTGACTGACGGCCAGCTCAGGGTTTAGTTGTCGCAGCCGCTGTTTCACCGCCAGAATGGCCGCTTCCGGATTGCCGTTCGCGCGCGCGAGTACAGCGACGTCGGGCGGTAGCACGAAGCTGTAGGGCAGGAAGACCGCGGGTTTGACGGGATGATCGAGGCCGTCATCGCGCGCATCGCCAACTACGCCGATGATTTCGAGCCAGTCATCGGGGGCCTGCGCTTGCAGGAAATCGGGCTGATCGATCTTGAGCATGGGGCTGCGGACGCTCTGGCCGATCGGGTTTCCTTCGGGAAGGAATTGTTTTACGAATGCCTGGTTGACCAGCGCGAGATGAGCGGCGCGATTGAGTTCCGCATCATCGAAGATGCGGCCGGCGAGGAGCGGGATGCGAAGCGTTTCGAATTCCTTCGGGCTTACCAACGCGAGGATCGCTCCGGCCCCGGTCAAAGTAGGTTTGCTGCGAATCTCGACGGTCGCGTCAAAGCCTCCGAAGGGCGGAAACCAGGTGGTGGAAATGGAGGCGCTTGTCACCCCTGGTACTTCACCAATCGCGCGCCGAATCTCTTCATTCGAATTCAGGCGAGCCTGCCAGTTTGTGCTGGCTCCCTTGGGGAGCACGGTATTGATCACGAAAACTTTGTCGGGGTCAAAGCCAAGAGGGGTGTGGGTGAGGGCCAGGAATGCTTTCGTCGCGGCTCCGGCGCTTGCCATCAGCAGCAGAGTAAGGGAAACCTGTCCTGCGATCAGCAAGCGATGAGTATTGCGACTGCGAGCGCTGCCGGAATGTTTGGTGCTGTTGGCCTGGATCAGTTCACTGATTGCAGGATGAGAAACCTGCCAGGCGGGGGAAATGCCAAAAAGAATTCCCGTCAACACGGAGAGGATCGCTGTGAATGTGAGTACGGTTCCGTTTACTCGAATCGCCGCCTCGTGTGGAAACGAGTAGAGCGGGAGCATGGAGGAGAGGGTGCCGACTCCTACGTACGCGACCAATACTCCCAGACCTGCGCCGCCTACGGACAGCAGGACTGATTCTGTCAGCAGCTGCCGGATCAGGCGACTGCGGCTGGCTCCGATCGATGCGCGAACCGCTAACTCGTGCTGTCGCGCGATACCGCGAGCCAATAAAAGAATCGAAACGTTGGCGCATCCGATGACAAGCAAAGCCATGACTGCCGCGAAAAGCATGACCAGGGTGCCCGAGAACCGGCCGAGAACTTCTTCATTCAGGGTCACGATGGCGACCCGGCGGTCGCGGCGAAAATCTTTGGGGTCGTCTTTTGTGAAACGATCGAGCAGAACTTGAAATTCGGCTCCGGCGGCTGCGTGTTTCACGCCCGGTTTCAACTTGATGAAAGACATCCAGTAGTCGTGGGGATCGCCACTGGGCATTCCTGGCGCATAGACGTCGGAGTCTCCCCAGGTGAAGCGTGGCGCAGCGACGCCGATGATGGTGTAGGACTGATGACTGATTTCGATGGTCTGGCCGATGACGTTGCGGTTTCCTCCAAACTGCTTTTGCCAGAACAGATAACTCAACAACACCACGGGAGCTCCCTTGCCTCCGGGAGCGTCGGCGGTGGTGAAGACGCGGCCCAGGTACGGGGGCACGCCCATGTAAGTGAATAGATTGGGCGAGTATCGTCCGGCTCTGATCGAGATGGGAAATTGTCCGCCCGTCAGGATCTGCTGCGCCTGGGATTGCAGGAAAATATCGTCCACTGAGGACGCCTGGCGGAGTTGCTCGTATTCGGAGCCATTGACAAACAGGAGAGGTCCACGATCGCTCTTGTCGCGCAGTTCCACGTGCACCATGCGGTCGGCATCGCGATACGGATACGGATCAAGCAGAATGCTGTACACGACACTGAAGATGGCAGTGGTGGCACCGATCCCGAGCGTGAGCGAAATCAAGGCAGTGATCGCAAACCCGGGAGACTTGCGCAACTGGCGCAATGCGTAGCGAAGGTCCTGCAACAATCCGCTCATGCTTTCCTCCTATTCATACCGAAGTGCCTGCATGGGATCGATTCTGGCGGCGCGAAATGCGGGAATGTACGCGGAAATCAGGCCGACCAGGGCGACTCCTGCGCAGACCAGCGTCAGAACGAAGGGATCCCGCGACCCGGTGCCGTACAGCATGCTTTGCAGCACCGGCGCCAATACCAACGCGGCGACGATCCCAAATGCGATTCCGGATGCAAGGAGGATCGCTGCATGCCGCAATATCATCGCCAGTACCGCGCTCCGTTGCGCTCCCAACGCCATCCGGACGCCGATTTCGCGGGTGCGGCGTGTTACTGAGTAGGTCATGACTCCGTAGAGTCCGACGATAGTCAGCGTGAGAGCGAGGCCGGCGAAAGTAGCTAACAGCACCATTGTGAAGCGTGGTTGCAACAAACCTTTGAACATGAGGTCGCGCATGGTATGGACGTTCGTGACTGGCAACTCGCCGTCCATCGAAGAGACCGTTTGCCGGATCGACTGCTCGAGACTGGTGGGGTCAACCGTTGAGCGCACCACCGTGTACATGCAGCACCAGGTTGTGAGTTGACCGGCTGGCGCATACATCCCGGGCCGCGTTTCGCGCTGCGTTATGGAGAGCCTTACGTTGCCTACGACGCCGACAATCTCGCGCCATGGCGGCCCGCCGGGCTTACCATCGCCGGCGCCGGGTTTGATCTTCTTTCCAAGCACGTTTTCTCCGGGAAAGTATTTCTCGGCAAACGCCTGGTTGACGATCAGTACCTGAGGTGTGTTGGTGTCGTCGCGTTCGGTGAAGTCACGGCCCGAAAGCAATGGGACCTGCATCGTGCCGAAGTACTGTGGCGAAACAGGAGTAAAGTCCGCCGCGGGTCTTTGTCCCTCGGGCACGGGATGTTCCGGATTTTCGAAACTAATCACAGCCATGTCGTTGGTCATCGGAAGCATCTCGACGCCGCCCACGGATTGCACGCCCGGGATCGCCCTTAGCTTGTCGAAGTATTCACGATAGAACTGAGGGCGCGTTGTCTTGTAGCGCGAGTCCGGGGTCTCGAAAAACGCGGTCAGCAAATGATTAGGGTTGAAGCCTTGATCGGCTCGCTGCAGCTTGCTGAAGCTTTGAATCAGAAGACCCGCTCCGGCAGTAAGAACGAGGCCGAGCGCCACCTGCGCCACAACGAGCACGGAACGCAGCCAGTCGCGCCCGGCGATTTCGCTGCGTCCACCTTCTTGCAAAGTGGAAACCAGATTCGTTTTGGAGGAGACGAGGGCGGGGATGATCCCGAAGATCAGTCCTGCAGAGCATGCGAGCAGCGCCGAGAACGCCAGGACGCGGATGTCAACACCGGCCTCAGCTGCCCGGGGAACACTGTTGCCGATAAGGCGGAGTACGGCGGGAGTGACAAGAAAGGCCAGACCGCACCCCGCGAATCCGCCGAGCGCGCTCAAAACGACGCTTTCGACCAGCAACTGGCGGACGATGCGGTTGCGGCCTGCCCCCAGAGCGGAACGCATTGCGATTTCCCGTTGTCGTTCCCGCAAGCGCGCCAGCATCAGGTTGGCGATATTGCCGCAAACGATCGCCAACACGAGCATGACGGCGCCCAGAACCACCAGTAGCGCGGGCCGCGTATCCCCGAGCAGTGCTGTGATCGCGGTTTGGACGCGCGCCGAGTCGTGGCGCGTATTGGTGTCCGGATATTCTTTCGCCAGATTAGCCGCGATGGTCTTCAGGTCCTGGTCAACCTGTTTTACGGTAACGCCCGGTTTCATACGTCCAAGCAGGTTTAGAAAATGAGCGCCACGGTTCGATGTGTTGGGATGCGGATCGCTGGGATCGTTGTCGACTGCGAGGGTAGTCCAATAATCGTTTGACTCATTCACCGGAAAGCGAAACGAGGGCGGCATCACACCAATCACAGAATAAAGATTGCCGTTGAGCTTGATTTGGCGGCCGAGGATCGCTTTGTCCGACGCGAATCGCGAACTCCAAAGCGCATGGCTGATGAGAACTACACGTGTGCCTACCTTTTCCTCGTCAGAAATAAAGCCACGGCCCAGTTCCGGGCTGACGCCGAGGGCTGGAACAAAGTCCCACGATACTACCTCGCCATCGATTTGCACCGGCCGGTCCAACCCGGTCAACGTAAGTGCATCGTCGTGGTACGACACCAGGTGGGTGAGAGTGTGGTTTTGGCTGCGCCAATCAAAGAAGTCCGGGTAAGACGAGACGCTGGACACTCCTTGTCGGCTGTTGAGAGACTCTGCCGCAATCAGGCGTTCCGGCTGGTAATACGGCAACGGACGCAGCATGACCGCATCGATCACACTGAAGACCGCTGTGTTCGCGCCGATCCCCAACGCGAGCGTGATCACCGCCACGGTGGTGAATCCCGGGCTCTTGCGAAGCTGGCGTAGCGCATATCGAAGATCCTGGAACAACCCGTTCATGGTCCCTCCTTACTCGTAGCGCAAAGCCTGCATGGGGTCGACCTTCATTGCCCAGCGCGCCGGAATGTAGGCGGCGAGTGCAGCGACTGCCGCCAAAATGATCGTCAACAGGACGAACACCGCAGCATCGATTCGGATGACTCCAAACAGCAGGCTCGAAAGCGCGTGGGCCAACAGCAGTCCCATCGAGACGCCGATCGCCAGGCCGATCGCAGCCAGGCTGACGGCCTTTCCGACGACCAACCTCAGCACATCAAAGCGGCGGGCTCCGAGCGCCATGCGAACCCCGATCTCATGAGTACGCTGGGTCACCGAGTAGGACATGACAGCGAAGATCCCTGCTGCCGCAAGAACTAGTGCGGTGAAGCCGAAGATCATCATCATGCGTGCGGAAGACTCTACACCGCTGAGGTTGTCGGAGATAACCTGTTCCATAGTACGGACATCGTAGGGAGGCTCGTCGGAATCGATGCTGCGTACCCGGGCCAGCACGGCCGAAGCCAGCGCCGAAGGGTCGGTCGATGTGCGCACAACGATGGCCGTAGATGCTTGCGGCAACTGAGCGAAGGGCACGTATGTGGCCGGAGCCGGTGTATCGTCAAATTCTGAGGCTCGGACATCGCCCATCACTCCAACGACCGTACGTTGAGGTTCATTCCCATCAGCGCGACCTAACTTGAGGTGTTTGCCGAGAGGATTTTGCCCGGGCCAATTGTCACGAGCCATCCTCTCGCTGATCACTACGACAGGAAGCGCACCCTGTTTGTCCGCAGCTGTAAGCAGGCGGCCTTGCAGAAGCGGGACGCGAAGTGTCCCAAAGAAGTCGGGAGTCACGATCTGCGAAATTGCCGATGGCCGTTCACTGGCCGACGTCGGCGGCCGACCTTCTGCTGTGTATTCCGTCCAGTTCCAACTCCATCCGGCAGGCAGGCTCGTCACACAGGCCGCGGATTCAACTCCCGGCAGCGACCGCACTTCCTGGATGACGCGCTCGTAGTAGGCGCGCAGCTGGTCGTCATTCTGATATTTCTCCCCGGGCAAAGCGATGTGGAACGTAAGCACGCGCGTGGGATCGAACCCCATCTCGACGGTGAGCAGGTTGTGAAAACCCGTGACCATGAGTCCGGCTCCCACTAGCAGGACTAAGGCAAGGGCGACTTGGGACACGACCAGCAAACTTCGCAGGCGTCCAGCACCGGAACTCGAGCTTACAGAGCGAGTATTTTCTTTGAGGATGTCACCCAACTCGGAACTGGAGAAGCGCAGGGCGGGCGCCAGCCCCGCCAGGAGTCCCGACAACAAAGCAATCGCGAGCGTGAACCAGAGCACTCGAGAATCAATCTCAACGTGCCTCAGGCCGGGAGCGTGCGCCACAATGAAAGGCGGAAGGCTGGCGAGAAGAATCTTCATTCCCCAGCCTGCAAGCAGAACACCCGCGCCGGCGCCCGCTAGTGCAAGCAACGCACTCTCCACGAGCAATTGTCGGATGAGCTGCGACCGGCTCGCCCCAAGGCCAATGCGAACGGCCATTTCCTTCTGGCGTCCGGAAATACGGGCGAACTGCAAATTGGCGACATTGACACATGCGAGCAGCAGGACAAAAACTGCTGCGCCCATCAGCACCAGAACAAACTGGCGTGTGCCAAAAGTCAGATCCTGGACCAAACCCGCGACCCTGATGCCGTGGCCACCGTTGGTGTTCGGCAACTGCTGACCGAGGCGGTCTGCGATTGCCTGAAGGTCCGCCTGGGCTCGCGAGATTGATGAGCTGCTTTTCACCCGCCCGATCACTTGCAGATAGTGGTTTTCACGATCGGTGCCAGTCGCGGAGCCGAGGTCGAGGGGAGTCCAGATTTCCGCTCCCACCGGGAAATCAAGATCCTGAGACGCGACGCCGATAACCTCGAATTTCTTGCCATTTAAGAGCAGGCTTCGACCGACAACCTTTGGGTCTCCTGCTAAATGCCGTGTCCAAAAACCATTGCTTAATACCACCACGGGCGCGGTTCCGTGCTCAAAGTCGGCGGTCCCAATTTGACGCCCAAGCTGAGGTGCAATGCCGAGCAGCGAAAAGAAATCGGACGTGACTTGGTAACCCTCTACCCGTTCGGCGACACCTTCGCCGGTGAGATTAGCATCCCAACCGTGAATCGCCGCGAGGTGATCGAATGTCTTGTTCTGCTCGATCCAGTCATGAAAGTTCGCAGGTGCCGCCTTGACACTAGTCGCGTCCTGCTTGGGAACGGTTTCGTATACAACCGTAACGCGGTCGAGGTCGGGAAATGCGAATGGCCGAAGGACGAGCGCGTTGACATTGCTGAAGATCGCAGTGTTGGCACCGATACCAAGCGCCAGCGTGACCACCGCCAACGCGGTTACGCCAAGATTCTTGCGCAGCATGCGCAGCCCATAGACAACGTCTTGCAAGAGTCCATTCATCGCGCTCTCCTTACTCGTACCGCAAAGCGACCATGGGATCGACCTTGGTCGCCCGGCGCGTAGGAAGATAGGTGGCCAAACCCGCTACAGCGGCCAGTAAGACGGAAACTCCGATATAGGTAATGAGGTCCGTCGAGGCAACGCCCACGAGGAAATCACTAACCAGGCGGCCCACGGCAAGCGCGGCAAGCAAGCCGGTGGCTAAGCCGATCGCGACGATCAGCACGCCTTGGCGTCCCACCATCGCGAGAATGTCTCGCCGCCGCGCCCCAAGCGCGATCCGAATGCCAATTTCCTGGGTGCGTTGTCTGACGGCATACGACATCACTCCGTAGACGCCAACAGTCGCAAGAATTAGTCCGAGCAGCCCCAGCGCGGCAGCCAGGCTCGCTCCGATTTCGAAGAACAATAAGCCATTGCCGCCGTGTAGTACTTCCGTCATGGTGCGCACACCATAAACCGGAATCGCTGGCGCCAGCGACTGTGCGATCGTTCTAATCTGGGGGACGATGGCCCCTGTACTTTGGGCCGAGCGGATCTGAAGCGTCTCCGCCGGTGAATTGCTCTGCGCAAAGGGAAGGTAGAAGATCGGCTCGAAGGGCCCAAAAAGTTGTCCCATGCGGTGGTTCCGCACGATACCCACAATGGTCGCGGGGCGCGTCGCGTCAGGAGTCACCGTAAATGACTTGCCGAGTGGATCCTGCCCTGGCCAATAGCGTTCGGCCATGGCCTGGTTGATCACGGCGACCGGAGACGAGTTTTCGTTGTCCGCGTCGCTGAAGTCGCGCCCGCGACTCAGCCCGATCCGCATGGTTGCGAAATAGCCCGGGGAAACTGCATTGAACGCGGCATGAGGAGCCTCGTGATCTGAGGAAGCCGCGTAACCCGGAATCAGCAGGTCTTTGGTTTGAACGGAATCGCTCAACGGAACCGAGGATGCGAGACTCGCGGACTCCACTCCCGGCAGAACCCGCGTGCGCTCCAGCATCGCGCGATAGAAAACGCGGCCCTGGGTTTCCGTGTAGCCGATCTCATTCGGGTCGAGCGTCAGATTAAGGACTGCCCGGGGATCGAACCCAAGGTCGCTGTTTTGAACGCCACGGAGGCTGCGTACAAACAGGCCGGCAACGATCAGCAAGGTAAGCGATCCGCCAACTTGAACGGCCACCAAAACGCTCCGTAAACGTTGGCGTCCACCCGTCGATGTGCGTCCGCCTTCGTGCAAGATGTTCCGCAGGTTGCCATGCTGCACGCGCGCAGCCGGGACCAAGCCCACGACCAATGCAGCAGTCACCGCTACGGCCAAGGCATACACGTAAACGTGCCAGTTAAAAGTGAAATCAAAGACGATCGGCAACTCGCTTTGGAGGGATACAGATCCGAACACCCGATCTGCCCCCAAGCCGAGCAAAACTCCCAAACTACAACCGAGGGCTGCTACAACCAGACTTTCAGTAAGCAGTTGTCGGACCAACCGGCCATTCCCAGCGCCCAGCGCAGCACGAACCGCCATCTCACGCTGGCGCCCTGCCGCACGCACCAGAAAAAGATTGGCGACGTTCACGCATGCAAGAGCCAGTACCAGGGCGGCCAGGGTCAGAAATAATGCTGCCAGCTTGGGGAAAGGATTGCCTCCGGACATGATTCCCGGCGGTCGCAGTTGAATCGCGCGCAGTGCTCGAAACTCCCCATCTCTTCGATATTGCTTCAGAAGACGTTCGCCCACGACCGAAAGTTCGGACTGAACTTGCTTGCTGTCCACGCCCGGCTTCATCCGCTCCATAGCAATCATGCTGCGAGCTTTGGGATCGGCAAGGAAGTCGGCGCCAACTCCTCTTTCGATCACGTACATACTCAAAGGAAGATAGGCCTGAACTTGGAGAAGGGGGGTGGGCCCAAGAAAACCCTTGGCCGCAACTCCGATGATGGTGACGGGACGACCGTTAATGGAAACAGCTTTTCCCAGGATTGCGGGGTCACCTCCGAAGCGGGTTTTCCAGTAGTTGTAACTCACAACTACGACCGGGTCTGCGCCCGCGACCTTACCTTCTGCGCTCGAAATGAATCTGCCTGCGGCCGGGGTGATACCCATCACGGCGAAGAAATTGCCGCCCACGTAAGCGGTCTGGACCGCTTGGGTTGCACCGTCCGCGGTCAACCCATTTTGAGAGTTTTGCGCGCCCATCAAACCGCCGAAAATAAATGGCGTCATGTCCGAAAACAAATTCGTCGTCCGCTGTTGGATTTCTGCGAACTCCTGATAAGAGAATTCAGTTTCGGAGTTTTCGCCGGACTTCGCGAATTCGAGATAATGCATCTGCCCAGGCTCCTTGATAGGCAATGACCGCAGGACCAGCCAATCCACCATGCTGAAGATGGCCGTGTTCGCTCCGATGCCGAGACCCAGCGTGAGCACGACAATGCAAAAGAATCCCGGGCTCTTGCGCAACTGCCGCAGCGCGTAACGAAGGTCCTGCAATAGTCCGGTCATGCTTTCCTCCTACTCATACCGAAGTGCCTGCATGGGATCGACTTTGGTTGCGCGGCGCGCAGGAATATACGCAGCGATCAATCCCATCGCGAGTACTCCGAGTCCAGCCGCTGCCAGCATTGCGGGATCGGTCGGCTTTATGCCAAAGAGCATTGCGTCGATCCAGCGAGCTAGGCCCAGGGAGCATAGAATTCCTGACGCCACACCTAGGACGATCCATCTGCAAGCTTGAATTACGACTCGACGCGAGACCATCGAAGGTTGTGCTCCCAACGCGATCCGGATCGCAATCTCCCGCGTGCTCTGACTGACCAGCAATGCCACTAGACCGTAGATCCCCGCCGACGCAAGAAGCGTGCCTATTGCCGCAAAAAGCGAAAGCAGGAATGCGCTGAAGCGTGGACGCTCCGCAAGCCTGTACACCGTCTGGCCGAGAGTAGAGGTCTCGATCGGAATCGTCGGATCGAGCGCGGAAACGGCATCCCTCAATTCGCGAGCGACCGTCGCCGCATCGAGCTGGCTTCGTGCGATCATGCTGACCCGTTGAGAATCCGGGTAGCGAAAGATAATGTCGTCTGGAAGGTGTTGTCGGACTACGTAATATTCTGGTGCCGTGCGTCCCCCGAGGCCCTGGTTTTCGGTATTGCCGCTCACTCCGATGACGGTAAGACTGGCGCTGTAGTGCTGATCGTCAAGCTTGAAGCGGATGGTCTTTCCCAGAGGTTCTTGGCCGGGGAAGAGTTGCTTGGCCAAAGCCTGATTGAGGATGATTGCACCCGACGCCGGCCTTCTGTCCTGCTCCGTGAAATCTCGCCCGCGCAGCAAAGGGATTCCGAGCGCAGAAAAGTAATTTGGGGTCACCGACCTCCATCCCACGACCCCGCCAATACCCTGATCGGGACTAATCGGTGACTGGCCTTCGGCGTTTAGTGCAATGAAAGGCATAGTGCGCGCTGGTTCCATCGGCGGCAGTGAGTCACTCAGGGCCGTCGCAGAGAGACCCGGAAGTTGCTTGAGTCTGCCTTCCACTTGTTCGAAAAATGCGAGCCTTTGCGCGGGCTCCGGATATCGCTGTCGTCCCAGAGTGATTTCCGCGGTGACCACGTTCTGCGTGTTCATGCCGAGGGGTTGGGTCAGCAAGTTGCGAAGGCTGCGCAGAAAAAGCAACGCACCCGCAAGCAGAATGACGGTCATTCCCACTTGCGCGATGAGCACGATCTGGCGGAGGCGAGCTTTCCGCGTGCCCACGACCGCGGCCGCAAGCAACGTCTCCATCACCGGCCTCTCTAGTGCTGGAATCGTTCCGGAAACAACGCCCGCAGCGACCGACAAACAAATCGCAAAGATCGCTACGCGGCCGTCGATACCGGCTTCGCCGAGTCGCGGTATGCTGGCGGGCGCGAGTGCGACTAGCGTGTGCACGATGGCCCATGCGAATGCACATCCGAATGCCCCTGCGATTAGCGCGAGCAGGAGGCTTTCCATGAGACGTTGCTGAAAAAGACGTAACCGTTTCGCGCCCAGAGCAGACCGCACCGCAAGTTCATGCCGGCGTGACATACTACGGACAAGCAGCAGACCGGTTCCGTTCACGCAGCTGATGAGCAACACTGCCAGCGCCGATGCAAGCAACAACCACGCCGACAAACGCGACTCATGCACTTGTAGATCCCGAAGCGACCGCACCTGGAGCCGCAGCACTTGCCGAAAGGGTGGCGGCGCCGAATCCACAAAGTTACGGAAGAGTGGCCCCAGTTGTGCTGTTGCAGATTCGACGCTGAGCCCAGGCTTCATGCGTCCGTAGACTCGCACCACTGGACCCAGTTCGTTCCGCTGCACCATCGTCGGATCCAGGGCTTCAGGCACAAGGGCGCTGGTGTGAGCCAGCGTGGGAAACTCAAAATCGCGCGGCAGAACGCCAATGACCCGTGTCGGCTTGCCGTCGAGTGAGACCGTGCGATTGATAACGTCATTGTCGCCCGCAAATCGACTTTGCCATAGGCCGTACGACAGCAACGCAACTTTGGCCGCGTCTGGGCGATCTTCTTCTGCTGTGAAATTCCTCCCCAGAATTGGCTGGATCCCGAGCGTTGGTAAGAATGTGGACTCAACGGCTCCGCAGGTGAGGCGAACGGGATGTTCGTCCGTGAGGTCGCAATCATTCACGCCGGTCGAAGATGTAAAACCGGAGAAAGGAGTCTGATCATGCTTCCAACTCAGATAGCTGCCCGCGAAAAGAAATTCTCCGTCAATAATGGGAGCGAGCACACCCACAGAAACCAACTCGTCGTCGTGCGGATACGGCAACCTCCGAAACAACGCGCCGTCCACCAGACTGAACATAGCCGTGGCCGCGCCGATCCCCAACGCCAGAGTGATCACCGTTACCGCCGTGAAGCCCGGGCTCTTGCGCAACTGCCGCAGCGCGTAGCGGATATCTTGTAACAACCCACTCATGCGCTCACATCCGCCATCAGTTTTTGAAGATCGTCCTCGGCCACGACCTTGCCGTCGAAGAGATGGACCTCGCGCTGCGCGTGCTTGGCGAAGCGCGGATCGTGAGTCACCATGCAGATGGTGGCGCCCTCGCGGTGCAGGTTCTGCAACAGTTCCATGACGGCCTCGCCATTGCGAGAGTCGAGATTTCCGGTGGGCTCGTCCGCGAGCAGGATCGATGGCTTTCCGCCCAGAGCGCGGGCTACGGCGACGCGCTGCTGCTGACCGCCCGACAGCTGCGATGGGTAGTGGCGGACGCGATGCGCCATGCCGACACGTTCGAGAGCTTCCATCACGCGAACCTTGCGGTCGGCCGCAGGCATTTTTTGACGGTACGTCAGCGGCAGTTCGACGTTCTCGTACACGGTGAGATCACCGATGAGGTTAAAACTCTGGAATATGAAGCCGATCTCCTGGTTGCGGATGCGTGAGCGCTCGGCGAAGTCGAGGTTCTCCACGGTCTTGCCGTTCAGGGAGTAGCGGCCGGCGGTGGGAGTATCCAGCAGGCCGATGATCGAGAGCAGGGTCGACTTCCCGCAGCCCGATGGACCTGACATGGCAACGTATTCGCCTTTTGCGATCGAGAGGTGAATACCGGAGAGAGCGTGCGTCTCGATCTCATCAGTATAGAAGACTTTGGTCATTTCCTGAATCTGGATGAGTGGCTGTCCTGCTTCGGTCATGTGTTTCGCTCCTGGTGGTCTGGTTCGCCCATTACTCGAGGCGGATACGATCTGTGCTGTCCCAACGCGACATGTCGGACAAGATAACGGTGTCACCTTCGTGAAGGCCCTCGATCACCTGGATCGAGTTCACGGAGGCTCGCCCTACCTTGACCGGCACGCGCAAGGCTGCCTGCCCGTCGGGACCGAGTTTGAACAGGCTGATGGTGCTGCTTTCCTGTCCGAAGGCGGGGCGTCCGACGTAGAGAACGTTGTCCAATCTCTCCAGGTCGATGGTTCCGTCCACACTAAGATCGGGGCGGGCGCCTTTCGGAAGTTCGCCGGTGAGGTTGATGTCTACGGTCACGGTTCCGTTTTGCACACCAGGATCGACTCGCATCACCGTGCCGGCTACCACGCCGTTGTGCGTGTCAACGGAGGCGGGTTCGCCGATCTGAACATCGCGCGCCTGAGTTTCGGCAATCTTGATGGTGGCCATGAGGTGATCGGGCTGCACGACCTTCGCCAGCATGATTCCAGGCAGAACATGCTGGCCGACTTGCAGAGGCAGATCGACGAGCACTCCTTTGATTCCAGCTCTCACTTTCAGCGCGTCTAACTGTTTTTGTTTGAGCTGCGCCAGGACGCGCATCTGGTCGACTTTGGCTTGTTGCTGCGCCATCTGCGATTCGATCGCCTTCTGATTGGCGGCCAAGCGCTCGGTTTCGAGATCGTGGCGGGTGGTGAGTTCGTCGGCCTTGCCTTTGGAGGATTTGTAGGCCAGCCCTGAGATCACGCCAAGCTCATAGAGTGACTTGTCGGTGTCGGCCTGGCGCTGGGCCTGGGCGTGATCGGCATTGACCGTCGCGGCGCCGGCTTTCTGGTTCATCAGATCGCTTTCAAGGCGCACTCGGAGACTCTGATACTCCGCTTCCGCGGCCTTCAACTGGAGCTGCGCATCGACGGCGGCCTGTTCGGTCTGCGGGTTGCTCATTTCGAGCAGGATGGTTCCAGCTTCCACCTGAGATCCTGGCAACATATGAATGCGAACTACCGTGGCTTCGGTTTCAGCAGGGATTTGCCGGACAGATTCCTGCGTCGGAACTAGCGATCCGATGCCGCGGACCTGGCGCACCATGGGTCCTCGCTTGACTGTGTCGGTCCACACGGTGCCGCGCTCAACCGTGGGAGCGGCAGGTTTGAGGCGTGAGACTCCAACCGTAACGGCGGCGACAGCGAGGACCGCGACCACTACCAGGATGATCTGGCGGCGTCGTTTCTGCGTCTTAAACTCGGGTCGAGCGATATCCATCAAATTGCTCAGAGGCAACTCTCTGACCAAATTGCCGTGATTGCAACTACGCAAGAATGAAAAGGATAGTTCATAAAGGTTGGGAGCACTGTGTAGGGTTGCTGTCCTAAACCGGACTGGGGTGTTCGTTATTGGACAGAGTGAAGAACAACAAAACAAATCGATTTAGCGGTTCTACTTGAAGTTCTTACAGATTCGGATTGGCATGCGGTCTGCTTACGGATTAGTTGAGGAGTAGTCCAATCGCTGTCGGGAGACGCCATGCACGTCATTGAAGATGTTCGGTACGCGCTCAGGCAGTTCGCACACGCTCCGGGATTCACCGCTACGGCGGTGCTGACGGTTGCGCTGGGAATGGGAGCGACCACGGCAATCTTCACGCTCGTGCACGCCGTGTTGTTGAAGTCGTTGCCGGTTGCCAAGCCGAGCGAGCTTTACCGTATCGGTGACAACGAGAATTGCTGCGTCAATGGTGGCATGCAGGATAGCTGGTCGCTTTTCTCTTACGACAAATACAAGACTTTCACAGAAGGAACGCGGGGATTCAGCGAGCTGGCTGCTTTCCAGGCAGGACGGAGCGTCATGGGCATTCGCCGCATCGGCAGCAACCATGCTGCAGAGTCGCAGACAGTCCAATATGTTTCGGGAAACTACTTTTCGATGTTCGGCGTAGGTGCTTACGCTGGCCGGATGCTCACTGCGCAAGACGACCACAAGGGAGCGGATCCGGTTGTGGTGATGAGTTATTCAGCCTGGCAGCAGAAATATGGGTTGGACCCGTCGGTGATCGGGTCGAGCTTCAGTTTCAATGGTCAGCCGCTGACGGTAGTGGGCATTGCGCCTCCCAGCTTTTACGGAGATCGGATGGAGCGGGCGCCCGCTTTCTGGGTTCCTCTCAATGACGCAGGAGTCATTGAACATCCCACGAGCCTTATGGATTTTCCGACAGCCGACTGGCTGGATCTGATCGGCCGAGTGGCGCCGGGCACCGACCCTAAGAGCATCGAAACGCAAATGCAAGTGGAGTTGCAGCAGTGGCTGTTGAGTCCAATCGCCAAACTGGAGCTCGGGGACCGCAGTCTCGTTCCGAAGCAGACACTGCATTTATCACCGGGTGGAGCGGGTGTGCAGATGATGCGCGAAGAGTATCAGTCGGGCTTGCACCTGCTGATGTGGGTCTCGGGCTTCGTTTTACTGATCGCGTGCGCGAATGTTGCTAATCTGATGCTGGTACGGGCGGCGAGCCGACGGCAGCAGACGTCCGTACGAACGGCACTGGGCGCGCCGCGGTCGCGGCAAATCGCGCAAGGGCTCACCGAAAGTATCGTGCTGGCGATGATTGGTGGGATCGTGGGAGTAGGGTTCGCTTTTCTGGGAACGCGTTTGATTCTGCACCTGGCGTTTCCCGATAGTCCTGTTGCCATCAACCCGATGCCGTCGTTGCCGGTGTTGCTTTTTACGTTTGCAGCGTCGTTAGTGACCGGTGTTCTTTTCGGAGTTGCGCCCGCCTGGATGACGGCCAAAGCCGATCCGGCTGATGCCTTGCGCGGCGCACATCGTTCGACCACGCAGAGAGGTGGTTGGACGCAAAGGGCGCTGGTGATCGCGCAGGCGGCGCTCTCGCTGGTGCTGCTGTGCGCGGCTGGATTGCTCACGCGCAGCTTGCGGAACATGCAGGGGCAGAATTTCGGATTCGAGACGGCGAACCGCTACGTTGTTCATATCGATCCGACCATGGCTGGATATACCGCGGAGAAGCTTCCTGCTTTCTATACCCAGCTGCACGATAATCTGGCGGCGATTCCGGGCGTGAGCCGCATCGGATTTGCGATGTACAGTCCGATGGAGGGAGATAACTGGAGCGAACAGATTTTCCTTGAAGGGAAAGAGCCGCCTCCGCCGGGTAGCAATGAGAATCAGGCATCGTGGGTGCGTGTCAGCGAAGACTATTTCGACAGCATTGGCACGAAGATCGTGAAGGGACGCGGGATCACTGATCAGGATACGGCCACGTCGCGCAACGTCGCGGTGGTAAACCGGACATTTGCACGAAAATTCTTTAAAGATGAAGATCCAATTGGCAAGCATTTTGGAGATCTGGACAAAAAGTATGCCGGCGCCTTCGAGATCGTGGGCGTGACGGAAGACACGCAATACCGCGGCGCCCGGAGTAAGATTCCCCCGACTTTTTTCCTGGCCGGCGCGCAGCGCATGAACTATGAAGAAGCGCGCTGGAGGTCATTCGAGGACAGTTCCCACTTTTTGAACGCGATTGTGGTGGAGACTTCGGGCCCAGTGCCTGGAATCGAGCCACAGGTTCGGCACGCGCTCGAGCAAGTTAATCCCGATCTCGCGGTGATCGACTTCCGAACATTCGCGGCGCAGGTGGACGGCAATTGTGCGCAGCAGGAAATGCTGGCGAAACTGACATCTTTGTTTGGACTGCTGGCACTGGTGCTGGCTTCGGTCGGTCTGTACGGGGTCACCGCGTACTCGGTGGAGCGTCGAACCAGCGAAATCGGAATCCGGATGGCTCTGGGCGCGGATCGTCTGAATGTCCTCAAACTGGTGCTGCATGGAGCCTTCTTGCAGATTGGAATCGGGCTGGCAATCGGGATTCCGGCAACCATCCTTGCCGGATATGGCATGACCAAGCAACTGTTTGGAGTAAAACCCTATGCGCCCGACATTCTGCTGATTACAACCCTGGTGTTGAGCGTGGCAGCTCTGATCGCTACGCTTGTGCCCGCTCGCAGGGCGGCGGCGCTGGAGCCGATTCGGGCGTTGCGGACCGAATGAGCTTATTTCGGTTTCTGGGAGGAATCAGCCAGTTGAATTCGGGGGAATCCGGCGGTATCGCCCGGAGTGGTTGCGACCGCGCGACCGCAATGCACGGCGAACTGTAGAGTCTCTTCGGTTGATTTTCCCACTAGAGAGCACGCGAGGTAGCCGGCGTTGAAGGCGTCGCCTGCGCCCATTGGGTCAGGAGTGTTTTCTGTCTGAATCTTCAATTCTGTCCAGCCGGTATCCTTTCGGAGGGTACCGACCTGGTTGTCGCAACGAACAACCACTTCGCGGGGACCGCGTTCGGCACAGCGGCGCGCAATCTCCTCCGGTTCGGCCTGACCAAACATTTCGATTAACTCCTGATCACCTGCCAAGACGAGATCGCAGCGCTCGATGAGCGGCAAGACGAGTTCGACGCGGCGGTCCGAGCCCCAGAGTCCACGACGGAAGTTGGGATCCACTACGCGGAGACCGCGTGCCCGTTCCAGCATCGCGATGGCTGCGGATTGGGGATCGGCGCCGATTTGAGCAGTGATACCCGTCACGAGTACAGCGCGTGCTTCCGATACGGGAACGCCTTCCAGATCTTGAGCGCGGAGAGTACTCGCCGCCGATCCTGCGCGGTAGTAGCGGACCCGGCGATTCACTGGGTCCTTGAGCATCAGTCCGGTTGGATGCGCCGGATCGCGGCTCACCCATTGCGTATCCAATCCTTCTTTTTGGAGTGCTGCCAGGATTCGATCGCCGGACGGATCCGCCCCCAGTTTGCTGATCCAGGCTACACGGAAGCCGAGACGGGCCATACCGACGCAGGTGTTACTCTCCGCGCCGCCGTGGTCGACGGCCAGGCTGGCGGACTCGGAGAGTGCGACGCCCGTCGGAGGACAAAAGGTCGCCATCGTCTCTCCCAACGCAATCAAGTCGTAGATCACGGCTGCGGGACTCCGAGCGGCGGACGCAGTGAGGTGGGATAAGCCACGCCACCTCGCTTTAGTCGTTGCTGCACGCCAGCCTTCAAATTGGAGATCATATTGCCGTGCTGCAATGACGCTCTGAGTTGGTGGATCTCGTCCCGGACGGCGACTGCATCTTGTGAGCGCCCGTTGAGCGAGTGATCTCGGAGACTATGAAAGAGTTCAGGGGCGAGATTGGCGATGGCGGAGACGATTCCGGTCGAACCACTCTGAAGGGCTTCCAGAGCCAGGCCATCAGTCCCCATGAAAACCTCGAATGGCGTGGTCATTTCCGCAGCGATCTTCTGATATTCGCGGTGGCGATCGAGTGAGCGCGTCGAGTCTTTGATTCCAGTGAGGCCGGAGCTGGCGAGCCTGCGCGCAAGGTCCGGAGTGATGTCGTTGCCAGTCCTTCGCGGAATTACGTAGGCGTAGAGCGGATGACTGCCGGTTGCGCGCAGTAATGCACGGTAGTGAGCCTCTATGCCGGCATTATCAACTTCGTAGTAGTAGGGTGTAACGGCGGTTGTGCAGTGGACCCCTGCAGCAAGTGCCTTCTCCAAGAGACGCAACGTAGCCCGAGTACTTGGCCTGCCGACCTGCGTGACTACTTTCAAACCGCCGCCACAAGCGCCCAGCACCGTTCGTGTAATCAGCACTACTTCGTCGTCTTCGAGAAGGGGCCCCTCGCCGGTGGTGCCGCACAGGAAAAAGCCGTCGACGCCGGCGGTGCGAAGATCAGCCACATGGGCTTGCAACGCGTCCACGTCGATCTCGCCCTGCGGGGTGAAGGGCGTGAGCAGCGCTACAAGAAGTGTGCCGGGTGACATCGTAAGACGATATCCTATGCCTGCCTGAATTCGAAAGAGGAGCACGGTGGCGCTTTCACAAACAAAGCGAGGCTTATCAATTTACGATCTGGATACTCCGGCCACGCTCGTCGATCTGGACCGGTTGGAACGTAATATCCGCGAGTGGCAGTCTCGTATGGATCGCTGCGGAGTGAAGTTTCGTCCGCACGTCAAGACACACAAGGTTCCCGAGATTGCTCACATGCAGATTGCGGCGGGGGCCGTCGGGATTGTATGTGCAAAGGTAAGTGAAGCTGAGCCATTTGTCGACGATGGAATCGAGGATGTGTGTATCGCGTACCCGGTGTTTGGGGAGATCAAGTGGAAGCGAATCGCTGAATTGGCGAAGAAGGTAAAGCGTCTAACGGTGAACTGCGATAGCGAAGAGGCTGCCTCTGGCCTGTCGGAGCCTGCGTCGAAGGCTGGCGTCATAGTCCACGTACAGATCGACATGGATAGCGGATTGCACCGGGGAGGGGTTCCGTTTGCTGACCGGGACTCGATTGCGCAGTTGGCGCGGAAGATAATTTCGATGCCGGGCCTGCAATTCTCGGGCGTGACGACTTTTCGTTCCAATTCATTTCCACAATCTCCGTCCGCGAAAGATGCCGGTCTCGCGGAAGGCCGTCTTATAGTCGAAATAGCCGAGCAACTTCGTGCCACAGGGATCGAAGTGCGCGACGTGACGGCAGGTAGCACTCCTACGGGCAAATGGGTCGCCGAGGTGCCGGGCATCACGGAAGTGCGCGCCGGGAATTATGTATTCAACGATCTGATGCAACTGGATGGCGCCATTGCAAACGAGGATCAGTTGGCCTTGTCAGTTCTGTGCACGGTTGTCAGCGGGAATGGAGGCGATCGCCTGACCATTGATGGCGGGTCGAAAACGTTCAGTGGCGACGCGGGAGGTGTGCGCGCTGGACAGACGCGTCCCCCGGTCATTGCGCGATCGGCCGATCGGCGAATCTTTGTGGACCGTCTCAGCGAGGAGCATGGCGTTGCGCGCGCCGAAGAAGGATTCAAGCTCGGAGAGAAAATTCGTTTCTTTCCCTATCATGCCTGCACGTGCGCGAATCTGAGCGACGAAATCGTCGGATTCCGAGGTGAGCGGGTGGAAGTAGTTTGGCCGGTGCGGGCACGCGGGCTTCGGACTTAGGTGCAGATCGCGAAAACGAGGAGAATCAGCGATGGCAAAATACAAGATTCAAACCAAGCAGGGACAGCCGCCGCAAGGTGCTTACTCGCAGGGCTGGAGGGCGGGGGATTTCATCTTCGTCACGGGAACGGGACCGGTCGATCCGCAAACCGGCAAGCTCGCGGGCGAGTCCATCGAAGAACAGACCGAACAGGTGATCACCAACATGGAATCGGTGCTAGCCGCGGATGGCGCCACTCTTACCGACGTGGTGAAGGTAACGGTCCATCTGAGCGACACGGCGCTCTTCGCACGTTACAACGGTGTGTACGCGCGCCGGTTCGCGCCACCATACCCGGTGCGGACTACCGTCGGCAGCGACTTGCGCACTCTGCCGGGCATGTTGATTGAGACCGACTGCATTGCATATCTTCCAGAGAAGAAATCAAGCGGCAAGAAATCCGCGCCCAAGAAATCCAGCACGGTTGCCAAGAAGAGAGAAGGGAAGCGCAGTCGGGGAAAGTAAGCGTGTGGCTCAGCTGTTCCCATCGGACTTGGCTGCGGACTCGCCACGCGACTTGCGGAAATAGAAATAAAGCGGAAGACCAGCTGCGACCAAGACCAGCCCAACAGTCGATTCCAGCGGACGAGTGCGAATCGTGTTCCAGACCAGCCAACTGGCTACCAGCACGAACAACAGGGGCATGAACGGGTAGGCAAGGGTTTTATAGGCTCGTTCGGCATGCGGCATTTTGCGTCGCAGAGCAAATACGGAAGTGGTCACCAGTGCGTAAAAAATCCACGAGGCGAAGACCACGCAGTCAGTGAGCTGATCGTATGTGCCTGAGATTGCGAGCAGGCTCGCCCAGATCCCCTGCAAGACGATCGAGAATACTGGAACGCGAGTCGCGCCGCTCACTCGGCCAAACGGGGCAAAGAACAACCGGTCGCGAGCCATGGCATAGGGCACGCGTGCGGAGGAAAGGATCGTGCCGTTGAGTGCCCCCAGGGTGGAAATGACAAACACCAGCGAGACGAGGGTTGCTCCATATCGTGCGAAAAAAGTTTGCGCAGCCTTTGCGGCTACGGGAAGTGCATCGCGGTACGGTGTGGAATTAGAAGTCAGGACAGCCGAAAACGGAAGCGCATAGAAGTACGAGAAATTAGCTGTGCAGTAAATCACGACGACAATCGCGATTCCAATGATGAGTCCGCGAGGAACATTACGTGTCGGATTCTGAACTTCACCGGCGACCATCGGCATCTGATTCCAACCTTCATAAGCCCACAGTGCCGCAAGCATGGCTGTTCCGAACGCAGCAAAGCCGGACCATGACCGGGCTCCTTCCGGGCGAACGAGATGACTGAGGCTCCCGCCCTTTGAAAAAATGAAAATGCCGCCGACGATGATCGCAATGCCGGCGACTTTCACGATTGTCATCAGCAACTGCACTCGTCCGCCGAGCACGACGCTGCCGCAGTTCACTGCGGACAAAAGCACGATCACGCTGAGTGCCAGCACCTGCTGAGTGCCGAATCGCCATACCAGTGTCTGCCCGAACGCGTGGTAGGTGTATTCCGCCCAGAGGCGATTGATCGGCAGGATTGCAACGAGAAAAGTTGCGAAGCCCACCGCCAGGCTGGCGATCGATCCTGCCGAGCCCATGACGAAACGCATCCAGCCGTAGAGAAATGCCGGGCCGTCGCCATAAGCCTCCCGTAAATAGGCATATTCGCCGCCCGCATGGAGGAGGAGAGTCCCCAACTCGGCGTACGTGAGTGCTCCGGCCATTGAGAGGAGCCCGGCGACTACCCAGGCCCAGAGCACCAGGCCCGGCGATCCCACCGTCTGGGACATAACGGCTGCTTTGAGAAAGACTCCAGTACCGATCACGGTTCCCACGACCAGAGAGACAGTGTGGGAGAGGGTGAGTCCTCGACGCAGTTGCGGCTCGGACTCGTTATGGACGAGGCTCATCGGGATGGGCGAAAGTGCGGAGTAAAGAGCTAAGTGATGTCAGGTTCGAGGAAGTATATGGCTCAGGCTTCCAAACCACAAAGATGTTTCTCAGGAATGAAGTAGGTAGTGAGAAGCGACTTCCCGGAACGCGGCGAGCTGTTTGGTGCGGGTGCTCTCGTTCCAGCCGAGTTCGGAAGCCATGAGGTCAGCCACAGCCGGAGCCATTTCGAGCGCTGCGCGTGCATTCAGGAACAAAGCTCGCATGCGCCTGGCGAGAATGTCCTCGACGGTGCGAGCCATTTCGTTCCGTACCGCCCAGATCACCTCGGCCTTCCGGTAAGGCAGCCCCGAGTTCAGTTGTTCATCGAGACCGGCGTCTTTCTCGATCAGCTTGTTGATTTCGGCTGCGTCCGATCCGTAAACGGCCAGCGCTCCGAATTGTTTGGCTGCAGGGTGATAGCCGTGGATGCGCAGCGACTGCGTCTTGCATGGTTGTTCCGGTAATTGCGCGAGTGTCGCGGCTTGATCCACGCAGTCTTCGGCCATGCGGCGGTAGGTCGTCCACTTTCCGCCGCTGATCGTGACAAGGCCTGAGCGGTCGATGTGGATGACGTGATCGCGGGATAACGCCGCCGTATTCGCAGCGCCGCTTGCGCGCACCAGCGGACGTATCCCGGCGAAGACGCTCAGCACATCATTTCGCGTGGGCGCCTTGGATAGGTACTGTGCGGCAGTGGCAAGGACGAAATCAATCTCTTGTTGCTGCGCGACGGGCTCAAGCATGGGGGAGGGAATCGGCGTGTCGGTGGTTCCTACGAGAGTGTGACCGTGCCAGGGAATGGCGAACAGGACCCGGCCGTCGCTGGTGTGCGGAACCAGGATCGCGCTGTTGCTCTTCAGAAAACTCGAATCGAAAACCAGGTGAATGCCCTGGCTGGGGATGATCATTGGTTCGACGCCGGGTTCCGCCTGAAGGCGGAGACGGTCACTGAAGGCTCCGGTCGCGTTGACAACAACTTTGGCAGACGCGCGAAATTCCTCTCCGTTCTCGGAGTTTCGCGCGATGACACCATCTACAAATCCGCTGGCGTCTTTCGTTAATCCAGTGACTTCGACGTAGTTCAGCAGCGTGGCGCCTTGCTCGAAGGCAGTGGTGGCCATGTGAATCAGCAGCCGTGCATCGTCGAATTGTCCGTCGTAATAGACGGCGCCGCCGCGCAGACCTTCGGTCTTGAGCGTGGGAAGATGTTCGAGGGTCTCTTCACGAGAGAGAATTCGTGAGGTTCCAAATCCATATTTCCCCGCCAACAATTGATAGAGTTTCAGGCCGAGACCGTAAAAAGGGGCTTCCCACCAATCGTAGTTGGGGACAACGAACGCAAGATCCCATACGAGGTGTGGCGCATTCTGCAGAAGACGGCCTCGCTCTTTCAGGGCTTCCATGACCAGTCCGATGTTGCCCTGTTCCAGGTAACGCACGCCTCCGTGCGCTAGTTTCGTGCTGCGACTGGATGTGCCTTTGCCGAAGTCGCTCTGCTCCAGCAGCAGCACATCGTATCCTCGTGACGCGGCGTCAATGGCTACGCCTACGCCCGTGGCGCCGCCGCCCACGACGATGACGTCCCAGGGGTGCGGATGAGATTCGACGCGGCGAAACATCTCGGCTCGATTCATAGAAGACCGCCAACTTCACGAAACATAGTTAGTGCTATTCGCATGGAACGAATCACTGAATCCCAAAGACCTTGATGATTGCCGCGCCGATGAATCCGCCAAGGAGTGGACCGGCGATCGGCACGAACGCGTATCCCCAATCTGAATTCCCTTTGCCACTGATCGGCAGGATTGCATGAGCCAGCCGCGGCGCAAAATCGCGGGCGGGATTCATTGCGTATCCGGTTGATCCGCCGAGGCTCAGCCCCAGCGCCCATACCAGCACGCCCCACAACCAAGGTCCGAATCCTGGTGGAAGGCCCGTCGTTGAGACCGCCTTGTTTCCGAAGCTGAAGCCAACTACGAGCAGGCAGGTGGTTGCGATTGTTTCCGTCAGGACGTTGGCAGGGAGGTTGCGGATCGCTGGGCCGGTGGAGAAAATCGCAAGCTTCGTTGCCGGATCGGGAGTCTCCCTCCAGTGTGGCAGGTATGTCATCCAGACCAGGATCGCGCCAGTAAACGCTCCCAGGGTTTGCGCAATCCAAAAAGGTAGGACGTTCGACCAGTTTCCCGAGAGCGCTGCTGCCGCAAGCGTAACCGCGGGATTAATGTGGGCTCCGGGACTGCCGCATGCGATGGCCGTGAAGATGCCCGCGACAACTGCCAGTCCCCAGCCGGTTGCGATGACGATCCAGCCGGAATTCTCGCCTTTAGATTTTTTTAGTAGAACGTTCGCGACTACGCCATCGCCCAGCAGGACGAGCACCAGCGTGCCCATGAATTCGCCCAGAAATGGTCCATGCATCTTGTCGGGACCTCTCCATCTTTGTTAGCTACGATGGCTCGACCCAGCCGAACGAGCGTGTCACTGCCTTCTTCCAGAAATGATAGAGCTGCTCGCGCGGCTGCGCGTCCATTTGCGGCTCCCAGCGCTGATCGACGGCCCAATTGGCGACGAGTTCATCGGTGCTCTGAAAGTAGCCGACCGCGAGCCCTGCGGCGTACGCGGCACCCAGGGCGGTGGTCTCCTTCACCATCGGACTGACCACCGGTTTCGCAAGAATGTCGGCCTGGAATTGCATCAGCAGGGTGTTCACCACCATCCCGCCGTCGGTGCGCAGGATGTCGAGTGTGATGCCGGAGTCATTGGCCATAGCGTCGACCACTTCGCGCACCTGGAAGGCGGTGGCTTCGAGGACGGCGCGGGCGATGTGTCCTTTGTTCACGTAGCGTGTCAGACCGGTGATCACACCGCGGGCGTCGTCCTTCCAATACGGCGCGTAGAGCCCGGAAAACGCGGGGACAAAGTAGATGCCGCCGTTGTCATTCACGCTGCGCGCAAGGATTTCGATGTCCGAGCTTTTTTCAATCAGGCCGAGGTTGTCGCGCAGCCATTGCACCAGTGCGCCTGTGATGGCGATGCTTCCTTCCAGTGCGTAGCACGCGGGATTCGCGCCCACTTTGTAGGCAACGGTGGTCAGCAGGCCGAATTTCGAGGGCACTACTTTCGCGCCTGTATTCATTAACATGAAGCAGCCGGTGCCGTAAGTATTTTTGGCCTCGCCTGGCTTGAAGCATGCCTGGCCGACGAGAGCCGCTTGCTGATCGCCCAAATCGCCGGCGATCGCAACGCCCGCGACTGCGGACAGCTTCGCGAGCCCGTACACTTCGCTGCTTGAAACAATCCTGGGAAGCATTTGAACCGGAATTCCGAAGTCTCGCAGGATTTCGCGATCCCAGTCGAGAGTCCTGAGATTCATCAACTGCGTGCGGCTGGCGTTCGTCACATCGGTCACGTGGACGCCGCCCTGCGGTCCGCCTGTCAGATGCCAGATGAGAAAGGTGTCGATGTTACCAAACAACAGATCGCCAGCCTCGGCCTGGGTGCGCGCGAGAGGCACGTGGTCCAGTATCCAGTGGACTTTTAGGCCACTGAAGTAAGTGGCAAGGGGAAGGCCGGTTTTGGCGCGATAGCGATCCTGCCCGCCGTTTGCAGCAAGCTCAGCGACGGCAGGAGCGACGCGGGTGTCCTGCCAGACGATCGCGTGGCACACGGGCTTGCCGCTCATCTTATGCCACACGACAGTAGTTTCGCGCTGGTTGGTGATGCCGATCGCCGCCAGGTCTTGTGGTTGCAGCCCGCGCCCCTGCATTGCTTCCTGAATCACACTTTGCGTCCGGCGCCAGATTTCCTCTGGATCGTGTTCCACCCATCCCGGCTGAGGATAAATTTGCTCGTGCTCCTTTTGAGCAGTGCTCACGATACGGCCGCTACGGTCGAAGACGATAAAGCGGGTGCTGGTCGTTCCCTGGTCAATGGCGCCGACGTAGCTTGCCATCGTTGGGTTTCTCCTTCAGGGCAGCTGTTTTGAGCCGGGCTGAGTCCAGCCGGCGCGAACCTTGGAGTTTACCTCGTGAGACGGCCAGCGGCCAGACGAAACGGTCGCAAGGCACATTGGCGGCGGTTTTTCCGTCTGTAAGCTGCGGAAAAAGGGATTCGATAATCGCGTGGAACAGGCTTTGGATCAGGTGGTTCCACGAACTTGGAGAAAAAGGCGATCCGCGATGCCGCCGGCGACGGCGTTACGCAAACAAAAAAACGATTCAATCCATTCGTTTCTTGGGCGTCGGTTCCGGTGTGGGGAGATTAAAGACTGGGATCCGAATCGGACTATGATGCGAGTCCGCGATCATAAAAGAGCGGTGGCCGGGAATCGCCTAATCTCCTCTATGGCCTGTGTTCACAGGCGACTGTCTTTGTTTCCATGACGTGTCGATCATGCGTCTTGCCAGAAATCATGCCTAAGTATGTCACGACGGGTATTAGTAAGACCTTATCCACCTTATAAGTCGGACACTCCCACCGGAAATTGTGATGCATAGCAGAAAAACTATGAGTTGGACTGCTCGACTGCAACTCTCTAGGTTCATCGTGCTGGCAGAGGATGCGCACGGTCATCCGCTGCATGCACCAGGGGAGAAAGAGAGCAACCAAATGAGGAGTCGCTCCCATATCGGGGCTGTGGTGGTATTGGTAAATCTGATGCTGGCGTCGTCCGGCCGTGCGCAGGAACAGGCAACCACTCCTCCGCCGACTAACGAAGCAATCCTGCTGCACATGCAGGAGCTCGAAAGACAGGTGAAGGATTTACGGGCTGAAGTTGCAGCCTTGAAAACCGCCGACAAGCCGGCGGCAGCACCCGCCGATGTTCCGCAGAACAGTTTGGTCAGCAGCACGGCTGCGGCGGCGCCCGCCCCGCCGCCGGGGCCAACGCTTGCCGGATTGCTGGGGCCCACCAGCCTCAGTGGATTCGTGGATGTGTATTACGGACAGAACTTCAACAATCCTTCGGGCCAGGCCAACGGTTTGCGTTTCTTCGATGGGCCTACCAATCAGTTCGGTTTGAATTTGGTCGAGTTGGTTGTGGACAAAGCTCCAGATGCGGCGGCCAGTCGCACTGGTTACCACATTGCCCTCGGATTCGGGCAGGCGATGAACGTCGTCAACAGCTCGGAACCCAAGGCAGGCTTGGGCTTCGATCAGTACTTGAAAGAGGCATACTTCTCCTACCTGACCCCCGTTGGGAAGGGATTGCAGATTGACGTTGGAAAGTTTGTTACGCCGCACGGCGCCGAGGTCATCGAAACCAAGGACAACTGGAACTATTCCCGCGGAATCCTGTTCAGCTACGCGATCCCGTACTACCACTTCGGAATGAGGGCGAAATATACGTTCAACGACAAATACTCGCTCACCGGGTTCTTCGTGAACGGCTGGAATAACGTGGTCGACAACAATACAGGCAAAACGTATGGCATGAGCTTTGCCTGGAATCCCAACAAGAAGTTCGGCGTTACTGAGAACTACATGGCGGGTCCGGAGCAGAACGGGGTCAATTCGAACTGGCGTCAACTCAGCGACACGGTCATTAACTACTCGCCGACCAGCAAACTGTCGTTCATCGTGAATGGCGACTACGGACGTGGCGACCGGATCGATTTGGGAGAAGAAGGATTCTCCAAGCCAGTTTTCTGGACCGGCGTCGCCGGATATGTGAAATACGCATTCAATAGCACCACCGCGTTCAGTACTCGCTATGAGTACTACGACGATCACGACGGCTTTACCACCGGCACGGCTCAGCACTTCAACGAGTTCACGACGACGTTTGAGCACGTCGTCGCGGGACATATCATCAGTCGCCTCGAGTTCCGGCGTGACATGTCGAATGAGCCGGCTTTTCTGAAAGGCGTATCACCGGTGAAGGACCAGAACACGCTGACAGCAGGGTTGGTATTCACCTTTGACAGCCGCGAGGGCAAATAGCGATGGGATGGACTCGAATTGCTCGGCAAAGTTTGAGCCTGCCGCAACCTCGGCAGCTCGGTATGTGGGGATCAGCGGCCTGGGTTCAATTCCAGTCAACCCCTGGTGTCAGCGCCCAGGCCGCCCCCCGCACCAGTTTGATCTGTCCGGTGAGGCGATGACGGGAGCTACGTGGTCGTTAGATGTGGGGATGTTGTTACTGGGCGCGATTGGTCTGTTTGCCGGGTTGTCGCGCCTTGGTACATCCCCGCTGGCCGGAGTGTTGATCATTCTTAGCGCGATGTTTTTCCTGCTGTTTCCAGTGGCAGGTTTGTGCAAGGCCGAAGTTCAACAGAAGCTTCGGCGCAGGAAATGAGATTGCAATTACAAATTGGAAGCCACGGCTTCTATAACAAGGAGAATCGGAATGTCTGATTCACGTCGACACGAGAGAAAGTTGTCCTACTCCGAAAAGTTTGTGCGCATGCGCATGCGCTTGAAGGAACCGGAATGGCGCCGGTATTTCAAACTCCTGCTCGCCGGCAAGGCGATAGGAGTGGTCATCGTGCTGCTGGTGATCACGGTGGCTTCGGGACTGTTTTTCACCGTCGTTCGTGCTGCTGACGCCGAGGTCAAGGCCGCCGACGTGGTGAATCCGGTCAACACAGCGTGGACGCTGATCGCCGCTTTCCTCGTTTTCGGCATGCAGGTCGGATTCACCATGCTGGAGGCCGGTTTCTGCCGGTCGCGAGAGACGGTCAATGTGCTCATGGAGTGTGTCGTCGACACATGTCTGTGCGGCCTCCTTTTCTATGCCTTCGGCTTCGCGTTCATGTTCTCCCACGGCAACGGCTTTATCGGATATCACTGGTTCTTCCTCCAGGGCGCTCCCGCGACGTATGAGACTACGGGCGTCGCGTTCCTGGCAGTGTGGATCTTCCAGTTTGCCTTTGCCGACACCTGCTCGACGATTACTTCCGGCGCGATGATTGGACGTACTGGTTTCGTCGGCGACTTGCTTTACAGTATCGCTGTGTCCGGCTTTATCTATCCGATCATTGGTCATTGGGCGTGGGGGCCGGATGGCTGGCTGGCACTGATGGGCAGCGAAGGACATATGTGGCCTTCGTTAGGCATGGGCTTTCACGATTTCGCGGGATCGACCGTCGTCCATACGATTGGCGGATTTATTGCACTCGCTGGCGCTATCGTCCTGGGTCCGCGGCTGGGGCGCACGTTTAAGCGCGACGGTGGTGCTCCCATGTTGCCGCATGACCTGACGATAGCGGTCAGCGGCGGATTACTGCTGTGGTTTGGCTGGTACGGGTTCAATCCTGGCAGCACGCTGTCGGCGATGGATTTCGAGGGTATCGGACGGGTCGCCACGAACACAACGCTGGCAGCCTGCGCTGCCGGGCTTACAGCCATGTTCTGGGCGTATATGTCGAGCAAGAAATGGGACGCAGGATTTACAACCAACGGATTTCTGGCTGGACTGGTTGCAATCACATGTCCTTGTTACTGGGTAAGCCCTACGGGAGCAGTTCTTCTCGGCGGTGTTGCTGGTGTGCTGGTAGTGCTGGGTGTGGAGTTACTCGAATGGCTCCGCATTGACGATCCGATCGGCGCGGTTCCTGTGCATGGCTTTTGTGGGATTTGGGGTACAGTGTCGTTGGGTCTTTTTGCCTGCGGACGCTATGGGGCGACGGGTCCGGTTGCGCCGGATAACTCCGCGGCGTTAAAGGGACTCTTCTACGGCGGCGGAACGCAACTCCTGGTCGCTCAGGTGATCGGAAGCGCGGTCATCACACTGGCCACCTTCTCGGTCGCAATGGCTGTCATGCTTCTCGTGAATTCGGCTGGGCTATTGCGTATCTCAGAAGAAGGGGAACTTTACGGGATGGATCTGCACGAGCACGGCATCTCGGCCTATCCGGAGTACGTGATCTCAGCTCTAGGTGCGCCTCGAGGAATGGCGCAGGAACTCCCGGCGGCTGCCGCAAAAACAGCGATGGCTGTGAATCCGTTGCCACGGGCGGCGAGTTGACGAACCTCAGGAGCCAAGTGCAGGTGGAGGCAGACTGGTTCTGCCTCCCCTCAATTTCCTGTTTCAGACGAGAGAGGACATCATGATGACGAAGCTCGAAGCAATTATTCAGCCCTCAAAACTGGATGCCGTGAAGGAAGCTCTTTCCGAGATCGGCATCGACGGACTTAC